>Ga0065704_10071733_pt1 | contig 10081 bp, 10 predicted proteins | sample SwiRhicommuniRL2_FD_59091 | JGI IMG/M metagenome (GOLD analysis project Ga0065704, IMG submission 59091) | Switchgrass rhizosphere bacterial communities from Rose Lake, Michigan, USA - RL2 v2 (version 2) | ecosystem: Host-associated > Plants > Roots > Rhizosphere > Soil | place: East Lansing, MI | reverse complement strand
CCTGGGCTCGGCGCATCTGCGCGGCGCCCAGACCGTCCATCTGGTTTCGGTCGGAGACCGGGTCTGGGTGGTCGGCTCCAACGGCAAGGACCTGCTCGTGCCCCTCGGAGAGCTCAGTCCCGAGCAGGGCAAGGAGGCCTTCGAGGCGCATCTCGCTCAGGCCGAGGCCGGCGGTGAGGCGCACGAGGGCTTCGATGCCCTCGTGGATGCGACCCTGCGCCAGGTGATGATCCGCAAGAACGGAGGCAAGGCGTGAGGTTGGTTCTTTGGGCGATCGCCCTCCTCTTCCTCAGCGCCGGCGCCGCCCACGCCCAGCTTCAGGTCCCGCAGATTCCGCTGACGGACCGTCCTCAGGACGTCGCGGCGAGCCTGCAGATCCTCGCCCTCCTGACGGTCCTCACCCTGGCCCCGGCGATCCTCATGCTCATGACGAGCTTTACCCGCATCGTTATCGTGCTGGCCTTCCTGCGCCAAGCCATGGGAACCCAGTCGATGCCGCCCAACCAGGTGGTGGTCGGTCTGGCGCTCTTTTTGACCTTCTTCGTGATGGCCCCGGTCATCGGCGACATCAACCAGACGGCCTTGCAGCCCTACGCGCAGGGAGCCATCTCCCAGCAGGTCGCGCTGGACCGCGCGCAGCAGCCCTTACGCAAGTTCATGTTCAAGCAGACCCGCCAGAAGGATCTCGCGTTGTTCGTGTCCATGGCCAAGATGGAGCGCCCGCGCCGGCCCGACGACATCCCCACCCACGTTCTGATTCCGGCCTTCGTCATCTCGGAGTTGAAGACCGCGTTCCAGATTGGCTTCGTCATCTACCTGCCCTTCCTGGTGATCGATATGGTGGTCGCGAGCATCCTGATGTCCATGGGCATGATGATGCTGCCTCCGGTCATGATCTCGCTGCCGTTCAAGTTGATCCTCTTCGTCCTCGTGGACGGGTGGCACCTCTTGAGCCGCGCCTTGGTTTCGAGCTTCCAATAACATGAATGAAACCGTCTTCTTCGAACTTGCCCAGCGCGCGCTTGGTCTGATGGCCATGGTGGGTGCCCCGGTCCTCGGGACGAGCCTCCTGGTGGGGCTCGCGATCTCGATCTTCCAGGCGGTGACCCAGATCAACGAGGCGACCCTGACCTTCATTCCCAAGATCGTGGCTTCGGCGCTCGTGCTCTTCTTGCTGGGACCCTGGATGGTGGGTACCATTCTCGACTTCATGCGGGCCCTCTTGATCGAACTGCCCCGCTACGCGCACTAGGCGGGGCGCGATGGACCTGGCTGCGCTTCTACGCCTTCCGCCCCATGGCCTCGAGCTCTTCCTGCTCGTGCTCACGCGCTTCTCGGGTATCTTCCTGCTGGCTCCCATCTTCGGGAACGCCGTCGTTCCGGCCCGCTTCCGCGTCGGCCTGGCGGTGCTCACGGCCGCCCTGATTTACCCGTCGGCGGTAAACTGGCCCGTTCCGACCATGGAAGGGCCGCTGGACGTCACCTTCGCCATGGCAAGCGAACTGGCCATCGGGGTCACCTTGGGCTTCGCAGCCAATTGCACCTTCTTCGGGATCCAGATGGCCGGCCACATGATCGCGCTCCAGATGGGCCTCGGCATGAGCATGATGTTCGATCCCAATACCCGGACCCAGACCACCGAGCTCGCGGTTCTCTTCGTTCTCCTGGCGACGGTGACCTTCCTTGCCATGGATGGCCACCACTGGCTGCTCCTGGGGGTATGGAAGTCCTTCCAAGCTGTGCCTCTGGGCGGATTTGGGCTCTCGGGGGGTATAATGGAGCACGTGCTGTTGGCGACCACCGGCATCTTCGATGTGGCATTGACCCTGATGCTGCCGGTGATCGGCGTGCTGATGCTGGCGGAACTCGCGCTGGCCATCATGAGCCGGATCATGCCCCAGATGAACGTCTTCGTGGCGGGCTTCCCCATCAAGATCGTCCTGGGACTCGTGACCATCGCCGCCACCCTCCCCCTGCTGGGAGGCTATATGCGCGTCGTAATCGACCGGTTGAGTCCTGCGCTGATCGGGTTCTTCCGGTGAGGAGGTAAGGGGTGGCGGATCCCTCAAAAACTGAAAAGCCCACACCCAAGCGCATCTCGGATGCCCGCAAGAAGGGCAACGTTGCGAAGAGCCAGGACATCAACAACGCCGCGGTCCTCCTGACCGCGAGCATCTTGCTCTATTTCTCCTGGGCCCCCCTCGCCAAGCTGATGTCCACCATGATGGTCGAGCGCTTCAGCCACCTTCCCGAGCAGGACCTCACTCTCGATTACCTCATGTTTCTCGTCACCCAGACCATCCAGTCGGTGGTCGTGGTGCTCGCCCCGATCATCCTCTCCTTGCTTCTCGTCGGGATCGTCGTCAACTACGCCCAGGTGGGCAACCTCCTGACCTTCGAGGTCCTCAAGCCGAAGTTCGAGAAGCTCAACCCGGTCAACGGCATCAAGCGTCTCTTCTCGCTGCGCTCGACCTTCGAGGCCATCAAGGGCCTGATCAAGATCTCCATCGTCGGGTGGATCTGCTACGCGGTGATCAGCGATCGCTACGTGGAGCTGGCGACCGCCTACGGCACCGGCCTCCTGGGCCTCGGCACGCTCATCGGCTCGACGGCCTGGAGCATCGCCTGGCGCGTCATGATCGCCCTGGTCTTCCTCGGCCTGGTGGACTTCTTCTATCAGCGCTACGAATGGGAAAAGAACCTCAAGATGACCAAGCAGGAGGTCAAGGACGAGTGGAAGCAAGCCGAAGGCTCCCCTGAGGTCAAATCTGAAATCAAGAAGCGTCAGCGCCGCATGGCGCAACAGCGAATGATGGCCGAGGTTCCCAAGGCCTCGGTGGTCATCACCAACCCGACCCACTTCGCCGTGGCGGTCAAGTACGAGCGCGACACGATGGAAGTGCCGGTGGTTTTGGCCAAGGGTACGGACCTCGTCGCCAAGCGCATCCGGGAAGTCGCCGAAGAGGCGGGAGTGCCCATGATCGAGAACAAGCCGATCGCTCAGGCCCTCTATAAGCAAGTCGAAGTGGGGGACGAGATCCCCCCCGAGCTCTATGCGGCGGTCGCCGAGATCCTGGTGGCGGTCCAGCGCGCGAATCGAAAGGTGGGGGCGTAAGCCGTGGCCGTCAGTACCGTTCCGCAGACCGAATCCCCCCTGAACCGTCTCCTTAAGCAGAGCGACACGGTCCTCGCCGTCATGATGGTGGCGGTGGTCCTGATGCTCATCATCCCCATCCCGGCGGCCCTCCTCGACGTGCTCCTGGTGTTCAACATCTCGGGCTCGCTCCTGATGCTGCTGATCGCGATGTACGTGCTGGAGCCGGTGGAGTTCAATACTTTCCCGTCGCTGCTCCTTATCCTGACGCTATTCCGGCTGTCACTTAACGTCTCGACCACCCGCCTCATCCTCAGCGAGGGCGACGCGGGACACGTGGTCGAGGCCTTCGGCAACTTCGTCGTCCAGGGCAACTACGTGGTGGGCGTGATCATCTTCCTGATCCTGGTGGTGATCCAGTTCATGGTCATCACCAACGGCTCGGGCCGTATCTCCGAAGTCGCCGCCCGCTTCACCCTGGACGCCATGCCCGGTAAGCAGATGGCCATCGACGCCGACCTCAACTCGGGCCTCATCAACGAGGAGCAGGCCAAAGAGCGCCGCAAGAAGATCCAGCGCGAATCGGACTTCTACGGAACCATGGACGGTGCGTCGAAGTTCGTGAAGGGCGACGCGGTGGCGGGCCTGATCATCACGGCCATCAACATCATCGCGGGCATCCTGATCGGCGTCTTCCAGCGCGGGATCGAGGTCACGCAGGCCCTTCAGACTTACACCCTCCTGACCATCGGCGACGGCCTGGTCTCGCAGATTCCGGCCCTCTTGATCTCGACCGGCACGGGTATCATGGTCAGCCGCGCGGCCTCGGAGGCCAGCCTCGGCTCGGCCATCTCCAAGCAGGTCGTGGCCAACCCCAAGCCCCTCATGATCGCCGCCGGAATGCTGCTGACCATGGCGGTGGTGCCGGGCCTACCAACCCTTCCCTTCATGGTCGTGGGCCTCGGTTTCGGCGGGCTCTCCTTCATCCTCCAGCGCTCGCAAAAGGAGGCCGCGGCCAAGGCCGAGGCGGTGGCTCAGGCAGCCACGGGAACGCCTGAGACCACTCCGAAGGGCCCCGAGAACGTCATGAACCTCCTGAAGGTCGACCCCATGGAGCTCGAGATCGGCTACCGCTTGATCCCCCTGGTGGACGCCTCGCAGGGAGGAGATCTCCTGGATCGCGTCACCATGATCCGTCGCCAGACCGCCCTCAAGCTGGGCTTGGTCCTGCCGCCGATCCGGGTTCGCGACAACTTGCAGCTGAAACCCAAGGAGTACCGGATCAACCTGCGGGGCGTCGAAATCGCCCGTGGCGAGGTCCATATCGAGCACTACATGGCCATGAACGTGGGCCTGGCCATCGAGGAGATCGACGGCATCCCCACCACCGAGCCGGTCTTCGGCCTGCCGGCGGTCTGGATTACCGAAGACAAGAAAGAGCGCGCGGAGATGGCGGGTTACACCGTCTTCGACGCCTCGTCGGTCATCGCGACCCACCTCACCGAGGTAATCAAGGCGCATGCGCCCGACGTCCTCACCCGCCAGGACACGCAGGCCCTTCTGGACAACCTCAAGGAGGAGTCCCCGGCCGTCGTTTCCGAACTCGTGCCGGACCTCCTGGGCATCGGCGACGTGCAGCGGGTCCTGCAGAACCTCCTGGCCGAGCGGGTCTCCATCCGCGACTTGCTGCCGATCATGGAGGCGCTGGCGACGCATGCGCGCCTGACCAAGGATCTCGATACGCTGACCGAGCATACGCGCCAGGCCCTGGCACGCTCGATCTGCAAGTCCGTCCTGGCGCACGACGGCTCTCTGCCCGTCATCACGCTCGATCCCAACCTCGAGATGGTCCTGGGCAACGCCATTCAGCATACCGAGCAGGGGGCTTTCGTCTCGCTGGAGCCGGGTGCGGCCGGTCGCCTGGTGCGCAACGCCGCCGAGACCGTGGAGCGGGTAATGGCGCAGGGCCACCAGCCCGTGGTCTTGTGCTCTTCGAAGGTGCGTCTGGTCTTTAGGCGCCTGATCGAGCGTAAGCTACCCAACTTGACGGTGATGGCCTACAATGAGGTCATTCCACCGTCCTTGGACGTACGCTCTCTGGGCGTGATCACGCTCTAACCATGGGGGAAAGTGGTCGTGACGCCTGAACTCAATCCGGGACAAATCGTCGACATCGTCATGTCCGCGGGCGATCGCCCGCGCCGCCTCTCGTCGCGCATCCTCGAGGTCGGCCCTCAGGGATTCGCGATCTTCCGTCCCATGGAGGACGGCGCCCCGATTTCGATCGGCAAGAGCCTCACGGTCACCTTCCCCCGCGGAAACGCCATCTGGACCCTTGATTGCCCGGTGCAGGCCACGATCTCGATGCGGATCGACCTCGCCTTCCCGGAGCCCGAGCGGATCCAGCGGGTCCAGCGCCGCGAGCACTTGCGGGTGGCGATGACCATGCCCGTCGACTACCAGCTGAACATCGACGCCCGCTTCGGAAGGTCGCGCCAGGGGGTCCTCCAGGATCTCTCGGGAGGCGGCTGCTTGCTCCTGCTCAGCGAGGAAGTCCAGCCTGGCGCCATCATCCGGGTCCACCTCTCCATGGAGGATCACGGCGTCATGGAGCTCACCGGCCGGATCGTCAGAGCGACGCCGGTCGAGCGCAAGAAGGGCGGGCGCTGGCACGTGGCGGTCGAGTTCTACCCCATCGCCGCGCGCGACCGCGACGTTCTGGTCAAGTTCGTCTTCAACAAGCACCGCGAGGAAGTCATTCGTTTGAAGCAACGGGTGCGCTGATTTGCAGGACGACTTTCTGATCTTCAAGCGACAGATCGCCCCCTGGGTGAAGGTGGATCTGGATCAGTACAAGCCGCGCCAGATGGAGCGCCGGATTCGCTCGATGATGACCCGGGCCAAGCTCGACACGCTCGAGGCCTACTACGAGCTGTTGAAGGCCGATCCCAACCGCCTCCAGGAGTTCATCGACGGCCTGACCATCAACGTCTCGGAGTTCTTCCGCAACCCCGAAAAATTCGACGAGCTCGAACGGGACGTCCTCCCCGAGCTTCTGTCCCGCTTCAACCGCTTGCGCATCTGGAGCGCCGGCTGCTCGTCGGGAGCGGAGCTCAGCTCGGTCGCCATCGTGCTCGACCGGCTCAAAGCCCTCGACCGGGTGGAGCTGATCGGCACCGACCTCGACCGCGGCATCCTGGAGCGCGCGAGCGAAGGCCTGTACCTGCCCTATGAGCTCAAGAACGTCTCCGACGCCGACCGGGAGCGGTATTTCGACCCGGTCGAGGGACGGGGGGTCGAGTCCGGCACCCTCCGCTTGCGCCCGGAGTGGCTGCGCCGCCTCACCTACAAGCCTCAAAACCTTCTGGAGGATCCGGCCCTCTCGGACTGTCACTTGATCCTCTGTCGGAACGTGGTCATCTACTTCACCCAGGATAGCAAGGACAAGCTCTATCGCAGCTTCTACCGAGCTCTCGAGCCCGGGGGGATCCTTTTCATCGGGGGGACCGAGCGGATCCTCGATTATCGCGACGTGGGCTTCTCGCAGCCGCGCCCCTTCTTCTACTTCAAACCGATGAGCGGAGGATCAGCCTGATGAACCCGATCGATCCTTCTCCCTACCTGAGCCTCTTCATCGAGGAGGCGCGGGAGAACCTGGCAGCGCTCAACGAGAAGATTCTCATGCTCGAGGCCGGGGACCATCCCCGCGCGGTCCTCGACGAGATTTTCAGGGCCGCGCATACGGTCAAGGGCATGTCCGCCACCATGGGCTTCCAGGGCATCGCAGAGCTGACGCATGCCATGGAAGGCGTGCTCGACGCCTTGCGCGCCGAGCAGATCCCCCTGGACGTCGACGTGATCGACCTCCTCTTCGCCTGCGTCGATGCGCTGACGACCTCGCTTGAATCGGTGGCCCAAGGGGGCCCCGACACGGTGGACCCCGCTCTGATCGCCCGGGTGGCGGGCCTGCCCACCGAGGAGCCTGCGCTTGCCCCCCAGGACCCGGGTCTGGCCATGCCGGAGCTCGATTCCTTCGAGCGGACCGTGCTGGCCGAGGCCCAGGCCAAGGGCTACAAGGCTTACTGGGTGAAGATTCGCCTTCAGGCGGGCTGCCTCTTGAAGGGCGTCCGCGCGTACATGGTCCTCACCTCGCTGGAGCAGGGGGGAGAGATCATCAAGGCCGTTCCCTCGGTTCCCGAGCTCGAGGAAGAGCGCTTCGAGCAGGACTTCGCCCTCATGGTGGTCAGCCAGGAAGACGGGGCGAAGCTCAAGGAACGGGTCCTCGACGTCTCGGAAATTGAAGAGGTCGAGGTCAGCGCGATCGCCGAGCTTCCCTCCGAGGCTCCGGCTTTGGCCGCCCCGCCGGTAGAGCTTCAGGCTCCGGTACCTCAAGCCATCCAAGAGGTGCCGGTCGTCCAGCCGGTCGCCCCGGCGCCGCAGCCCGCGCGGCCGCAGCCGAGCAAGGCGTCGAGCGAGCCGGAAGCCAAGCCTGCCGAGGCGGGCCCCGCCAAGTCCAACCAGACGGTCCGCGTCCCGACCGATCGTCTCGATCGCCTGGTCAACCTGGTGGGAGAGCTCGTGATCGACCGAAACCGCCTGGTGGAGAACGGGGGGAAGGTTCCCGAGCTCTCCGAGACGATCCGCCACATCGGCTCGGTGATCTCCGAGCTTCAGAACGTCGCCATGAAGCTGCGCATGACCCCGGTCGAGCGCGTCTTCAACCGCTTCCCGCGCATGATCCGGGATCTCTCCCGCGAGCTCGGCAAGGACGTCCACCTGCAAATCGAAGGCCAGGAAACCGAACTCGATCGGCTGGTCATCGACGAGATTGGGGAACCCCTGGTCCACCTCCTGCGCAATGCGATCGATCATGGCATCGAGGAGCCCGCGGAGCGCGCGGCTTCCGGCAAGCCCATGACCGCCACGGTCCGGCTCTCGGCCCGTCACGAAGGCAATCACGTCATCATCGAGGTGGCGGACGACGGCCGTGGAATCGACGCCCAGCGGGTCATCGCCTCGGCGGTATCCAAGGGGGTGATCACCGAGGACGAGGGGGCGCGTCTCACCGAGAAGCAGGCCTACGACTTGCTCTTCGCGCCGGGCTTCTCGACCCGAGAGACCGCCAACGCCATCTCCGGTCGCGGAGTCGGGATGGATGCGGTCAAGAGCAAGGTCGTGAGCTTGGGAGGCGCCGTCGAGGTCGATTCGGTCATGGGCGCCGGCTCGACCATGACCGTCATGCTGCCGCTGACGTTGGCCATCATTCAGGCGATGCTGGTCGAGGTGGGGGAGACCATCCTGGCCCTGCCGCTCTCCTTCATCGACGAAGCCCTCGATCTCGCCGAGCTTTCCGTGCAACGGGTCCAGGACTCTGAAATGGTCGTCCTGCGCGGACAATCGCTGGCCTTGATCCGCCTGGATCAGGCGTTGGGCCTCTCCCCGGCCCCTTCGACGGCAGAAGAGGCCGTGGTCGTGGTGCGGATCGGGAGTAAAAAAGCCGGGTTGGTGGTAGATAAACTACAAGGACAACAAGAAGTGGTCATCAAACCCATTAGCCGGTTAGTGGGCAAACTCGACCACCTGAGTGGGGCCGCGATCCTCGGGGATGGGCGTTTGGCGCTCATCCTGGACGCGGCTACGCTGGTTTAGGAGGCCTCATGGACATTACCGCCCTCAGCACTTTGCAGCTCGATGCGCTGCGCGAGGCCGGCAACATTGGGGCAGGACATGCGGCCACCGCCCTCTCGAAGCTCCTGCGCCAACGGATCCTCATGGCGGTTCCCAAGGCGTCGGTCATGCCCTTGACCGAGGTCAACGTCATGGTGGGCGGGCCTGATACGCTCGTCTGGGCGATCTACCTCCAGATCGAAGGCCAGGTCAACGGGCATATGCTCTTCCTGCTTCCCTATGACCATGCCACGCTGCTGGTGGACCTGGTGATGGGCTATTCGCTCGGAAAGACCCCCGAGATCGACGAGATGGGAACCTCCATCCTCTGCGAGGTGGGCAACGTGCTCACGGCGAGCTACCTGGTCGCCCTGAGCGCGCTGACCAAGCTGGACATGCAGGTTTCCGTGCCTCACCTGGCCTCGGACATGGCCGGAGCCGTCCTGGACGCGGTGGTGGCCGAGCTCGCGGTCGCCTCCGATCGGGTCCTGGCCCTCGAGACCGAGTTCTCGGCCGAGCATGGCGGCCCGCTCAAGGGCTTCATGTTCATGCTGCCCACTCCGGATTCCCTGGAGACGCTCCTTCATGGCATGGGGATGATGGGCCGGTGACCACCGGGACGCTGGCTCACGTCGGCATGTCCGAGATCACGCTTTCGGAGTCTCCGAAGACGTCCTTCGTCGTGCCCGGCCTCGGCTCCTGCATCGCGCTGGTGCTTTACGAGCCCGGCCTCCGCTTGGCGGGCATGGCGCATATCCTCTTGCCGGACAGCTCGCAAGCCGCGTCGGTCGAGGCTCCCGGGAAGTTCGCCGACACGGCCGTGCCGCGCCTGATCGCGGAGCTCGTCGCCCGCGGGGCGAAGCCCGGCGCACTGGTCGCCAAGATGGCCGGAGGCGCGCAGATGTTCAAGGGGGGGCCGAGCCTGAGCGTCGGTGAGCGCAACATCGAGGCGGTCACGCAGGCCCTTGAAACCTCCCGAATTCCCCTGCTCGCCTCGGACGTCGGGGGGACCCTGGGCCGCTCTATCCGCTACGAGGTTGCGAGCGAGCGCTTCTTGGTGCGTCGTCGTCTCGGTCCGGAGGTGGTGCTGGAATGAACGGGCGCAGCTGGACCTTGGTCCTGGCAGTCCTTTGCGGCTTCGCCACGGCCTTCCTTGCACTTTTCGCCGACCTCTCGGAAGGGGCCTTCTTGGTTCGGGTCAGCATCGGCCTGCTGGTCGGCGCCGTGGTGGGTTTGGGGTTGGACGCCTTGCTCACGACGGCGGGATCCCGCCCTCCCCAGCCTGCGAAGGGCCGCGTGGTCGATTTCACGATCAACGAA
>Ga0065704_10071728_pt1 | contig 10087 bp, 2 predicted proteins | sample SwiRhicommuniRL2_FD_59091 | JGI IMG/M metagenome (GOLD analysis project Ga0065704, IMG submission 59091) | Switchgrass rhizosphere bacterial communities from Rose Lake, Michigan, USA - RL2 v2 (version 2) | ecosystem: Host-associated > Plants > Roots > Rhizosphere > Soil | place: East Lansing, MI | reverse complement strand
AGAATAGGGCGACTTTTCCGATGCTTTTGAACTAATAAAATTCGCTAAAGCAGATGGGCAGACTCTGTAAACTATTTTAAGGAAATACGTTACGTAAAACATAGAGGGGGCGCAATCGACGAACGCAGAACGAAGATAATGTCAAGGTAGACATGTTGACATGCCGAAATGTTGTAACAACCGTTATTTCCGGCATTCTCGGAAGAATCGGAATTGTCAACCAAATCAGAACATTATCGTTCAGTAGCCAGATTTTCCTCAAATGTTTCGGAGTGACAGATGTCCCGGAAAACCTCTCCCACGCTGGTGTAGATCGCCATCCTTTTGCAATTAGGATCGCCCTTCATTGCTATGGCACAGTCTCCTCTTGGTGCCGCCTCGCCTGGCGTCAGTTCAGTCGATCTTGGCGATGGTTATTCGCAAGTTTTCGAATCAGATTACAGCTATTCTGGTGCATTAGGAGTTCCGTATGGATACTCCTACATTCGCGGTGACTTTGGCCAGCGTGGCGGGGTTGAAGGAAACGACTTTTCAGCAGGGTTCTTTCTACCAATCTTCAACGGTGATGAATGGATTATCTTTGCCGATGGTCGAGCAAACTGGCTACAAGGTAACATTGGAGCCAACGGCGGCTTTGGCTACCGGAGAATGGTGTCTGACTCCAGGACCATTCTGGGGGGAAACGTCTTCTATGATGGCCAGCAGAGCGACCTCGGGAATTGGTACAGCCAAATCGGGGCGGGTTTGGAATTGTGGCACCCCAAATTTGATGTCGTCGGCAACGGGTACTGGGGGATGGGGGATAACAACGACATTGGTTTATTCCGAACCAACTCGTTGTCTTATCAGGGTAATCAAGTCGGGTTCAACGATATGTTGCTCGCCGAATCAGTCATTTCCGGGTGGGATCTTTCCTTCGGAGTTCCGATTCCACGTGCCAGTTGGCTTCGCTGGTACAACGGGGCTTACGGATACAATGATTTGGGAGATGCTGGCAACGTAACTGGTTATCGAAGTTACCTCCGCGGATGGATAACAGAGGATCTGACTACCGACGTCAGCTATTCAAAGGATGATTACTTCGGCAGCAGCGCCGCGGTCTCGGTCAATGTCATGTTTGCCAACAGCCGCACAGGCTGGTTCCGCTTTCCTAGTCAGGAACGCCGCCTTTATAACACGGTCGATCGCCAGTACCGCCCCGTAATCACTAAAATAAAGGAGGGCGATCAATTTACTGCTGCGATTAACACCGATACTGGAAATCCCTTTAACATAGTCCATGTTGACAATTCTTCTGCTTCAGGTGGTAACGGTACGGTTGAGAATCCATACAACGAATTCTTCGGTAGCAGCCCCTCAGCCGATATTTTCTTTGTGCGTCAAGGAACTACGACGGTTTCTGCTCCTCTTGAAAGCCGTTTTGACTTGGCCGACAACCAGCGCCTATTGGGTGACGGAACTGCACACTTCATTAACACCGATCGTGGTGTGCTTCAACTCCCTAGTACAGTCAATGGAAATGCACCATTCCTCACGAATTCTCTGGGCAACGTTGTTAACCTCGCTAACAATAACGAAGTATCGAATTTCAACTTGATTTCAACGGCTCCCTACTCTGCTATCGCGTCAACTGGCTCAAATAATTTCCTTATCGACCGCGTCAACATGACAGGCAACGGGAGCGGGATCGTCATCAACGATGCCCAAGGTACTGGTGTGATTTCCAATTCTGGATTCGCACTTAGCGGGGGAAGCAGTACTACCGGGATCGGTATTCTCAACTCAAACACTGGTCCGTTTACGCTCAACCTTGGACCACTTAACTCAGCGACAGGTGGCGGAGTTGGCTTCGACTTCCTGGCTGACAACTCTGTAATCAATGCTAACCTGACTGGCATCCTGAATAGCGGGTCTGGAATTGGTGCTCGATTCGATGCTCGCAACAACGGAGATCTGAACGCAGTGATCTCAGGCTCAGAGTTTAACAACACTGTTGCCGGTGGTGCCGCGAATGGCGCCCTCAGTATTCTGGGGGCTACCGGTGGTGCTGTTGATTTGACTGTTACAAATACCGACGTACAGAATGCTGGCGAAGATGCCGTCCAGGTCTCTTTGAATAATGCAACGGCCACTGTTGCACTCACGAACGTGAATATGGATAGTGCCGCTGGTCGAGGTATTAACGTCGATCTGACCAACGGTGCGACCTCTACAGTCACTGGTAGCCTCGTTACCGGAACCAATGCAGGCGGCAGCGCAGTTGAGGTCAACTCGGTCGCCTCAACGGCCAACTTCGGTTTCACGAACTCCAATTTCTCAAACGCAGGGACAGATGGCTTCCTGGCAAACCTGAATGGCTCTCGGCTCAACTTTGTCTCGACCGGAACAGACTTTAACGATGCCACGCTCTCCGGTGTCAATTTGACATCTACCGGTCCAGCATCGACCATCATGTTCCAGATGACCGACGCTGACCTCAGTAACGCTGGTAATAACGCGTTCTCCGCGAATCTAACCAATGCTGTCGGCTCAATCGTCATGAACAGCGTCGATGGATCGTCTGCTGTCAATAACGGAATTGACTTTTCTCTGTCCGGGGCCGCTGCAACACCACTCAGCGTCACCATTAACGACTCCTTCTTCGACGATGCGGGAGCCGACGGCATCGCCTTCACAACTACGACTGGAGCACGCCTGAACCTTTCTGGTGACGGCAACTCAGTCACAGGCGCAGGCCAAAATGGCATCGCCATCTCTGCAACGAGCGGCTCAATCCTTAACGGCAATCTGAGCAGCACCAACTTCTCCGGTAGTGCACTAAACAACGTGATTGCGTCCTATGATAACGCAACCGGTACACTTGACTTCCTTGAGTCTAACTTTGACAACGCGGGTGCAGATGCCTTCAATCTCGTTGCGAACAACGCAGCGAACTTTTTGGTCAACGTCACAGATTCTAGCATTATGAATGCTGGTGACGATACCATCGATGCAACCATGGCTAACGGCTCAACACTGACTGTTGTCGTTGATCCAACCAATGCAACAGGTGCTGCAGATAACGGAGTTGAATTTGATGCTACCGGCGGCTCGACATTAAATCTGGCATTTATTGACTCACCGCTTTCCAATGCGGCCAACCCTGTCGGCAACAATGGCATCATCGGTACGCTCAACGGCTCAGCAGCCAACATCCTCATGGATAATTCAGACGTCTCGAATGCCGGTGCTGACAATATCAACATTGTCGCCAGTAATTCCTCTAACGTCGTTCTGGATATCACAGACAGCGATGTTTCCAGTGCTGGTGTCAATAACATGACGCTAACGGCCCAGACTGGCTCGACCTTTGATGTTAACATGAACAACGTCAATGCATCGAACGCCACACAAGGCAACGTGCTCCTCAATTCTGTGGGGACGGGTTCTGGAATTGCCCTTTCAGCAACTGGATCAAACTTTGACAGTGCCGGCACAAACAATCTGGCAATGTCAGCTTCAAACAACGGTGCAATTGTCGCCGATATCGACAGCTCTTCGGCATCGGATGCAACCAACAACAACCTGGCATTGACTGCTCAGTCCGGCGGCATGATTTCCTATACTTCTGACAACACCGACTACGCCAATGCTGGTGCTAACAACATTGCTATTGATGCAGATGGTGTCGGAACGAGCGTGACGACCACAATAGACAACGCTGTCGTAACTGGCGCTGGAAACGATGGTCTGAACATCAACGCCAGAAACTCTGCCGTTGTTACGCATAATTCAAGCGGCGTAGATTACAACCTTGCAGCGAACAACGGGATCACTGCTATCGGAAGAACGAGCAGTGTGATTAATCTCAACCTCGATACTGCAAATGCCAGTAACAACGGCAATGATGGCCTCTTCATCGATCTAGCCTCTTCTGCTCAGGCCAACCTCAACTGGACCGGAGGCGGGACGATCTCAAACAACGGTGACGACGGGGTCGATTTGAACGTTGATGGCAATGCCACCCAAGCGACCTTGGTCTTTAACGATGTCGACATCCTGAACAACGGCGACCAGCCGATCGAACTGAATCTTACCAACGGAGGCGATGCCGACATCACATTCAATGGAGGCAGTATTGATGGCCAAGGACTGGTATTCAACGTTAACGATGTAAACACCGTCCTCGCTATTACGCTCAACGATACCACACTTCAACCAAATCCGACTGGCGCTGGCATCAGCTACACGGTTCTGGCTGGTCAGTTCGATCTGAATCTGATCGATATGGACATCTCTGGTAATCTGACTCAAGGCGTAGTTGGCTTGGTCGATGGTGCCCAGGCAGTTGCCAACCTCACTACCGAAAACAGCACCTTCTCAGACAACGGCGAGGAAGGTACAAGACTCACAATTGTGAACGGTGGTACTCAGACAATGACTGACACCGGGAGCACATTTAATAACAACGGAACCTCTGGTGCCTTCAGCGGAGTCGTTGTCAATAACACCGGTAGCACCTTCAATGGAACGTTCAATGGGACAACCGCCAGCTCAAACTCAGAAAGCGGTCTTGTCTTCACTGGCACAGCCGGGTCGACACAGATTGTTACTGCGACCGATCTGTCAGCTTCCAATAACACACAGAACGGAGTTGTCTACAATCTGACCGGTCCAGGTTCAACAGGCTCGTTTGACCTGATGGGAACTGGCGGAGCCATCGACACCAACGGCGGCAATGGGGTGATGATCAATATCGATCAGATCACTGGCTTTGACGTTGGGCTGTCAGGTAACTCTACAAACAACACTGGCGATGGTTACAACGTCGTCATCACGAACTCGACCGGCATTAATCTGACGGGCACGGCGAACGCTACTGGCAACAACGCTGATGGCTTTGACATCACGATTGACAATAGCACGGTTGACACCGTCAACATTACTGCCCTTACCGCTGATGGCAACACGGACAACGGATTACTTCTCAATGTCATCGATAGCACCATTACAACTGGAACGATCGATGGAGCGGGCGGTAGTATTTCAAACAACGGCGGAAACGGTGTCGCGCTCTCCTTCAACAATAGCACGGTCGACTTTGACTTGGCGAATCTGTTGATCGATAACAACACCGGCGTCGGTCTGCTGATCGAAACGCCTAACAACCTCTCGACAACTCTCGGGATTGAAGGCAACCAGATCACTAACAACGTCGCAGGTGGATTCGTAGCATCAGCCAGCCAGGGGACCCTCAATGTGGATCTGGGCACGGCTGGTAATGGCAACCAGATCGGTGGCAACACTGGTGATCAAGCCACTTTCAACCTCAATGGTACGGTCGCTGCAACTGTGAATGCAGTTGATAACACGATCGGGAATGCAGCTACCGGAGCCGTCAATCCTTCTGCAGCTGATGGGCTTGTGTTCAATATCAATTCCGTGACGCTGGTTGGAAGCAATATCGATGGCAATACGATCGATGGCCTGGGCGGAGATGGAATTCAGTTCAACCTCGATCTCGGTGGGGTAACCAACGGAGCTCAGCTGAACAACGTCACGATCAATGGGAACACGATCAACAATGCTGTTCGCGGGATTGACTTCGCTCATGGCAGCACTAACAACGACTTCAACAACATCGCTATCACGAACAACACCATTAATAACAACACACAGGATGGTATTTTTGCCAATCTGCTGAATGCCGACTTCACTGGAGTCCTGAATGGCAACACCATCAGCAACAATGGTGGAACAGGTGTGACGTTTGACCTCAACGGTCAGAGTAACCTTGTGCTCTCTGCTGTCAATGGCAACACGGTCAGCAACAACGGCGGAATCGGTCTGCTGGTCGACTCCTTCGATGATTCCACATTCGATGATTCCACATTCGATGTGACCATCGGAGATTCATCAGCCGCTCAGAACGTCTTCGATGCAAACACCGATGCCGGAATTGCCTTCTTCATGGCGGGCAGTTTAAGCAACATGGCTAACCGGACACAGGGTAACCTCTCTGTCGTCAACACGCTCATCTCAAACACAACCGACGGTGCCAATACAAACTTCGACGGCGATGGTCTGGCAGTCATTGTCAATGACCTGGCTCGTATCGGAGCCAGTGGCCCGATCCAGATTGGTGATTCAACCGTGGCAAATACTTCCTTCACGGGAAATGCCGGGGCGGGTGTCAGCTTCCAGGCGAACGGTGAAAACATTGCCGCTCCTGGAGCACCAATGACAACTCGGGTTCTGGGTGAAGGTCAGATTAACAGTGTGATTGTTGATAACATCGTTGCTTCCGGGAATACAGGAAATGGCATCGAGTTCATTCGAACAGAAAGTGCTCGTATCTTCGGAACTCAGATCCTCAATAGTGAGTTCACCGAGAACGGTGGCGGTGTCCATCTCTTCGCTGGTCAGCAGAACTCCAATCTTGATAGTGACGACTACCTGGTCAGCGGCAACAATATCTCGGAGAACCTGACCTACGGTCTGGAAGCTCGGGTTGAAGCAGACGCTGATATCTCGGTGATCGTTGGTGACGACGCTGGCACGGTCGGAGTCGAGGCCGGAAACACGATCAACAACAACGGCACGAACGGTGTCCAAATCACTGGACGCCAGGTCGGAATTGGTGATTCTCTGACTGTGACTATGGACCTTGCCGGCAACGATATTTCGTTCAACGGAACGAACGGCATCTCGCAGTCAACCATCGCCTTCATGCAAATCGGGCTTGACGATGGAAACGCTGCCACCTTTAGCAATACCATCACCAACAACGGTGGCGATGGTATTCGAAACAGCGGACTCGGAGTGTTCATCATCGCTGACAACGACATTTCACTGAACGATGGCAACGGAATCGTATCAGCTCACACCGGAAGTGGGTTTCTCGGCTCCGATGTCGGGTTCATTGACAACAACCGGATTAACGAGAACGGCCTCGATGGTATCGCCTTCGAAGGTAGTAACACGGTTGTCTACAACTATGATATCACGGGCAACCTGCTCCAACTCAACGGTGGTGCGGGGATCGACCTCGATCTGATTGAAAATCAGGGAGCGACCCACGTCTTCAACATCGGAGATGGGACAGCAACAGGTACCAACATGATTCAGGCCAATGGTCTGGACGGTATCGAGATTCAGGTCACCGGTGTTAACAACGGCAGTAACGATCAGACGGGTGCAGAAGGGGTCTTTAACCCATTCAACCACGACGATACCGTTCTGGATGCCCAGATTGCGATCGATACGAACGTCATCGATCAGAACAGTGGTCGCGGAGTTGACATCCTGAACCGTGGCTTTGGCTTCACCCAGGTGAACGTTGACAGCAACGAAATTACAGCCAACGGTCGCGAAGGACTCTATGTTGTCAATACGGCCTCGACGACACAAGAGCAGAGTTCACCAACGGGTGCATTGGCCGACGACGGCAGCGTCTTTGCTGATCCTCGTTTGATCTTCAACGCCGACGCGAACCTCATCGTCAATAACAACAACAATCCAGGTAGCCCATTCGTGGGTGGTGGTCTGGTTGTTCGGGTCGGAACAAGCGGTGCCATCAATGCCGACGTTAGCCAGAACCCATGGGAAGACGACGGTAGATTCGCGGGACGCTTCGAGAATGCTTCGACGGATGCGACTGCTGCTGCTAATCTCCTTGCCTTTAACGGAGCAAACGGTCGAGCTGATTCGGGCATGTCCACAAACCGCGGTGGTGTGATCGCCTCGATCACGTCCAACGAGTTTAGCGGTGGTAACACTGGATTTGACGTCCTGTTCGAGTCCTTTGTCTCAACCGGAATACCTGCGACGACCGAGGGAGCATGGTCGAATAACAACAACGCTGACCCCGCGGACGACCAGTTTGATATCACCACATTCGAACAAGATCCACTCGCTCGTTTCGACCTGAACTTTGTCGGAAACTTCGGGGCAGGATCAATCATCGATGTGACCCGTTCAGGAGCCTCATTCAACAACGCAGAAGGCACGTTCAAATCGCGGACAATCGGCGGTAACAACCCCGCTGGTGACTTCACCTCCGCGACACGAGCCCGTAACGCACAACGATTGGCTTCGAACTCGAACCCGAGCTTCATCCCGCCAAACATTACCGACACCGATACGGCACCTAATATCGAAATCGATAGTTCTGGCTCGTTCCACTATCCAGGCGTCGGTGACTCAACCTTCCGTGTCTCAAGTAGCTCAGAGACTACCAACATGGGAGGCGACGCATTCTCAGACGCAATCGGTCTCGGTGGCCAAGGCAGCCTGTCGTTCACATGGGGAACCTTTGAAGATCCATTCACCAACAACGGAACTCCATAGTAGAATTTGTGTTCGCAATCTAGCCTCCTAGAGAGCCCCCGGATTTATCCGGGGGCTCTTTTTCATTATGCGTCAATCCACCCGAGTCACTCGCCTCGGTTCCGAAGGCGGCATACCCCAAAAGCTGCAACGGCAGTAGCGGAAGACTTAAACCCAAAGAGATTCTGGACTTGGTTATACAGATCGCCAAGTCGACTTTGTTCGGGTACACACGAATCCTGGGAGTATCTACAGAACTGTGGGAAAATCATGCTCAAAATTGAGCATTTGGGCATCGTGCGGAAATGCTGGTTGAGATTTTCACCTTGAAACATACAGAAACATATGCAACTCCAAAATACAGTATTGCCTTGACTGTTGTTACATCATTTGGACCGCGCAGGCGACGACACTAGTGCCGCCGTCACCGTCGGTGAGTGTAGCCGTGACCGTGCGGGCAGGGGTTGAATCAGAAGTCGTACGGAACGTGATCTGTCGCAGCAGTGCTTGAATTGCTTTTGGCGTTGCGGCTCTCGTCGTCAACGTTGACGATCCGGTGACCTGACCGATGGTCCTTCCCTGATAAGTGACGAAATTGCGTTTCACTCGGATGCCGTTTCCTTCGCAGATTTCGAGTCGGTCCAGCGGATGTTGGTCACCTGACAGGACGACTGAGAGATTGCCGCCAGAAAAGTTGGATGAGTCAACATCGGCAATCATTGCCTGCGCGGCGATCAGCGTGGGGGCGTTTCCGAGTCTGTATTGAACCGTTGGGCCGAAGTTGGTGATTACTGGGGGATCGTTGATCGAGATGACATTAACGTCACGAGCCACTTTCTTGCTCGTGCCTCCGTCTCCATCGGTCAGCGTCAATTTGATGGTTCTTGGAGAGGTCGAGGGGTTGTCGGATTGATTGGCAAAGGTGATGGCCCGCGCGACTGCTTGCACTTCTGGCTGGAATGCGTTTTCTGTGAACGTAATGACCAAAGGAGTGTTGCCGATCCCGCCAGTAAAGCTTGCGACTTTGTAAGTTGTCAGCGCGCTGTTCGTAAAGAAAATCGAATTTCCCTGGATGCTCACTTCGTTCGGGCCCATTCCGACGTGAGTGATGCTCAAGATATCTGAACGGGTACTTCGGGCAGTGATCGCAACTGTCAACTTACCGAGATTGAAGTTCAGCAGGTCGGCGTCTGCAGCGGTCGCATCGCTGAAAACTGCGGCTGCTGGGCCGTTTTCGATGTATCTGGCTGGGGAGACGCTGCTGAGGGTCAGGACGGGTGCGTCGTTGATCGACTTGACTTTGACTGTGTCCCCCAGAGCTGACGGACTCATCCCGCCATCGCTACCGGTGAATACAAAGCGAATCTGACGGAGAGTCGTGGCAGGCGCATCAGAGACATTCCTAAAGGTGATGCGACGAGCGACCTGTTTGATCATCTCCAGGCTGGTATTGCGATTGAATGTGATGTCGAGCGTTGTTGTGCCGGTGTAGACGCCGATCACTTTTCCGCGATAGAGCACTTCGCCAGTGCGGGTGTTCAAGCGAATCACGCCGGATGCGCGGATTCCAAAGCGATCGGACGAATCTCCCCCGGCGGCGACAGATACGGTGAATTTTCCCCCTGCGAAGTCTTGAGAATCGACGTCGGAGAGGACGATCCGATTGTCGATAATGACAGGAGAACGACCTTCAGTATAGGTTACGCTCGTGTGGGAAGTGGTCGCTACCGGCGGGTCATTCGTCGGGATGACATCAATGTTCCGAGTGACCATATTGCTC
>Ga0065704_10002139_pt1 | contig 10088 bp, 9 predicted proteins | sample SwiRhicommuniRL2_FD_59091 | JGI IMG/M metagenome (GOLD analysis project Ga0065704, IMG submission 59091) | Switchgrass rhizosphere bacterial communities from Rose Lake, Michigan, USA - RL2 v2 (version 2) | ecosystem: Host-associated > Plants > Roots > Rhizosphere > Soil | place: East Lansing, MI | reverse complement strand
CCGCCAAGCGACAGATGATCCGTACCGAACAGCGGTTCGATCGCAAACTGGTGCATCGGATCGATTTTGCCGGAGGATTCTGCCACGTTGGACCCCTGTAACGTCTAAGCAATCGGACTAAGACAAAAGCGTCCCTATTGGTCGGGACGCTTCGTCGTCGTCAATCTGATGATGTTCCTGAACGCCGCCACGATCCCAAGACCGAGGAATGCCAACAGGAGCCATGGGGATGTCCGCAGAAAGTAGTCCAGAGTCCCACCAACCACAGCACCACCAGCAAGACCGCCAATCAGCTCCGCGAGAACCCTGTTGCCCAGACGCGACCCATCGTCGGCCTGCTGCACCTGTGTCCCCTGTCTGACCTTTTCGGCTTGTTCGGCCTGTGCGATCCGCTCTTCTAAAGAAGCGATCCGCGCATCCTCCCCAGCCGGGTCCTGCCCCGGTGCATCCGCTGCCATTCCGCTGTCCTTTCGTTCGGGCCTTTCAGCCCTTGCGTACGGCGGCATGGCGTTAACGGCTGCACCCGTCAAGGCGCGGCCCGTTTAGAAAGGGCATGGGAGAGTGTCAACCGTCGTCGGACAGGAGATTTTCCTGTCCGAACGAAGCTGGGTCAAAAGTCCGCCAGCGCGACCCCGGATCAGCCCGCAGTCGCGCAATAGGGCGGAAGCGCAATAGCCCCGGCGCCCTTGGTCTGCCACGCCCCCGCGCCGATGCGATAGACCTGCCCCTGTTTCACCCGGCTGCTGAGCGTCTGACAGCCGATGGAGGCAGCGACATCCTGCACCGTGACGCCGCGCTTGCCTGCCAGATCGGTGTAGGCCGCGCGTCGCTTGATGTTGATCGATTCGACTTCCTGCCGCACAGCGTCGCTGACCGAACCGGCCAGCCCCAGATAGCCATCGGCCTGCTCGCCCACCGTGCCAGCGGTCATCGCCGCCACGACCGCGCCCGACTGCGCCCGCGCCGGAGACGTCATCGCCAGCCCGGTCGCCAGCGCGACGGCGGCGGTTGTGGCGATCATCATGAATGTGCGTGTCATTGCGGGAACAACTCCGGGTTATTCTGGATCAGATCCTGCGCATCCCGTTGCAATTTGACAACGACTTCCTGCTGGATCTTCACGTTGAGGTTGATTTCGATGGGCTTGTCAGGCGCCTTGACCTGAATGCAGCCCGTCAGGCCCAAAGCGGCGAAACCCGCCATCATGATCGTTCGCTTCTTCATTTCTGCTCCCCATTTGGCATAGTCTCGCTTTCGGCAGGCTGAACTGCAACCCCTTCTCTCATCTTCTGCTGCACCTGATCCCCCACGCTATTTTGTATGAGCGATGACGGATCGACGAACGACTGCGCCGTGCCCATCAGCCCGCGGAAGGGCGCTGCGATCCGCACGTTGAAGATGAAGGGCAAGCCGATGAAATTGCGCGCCAGCCCCGCCGGAACCCCGCCGATCTGACCGCGATTGACGCCATTGAAGACCACATTGGTCACCATCTCGCCGTCCAGCGCGCCATCCATCAAAATGGTAAGGCATTTATATTGCAGGTTTTTGAGCGCGTCGAAGGCCATGCGCCCCATGACGCCCAACTGCTCGTTGGACACGGGACCGACATAGGAAAGCGTACCCGACTGGCGCGTGGGATCGCAGGGAATCGTCGGCAGCACGCCCTCCGGCATGATCAGCGGCGGCATACCCTGTTGCCGCGCGGTCAGAACGCCGCCGGACACCCGGCCGCCCTGTGCGTTGAAGATCAGCGGCATGATCCCGTCGAAAGTGCCGGTGGCCGAGACATTTTTAAGGTCCATCGCCTGAATGAAGGCGCCAGCGTCTATCCCGATGACCCGGAAGGTGATGTAGCGGTCGACATCCGCGCTGAAATCCATGGTGGTAGGCAACATCACNAGCTCNCCGCCGGAGAAAGGCCAGCCGCCGCCTTCTATATGCACTTTCTGCCCNGCCTCCAGGCGNTAGCGGANCACGCCGTCGCGGACTTCCACACCCGGATTGACCGACCTGATTCGNACTTGCTGACCGGGGGCGCTCACCAACGCCAGCAGATCGGTGAAGCGCAGTTCGCCCGACAGACCTTCGACCGGACCGAAAGCCGCCGCCAGACTGGCATTATCCGTGCGGAATACCCCGTCGCTGGTCACGTTGGAGCCGGTCCAGCGGATATGCCCCTCTCCGCTGACGGTCGCCTTGACATTGGCCACCACGCCCAGCGCCAGCCGGGTCACATCCTCCGGCTGAAGCCCCGGACCAAAGGCGAGCGCCGGGACCGACAGGTCCGCCCTGCCTTTCGCGCTTCCCAGATCGTGGGCGATGTCCACGGGGGCAACCAGCGCATCATTACGCGGCGCACGGAGCGATCCAGCGGCGGCGATCCGGCCATCCTTCAGCGTCAAAGCGAAATCGGGCACCTTGAGCGGCTCGAATCGACCGGGCACCTGCGCGTCCCGCACCATCAGCGCAGCCGTCAACTTCAAGATGCCGCTGGAGAAATTCCAATCGCCATCGCCCTCTTCCACGACCAGCGGCACCGCGCCGATCTTGCCGCTGACGCCGCTGACATGGCCGTCCAAACCCTTGGCCGTCGCCTGCCCGTTCAGGGCCGCCGCAGTCAGCCGGACCGGCGAATCCTGCGGTCCTAGCGCCCAATCGACATGGGAAAGCGCGAAGCCTGCCTTGCCGAAAACCATGCGGGCGCTGTCGGCGGTCAACCTCATCGGGCTGTCGCCGCTCTTGCCGTTCAGCGCCAGCTTGCGGATTTCCGCGCCGCCGTGCACGCCATTGGGGCCAGTCGCGAACAGCGCGCCGTCCACCGGGCACAGCGTCTGCTGCATCCGCCCAACCGAGAAAGCGCCATAGCGCGCCTCTACCAGCGACACCGGCACGCAGCGCGGATTGATGGCAAGGGCGCCGCTGGCGTTCATCTGCCCCTCGACCGGTGCGACCAGCCCGCGCAGCCTGCCGCCAGGCAGCGGGCCATCCAGCCGGACCTTCGTGGAAAAGCGGGTATCGCCCCTTGGCCCGGCCACGAATCGCACCGGCTCCAGCGTCAGTTTCGCATCGCCCGCCACATAGGGATCGAGGAACAACTGGCCGCCAAAACCACCGCCCGTCCGTCGCGCCAGCCGCAGCGCCGCCTTGGGCAAGCCACCGCCATCGGTGGTGATCGCGCCGTCCAGCGCCCAATCGATGGCCTGCTGCCGCCCCGGCCAGACGATCGACAGGCGGCTATCGCCCGCTATGGCGGCGCGGGCGCCGCTGCGGGCGGAAAATTGCGTGTCGGTCAGGATCAGGCTGCCGCCCCTGCCCTTTTGGGCGAAGGCCAGATTGGTGCGGAGCCGGTTATCCTCGCCCGCCCGCCGCACCGCATCGACCAGCCGGGCGGCGAGCGGCGCAACCGGCGTGCCTGCGGTCGATTCGCGCAGACCCGCCAGTGGATCGCGCCCCGCCATACGTAGTTGTTGCGCAGACAGGCGGGCCTGCAAGCGCGTATCGTCCTTGCCGATCTGCCAGGCGCCCTGCACCTCGCTCATGCCCGCCTGCGCCCCGAAACCCGACAGGGCCGTCGCGCCGATCCGCATTCGCCCGGCGGTCGCCGCCGCACGGCCATCGAAGTCGATCCGTCCCTGAGGGGACGCCAGTACCAGACCGTTGGACTTGAGCGCCGCGCCCGACAGATCGACATGGCCGGTCCAGCGGTCCAGCGCCTTCCCCAGCCACAGGTCGATCTGCGCCTTCGGCTCCGCCAGCGCGGTTTTCGCTGCGCGGCAGGCAAAGGCCTGGCCCTGCGCGGGGCCGGACAGATGGGGCCGGCCATTCTGCATGGCGATGTCCAGCAAGGCCGTCAGCCCAGCAAGTCCGCACCCGGCATAGCCCGCCTGCGGCATAGCCGCCGCCACTCGACCGCGGAAACCGGACAGCAGATTGCCCTGCCCGTCGATCTGCACGCCCAGCGCACCCGCATCCGTGTCCAACCGCAACCGCGCATCCTTCAGGGCCAGATCGATATCGGGCAGGCTGAAGGGCGCGGTGGAGGCTGGATCGCGGAACTTGTCGATTTCGCCTAATTTGATCACGCCATCGTGCAGCGATCCGCGCATCCTGACGCCGCCCGCACGCACTGCCGCCACCTGTGGCGTAAGGCCGGTGAAGGCGATATCGACTTCGACCCAGCGCGCCGTCAGGTCGGGATGAGCCGGGTCGCCCAGCACGATATTCTCGATCCGCTGGGTGCGAAAGCCGATGTCCTTCAGGTCATAGCTGCCCTGCACGCCGCGCCGGTTCAGTTCGCGGCCGATGAAATTTTCCGCGATGGGCGCGCGCTGGGTCCAGAGGGCGACCAGAACCAGCGCGAGCGATCCCGTTCCCACTCCCAGCCAGCGAAGCCAACCCCGGCGAACTTCCATTTCGCCGTCTTCATCTTCCATGCTTATGGCAACCCCGGCTTTCGGCCCTAGCGTTCGGAACGCATTGGGTGATCTGTAACGCCTTAACAACGTCTGACTGCTTCTAAATATCCTTGCTCGGCAAATCCGCAACTTCTAGCGTTCCCCGCTGCAAATGGGGGGAACCGTTGCCTGACAAGGATATAAGGGCCGCGCATGACGGCGCCGGGCACCGCGCCCGGCTGCGGCAGAAGCTGGCGGAGAGCGGCGGCGACGCCTTGCACGATCATGAGTTGATCGAATATCTGCTGGCACTGGCGATCCCCCGGCGCGACACGAAGCCCCTCGCCAAGGCGCTGTTGCGCGAATTTGGTGGGATCGGCGGGCTGATGACCGCTGACTGGCAGGCAATCGCCCGCGTTCCCGGCATGGGCGACACCAGCATCGCCGCAATCAAGGTCGTGCAGGCGACCATGCTGCGGACCCTGCGCAATGAAGTGGCGGAAAAGCCGGTGCTGGCCAGTTGGCAGGCGCTACTCGACTATCTGCGCGCCGACATGGCGTTTCTGTCTGTCGAGCGGGTGCGGGTGTTGCATCTCAACAATCGCAACATGCTGATTCGCGACGAGCATATGGGCGATGGCTCGATCGATCAGGCGGCCATCTATGTTCGGGAGGTTATTCGCCGGGCGATCGATCTGGGGTCGGCGGCGCTGATATTGGTGCATAACCATCCCAGCGGGTCGCCGGAACCCAGTCGGCAGGATATAGAGATTACGCGACAGATCGCCGAAGCGGGCAAGCGGCTGAATATCGCCGTGCATGATCATATCATCATCGGCGCGCAGGGACATGTCAGCCTGCGATCCAAGGGGCTGATCTAGGGCGAACTCGCCGCCCCCTCCCCATGTCGAATGAGGAGGGAGCAGGCGATCAGCCGGTGAAGCCGACCGACAGGAACTGCGGCACGGGGCCGTTCCAGCCGTCATCCGGGCCGTCATCGACCGGGTCATGGCGACGCGGACGGTTGCCATCATTCGTTTCCGGGCGAGCCGAGCGCGGTTCTTCGCGGCGGCGGTCGTTCCGGGGTTGTTCCGGGCGACGCTCTTCCGGACGACGATCCTCTGTACGACGGTCCGGGCGACGCTCGCTCTTGCGATCGCGGTCGGAACGGCGGGGTTCGTCCGCTGCCTTCGCGGCAGGCGCGGCATCCTTCGGCGCGTCGATCGTTTCGATCTTCTGCTTGATCAGCTTTTGGATATTGTCGATCGCTTCGGCGTCATCCGACGTCACGAACGTGTAGGCGACGCCCGTTGCCCCCGCGCGGCCCGTGCGGCCGATGCGGTGGACATAGTCGTCCGGGTGCCACGGCGCATCGAAGTTGAACACATGGCTNACGCCCTTGATGTCCAGCCCGCGCGCAGCGACGTCAGACGCCACGAGAATATTCACCGAACCGGCCCGNAACCGCTCCANTTCCGCGATGCGNGAAGACTGGTCGATATCGCCGTGGATTTCCCCCGACTTGAAGCCGTGGCGTTGCAGGCTCTTGTTAAGCTCCCGCACCGTGGTCTTGCGGTTGCAGAAGATCACTGCGCTCGTCACATCCTCCGCCTCCAGCATGGCGCGCAGGGCTTCGCGCTTCTTGCGCGAATCGACCTTCACCAGCCGCTGGGTGATGTTGGTGGACGCCGTAGCCGGGCGCGCCACCTCGATCGACTTGGGGTTCGACAGGAAGCGATCCGCCAGTTTCTTGATGACCGGCGGCATGGTCGCGGAAAACAGCAGGGTCTGACGCTGGGCGGGCAGCTTGGTGCAGATTTCCTCGATATCGGGGATGAAGCCCATGTCGAGCATACGGTCGGCTTCGTCGATCACCAGCATACTGCAACCGTTGAGCAATATCTTTCCGCGCTGGAACAGGTCCATCAGGCGGCCGGGCGTCGCGATCAGCACATCGACGCCCTTTTCCAGCGCCTTGAGCTGGTCGCCCATCTGCACGCCGCCGATCAGCAGCGCCATGTTGAGCTTGTGATATTTACCGTATTTCTCGAAATTCTCCGCCACCTGGGCGGCGAGTTCGCGCGTCGGCTCCAATATCAGCGACCGCGGCATCAGCGCGCGGGCGCGGCCATGGGCAAGGATATCGATCATCGGCAGCACGAAACTGGCCGTCTTGCCTGTCCCCGTCTGCGCGATGCCGATAATGTCCTTCATCATCAGCACGGGCGGGATCGCCTGCGCCTGAATCGGCGTGGGCGTGTCATATCCGGCCTCATTTACGGCCTTCAATAATTCGTCGGAAAGGCCGAGATCGGCAAAAGTCATTCAGATGTCCGGAACTGGAGGCTATTCCGCCGCTGTTGCATATGAAGCGGAAATCGCGCGCGACTTGCGAAAATATTGGCTTCTTGTCAAGAAATTCACGCTGAAATGACGTCAATCGCCTTCATCGACCCGCTCCAGCCGTCGAAAACTGTCGATCGCGCAACTGGCGCCGCCGCGAGCCTGAAGCGTGTCCCGCCCCGAACAGAGCGATCCATCCTCGTCCGGTTCCACGTAAAAGCCCGAATAAAAGGCCATGCTGTGGCAGCCATTGCCCAACCGGGCGCGATAGCGATGATTGTCCGCCAGCATCAGGTCGATCGCCCGGTCCATCACGATCCCCGCCGAGCGAATCGAACGCAGGGCAATGCAGCGCGGCCCTTTCTTCTCTCGCCACTCGTCGCGCGCTTTAGGAGTCGGGCGCGTTGGCACAGCGCCCTTTCTGGCCATCGGCACACGGATGATGACGCGCTGCTCGATCGATAGCTGCGCCCATTGCACGGGCGGATCGGCTGGCGCATTCATCAGCAGCAGAACGGAATACAGCAATCAGGAACCCCTTTGGGATCGGCACGCTATTGGGTCGAGGTTGAACCGTCGATGAATTTGAAGGCATAGGACAGTCCCATGATAGGACAAGATATTATCGCCCGCTTCGAGGCGCTTCTGGGCCCCAAGGGCGTCGTGACGGATGCCGACGACATCGCGCCATGGGTCAGCGACTGGCGCGGCCGCTATCATGGCGCGGCCTTGGCGATCCTTCAGCCGGAAAGCACAGCGGAGGTCGCGGCCGCCGTCACTCTGGCGGCGCAGTTGAATGTTGCGCTGGTGCCGCAGGGTGGCAACACCTCGATGGTGGGCGGCGCCACCCCGCCAGCGGACGGGTCCGCGCTGATCCTGTCGCTGCGCCGGATGAACCGCATCCGCACCCTGTCGCCGCAGGACAATATCGCCGTCTGCGATGCAGGCGTGATCCTGTCCAACCTGCATGATGCCGCGCAGGAAGCGGGGCGTCGCTTTCCCCTGAGCCTTGGCGCCAAGGGGTCGGCCACGATCGGCGGCCTTGTATCGACCAATGCGGGCGGCACGCAGGTGCTGCGCCACGGCACGATGCGCGTCCTGGTGGAGGGGATAGAGGCGGTGCTGCCCGATGGCAGCGTCTTCGATGGGCTGGACGCGCTTAAGAAGGACAATCGCGGCTACGACATCAAGCAGTTGCTGATCGGTGCGGAAGGCACGCTGGGCATCGTCACCGCAGCTGCGCTACGACTTGTGCCCGCCATCGCGGCGCGGGCGGTGGGCTGGGTCGGGGTCGCTTCTCCGTCTGACGCGCTTGCCCTGCTGCGCCTGATCGAAGCGCGACTGGGCGATAGCGTGGAAGGGTTTGAAGTGATCGCCGACGATGGTCTGGGCCATGTCCTGTCCCACATTCCCGGCACGCGTTGCCCCATCGAAACGCGCACGCCCTGGCATGTGTTGATCGAGATCGACCATGGCGACATCAGCGACCCCGGCCCCGCCGAGCGGCTGGAAACCGCGCTGGCGCTCGCGCTGGAGCAGGGCATGGCGGTGGACGCCGCCATCGCCGCCAATGAGGCTCAGGCCGACGCCTTCTGGCGGATTCGAGAATCCCTGTCCGAATCCGAAAAGGCGCAAGGGCCAGCCCTGCAATATGACATCAGCGTGCCAGTCGCCCGCATGCCCGCCTTCATGATCGACGCGGCGGCAGCGGCCGAGCAGGTCTTCCCCGGCACCACCGCGTCATCCTTCGGCCATCTGGGCGACGGCAATGTCCATTTCCACGTTCGCGCGCCCAAGGGAACCAGCGACGGCCCGGCCTGGATTGCAGCGGAGGGGCAGGCGATCAACGCCTTCGTCCATGACGCTGTCGTGGCAGCAGGCGGCTCCATTTCCGCCGAACATGGCATCGGCCAGATGAAACGCGCCGAACTGGGCCGCCTTTCCTCCCCTGCCCGGCTGCACGCCCTGCGCGCGATCAAGGCGGCGTTCGACCCCCAGGGCATCATGAACCCCGACAAGCTGATACCCCGCCCGGAAGAAGGCTAAAACGGCTTCGAAAGCGATTGCCTAGCGCGTTCAAGCGCTTTATCCCCTCGGCCCCAGTATCAGGCCAGTGGCGCTAGCATAAAGGCGCCGCTATATTGTTGGAAATGGACTAGCATATCATGGCAAGCGCGCCCGCGAACGGCCTTCCCGTCTTCTATAACGACCTTATCCCGCTCAGCAGCGTCGACCATGTCGCCTATCGCAGCCGCTCGGTCGATTCGGCGCCCTTCCTGACGAAGCAGCACGCCATCCCGCTGACGGTGGATGAGTTCGTGGCCGCCCAGCGTTTCGTGCCGATCATCTTTTCCGCCGGCGACGAAGCCGTTCCGCTGGCGCTGATGGGTCTGAACGAGGGCGTCAACACCTTCCTGGACGATGACGGCAAACTGCGCGGCCCGGCCTATGTCCCCGCCTATGTTCGCCGTTATCCCTGGATGCTGGCGAAGCTGCGTCCCGACAGCGACGAACTGTCGCTCTGCTTCGATCCCACCAGCGACGCCGTAGGCGCGTTCGAGGAAGGCCAGCCTCTGTTTGAAGACAGCAAGCCGAGCGAACTGACGCAGGGCGTTCTGAAATTCTGCGAGGATTTCGAACAGGCCGCCGCCCGTACCAGCCAGTTCATGAAAGATCTGAAGGAACTCGACCTGTTGATGGACGGAGAAGTCGCCATTCAGGTTCCGGGCAACGAACAGCCCTTCGTCTATCGCGGTTTCCGCATGGTGAATGAGGAAAAACTGCGCGAAATGCGTGGCGACCAACTGCGCAAGATCAGCCAGAACGGCATGCTGCCGCTGATTTATGCTCATCTTTTCTCGCTACAACTGATGCGCGAAGTGTTCGAATCGCAGGTTGCGCAGGGCAAAGGCCCGATCGAAATCCCCACGGCCCCGCAGGCCGTAGAGGCTTGAGACGGACTGACCGTTTCATGACGAAAGTTTAAGGAAAAGGTTGCGCGGTGCCACTTGAAACGCCGCGCGATCTTCTCTATTTACAGAATATATGGTGCACCCGCCCCCCTTTCGGGTGTGTCATATGGGCGCCTCCCCCTTTAGGAGGCGTCTCCTCCCTGAACCTGGCCACCCCATGCAATGCATGGGGTGGTTTTTCATGGGCGGTATCAGGCTCTCAGAACCCCCTCATGGTTTCGCTTGACGCCCTATCGAGAGCCTCCTAAAGGCCTCCCCTGCCTGTCGTCCCAAGCGACACCATGGCCCCTTCGTCTAGCGGTTAGGACGCGGCCCTCTCACGGCTGAAACACGGGTTCGATTCCCGTAGGGGTCACCATTTCGCGGTCAAGGCCCG
>Ga0065704_10071731_pt1 | contig 10090 bp, 18 predicted proteins | sample SwiRhicommuniRL2_FD_59091 | JGI IMG/M metagenome (GOLD analysis project Ga0065704, IMG submission 59091) | Switchgrass rhizosphere bacterial communities from Rose Lake, Michigan, USA - RL2 v2 (version 2) | ecosystem: Host-associated > Plants > Roots > Rhizosphere > Soil | place: East Lansing, MI | reverse complement strand
AGGAAGCCGCACTGCGCGGCCTGCACGACGAGGAGCTGCGGCTCGTGGATGAACAGCCATACGATCCCAGCGGCGGCGACGACCCGGAGGATTGAGCCATGTACAGCTACGCCGAACAGCGCAATGCCGTGTTCACCGAACGCGGACAGCGCCTGTTCCTTGAGATTCGCGACAACACGCACAGGCTACTCAAGCTCGCGGGCGCTGCGCGTATGCAGGAGATAATGGCGGACAGCACTGGCTGCTCGTGGGACATGCTGGCTTGCGTGGACCGCCTCGTAGAACTGGAGGAGATTCGCGAGCTGACGAAAGACGACGTGTGCGGGCAGCATCGAGTGTTTGTCAGTGGGCGCAACGCCCCGGAGGTTGACCCATGAGCGGAGTACCCATCGGCGTTGACGAAACCGACCACATCGCGTTCTTCTGCCCGCAGTGCGACCGCGTCCTGACCGTGACGAGCGTCGTGACCAAACGCGTGCTGGTCAACGCCAACACCGGCAATAAGGACAAGTGTACTTGGGTGCGACTGCACTGTTCGTCTTGTCGTGTTGGCGACCAGCGCAAGTTCTACTGGACCACCGAGCGCGGCGAGTACTGTGACGAGCGCACCGACCACAGCGAACACAGTGGCAACGGCGACCACGCATGAAACCTGACGCCGTCGTCCCGAACAGCCCGCCCACCGACGCAATCGAAGCGTTGACGGAGCAGCTCAGCTACCTGTGGGCGTGGGAAGCCTCGCTCTGACCGGAGAACCGCGCTCAGGTTCTGAGCGAGATTGCCCTGTGCGAAGCCGCCATTGCTTACCATGAACAGCGACGCAGTAGTACCCAACCAAGCGCCCAGTGTTGACGCCGGCAGCGTGCGTCTCTCTATCGTCGGCGAAGCCCCCGCCGTCGAGGAGTGTTCGTGGCGCCACTGCATCCCGCAAGGGCACGGTTACGCCGGCGAACACTGGGAGCATCGCCAGCTTGTGACGCGAGATCGCTGCCCCTTGTGCGGGTCGCAGCAGTGGACCGAAGCACCGACGCCCTTCGTCGGCGAGAGCGGGCGCCTGCTGGACAGCCTCCTGCGCGATGCTGGCCTGCCCCGTGAGCGCTGCTTCGTCGGAAATTGTAGCCGACACCCGCTCGCCGAGCACGAGAAGCGCCTCGATTGTTGCAAGGGCGGGCTGTCCCGGCTCGCGCTCGACCTCGAAGCCTTTCGCCCGCACGTCGTCCTGTGCCTGGGCAACCTGAGCCTGAGCGCGTTCATGGGCGAAGGCCACGCCGTCACCAATTGGCGCGGCTCGCTGTTCGAAGGCAGGCTTGCGGGCGTTACCTACAAGTGCGTCGCCGCCATGCACCCTGCCGCGATCCTGCGCGAACCGGGCCAGCTTTGCCTCCTGCGCGACGACGTAAAGAAGGCTGTTGCCGAAGCGGGGTCGCCCGCGTTAGACCTTCCCAAGCGCGTTGTGAGTGCACCGCCTTATGCCGAGGGATTGTACGCTTGGCTATGGGACTTGCGCAAAGCTCGGAAGCCGCTGGGCTACGACATTGAAGGCACTGTGCAGACGGGCATAACGGTGTGCAGCTTTGCGGACAGCCCGCTGCACGCTATCAGCATCCCCTTTCGCCGCCTCGACTGGAGCCGCGTCTGGAACGAAGCCGACGAAGTGCTCCTGCTCGCTGCCATTGGCGAGTTGCTCGCCGACCCCAACGTTCCCAAGGTCGCCCACAACGCAATGTACGAAGGCTTCGGCCATCGCTGGCTTCACGGCCACGTCCTGCGCAACGTCGAAGACACCATGCTCGCGTGGCACGTCCTGTTCCCCGAACTCCTCAAGGACCTGTCCGTCGTCAGCAGCGTCCTCGTGCCCAAGCACCAGTACTGGGGCAGCGCCGACGACTGGGGCGTCTATGACCGGCCCGCCACTGACGCCGACCGAGACCTCTACAACGCCACCGACAGCATGGTCACGCTCGAATGCTGGCAGGCAATACAACGCGAGATGACGCCAGCGCAGCGTGCCTATTATGAGCACCAACGGGCGCTCCTTGAGCCGTGCCTTGAGATGAGCTTCGAGGGTATGCCCTACGACGCCGCCAAACGCGACGCCATGGTCGCCGCCCTGGAGCGCGAGGTGCACGGCCTCCAGGGCGAACTCGACTCGCTCGCGGGCATCCCGTTGCCGTCGTTTGGTGACATCCGCGACGCCGTCTGCATGAAGGTCAAAGCGAAGCACGTCGTTGATTGGAGCGATGTGCTCGCGCATAGTAAGCCTAGTTTTAAGGCGTAGCTATGAAGCAGGCCACATTCGCTTTGGAACCGCCGCCACCCATGACGCGAGCTACACGGGTTACGCCAGTGGCACATGAAACGGCGTGCGCGGCGGCTCCTGCTTTCGCTGCGTGTCCGGTTACAACTCCGGTGCAAGACCGCAAGACGCTGGTAGAGGACGCAGACTCAGGCGAGTTAAGGGCGTCTGAACGCTCGCAATTACGAGAGTCTCCGCGCAGCGAACCCGCAGGCCCACGCAGCAAAGCCGCCCGGATAATTGCGCTCGCCCGCGCCCTGGGCGTCCAGAGCGACGCGGAGGCCGCTGGGCAGCTTGGCGACGTGCCCTTTTGACCATGCGCGTGCTAGTAGCATGTGAGTTCAGTGGCATCGTTCGGGACGCTTTCGCCGCCCTTGGGCACGACGCTTGGTCGTGCGACATGCTGGAGACGGAGCGACCCGGACAGCACCTGCTGGGCGATGTCACGCGTGCTTTTGTGCAGCATTGGGACTTGATGATTGCCCACCCGCCATGCACCCACCTTTGCGTCAGCGGCGCACGCTGGTTCGCAGAGAAGCAGACCGAGCAGCGCGATGCCATCGCCTTCTTCATGGCGCTCGTCCAAGCGCCGGTGCGTCGCATCGCGGTCGAGAACCCGGTCGGCATCATGTCCACGCACTATCGCCTGCCCGACCAGGTCATTCAGCCGTGGCAATTCGGCGTGCCCGAGACCAAGGCGACCTGTCTTTGGCTCAAGAACCTGCCGCCGCTCCAGCCGACGCACCTTGAAGGCGACCTGTTCTGTGCCGAAGCGCCTGTGGAGCGCCTCGCCCGCGTGCATCGTGAACCGCCCGGACCCGACCGCTGGAAGAACCGCTCGCGCACCTATCCAGAGATCGCCGCCGCCATGGCCGTCCAGTGGGGAGCGCTCACATGACCACCGCCGAACGCCACTCCGCCGTCGGGGAGCTGAACATCTTGCTGGACCGGCACGTCAACACTGCGTCACCGGACTTTCTCGACTACGTTTATGGCCCGCCGCCCAAGGGCTGGGGCTTTCCGCCACGCTACATTAAGAAAGGCGGTCACAACACGGACAAGCTCGCTCGTTCCATCGACGCGTTGCTGGCAACTTTTCGGCAGAACAAGGACCGGCGGCTCGAACTCGCGTTGCTCCTGTCTGACCGCAAGACGCAGTTGCGCAGCCTGAAGTGCAAGCTCGACCGCGACGGTCGCCTGCGCATGTCCATCAACATTGCGGGCACCGAAGTCGGCCGCGTCAGCGTCGGGGCAAGCAACACGGGCAGCGGTTACGCCTTGCACAGCACGCCCGACCGGCACCGGCACCTATTCCCCGCCGACCCCGGCCACGACTTCTACCAGGTTGACCTCACGGGCGCCGACTCGTGGACCGTCGCCGCTGAGTGCCTCGCCCTTGGCGACCCGACCATGTGGGACGACTTGCGGGCTGGCTTGAAGCCCGCCAAGGCGCTGTCCGCTCTCTACCTCGACGGGCCTGCGGCGAACAAGCTACCGCGAGCCGACCTGCTGGCCCGTTGCCGCACGCTGCCCAAGGACTGGCTCTACGATACCGCGAAGAAGGCGACTCACGGCTCGTGCTACGGCGAGGGCGACGTGCGGATGGCCGAGACCGTCCTAAAGGACTCGTGGGAAGCGGGCGAAGGCACGCTCGCGACCGTCACCGCCGCACAATGCCGCCGCCTGCAAGACCTGTTCTTTCTCAGGTATCCCGGCGTCCGGCGCTGGCAGGAGCGCGTGCGCATGTTGCTCAAGCGAGATGGCGCGTTGACCGCAGCGAGCGGCCTGCGCCGCGATTTCTTCGGTCGCAAGGACGACCACCAGACGATCAAGGACGCGTACCCGTTTTGCCCCGCCGCCAACACCGCCTACTGCTGCAACTGCGCCCTGCTCAAGCTGTGGAACGACCCGGACAACCGCGAGGCCGACGGCAAGCGAATCGCCCGCCCGCTGCTCACCGTCCACGACAGCGTCCTGTTCCAAGCGCCCGTTGAGCGACGTGACTGGGTTGCCGAGCGCATCCCGGTCTGGTTCGCGAACCCCATCACCGTCGCGGGTACGACCTTCACCATCCCCTACGAAGCCCAGCGCGGGCCGTCGTGGGGCGACCTGCGCAGCCTATGAAAAGTGCTGAGACGATCATCGCCGACAACCCGCCCAGTGACGGACGCGAATGGGATTGCCAGTGCGCACGGTGTGGTTCGTCCATTCATTGGGAGACGTGTGGTGCGTGTGGTGGCGACGGTATCACTGCGCCCGGCGAACTTTACGAGGAAGACCCGCTGTGGTATGGCCCGGAGGACTACGAACCGTGCCGTCAGTGCGGTGGCGAAGCGTCGTGGGGCATCTGCATGTCCTCGCCCGAATGGTGCAAAGCGCACCCGCTTCACCGACGCGCCGACATTCAACGCGGCCAGATCGAGTGGTTCACCTTTGACACATTGCCCAAGCACGCAATATGAAACCGACCACCATCACCTGGACCTGCCCGCACTGCGAGCGCGACACCGCCGTCACCGTTCACCCCTACGTGCCCGCTCGCGTCAGCGGCCCGCCAGAAGACTGTTACCCAGCGCAAAGCGGCGGCATCTACCCGGCGCACTGCGCGAACTGCGATGCGTCCATTGACGTGGGTACGGCACTTGAGCAGGCGAACGAGCAGGAAGCTGACGCGCTCGCCGCACGCGCCGACGAGGAGTGCGACCGCCGCCGTGACGAGGGCGCATGAAGTTGTCCGAACTCATCTTGGCTGTGGGTGACGAGCACATACTTGTCGAGCCTGTAGCGCACAATCTTGACGGTAACCAGACTGCGATAAAGGGCGGCTTGAAGATAACGTTGGTCACTCGCGGGACTACGTTGATCGACCTTGTTTCGCACAAACCGAAGATGGTCGGATTGCTGATTTGGTTGCCCGCCGAACGGCTCAATGCAGCCAGCGTGACCCTTGCCGCACGCGCCGACGAACTGGCCAACCGCCGCCGCGACGAACGCCTATGATCGACGACGCTGAACGCCAGCGCCTACGCCTTGAGCTTGCGCTCATTGAAGCACACCGGCGGCGGCAGGCGAACGAACTCAAACGATGGCGGAAGCAGCAGCACCCGCGCTCTCGTAACTCCATGCCCAGCGGTTACGCCCGCCGCCCTGACGGCACCTACGCCCGCACCATCACGTTCGCGTTCGGCTCGCGCCCATCGAACCGCGCCGTTGAGACGCTCGTCCGCTCCGCCTCCGGCCGCCTGCTCCGCGTCGAGCGCACCAAACGCGCCTTGTCCTTGGCGCAGAGGAGACGCAATGCCTGATGGATTCCAGCATTACTGCGGTGAGGCGGACACCTGCTCTTGCTCGCCGACCGCGTTAGAGCCTGCGGAGGATTGCCCGATTCACGGCGTAGGCGCTTGGCCACCACGTTGTGTCCAGTGCGGGCGGCTTTTACCATGGGACCCGGAGAAGCGTGCGAAACGCGCCTTCACGGCGACGGACCACGGTCAATGACGCGCGGCCACAGCCCGCCACACGGGTGCTTGACGCGGTTCGGAGGAGGAGCATAATCGCAGTGAGCGCCGGTTGGTGCCGAGCGCCCACCGCTGAACACAACGACTCTTACTCGTTATGCCTACTCGCAACCCTATCCCCGTCGGCTCCCGCTTTGCAAGACTCGTCACGCTCGCCCTTGGTGAGCGCGGTAAAGATGGCCGCTACAGATGCCCGTGCTTGTGCGATTGCGGAAAACTGTCGCATGTGCTGGAGGAAAGCCTTCGCGACGGCAACACTCGTTCCTGTGGGTGCCTGCACAAAGAGGGCTTGCGTGCGCGCCAGTTCGTGCATGGCCAAATCGAGACTCGCACCTACAGGATTTGGCAGGCCCTGCGCACACGTTGCCACAACAAAAAGCTGCGGTGCTGGAAATACTACGGTGGCGCTGGCGTCAAGGTGGCCGAACGCTGGGACGACTACAGGAACTTCTTAGCCGACATGGGCGAGTGCCCGCCGGGTAAGACCATCGACCGCTGGCCCAATCCACGCGGTAACTACGAGCCCGGCAACTGTCGATGGGCTACGTGGAAGGAGCAGATGCGGAACATGTCCAGAAACCGCATCGAGACCGTGTTCGGCGTTACGGACTGCATGGCGGCATTGTGCGAACGCTTCGGTGCGAAAAGCAGCGTGGTGCGACGCCGCCTCAAACGCGGATGGCCAATCGAACGCGCTTTTACTGAGCCGAGCCGCTCGGTCCGAGGTCCACGACCCTAGGCCAGATGCCGACACAAGGGTCCGGTACGTTGAAGCTCTCGTAGACGTCGTTCGTCCTGCCCGCAGTGTTCCTCGTCACTATCGTCGTAAAGTTCACGCCGTCGTCCGTCACGTCGAAGCGGTAGAGCCGGTTCGGGCGTAGTTCATACGCCACGTAAATGGCCAGCTTGCCCGTGGTCGGGTGCTTGTAATAAACGATCCCTTGGAGCGGATCGATGCGTTCGTGCGACGACTTGGGCTGCACCGCCGCATTCGTGAAGACGAGCGCGAGGCCGAACAAGAACATTGCGAGAATGGCGGCGAATCCGAGGAGGGGCTTTTTCATAGGCTATTTTGCGGCCGCCGCAATGGTGGCGAGCAGTTGCAGGATGTGAACGAAGTTGGTGCTGCTGGAGGACTCGCTCAGGCCAGCCAGTGTCATGCCCTGCGTCTTGTCCGTGGTGCTGGCCCGCAGCTTGGTCAGGTCGCTGTTAGCGTCGAACATCGTGTAAACCTTGATGCGGGTCTCCCGCTTCGTGCCGTCCAGCGCCGTCTCCACCTGCTGGCTTGAGAACACGGCGCACCCGGCGAACAGCAGCACCAGCAGCCATATGAACACGCCGATTGTTAGCGCGTAAACCGTCCACGCAATGCCGTCGGCGATGGCCTTGCGCGTCATGCGGTTGGGGTAGTGCCCGTCATGCGCTTGGTCACGTACTGGTTGGTGATCTCGCGCACGAAGACGCCCAGTGCCCCTAGCTGCGCCCCGTCCACCCAGCTTAGGTGAGCCGCGCCGACCGCGTTCAGGCCCAGCCCCACCACGATGCCCACAAATGGCGCCAGGGTGGGCAATAGCCACGTCGGAACCTTCGGCACAAGCCAGCGCACCCCCTGGATGATGAGCGGCGTTACGAGGGCAACAGCGTAGCCCCAGAGCTGCGGTGTGCTGGTGGTAAGGTCCGGGGCGACTTGCGCGGCGACGAGGTATGCGTTCATGCCTTAGCCTTGAGCAGCATGGCGACGATGGCAAGCGCAAATCCAGCGACCGCGAACAGCGTTGCGAGCACCTGCCCAACCGTCCACTGCGTCACTGCCCGGCTCTCGCCGCGCTGCACGTTGCGCCCAGCACTCTCCATCTGTACCTCGCGCAGCTTGTTGATCTCGCGCTTGCAGTCCTCCAGCTTTTCGTCGTATGTCCCGAACTTGGACAGCGCCTCCTCGCGTGCCATGAGCCGCTTCGCTTGGTCGTCCAGTTGCCCACGGAACTCGTTGCTGCGCTCGTTGTAGCTGCGCTGCGCTTCCTCAGCCTTGGTGATGGCCTTCTCGTTGGCCTGAAACGCGGCATTGGTCTGTTCGCGCACCGCCGCAAGCGCCTTCTCCGTAGCGTTGTCCAGCGCCTTGAACTTGTCCTCGTAACGCCGGTCCCGCTCGTCCATCAGCGATTCCACGGAGCGCAGCCAGCGCTCGAAGTAGGCGTGGTTGATGGGTTCCTTGCAGTCGATGCGGTGCCCTTTTTCCATGCCGTAACGTGCCCGTCACCGCGCCCTTGGGCAAGCCTCAGTTGCGCGAATACACGACGTTGGTGTTGCTGTAGGGAGACGCGCCGTTCGCGTCCACAGCCCGCACACGGAACGCGTAGTCGGTCTTGGGCTTGATTGTGGTGGGGGTGTGCTGCGTGCCCGCTGCGACCGTTGTGATGCGTTGGAAGGGCCCTGAGAACGTGCTGCGCTCAACCTCCGTGGACGCTGTCAACAGCGATGACCAGCTCAAATCCCAACGCGTGCCCTGCACTTTCACGCTTCGGAGATTGGTCGGCGCAGGAGGTGGTCCGGGTATCGGCCCCGCCGCACTTACCGTTACGAGGGTGATGGGGCCGTCCGGTAGCCACGCACCGCTGGTGTTCTTCGCCGCCAGATACACGCGCCATTGCCCGGTCGGCGCCGTTGGCGTCACCAGCCATGTGCCGGGCACGTTCAGCACTATCCCCGGCTCGATGCTCTGCGCTGGCACCCGCGGCGTGAACTCGTAGAACGGCCCGCCCACGCTGTCCGCTCCGGGCGGCAGCGCCACTATCCCGGCGTCACCGAGCGCGTACGCCACGCTCGTGCCGTTGCTTATCGTGGCCGTTGCGGTGACCTGTGCCCCCAGCACGATGTTCGTCGTGGACAGCACCGGCTTGCTCAACACCATCAGGCCGACCGGCGGCGCGGGCGGACTGTTCGTCACCGTGTTGCTGGGCACGCTCTCCGGTACTTGGTAGCTAGTGCTGAACGAGGTGACGTAGAACCGGCTGATGTTCGCGCTCGTCGCGACGATCATGGTTGCACCCGGTGTAGTCCCAACAAGGATAAACGGGCCAGTGTCGTCCGAGCGATAGACGCGGTACACGAGGTTGGTGCCTGTGGCTTGGTTCCATGCCAGCGTTATGCTTGCACCCCGCGCCGAAGCGCAGATAAGCAGCATCGCCAGCAACGTTTTGAATTGCGCGAGTGCGTTCATTTGATTAGTGTCGCAGTGACCGCCAGTTCTGTGCTGGACGGCCACTGCTGAAACACAACGTTGAGAAAGCAACGCTATGCCTGCCGCACTTAACATCGTCGGACGCACCTTTGGAAGCCTTTTCGTGCTCGCGGAAGCCCCGCCCGTTTTGCGCTACGGGAAACCCATACGTCGCAGTTACGTCCGCTGCCATTGCGGGCGTGAATTGACCGTGCTCAACTCGAACCTCTACACAGGCGCGACTGCCTCCTGCGGTTGCAGCCACACCAAACACGGGCATGGCAGGGCCCACTCTGGTACGTACCAGTCGTGGGCGGCGATGATCCAACGGTGCACCAACTCCAACTGCCAAGTATGGAAGCATTACGGTGGACGGGGCATTACAGTGTGCGACCGCTGGCGTAACTCGTTTGAAGCGTTCTTGCGCGATATGGGTGAGCGTCCCGCGCACCTTACGCTGGAGCGCCTAGACAACAGCAAAGGCTATTCGCCGGACAATTGCGCATGGCGAACGAGGCGCGAGCAAAGCCGTAACCAACGCAGCAACCGGGTGTTTACCGTGGCTGGAGTTACAGCGTGCCTCACCGAACTTGCGGAGCGATTTGGTGTTAATCGCGACACAGTTAAGCGCCGCCTTCAACGCGGTTGGTTGGTGGAAGACGCGTTCACGCGCAAGGTGTCATAAGGCACCATCCGCACAAGCCGACCAAACTGACGCACCACAGCCAGCGGTATCGCAATCCACGCGTGCCTGTTCGAGCCGTATTGGTGGCCGTGCGCCGTGAAGAACTGCACCGTGCCCAGCCGGTTGACCACCGCGAGCAGCGGTTTGTAGCGTTCGTTGTCATAAGGTCGAAGGTAGTAGAAGCCCGTCACAGCGTCCAGCGTGCATCATGGGCGTCCGCAATGAAAGCACTGCGTCAGCGTCCCGATTGCCCACGGCTCAAGCGCCACCTTGCCATGCCCGCATCCCAGCGTCAGCCGCCAACGCCCCAGCGCCACAGCCTCCACGCGAGCCACACGGCGCATCCGGTAATCGCGATGAACAGCGCCAGCAAC
>Ga0065704_10001364_pt1 | contig 10100 bp, 7 predicted proteins | sample SwiRhicommuniRL2_FD_59091 | JGI IMG/M metagenome (GOLD analysis project Ga0065704, IMG submission 59091) | Switchgrass rhizosphere bacterial communities from Rose Lake, Michigan, USA - RL2 v2 (version 2) | ecosystem: Host-associated > Plants > Roots > Rhizosphere > Soil | place: East Lansing, MI | reverse complement strand
CTGCCAGCCGCCACCGCTGCCCTGCTGCTGTTGATAGCCGTCGCCAAACTGCGCGCCGCCCTGCATCATGCGCAGGAACTGATCGAACTGAGTGCGGGAAATGCCCAGCTCTTCGGCAATGACGTAAAGCACCGCTCGTTCGTTCGGGTGAAGCGAGCCGTCAGCAAAGGCCGCCTGGATCTGAATCTCCAGAAACATCCGAATTAAGTCGAAGCGTCCGAAGCAGATACTGCGAAACTGGCGCATTTTTTCGCGCAACGGATAGTTATCCGCCTTGCCGATACGAAATGCGTGCTGCGCCGCCGCCCGGGAGTCGCCGTGCAGGTTCATACGATCCATAAACTGGCTGGCGATATGAATGTCGGCCTCGGTCACCCGCCCTTTCGATTTGGTCAGATGCCCCATCACCTCAAAGGTCGTGGCAAAAAAAAGTGCCTGACGTTCACGCTGGTTGGCAAACCAGGCCATCTTACGACTTCGAGCTTTATCAAACATATGGCCGATAATCAGGCCCAGAACGATACCCCAGAAGCCCGCGCCCATCAGTAAAGCGAACGCCACGCCGATAATTTTTCCCCAATACTGCATATACTCCCCAAATGGTGATGTATTTGATCCCGCGAACGCCATCATTCCGGTGGCCTGGCCACGGTCAATTGAAGGACATCGCCTATAATTTGCATTATCATACTCGTCATTCAATAACGAGCCTATCACCACGGCTTGTTTACGGGCAGGATTAACGCTGGCACTGTGATGATGAGTAAGATAGTCTCTGACCGTTTGCCAGCGATAAGCCACTGATGACGGAACAATAAATAAAACGTATGAAAAAACGTATCCCCACCCTCCTGGCCACGATGATAGCTACTGCCCTGTACAGTCAACAGGGTCTGGCAGCCGATCTCGCCTCGCAATGTATGCTGGGTATTCCCAGCTATGATCGCCCGCTGGTTCAGGGCGATACGAACACGCTACCGGTCACCATCACTGCTGACAATGCGAAAGGGAATTATCCTGACGATGCCGTGTTTTCTGGCAACGTAGATATTAACCAGGGCAACAGCCGTTTGCAGGCCGATGAAGTTCAGTTGCACCAGAAACAGCCAGAAGGCGCGGCCGAGCCGGTACGCACCGTAGATGCACTGGGTAATGTGCACTATGACGATAATCAGGTCATCCTGAAAGGTCCGAAAGCCTGGTCGAACCTGAATACCAAAGATACCAACGTCTGGGAAGGTGATTATCAGATGGTGGGCCGTCAGGGGCGCGGTAAGGCCGACCTGATGAAACAGCGCGGTGAAAACCGTTATACCATTCTGGAAAACGGGACCTTTACCTCCTGTCTGCCGGGCTCAGATACCTGGAGCGTGGTCGGCAGCGAAGTGATCCACGACCGTGAAGAGCAGGTTGCGGAGATCTGGAACGCCCGCTTTAAGCTCGGCCCGGTGCCGGTCTTCTACAGCCCGTATCTGCAGCTGCCCGTGGGTGACAAACGTCGCTCCGGCTTCCTGATCCCGAACGCCAAGTACAGCTCCACAAACTACTTTGAGTTCTACCTGCCGTACTACTGGAACATCGCGCCCAACATGGACGCCACGATCACGCCGCACTATATCCATAAGCGCGGCAATATCATGTGGGAAAACGAGTTCCGTTATTTAACGCAAGCGGGCGCAGGCCTGATGGAGCTGGACTACCTGCCATCGGATAAGGTCTACCAGGATGAGCATCCTACCGAAGGCGATCGTCACCGCTGGTTGTACTACTGGCAACATGCCGGGGTCATGGATCAGGTCTGGCGCTTCAATGTGAACTATACCAAAGTCAGCGATCCGAACTATTTCAACGACTTCTCGTCGAAATACGGCTCCAGCACCGACGGTTACGCCACGCAGATCTTCAGCGCCGGCTATGCGGTTAAAAACTTTGATGCCACGGTATCGACCCGTCAGTTCCAGGTCTTCAGCAGCCAGAACGCCAGTACCTACGGGGCGGAACCGCAGCTGGACGTCAACTGGTACCAGAACGATGTCGGCCCGTTTGATACCCGCATCTACGGCCAGGCCGTGCATTTCGTGAATACCAATTCCGATATGCCAGAAGCCACCCGTGTTCACCTTGAGCCGACAATCAACCTGCCGGTGTCGAACGACTGGGCCAGCCTGGATACCGAAGTGAAGCTGATGGCGACCCACTATCAGCAGAAAAATCTGGATACCTACAACGCTAACAACGGCACTCAACTTGAAGAGTCCGTTAACCGTACGCTGCCGCAGTTTAAAATGGACGGCAAGCTGGTCTTCGAGCGCGACATGAACTGGAGCGAGGGTTACACCCAGACGCTGGAGCCGCGCGCCCAGTACCTGTATGTGCCGTATCGCGATCAGAGCAAAATCAATAACTACGACTCGTCACTGCTGCAGTCCGACTACAGCGGTCTGTTCCGAGACCGTACCTACGGCGGCCTGGACCGTATTGCCTCGGCCAACCAGGTGACGACCGGCGTCACAACCCGCGTTTATGATGATTCTTCCGTTGAACGTTTTAATGCTTCTGTGGGTCAAATCTACTACTTCACAGAATCGCGTACCGGCGATGACAACATTAACTGGGAGAAAAACAACAAAACCGGCTCCCTGGTCTGGGCGGGTGACACTTACTGGCGCATGACCGATCGCTGGGGGCTGCGTGGCGGCGTGCAGTACGATACGCGTCTGGATAACATTGCCACCGGCAATGCAGCCATTGAGTATCGCCGTGATGAAGACCGGATGGTTCAGCTGAGCTACCGTTATGCCAGCCCGGAATATATCCAGGCGACGCTGCCGAACTTCTCGACGGCCGATCAGTACAAAGAGGGCATTTCGCAGGTAGGCGGTACCGCCAGCTGGCCGATCGCCGATCGCTGGTCGATCGTCGGGGCGTACTACTTTGATACCAATCAGAGTAAGGCGGCCGATCAAATGCTGGGCCTGCAGTACAACTCCTGCTGCTACGCGATCCGTGTCGGATACGAACGTAAGCTTAACGGCTGGGATGTCGACAAAAATCAGAGCGAGTACGATAACGTCATCGGCTTTAACATCGAATTGCGTGGCCTGAGTTCCAACTACGGTCTGGGTACTCAGCAGATGCTGCGCTCACCGATTCTGCCGTACCGTAGTTCCTTATGATGTGCTTGAATTACAACGTAATCCGCATTGCGGTTAATTGATATGGAAAAAGTATGAAGAACTGGAAAACGCTGCTGCTCGGTATCGCTATGGTTGCGAATACCAGCTTCGCGGCACCACAGGTTGTCGACAAAGTCGCTGCCGTTGTGAACAACGGTGTGGTACTTGAGAGCGACGTTGATGGTTTAATGCAGTCTGTGAAGCTCAACGCGGGTCAGGCAGGTCAGCAACTTCCGGATGATTCCACACTGCGTCATCAGATCCTTGAACGTCTGATCATGGATCAGATCGTTCTGCAGATGGGTCAGAAGATGGGTGTGAAGATCTCTGATGAGCAGCTCGATCAGGCTATCGCTAACATTGCGAAGCAAAACAATATGTCAGCGGACCAGATGCGCAGCCGCCTGGCCTATGACGGCATCAGCTATTCGACCTACCGTAATCAGATCCGTAAAGAGATGCTGATTTCAGAAGTGCGCAACAACGAAGTGCGTCGTCGCGTGACGATCCTGCCGCAGGAAGTGGACGCGCTGGCAAAACAGGTGGGTAACCAGAATGATGCCAGCACCGAACTGAACCTGAGCCATATCCTGATCCCTCTGTCAGAAAACCCGTCTTCCGACCAGGTTGCTGAGGCGGAAAGCCAGGCGCGCTCCATCGTCGATCAGGCGCGTAACGGCGGTGATTTCGGCAAGCTGGCGATCACCTATTCGGCTGACCAGCAGGCGCTGAAAGGCGGCCAGATGGGCTGGGGTCGTATCCAGGAGCTGCCGTCTATCTTTGCCCAGGCGCTGAGCACGGCGAAGAAAGGCGATATCGTGGGTCCGATCCGTTCCGGCGTGGGCTTCCACATTCTGAAAGTGAACGATCTGCGCGGCCAGAGCCAGAGCATCTCCGTCACCGAAGTGCATGCCCGCCATATTCTGCTGAAGCCTTCCCCGCTGATGAATGACGATCAGGCGCGGGCAAAACTGCAGCAGATTGCCGCCGATATCCGCAGCGGTAAAACCTCCTTCGCCAACGCCGCGAAAGAGTTCTCTCAGGATCCAGGTTCTGCAAATCAGGGCGGCGATCTGGGCTGGGCGGCAGCGGATATTTACGATCCGGCCTTCCGCGATGCGCTGATGCGCATGAACAAAGGTCAGCTGAGCGAACCGGTTCACTCCACCTTCGGCTGGCACCTGATTGAGCTGCTGGACACCCGTAACGTGGATAAAACCGATGCGGCCCAGAAAGATCGCGCGTACCGCATGCTGTTCAACCGTAAGTTCTCTGAAGAAGCGGCAACCTGGATGCAGGAACAACGCGCCAGCGCTTACGTCAAAGTTCTGAGCAAGTAATGAAACAACATCGTGTTGTCATCACTCCCGGCGAACCCGCCGGGATTGGTCCCGATCTGGTCGTCCAGCTTGCCCAGCGCAGCTGGCCGGTCGAACTGGTGATCTGCGCCGATGCCAGCGTGCTTGAGGCGCGGGCGAAGCTGCTTAATCTACCGCTCACGCTGCTGCCCTATCAGGCAGATAACGCGCCCATCCCCCAGCAAGCGGGTACCCTGACGCTGTTACCTGTCCCACTGCGTACGCCCGTTGTTCCCGGTCAACTGAGCACCGAAAACGGCCACTATGTGGTGGAGACGCTGGCGCGCGCCTGTGATGGCTGCCTGAGCGGCGAATTTGCCGCGCTGATCACCGGGCCGGTGCATAAAGGGGTGATCAACGATGCCGGCGTGGCCTTTACCGGCCATACCGAGTTTTTTGAAGAGCGTTCCCACAGCGCCAAAGTGGTGATGATGCTGGCAACCGAGGAGCTGCGCGTTGCGCTGGCGACTACCCATCTGCCGATCAAAGCGGTTTCCGACGCCATTACGCCGGACCTGCTGCGTGAGGTGATTGCCATCCTGCACCATGACTTACGCACCAAATTCGGCATTGCCGATCCGCACGTGCTGGTGTGCGGCCTCAACCCACACGCGGGTGAAGGCGGCCATATGGGTACGGAAGAGATCGACACCATTATTCCGGTGCTGGACGAGATGCGGGCCCAGGGGATGAATCTCAGCGGGCCGCTGCCTGCGGATACCCTTTTCCAACCCAAATATCTCGATCATGCAGACGCCGTGCTGGCGATGTACCACGATCAGGGCCTTCCCGTGCTAAAATACCAGGGATTTGGCCGCGGCGTGAACATCACCCTCGGTTTACCCTTTATTCGCACTTCTGTTGACCATGGTACTGCGCTTGATTTAGCGGGCCAGGGGAAAGCAGATGTCGGCAGTTTTATTACGGCGCTTAATCTCGCCATCAAAATGATTGTTAATACTCAATGAATAATCGCGTCCACCAGGGCCATTTAGCCCGTAAACGTTTCGGGCAAAACTTCCTCAACGATCAGTTCGTGATCGAAAGTATTGTTTCGGCTATCAATCCACAAAAAGGCCAGGCGATGGTTGAAATCGGGCCGGGCCTTGCCGCTCTGACCGAGCCGGTTGGCGAGCGTCTCGATGAGCTGACCGTCATCGAACTGGACCGCGATCTGGCAGCACGTCTGCAGACGCACCCGTTCCTCGGGCCGAAACTAACCATTTATCAGCAAGATGCCATGACCATGAACTTCGGCGAGCTGGCGGAGAAAATGGGGCAACCGCTGCGCGTGTTCGGCAACCTGCCGTATAACATCTCCACGCCGCTGATGTTCCACCTGTTTAGCTATACTGATGCCATTGCCGACATGCACTTCATGTTGCAAAAAGAGGTCGTCAACCGACTGGTTGCAGGGCCAAACAGTAAAGCGTATGGTCGTTTGAGCGTGATGGCACAGTATTTCTGCAACGTGATCCCGGTACTCGAAGTGCCGCCATCTGCGTTCACGCCGCCGCCAAAAGTCGACTCTGCGGTGGTGCGCCTTGTGCCGCATAAAACGAAGCCGTATCCGGTTAAAGAGCTGCGCGTACTGAGCCGTATCACCACAGAAGCCTTTAACCAACGCCGTAAAACGATTCGTAACAGCCTTGGCAATCTGTTTACCGTTGAGGTGTTAGCCCAGTTGGGTATCGACCCGGCAATGCGTGCAGAGAACATCTCCGTTGAACAGTACTGCAAGCTGGCTAATTACATCAGCGAAAATGCGCCGCCGAAGGAGAGCTAAGCCATGATTGATTCGCCCCGCGTCTGTGTTCATGTACAAAGCATCTATATTGAGTCCCAGTCCACACCGGATGAAGAACGCTATGTTTTTGCTTACACGGTAACCATTCGCAACCTGGGGCGGATGCCTGTGCAGCTGCTCGGGCGCTACTGGCTTATCACCAACGGCAACGGTCGTGAAATTGAAGTGCAGGGCGAAGGCGTGGTGGGTGAACAACCGCACATTGATCCCGGCGAAGAGTATCAGTACACCAGCGGCGCGGTTATCGAAACGCCGCTGGGCACTATGCAGGGCCATTATGAAATGGTCGATGCCGACGGCAATGCATTCCGCATTGCCATTCCTGTTTTCCGTCTGGCTGTTCCAACACTCATTCACTAAACATGTCTACATATCTCATTGGCGACGTTCATGGTTGCTACGATGAACTGATCGCGTTGTTAAAGCAGGTGGAATTTACCCCGGGTACGGACACGCTATGGCTCACCGGCGATCTCGTTGCGCGCGGACCTGGCTCGCTGGAAGTGCTGCGTTATGTGAAGTCGCTGGGCGACAGCGTGCGGCTTGTCCTTGGCAATCACGATCTGCATCTGCTGGCGGTTTACGCCGGGATCAGCCGTAATAAACCGAAAGACAGGATCACCCCGCTGCTGGATGCGCCTGATGCCGATGAGCTTATAAACTGGCTGCGTCGCCAGCCGCTGCTGCAGATTGATGAAGAGAAGCAGCTGGTGATGGCCCACGCGGGCATTACGCCGCAATGGGATCTGCAAACCGCGAAAGAGTGCGCACGCGACGTCGAAGCCGTGCTCTCCAGCGACTCTTATCCCTTCTTCCTTGATGCCATGTACGGCGATATGCCCAACAACTGGAGCACGGAGCTCAGCGGTGTGGCGCGCCTGCGTTTCATTACCAACGCCTTCACCCGCATGCGCTACTGTTTCCCGAACGGTCAGCTCGATATGTACTGCAAGGATGTGCCGGAAAACGCGCCGACGCCGCTCAAACCCTGGTTTGCCATCCCCGGACCGGTGACGGATCAATACAGCGTTATTTTTGGTCACTGGGCATCGCTGGAAGGCAAAGGCACGCCAGAGGGTATTTACGGCCTGGATACCGGCTGCTGCTGGGGGGGAGAACTCACCTGTCTGCGCTGGGAAGATAAAGCGTACTTTGTTCAGCCGTCGAACCGGCATCAGGATTCAGGCGAGAATGAAGCGGTAGCGTCGTAGCGGAGAGCTGCACCTCTCCCATGGGGAAAGGTGCAGAAAAACATTAGCGGCGTTCAAGGATCTCGAAGCAGTAGCTATGCGAATTTTGCGCATCCGCGTCGTGGAATTCGCTGAATACCGATTCCCACTCGTCAGGATCGTAGTCCGGGAAATGGGTATCCCCTTCCACTTCAGCATCAATGTGTGTCAGATATAATTTCTGCGCTTTTGGCAGGAATTGCTCATACACACGACCTCCACCAATCACCATTATCTCTTCGGCATCGCCGCAGGCGGCAATGGCTTCGTCAATGGATTTCACCCACTCAACACGCTCATCCGTGCCGGGCTGGCTGCTTATAACGATGTTTTTACGGCCCGGTAACGGTCGCCCGATTGACTCCCAGGTCAGGCGACCCATTACTACCGGCTTGTTCAAGGTAGTACGTTTAAACCACGCGAGATCGGCAGGCAGATTCCACGGCATGGCGTTTTCCATACCAATCACGCGATCTACCGCAAGCGCCGCAATCAGACTGATCATTGATTATTTCCCGGATGCAAAAAATTGCCGCCACTATACGGAAAGCTTAATCTTTCGTCGACTGGCGGCAGAGTAAAGAACAGGAAATTTTTTATATTTGCTGGCAACCCCTCTTCACGCCAGCGGTTTACTCTCCGGCTCGTCTCCCGGATCGCCGGTATGCTTACCCTCTTCGGTTCCCTGCCAGCCGTGACGCTGGGTCAGCGAGAGGTGATTACGGTCTTCATTGATGATGTCCATCAGCATGGCGCTGGTGCGTTTAACCACCGCCGCGCGTGACGTGGCATCGTTCTCCGCCATTGCCGCCATCTCTTCGACCATCTCTGTATTAAACCGGCGGAACAGGTCGGCTCGCTCCCGGGCTTCATAGGCCCCGAGCCCGAGACTCTCCAGCGCCAGCCGACCGGATTTCAGCGCCCCTTCAAAGGTTTCACGCTCAGGCGCATCAACACCGATCTGACGCAGCTTGATGTAGTGATCGATATCACGCGCGCGGGAGATGATTTTCAGATGCGGGAAATGGGTCTTCGCCAGCTCGACCAGCTGCAGGCTGTTCTTGGGATCGTCGATCGCGTTAATCAGCACTTCGGCCTTCTGCGCCCCGGCAGACTCCAGCAGATCCACGCGCGTGGCGTCGCCGTAAAAGACCTTCATGTCGAACTTACGCAAGGTTTCGATATGGTCGGGATCGTGGTCGAGGATGACCATCTTCACGCCACTGGAGAGCAGCAGACGGCCGGTGATCTGACCAAAGCGACCAAACCCGGCAATGATCACCCGCGGCTGTTCTTCGTCAATTTCATCCGCCTCGCGCTCCTGACCGCTGCCGGCCGCTTCCAGGCGGGTCAACACCACTAGCAGCAGCGGGGTCACCGCCATAGAGAGCGCCACCGCCAGCGTCAGCGCCTTGGCCCACTCCGGATCGAGCACGTTGGCCATGCTGGCCGCGCCAAACACCACGAACGCAAATTCACTCCCCTGCCCCAGCAGCACCGCAAACCAGCGGCGTTGTTTTCCGGGCACCTTCAGCGGGCGGGCGACCAGCCAGAGCATCGCCATCTTAATGACCAGGAAACCCACCAGCAGAATGGCGATGCGCAGCGGATGAGTCACTAAGGTGCCGAAGTCGACCGACATGCCGACGCCGATGAAAAATAGCCCCAGCAGCAGCCCTTTAAAAGGCTCAATATCGCTTTCCAGCGCGTGACGGTACTCGGAGCTTGCCAGCAGGACCCCTGCCAGGAAGGCACCCATCGCCATGGAGAGCCCCGCCTCTTCCAGCATCAGGCCAAAGCCGAAGACCAGGAACAGGGCCACGGCGCTGAAGACTTCCCGCAGGCCGGAGCGGGCGACAAAGCGCAGCAGCGGTCGGCTGACGTACCGGCCAAGCAGGACCACCAGAGTCAAAGCCCCGGCGACCTTCAATGCCGAAAGGGCAAAGGCGCCGAGGGTGGTGGAGGCCCCGGATACGGCCAGCAGCGGGATCATCGCCACCAGAGGGATGGCCGCGATATCCTGGAACAGCAGCACCGAGAAGGCGCTGCGCCCCATCTGGGAAACCGTCAGGTTACGCTCGTTCATGGCCTGCATGGCGATGGCCGTGGAGGAGAGGGCCAGCGTCATGCCGATCAGCTCCGCCACCTTCCAGTCCATGCCCAGCAGGATGCAGAACCCGCCCAGCAGCAGACCGCAGGCCAGCATCTGCAACGCCCCGCCACCAAATACCGAGGCGCGCAGCTTCCACAGACGACGCGGATCCAGCTCCAGACCGATGACAAACAGCATCAGCACCACGCCAATCTCCGCAAAGTGCAGGATCGACTCGGCATCGGTGACCAGCCGGAACCCCCACGGACCAATCACGCAGCCCGCGATCAGATACCCCAGCACCGAGCCCAGCCCGAGGCGTACCGCAACCGGCACAATCAGCGCCGCAGCGCCTAAGTAGATCAGCGCCTGAATCAGCGTATGGCTATCCATGGTGCGCCTCCTGCCAGTCGAGTAAACGTTGTTTATAGTGTCGGG
>Ga0065704_10071729_pt1 | contig 10101 bp, 7 predicted proteins | sample SwiRhicommuniRL2_FD_59091 | JGI IMG/M metagenome (GOLD analysis project Ga0065704, IMG submission 59091) | Switchgrass rhizosphere bacterial communities from Rose Lake, Michigan, USA - RL2 v2 (version 2) | ecosystem: Host-associated > Plants > Roots > Rhizosphere > Soil | place: East Lansing, MI | reverse complement strand
ACTGCACGATTGGCCTATTAAATTCTAGTGCGCCTCATGCTGAACCTCGTCTTTAAACTAGCGCTGTATTTGGGCGGCGGCCGATCTGATGTCTGCTCGCTCAATCGAACTGGGTGTCATTACTGGTGTTGTTTTCAAATACTTGCAGCTTTTGCCGAATATTCTTCTGATTTAGAGGCGGTCGATTCGAAATGTAGATGAGCTCGGTAGTTTATTTGTTATGTATAAGTAAATTTGTGGGTCGGGGGTAATTGCTCCACTAATGTTGGGGTAGTTTAGTAATGACGGGAAAGAAATGTTGATTGTAGGCGGGTAGCTGTTGCTGATGTGGGTTATTACTGGTGCTTGTTCGTAGTTCTGTCGAGAATCGGCTATAATGACGCTAGAATTATCAGAGAAATCTATGCTATTGATGATTCCAGCTAAATCCTGGTCTATTTCTGAGGTTTCTATTTTTATTTCCTCAAGATATGATATAAAGTCATCTTTGCTGTTAATTAGGCGTGTATGGGGTTCTGAAAATCGAAACCTTGGGTTTATGGTGTACGATAATCCCTCATGATTAAAGCCCAGGTCTCGATCTACAGCGGCGACAATAATATTTGCTCTTGCAGTAGGACCATTGAGGGAAATATTCGTAGCGCCTGGAGTTCGCGCTACTAACGTTCTTCCAGAAAGTTGGTTTTGAAGGCCAGAAAGCAATTCTAAAGTGCAGGTCTTCTGGTTGCACTCATAATGTAATTCAAGAGAATCACCGACAAACATAGTCGTTCTCTGTTCTTCGGTGAACCTAATGATAGGGGCCGGTTCATTAGTGCTTGGTTGGGAGAGACGAGGCGACTCGTGTAGTTTACAAGAAGTAATGAGAGCCGGGATTACTAGAAATGACAAAATTCTCACAGAACCTCGATACCTCCTGTTACATAGGGAGCAGTGGACGTTTCCGAGTTCTTCGCCCTGCTCCCTATGTCGAGTGTTAGCTAGTACTTCTTAGAGGAGTGCTGGCCAACCGATAGTATAATGCCATCCCGTATCCGTGGCGTTATTATCTTCCCCTACTGTACCGTGAAGAATGCCCCACGGAGCTCGGCGTTCAGCTGCTCCTCCCAGGTGCTCGTAGACTACAGCACCGTTTTGCCAAAGCTGGTAGCCATGCGCTCTTTTACCGCCAAAGTTATAGGTAGTAAAGGCAATATTGTCATTGGTAGTAAGGCCGTCATTGCGCAGATCCCAGATTGAGTCTGACGAAAGATTTTCCTGTGAGTAGATATTATTCCAGTCAGCATTTTTTGCCCACCATACCGCGTCATCCGAGTTCATAATTCGCACAAGTGGCTTACCTGTTGGACGCTTTGCAAACTCAAATGCATTTGCCATGTTCAGATCTCTGAGTTTTGAGTTTCCACCGAAACTTGTATTGTGAAGATTTTCACCATATTGAAAGTCTTGGCTTGGTCCAATAGTCGCGGACGCCCAGACGATACTGTTTAGTTTGTTGACCAAATTGTATCCGTCAGAATAATTTGCCCCCCCGTTTGCAAAGTAGAGCTCACGAACAACCGCTAAAGTTGCAGCTACCATCGGTGCTGCTAACGATGTTCCGCTTTTTGGGAGGAGGTTCCTACTATGATCGCTTGGATTCCAGACAGGCACAAGAATGTCCTCTGCGCTTGCAGTCATCGCTACGAGTCGGCCATAAGATGAACCTAAGTAAGAGCTTCCGGAAGCATATCGCCAGTTATAGCCGTTGCGTTGAGATCCACCAACAATTAGTTCTCCGGCAGGTGTGTATGGATAAATTGAATCAGTGTCTCGGTATAGGTTGCCCGCAATTATGACTGATGAGTGACCATAGCTCGTCGCATATGCAATTGCGCTCTTGATGGTGTTATCTATCGAAATTGGGTATCCATTTGTCTGGATACTAATGTTTGAAACCCGTGCGCTAGTATTTGTATATGCATAACGAATTGCAGAAGCGATTGAACGGGGGTCCATTCCACCAGAGTTTTGACCATTAACGCTATATACCTTTAGAGGAACGATGGGCGCTCCAGGTAAGACTCCGCTTGCTCCTTGTGTATTGTTTTTTGGAGATGAAATTACGGAGGCGACCATAGTTCCATGTGAATATGTGTTTTGGCTTGGTTCGGCTACTCCAGAACCAATTGCGTTTCCTAGGATATCAAAAGCTTGCGCCTCATTTAGTCTGTATGCAGGTCTATCGAGCGACCACGAAGGATCGATATCAAATCCTGAATCAATGACTGCAATCGGAGGCAAAGTAATACTGCCCATAGTAGTCCAGGCATCAAAAACACGGTGCCGATTGAACCAATACCAATCTTGCTCGGGATTGGAGAAGTAAGAATCTGTCGGTTTTGTGCCAGATAGATTGCTAAAGTTCCAACGGGAAATCAACGTGGCTCCACCATCAAATTCTGGAGTAAGGTAGGCTGACTGAACGAATGGTAATGACTGAATGGCTTTTAATATGGCCTCTATTTTTGAATTTCCGTTGAATTCAAATACATACATAGATTTCCAGTGTGGAATATCACAGTTCCAGACTGCTTCGGCGTGCCGTTCCTGTTTGTCAAGTTCATCCTCTGGGATTCCTCCGGAAAAGTCAGATAATTCCTTAATTTCATTGCTTTGTAGGATGTTATTTATATTCGAAGCTGCGGTTGGCATGCCATTAGAGGATAGTTTTCTTTTTGTGCTATCTTGTCTTATTTTATATTGGTCGTTGAAAATTACTGTGATTTTCCCTGGTTGAACGCGACTGAATGTTGGTGAATTGTTGAAATTTGGGCTTTGTTTTAAGGTTATTGCCTTTTCTGTGGATATTTTTACTGTGTTTGGCATGCTTTGAATATCAAATTTTGGCGGTGGGCTGTTGGTTGGCGAAGGGATACTGGTTAATTGTTCATTTTTTGACGGAGACGTAACAGGCGTGAATGTCGAGCATCCTGCCACTAAGCCAAAGAGAATGGAGGTGGTTCCGGAAACAATGCGCTTACTATGTGCATTCATGCATACTCTCCTGTTGAAGTGTGGTTGGGATTGGGGGGGCAGTGCTGAGAAATGGTTACTGGAAATGCCCATTGACGGTTGGTAGTATTGTCGCGCGATGGGCCTTCAATTCCAGAAGGCTCGCTTGGTATTACGGGTATCGAGAACAATCATTCCGCCTCTGAGGTTAACCTCAGAGGTGCGAACTGTATTCGCCCTGGTGCTTTCTTTCGGTCGGTCCCCGCCCATTCCTGGGTTTCAGCTACCCTGCCTCCTCTGAGCAGTCAAAGGCTCACTTGTGAATGCAAAAAGGCCATAAGGGGGACGTGGATCTTCCTTGTGATTATTATTTGATATAGATAGCATTTGAACGTCAATGAGGTGAGGTTTTATTTGTGTCAAGAATTGTTGGGTTTGAAGGTCAAAAATTTCCAACTCCTTACAAACCTAGATTTTGACGCAATCATGGGTGCTGTTTTTTCCAAATTCTTCGAAAAATATTAGAAGGTGACTGAGGATTGGCCCAGAATTTTGGACTTCAAGGTTTTAGATTTGTCAAGTCGTTACTAAAAGGGCGCTCCAAATTGGCGTTAAGCCACTGTGGATTCTTCATAAGCATTTTTATTTGGTGGGGCTTTTGTGAGGAAAGATTAATATACCTTTACACTGTCAAGGTGTAAGGGGGCTTGGGATTTCGGGGCGTGACCGATGCCACGGCCTCGGGCGATCGCCCTCGGTATTATGTAACGAGCCCCCTTGTAGGTGGCGGTCGCAGGCTTAAGCGGGACTTAATGCCCAAACCGTGCTACCAAGCCCCTTCCCGGGTATAGGGGACTAGTAAGGTTCTTTGTGATGAGGAGGAGTCATGGGCATCTATAACGTCTTCGACGTTTCCGCCTCCGCTCTGACGGCCAACCGCTTCTGGTTGGAGGCGATTTCGAACAACATGGCGAACTCCGCCGCCACTCGGACGCCGGAAGGCGGCCCTTACCAGCGCCAGATGCCGGTCTTCCAGACCTTGCTCGACGAGGCGACCGGTCAGCTCAAGGGCGTACAGGTCGTCGGCACGCACAAGGACGACTCTCCGGGCCCCTTGGTCTACAAGCCCGGCCATCCCGATGCGGACGCCAACGGCTTCGTGCGGATGCCCAACGTCAACGTCGTCACCGAGATGGTCGACATGATTTCCGTCCAGCGGGCCTACGACTCCAACGTCACCATCGCCAACGCGGCGAAGAACATGCACCAGAAGTCCCTCGAGATCGGCCGCTAGGCTTAGGAGGCGAAGATGCTCGTCAACTATCATCAGCTCAACGCCCTGCCGGGCCGCAACGATCCGCTCGCCGCCTTCAACGAGTTCGAGGACAAGTTCGCGCAGTTCGGGCTCCAGAACAACCCGGAGTTCCCCGGCACGCTCGATCCGTCGGCCATGAGTGTCATGAACCCCGGCGAGACCCGCGGCTTCGGTGATGTGCTCAAGGAAGCCGTCCAGGGCGTGAGCGACTCGCACCACCATTCGCTGGAGCTCGCCACGAACTTCAGCTTGGGCCAGCCCATCGACCCTCACCAGATCATGCTGGCGGTGACCCAGGCCGAAACCCAAGTCCACCTGACCTCGGCGGTGACGACGCGCGTCGCCCAGGGCTACCAGACCCTGATGAACATGCAGATCTAAAATGGGAGCGCTTCAGAATCTCCTTCAGAACAAGAAATTGTTGGCCATCGTCGGAGGCGGCGTTGGCCTCGTTGTCGTGTTGATCATCGTCTTGATGATGAGCATGGGCGGCGGCAAGAAGCAGGAGAAAGAAGCGGAGTCCTGGACCGTGCTCTTCCGCAAGATGGACGGCATTTCGGCGGGCGAGGCTGCGGGCAAGCTGCAGGAAGCCAAGATCGAAAGCAAGCTCCTGGAAGACGGGACGGCGATCGCCGTCAAGAAGGAGAACGCCGACAAGGCGCGTATCGCCCTCTCGCTGGCCGGCCTCCCCAAGAACGCCGAGCCCGGCTTCGAGATCTTCAACAAGAAGGACTTCATCTCGACCGACTTCGACAAGAAGATCTCCTTCGTGCGCGCCCTCAAGGGCGAGCTGAAGCGACTCGTCAAGCAGATCGACGGGGTGGAGGACGCCGCCGTCATCGTCAACCTCCCCGAGGACACCCTCTTCCAAACCGAGCGCAAGCCCACCACCGCCGCCGTCATGGTCGTCATGCAGCGCGGACGCTCGCTGAATCCCATGCAGGTCGAGGGCATCCAGCACCTCGTCGCCTCCTCGGTTCCCGGTTTGCTTACCGACAACGTCACGGTCACCGACAAGGACGGCCACCTGCTCTCGAGCGGCATGGAGGCCAACGCCGGCAACAAGGACGAGCGCAGCCTCATGCGCGCCCTGAACGAGCAGATGAAGGTCACCCGCCAGATGGAGGCCGACCTCGAGAACCGCCTCACTTCCCTCTTGGACAAGCTGGTGGGCTCGGGCAAGTCGGTCGTGCGCGTCAAACTCGAGCTCGACTTCAACAAGCGTCAGGTCATGAACCAGCTCTTGGCTCCGGTGCTCAACAACGGCGAGCCCGTGGCCGTCAACCGCACGCTCGTCGAGGAGCGCAACGGCAGCCCCAGTAACGGCGGCGTGCCCGGCGTGGCGTCCAACGTCCCCAATTACCCGGCCCTGCCCAGCGAGGTCGGCGGAGACAAGGAATCCTACCGCAAGAACCTTCGCGAGCAGCAGGCCCTCAGCATGGAGCGCCAGCTCGTGAACACGGCCTCCGGCAACATCAAGCGCATGTCCATTGCCGTCCTGCTTCCCGAGACGGTGAAGCCCGAGGGCCTGGAGCGCCTGCGCCTGGTCATCGCGACGGCGGCCGGCGCCGACCAGGCTCGCCGCGACCAGGTCACCGTCGAGCGCGTGAAGTTCGACACCTCCCTCGAGGACGCCCTCAAGAAGGAGCTCGACGACAAGGAAGCCGCCAACAAGAAACCCAAGGGCAAGTCGGTCTCCTGGGGCCTCGTCTGGGCCGCGGGTGGTGGACTCTTGCTGCTCTTCCTCCTCATCGCCTTCATCCGCCGAGCCACCCGCAAGCAGGAGGACCCGCTGGCGGCGCTCACGGCGCTCAGCGGCGAATCCGAGGCCTTGCCCTCGTTCGACCAGTCGGCCCTGGCCGGAATCCCGCCGGGCTTCGGCCAGATGGGCTTCGACCAGGATGCTCTCGGCGGCCAGATGGGCTACGACCAGGGCCTCCCCGGCGGCGACCCGTACGCCATGCAGTACGAGGAGCCCGCGATGATGGCGCCACAGGCCCAGCCGATGGGCGGAGCCTTCGACTTCCTCTACGAGGTCGCACCCGAGCAAGTCTCCGAACTCCTGGGCATGGAGAAGCCGCAGAGCGTGGCCGGCGTCCTCGCGCAGCTCGATCCGGGCTATGCCGAGCAGGTCCTCAACTACCTTTCGCCGGATATCCAGCAGGAAGTCTTCAATCGCCTGAATTCCGGGGCCTCGCTGCCCGCGATGACCCAGAAGATGCTGAGCCAGTCGCTACGGCGGAAGCTCGGCGTCCCGGTCTAGGGGACGGGTCTAGATGGTCGCTCTTCCCGGAGGAAAACCAGGTGGCTTGCTAGGCGACATCGCGCTCGCCGGCATCGTCGTCATCATCCTGGGCATCCTGCTCCTGCCGCTGCCGACGATCATCCTGGACTTCCTGATCGTCTGCAACATCGTCATCTCGCTGATTATCCTCTTCGTCTCCCTGTACCTGATCAAGCCGCTCGAGTTCGCGAGCTTCCCCTCGATGCTGCTGATTACGGCCCTTTACCGTATCGCCCTGTCGGTGGCCACGACCCGCTCGATCCTCCTGAACGGCGAAGCGGGGCATATCATCGATTCCATGGCGAACATCGTCATGGGCGGTAACTTCCTCGTCGGTATCATCATCTTCCTGATCCTGGTCCTGGTGAACATGATCGTCATCACCGAGGGCGCAAAGCGCGTCGCCGAGGTGGCGGCGCGCTTCACCCTGGACGCCATGCCCGGTAAGCAGATGTCGATCGACGCCGACCTCGCCTCGGGCCTGATCGACGGCAACGAAGCCAAGGCCCGCCGCGAAAACCTCGTCCGCGAGTCGGGCTTCTTCGGCGCCATGGACGGCGCCAACAAGTTCGTGAAGGGCGACGTCATCATGGGCATCGTCCTGATCGTCGTGAACATCATCGGCGGCATCCTGATGGGTATCATCTTCAAGCAGATGGACGTCATGCAGGCCATGCAGAAGTACACCCTGCTGACCGTCGGCGATGGCCTGGTGGGACTCATCCCGTCGATCCTCATCTCGATGGCCGCGGGTTTCGTCACCACCCGCGCGGCCTCGGACAACAACCTCTCCGTCGACCTCAAGAACCAGGTCTTCGGCTCGCCCAAGACCATGGCCGTCGCGGCGGTGGTCGTCACCCTGATGGGTTTCATCCCGGGCTTCCCCGCGTACTTCTTCATCCCGTTGGGCCTGGTGCTCGGAGCGGTCGCCTTCATGAGCTTCCGCAAGTCGATGGCGCCCCCGCCGGCCGACGACTACATGATGCCCGGCGACGACATGATGGACGATTACGCCCCCGAGGCCGACGAGGACCTCAAGAACCCCGAGAACGTCATGAAGATGCTCGGCGTTCCCCCGCTCACCCTCGAGCTGGGGCTCGACCTCGTGCCTCTCGTCGATCCGGGCCTCGGCGGCGAACTCATGGACCGCGTGGTGCCGATGCGCGTGAACATCGCCCTGGACATGGGCTTCGTCATGCCGGGTATCCAGTTCAAGGACAACCTCAACCTCCGCCCCAACGCCTACCAGATCTTGGTGAAGGGCAACGTGGTGGCCGGAGGCGAACTGCTGGTCGGCTACATGCTCGCCATCCAGCAGGCCATGACCGATACCAGCCAGGAGCTGGTGGGCTTCCCCACCACCGATCCCGCCTTCGGCAAACCGGCCGTTTGGGTGGCCGGCGCCGAAGCCCAGCGGGCCGCTCAGCTCGGCTACTTGATCCAGGACCCGACCAACGTGCTCACCGCGCACCTCGAAGAGGTGGTGCGGTCCTTCGCGCATGAAATCCTGAGCCGCGAAGAGGTCCAGATGATGCTGAACCGCCTCAAGGAGAAGGCCCCGGTCACGGTCAAGGACCTGGTGCCCGAGATCCTCTCGCTCTCGGAAGTCCAGCGCGTCCTGCAGGCCCTCATCCGCGAGCGCGTCAGCATCCGCGACCTCGCCACCATCCTCGAGAAGCTGGCCGATTACGGCAAGATGACCAAGGACGTCTTCGTGCTTACCGAGCTGGTCCGCCAATCGCTGGGCCGCCAGATCTGCGCGGGCCTCGCCGACGAGGAAGGCCAGATCACGGTCATCACCTTGGATGCCGGCGTCGAGAACACGGTCCAGCAGTCCATCCAGCAGGGCCCCACCGGCCCGAGCCTGGCCATCAACCCGCAGATCGGCCAGCTCATTCTGGCGCGTCTCGCCTCGGTGCACCAGGAGGCCATTTCCAAGGGCTTCAATCCCTGCCTGCTCACGAGCCCCGTCACCCGCCCGCACGTCAAAGGCCTCATCGACCGCAACTTCCCGCAGATGGCGGTCATCTCCTTCGCCGAGATCTCGAGCAAGTACAAGGTTCAGTCGGTCGGCTCGGTATCTATCGCTGTCGGGGCCGCTTCCTAAGAGTCCCGGGACGTGACCTGCTTAGGCTTGGTGCGCTGAAAAGCACCAAGCCATTTTTTTGGCGCCCCCTCTCGCCTTCCGCCGCCGGTGGGGGTAGGAAGTTGAAATAAATTCCGCCATGATCCGCAAGGTTTCATACATAACTGCTATATAACACTTAGCTAATGCATCCTTAACTTTGCAGTCGATGATGGAGGGTGGGACTAATGCCGAACGGAGTGACGATCAACGGAGTGTCGCTGGGCTACCAGGGGCGTGGAACGGTCCGCCGGGATCTCACGACGGAAAAGGCGGCTGCGGCCCTCCGGAACAACGGCCTGGATGAGATCATCCTGAGCTACAAGAACGACAAGGGCCAGACGGAGCGGGCGGTGGTCTGGGGCGATCGCCTCGACCTCAGCTTCCGCAAGGGCAAGACCGAGCCCGTGGTGACCATCGACGGTCGGCCCGCCAAGATCGTCCACTTCGACAACGAGGCGACCACCTTCGGCGAGGGGGCGCTGCGCGGAGCGGCGGAAGGCTACCGGGACGCCTTCGACACCCTCAGCGACGTCGGCAAGAAGACCCTCAAGAGTCTCGCCATCGGCACGGGCGCCGTCATGACCGGCGGAGTGGTGCTGGCTGCGGCCAAGGGCACGGCCAGCATCGTCGCCGGCGCGGCGATCGCCAAGCCGGTCGCGATCGGGGCCGTCACGGTGGGGGCCATCGCGGTCGTCGTCGTCGGAGCGGCCGGTGCCCTGAAGGGCGGCTTCGGAGCCGAGTCCAACCTTCCCAAGACCGAAACCATCGCGTCGGTCATCGACCCGGATGCGAATTAACCACTCGTTGCTCCAGGGTTAACTCCGAGATAACCGAATTCGGCGCGGGCGCGCCCATAACATGCGTATCCCTGTCTTGACTGGAGGTACCGTGTGAAGCGCCTGCGTCGAATTCTTCCTTTGTTTCTCTCGACCGTCGTCCTGGCGGGTTGCGGGGCGGGTTCCGCCACGACCGGGCTTTCGAGCAAGTCCATGACGCCCAAGCGCGAGAACTTCTTCGCCAAGATGGTGAACCCCGCCTACGAGCGGGAGATCAACCAGCAGATCATCGCCGTGACCCAGCCGGGTCAGGCCGTCTCGGTGCCCGGCGCCAAGGAGATCGAGCGCCTGCCCTACGGCTCGATGCAGCTCGTGCTCATGCAGGTCGAAGATAACCGCAACCGCGAGCAGGTCATGGGCATGGTCGCTCAGCTTCCGGGCGTTCAGACCGCCCAGCCCAACGTCCTGCTTCAGCCTCAAGATACGCTCGATCGCAGCCGCCTCCCCAAGGACGAGATGATGGGCATGCAGTGGGCCCTCTCCAAAATGCAGGCCCCTCAGGCTTGGAGCGCGACGCGCGGCCGCAAGAACGTGGTAGTGGCGG
>Ga0065704_10001110_pt1 | contig 10101 bp, 10 predicted proteins | sample SwiRhicommuniRL2_FD_59091 | JGI IMG/M metagenome (GOLD analysis project Ga0065704, IMG submission 59091) | Switchgrass rhizosphere bacterial communities from Rose Lake, Michigan, USA - RL2 v2 (version 2) | ecosystem: Host-associated > Plants > Roots > Rhizosphere > Soil | place: East Lansing, MI | reverse complement strand
CAAATGATTCCAGCCTGATCAGAAAAGAAAGAGATGGCTATGAAGGTTATGTTAAGGATAGGCTTGCTAACGCTCCCGCACTTATTTTCTCTAGTGAACGGATGTTGGTTTACACCTATACGGGCATGCTACAGGGAACGCCGCTCAGCTTTCGTGAAGGCTATTCCCGGGTATCCACGTCTACTTTAAAGAGGTTGTTGGGGCGATTGGTGGAAGTTCTTGTTCGTTGGTATGTTCCGTCCAACGATTCCGAGACCAATGTCGAACAGATGGTGCTCGATCCGCCATTGTCTCAAGTCTTGAAAGATCTGGGTCCTGATTTTAGTGAATATGACTTCCTCGGCCAATGGTGGGAACAGTTTCTTCGATTTGGACCACAGAACTCGGTGCAGAGAGTTTTTCGATGTCATGGTGATCTAAATGCCGGTAATGTCACTTTCGACGGAAACTCAATTGACCCCATACCTTTTCTGATTGATTTTGCCTCGATTTCGAAATGCATTACTCATTGGGATTTCGCAAAACTCGATCGAGATCTGAAGACCCGGCTTTACCTTGGTGATGCACAACGTAACGACCGCACCTTTGAGCAAATGGCAGCGGTGGTGCAAGCGGTGGATCTGGCCCAGGAATCGAATCCAGACGAAACTTTAGCCGCTCACGAGAGTGAACCCGATCAAAAAGTAATGGCTTGTGTCCAGGCGCTGCGTTCGAAAGTGCTGTACATGGATGGCAGCTATCTGTTTGAGCGTGCTTACTACCAGTCGCTGGTGTTTGCAACACTTCAGATTCTCTATAGAAAGGATCCCGATCCGGAGGACGTTCACAACTATCAAAAGAAACTTGCCTGTGTGTCAGTTACCGCTCTGCTATCCCGCTTACTCGAAAGATCAATTCCGCAAGCCCTGGATTACATAGAGGAAGCACCGTCGGTACCACAAATCGAAACCTTTGAAGAGGGATTTAAGGGAGTAACAAGGCTCCACCTTTCTGCCGGTAGTTTTCTGCAGATGATCTGTGAACGAATAACTGCCTGCAGCAGTGCTGAAGTGCGCTTCGTCGGTATTACCGCCTATGCGTTATTCACTGATCCAAATTTCATAAAGGCACTTTCAGACCAAACTAGTGATGACCGTTTTCTAACACTCCATGTTTATTTGCTGAAAGCAGATAGTTCTTCACTTAAGGATTTTTGTCAGCGAAGCTCAGAACCGATGGACGTGTTGCGTCAAAAACTTCAGATGACCCGAACGGCTATGGATGCATTATCCAGCAGTGAGGATCATAAAAAACTTAGACTGGTTTTATATGAGTATGAAGCACTTCCCACGATTAATTTGGTTCAGATCAACAATGAGTTCTTCTTCAGACCATACAAGATTGGAGAAAAATTACCTTTTCTTAACGTATACAACGTGAAAAGAAACGGTCAGAATGAAGACGTCGAGAGCTGGCTCGATAATGTTTTAAATGATCTAACATTGCGCTCCGATATTCATACTATCAAATGGAACTCTTCTTTAGGTGCGCCCTGGACACGATGACTTCTTATCCTCTGTTCCACTGAAACTCCATGGGAAATGCGCCTGTTAATCTCTGCTTCGCCACTGACGGCAATGAGGCACAAATTCTCGGGATTTGTCTTATTCTGCATGGGCTGAGGACGCGACTGGCGGCGCAACCCATGAAAAGTAACGTTTGGATTGCTGCTCCGCCGTCCGCTCATGAAAGAACAGCCCAATGGTTAAACGCCACTGGCCTCGACGTAAATCATCGCTTCGTGCGAGCAGAAACACGCTCTGACGATCGTTATTTCGTTCAGCTTTTTCTAATTGATATTTTCAAGGAAGTTGGCGAATCAGACACAGTGACCTGTTTTGACTACGATCATCTTATGTTGTACCCCGAGTCATTTCCCTTTTCGGATTCAGAAGTCATCATGGTGAGTTCTGAGATCAGGGCAATCATCCCATCGGGTGTTTTACCCATGTTCGACAAACAAACCGAACTTGCACAATTAAATACTTCTTTCCTCTTTGGGAAGAGCAGCACCTTACTTCAGATTGGCCGGCACTGGCGTTCAGCATACGACGAATTGTATCCGCTATCCGATAGGCGACACTTGACGGAAATTGCTTTTGGACTTGCCGCTTTGCGCGCGGGCGTGAAAGTTTCTCCATGTTCAGATTCAATCCAGGGAAACTTCGTAAATTCAAATCAAAGGTGCGTGGCCTTCCACTACGGAGGAGAGACACCTGGCGCCTTGAGAATGAAGCTTTTGTTAAACGAGTGTGCGGAAACTCTGCCGCCGCGTGGTCCATCGAGTAACGACCTCGATCGCTTGACTCGTATCTTACAGCAGCGCCTCGCAAACATTCTCGAAACCAAAATCGATTCATGACTAAAGGAAACTTACATGTAGCCGTGATTCCGGATGGCGCCAGACGTTGGGCAAGGAAAACTGGATCCGGTCTCCGTGAGGCTTATCAACTGTCATTTGAAATACTTGCGCTGCTTGTCAAAGAGCTTCATGCGGGCGGCTGTGCGGAGGTATCTGTGTACTGTCTCAGCCGTGAGAACCTTAGTCGCTCGCCCGCGGATCTGGAGGCGTTCTATGGCTCTCTCAATATCCTCACTCAAATGGTCAATAACCTGAGTTCGGATGGAGTCTGTCGCAGTTGCCGGCTTGTAGGTGACGTTAATGCATTACCGGAAGCGGCGCAGAACGCTTTGAAAGGAATTGACTCGAACAAATCAACTTCGGGTGGCGTGAAGTTGAACCTTCTGGTTTGCTATGACGGCTGGGATGAGATACGTGATGCTGTCAGGCGAGAAGGAGCCAACGTTAATTTGAATAGTTTGTGGATAAGAACGAGGGTCGATGCAATCATCCGGACTGGCGGTGGCATTCTTCTGAGTGGAATGTTGCCGCTTCAGTCGCAATATGCCCAGCTAATCGTTACCGAGATGCTGTTCAATGAACTTTCACGAGATGAAATTCAGAGGCTAGTGAAACACGCTATCTCGGTTACACACCAATTCGGCAGGTAGCTTTTCAACCTTCACCTCAGTAACTGACTTGCCAACGAGAGTGCTGATTGGACCACTGCATCCATCGTTGCGGTTGTAACTGTATCACCTACCATGAAGAGATTGAGCAGAAGAGTGTCGCAAGGAAAATTTGAGTCACCCTCGATTCCCAGCACCATCCCGAGTTTTCGGCGCGTCTGGTCGTAATATGTGCGGGGATTGGCGGTCTCGATGATCTCAACGTCACCGCCCAGTTCGGGAAGCGCTGCGTGTATGCGCTTCCAAAATTGCTCCAGGGCAGCCTGATCCCATTCATCGTAGTCTTCCTCACTCGACTGATACGTAAACCATGAATCGACTTCGGTATCAGTCGTGAAGGTAACGGGATGTTTACGTGACTGGGCATCTGAGACTACAGCCATCGTAAATGCGCCATCACCGTCCTCCACCCGCATGCGCAATGCGGGAAGACGTTCTACTGCCGCCTCTTCCATCACGGCATAGATGACGTAGACGCCCATGCCCTGGAGTGCATTCAGTTGTTTCTTCATTTCAGGCGGCGTGCGGTTTAGGCCCACAAGCTTTCCATATGTATCCCAGATCGTGAGATTGCTGACGATTGCTTTCCTCGCAAAAACTCTTTCGCCACTCAAAAGATCAACTCCGACCGCACGTCCTGCATCGTCATACGCAAGACGCAGCACCGGCGTATCCAAACGCACTTTGCCGCCACTCAGTTTGATTGACTCAGCGAGTCGCTCGGCCACACTAGCCGGACCGCCGGCAATCGAATAGAGGGTGCCGCTGGCGATCGTCGTGTCCGATCCATCAGCTCGACGCAGGATGTAAGGAGACTGCAGCACCGACACGTCCGGAACGTCCACCGGGAGCTGCGAGAAGAGTCTTTCGTAAACTTCGCCGGGACCGAAGGAAGTGTAAAGCCCCATTCCCGGCTCGAAGTTAAACCCGGAGAACTCGACACGCCCGATACATCCACCGACCTGCGACTGTCTCTCGAGAAGACACACGTTCACGCCGCGAGCAGCGAGCAACGCCGCCACGGTGAGCCCACCGATACCGCCTCCGACAACGACGACGTCGTACCCGTTCATCCGCTTTATTTGAGGATGTCTTTATCGATGAAACCTGACAACACGATGAGAATTGACTGTATGCCGTTGAAGACGAGATGAATAATAAATGACGGAAGCACCCTGCCTGTCACCGCGCGTGCCACGGTCAGGGTGATGCTCAGCAGCGTGATGACTGCGATCACTGCGAGATTGTTTCGGTATTGAAAGACGTGCACGCCGGCAAACAAAAGCGACACGAGCACGATCGCGATCGCAACTCCGGCGGCCTTTTCAAGTGCTTTGTAAAGAATGCCTCGGTAAATCAATTCTTCAACCAGCGGCGCGGTGACGACCGCGACGAATGCGGTCGCAATACGCGTGTAAATTGAACTCTCGATCATCAGATCGAGATCAGTCTTGCGGTCGCCGTAAAGCGTCGTGATCAAAAATGCAAGACTAAAAAGAACAACCGCCAAACCAACACTCACTATCGTTGTCATGAGATGACTGGAGTTTGGTGGCCAGTCAAAATCGATGTTCTTCCAGAAAGGACGTCGCCCCGCGTAACTTACGACCATCCACACCAGGACAAACGTGAGCAAGTGAGTGGGTAGAATTCCCGCCACGGAAAAGAAGATCAGCATCTTGTCGGACGCCAGCGCTTCCGGAGAAGGAGCTCCGGTCTTGACGATCCGGTAGATCATGTAGGGAAGCGCGTAAATAACCGGGACGAACAGGAGCAGAATCACGCTCACTATCCACGCGGCTACGGCGATCCCTACATCGATCCAGGCCGCCCACCATTCGGGTTTCGGAGTTGGCTGAACCGGCGCAGCGGCCGGAATTGCAGGTGGCTCTGCGTACTCTTCAGGTAGCGACGTTATCTGTTGTTGGGAAGGTTCTTCTGTGAACACTCAGAAGAGTTTAGGGGGTTGGCAGTTGATGGTCAACAGCATTGGCGTAATCTGTGGATCACACCGCCGGGTATTCAGTCTCCAGCATTGGTGATCCGACTCGCGGTGCTGCCAGCATCAGCCCGATGATGGTCTTTGCATCCTGAATCTCGCCGCTCGTGATCATCTCGAGCGCTTCGGCAATCGGTAAACGCACGAGATCCAGAAACTCGTCGTCATCAAGCCGTTGTTCTCCTTCCGTGAAGTCGGTCGCGAGAAAAACCCACATCTTCTCTTCGAGAAAACCTGGTGACACAAAAAACTCCGAGAGTTTCTCGAGTCGTGTGGCTACTAGTCCGAGCTCCTCCTGCAGTTCGCGCGCTGCGCCGACTTCCGGTCGTTCACCCTCGGCGAGAGTTCCCGCAGGTGCTTCGAGCAGGTATCGAACGGCAGGGTGTCGATACTGCCTGACAAGAACAACAGTGCCGTCATCGTAAACGGGAATTATCACCGCACTACCGGAATGATGGACCACCTCACGTTTATACGTGTGTTCGCCTTCGCTCACCGTATCGACAGTGACGTTAAATACGCGACCTTCAAATACTTTTTCACTGCTGATTATTTTCGGCAATTCCTTGTGTGGCGTAGTCATGATTCTCCTAAACTCAGGATCAGCGGACGCATCTCGCCGGCCAGGTAAAGCGACCCGGCAATGCATATCAATCCTTCTGCAGGCGTATTTGAGATAGCAAATTGCAGCGCGTCTCTGCTCCACTCAGCCTGCAGGACTCTTCCTTTCGCGAAGCGGCCGGCGATCGTTTGCAGCATGTCAATCGAAGCACTGCGTGGATTATCGATCGTAGTCAGAACAAGTGTGTCTGCGACTGGAAACAGAATCTCACCCATTTGCTCCAGTTGCTTATCACGCATTGCTCCAAAAACCAACGTCAGTGGCCGCGGCGCGAACTCATTCAAATACGCTCGCAATACTCGGGCGCCCGCGGGATTGTGTGCGCCGTCAATCAGGAATGACGGTTTATGAGCAATCAATTCGAGTCTGCCCGGGTGTGTAGCGGACTTCAGGCCGCTGATGATTGCCGAGCGTGAAATCTCGAAGCCTTCAGCGTTCAGTAACTCAGCCAGTCCAATTGCGACTGCGGCGTTGTCGATTTGATGCCGTCCACGTAGTCCGACGACCAGGCCATCGACCGCGTTCGAGCCGGCGAGAATCGGCGTCACGCCCACTTGTTCGCAGCGCTTCAAAAGTACATCGAGTGCCGCGGGTTCGGTCTGTCTTGCAATCACGGCGCGCACACCGGGTCGAATGATTGCGGCTTTTTCAGCCGCGATACTCTCGATCGTGTGGCCGAGATATTCTTCATGATCGAACGCTATCGATGTGATGCCGACGATACGCGCGTTTGCAGCCGTGGTGGAATCGAGCCGGCCGCCCAGTCCGGTTTCAAGGATGGCGAGTTCGACGCGAGCGTTGCGAAAGGCGAGTAGTGCGATCGCAGTTGTCAGCTCGAAGAAGGTCGGCAGCGCTTCGAGCCTTTCCGAAACGTCGCGCACGATAGTCGCGCAGGCCGCAAATTCCTCAGATGTGATTTCAACACCCGAAACCCTGATTCGCTCGGTCATCGAAACGAGGTGTGGCGAAGTGTAAAGCCCGCTCTTGATTCCTGCCGCACGACAGATCGAATCCAGCATCACGGCTGTCGAACCTTTGCCGTTGGTCCCGGCGATTTGAACTGACGGAAAAGCGCGCTCAGGATTATCGAGAGCCTCAAGGAGCAGTTCAGTATTCCTGAGCCCGAGCTTGATAGTCAGAGTCTCATGCCCAAGACCCAACAAATACTTAACCGACTGCTCAAAATCCATCTTAGCCACAAAAAAGCACAAAAGTCACAAAAAGGAAACCTGAAAACGAGTACAGGTTTTCAGCAGTAATCTGTTTTGTGCTTTTTGTGCCTTTTAGTGGCTACTCTTTTAATTTTGCGGCGCGACGGGCTCTTTCGATGTCAGACTCACCGTGGATCTCGGGGTTCATCATGAAGTTCAAGAGGCGTTTGATGTAGCTGCGCAGTTCACGACGATCGACAATGTCATCGATCATCCCGTGGTCGAGTAGGAATTCGGATTTTTGAAAGTCTTTCGGCAGTTTCTGACGAATGGTTTGTTCGATAACGCGTGGTCCGGCAAATCCGATGAGCGCTTTTGGCTCGGCGATGATCACGTCGCCCAGCATCGCGAAACTCGCGGTGACACCGCCCGTCGTCGGATCGGTCAGAATAGAGATGAAAGGCAAACGTGCTTCATCGAGTGCCGCCAGCGATGCAGAGATCTTTGCCATCTGCATCAGCGAGAGCGTACCTTCCTGCATGCGCGCGCCGCCGGAAGCAGAAAAAATCACCACCGCACTGTGCTCTTTCATTGCTCGCTCGATCACGCGGGTGACTTTTTCGCCGACAGCGGAACCCATCGAGCCGCCGATAAACGTCATGTCCATCGCAGCGGCAAGGACCGGATGATCGCCGACAGTCCCGCGACCGTTGATAACGGCTTCTGGCAAACCGGAAGAATCTTTTGCCTGCGTCAGTCGTTCTGAATAGGGTTTACTGTCGACAAACTCGAGCGGGTCGATTGAGATTACTTCAGCATCCAGCTCCTCAAACTTGCCGTCGTCGAAAAGCAATCGCAAACGCTCGCGCGCGCCGATGCGAAAGTGGTAGCCGCAGTTTTTGCACACCTGCAGCCCATCATCGAGCTCACCCTTGAACAAGTGCGCTTCACACCCTTCGCATTTAACAAAGACGTTCTCCGTCTTCACTACGCGTTCTTCGGGTGGAACGGCCTCGATGCGTTTAGTTTTCTTACTGAACCAGGCCATAGGATGCGGGGAAGGTTAACACAAATCAGAATTCGATGCCTTGTTGCGCCCGGATCCCTGACGTAAATGGATGCTTAATTTCCGTCATTTCCGTCACGAGATCGGCGGCTTCTATCAATTCCGGTGGAGCGTCTCTTCCAGTAACGACGATGTGCAGGGCGGGTTGCGACGCGCGAATGGCTCGCAATTCTTCCAATACTTCTTCAACCGGCAGCATCTTGTAGCTGAGCACATAAACCAACTCGTCAAAGACGAGCATATCGTAGTCCCCGGAGCGGAGTTTCTCGACGCAGAGCGCCCAGGTTTCGCGGGCGGTCTTGATGTCCTGCTCGGGATTCCTGGTGTCCCATGTGAAACCATCGCCCATTGTGTGAACTTCAATGCCGAGTTTTTCTGCGGAGATATGTTCGCCGTAACGATCGTTGCGCGACTTCATGAACTGAATCATGCAGCAGTTCAAGCCACGTCCGGCGGCACGCATCATCAAGCCCAACGCGCAGGTAGTTTTGCCCTTGCCGTTACCTGTGTGGACCATCAGCAGCCCGCGCGTGTGCTCCTGATAATCGCCACGGCGCCACTTATACTTTTTTTCTTTCTGAGCCATTTACTAGCCACAAAAAAGCACAAAAAACACAAAATGAGTTTGTGCCCTTTGTGCTTAGATTAGCGTTCGATTAGGGCGTCTTCGGTGATATCGCGCGATCCGTTGGCTCGCTTCACTGCGTCCAGCAATAGTCCGACGATCGTGGACTCTACGTCTTCCCATGAACCACGGAGCGTGCAGCCTGCTGCGTTACGATGGCCGCCGCCGCCAAACTTCTCGGCGACTTTGGCGACGTTAACGTCGCCTTTCGATCGCAGACTGGTGCGATACATTCCCGGCTCACACTCTTTGAGCAAGGCAACGGCTTCGACTTCGCCTACCGTCAACGGATAGTTAACAAAGCCGTCCGCATCCTCGTCTGAGGCGTGGGCCTGCTTCTGCATCTCCATCGTCTGGCGCAGACACGCAACGCGTCCACTATCATCTCTCCTGGCCGTGGAGAGCACCGCGCCCATCAATTGAATTCGACTCCACGGATAGCTTGCAAACACGGCTTCAGCGGTCTTCGCCGGTTTCACACCCGTCCGTACCAGTTCGGAAGCGACTTTGAACGTGCGCTCCGTCGTGTTCGAGTAATGAAACGATCCGGTGTCGGTAATTAGCGCGGTGTAAACGCATTCGGCGATCTCTTTGGTGACGCGCACACCGGTCGCTTTGCAGAGGTTATAGATCATTTCGCCGACGGCAGACGCCGTGGAATCGATCCAATTGATGCTCCCAAAGAGCGCGGTCGTGGAATGGTGATCGATATTGACCACGAACTGCTTCTCGAGATCGGCGAGNCCCGGCCTGGTAATNTCGGAACACTCGATCACAAATACNGCGTGATACGTAGGTTCCACAGCGGGAGTGACGCGTACATCNTTGGCNCCGGGAAGTTGTTGATAAGCGTGTGGCACTGGATCGCGCATGATCACTTCGACATCTTTATCGAGAGCGCGCAACAACCAGTAAAGACCAAGCGACGATCCCAAACTGTCACCGTCGGGACGAATGTGCGAGGTGATCGCGAAACGATGTTTTGCCTCGATCAGCTCGACTACTTGACTAAGCATCCTCTAACTACCACTTTCCTTTCCTTGGCTTTCCCATTCACGTTCGATCTCCTGTAGCAGTTGATCGACGCGTTCGCCTTCTTCTTCAACCCGGTCGCGTACAAAGTGAATCTCAGGTGTGCGCGGGAGATTCAAGGAGAGGCCGAGTTGCTTCCGCACATAAGGTGCCGCATGCTTCAAAGCCGCGAGTGCCTCTTTATGCTCGTTTTCGTCACCTGCCACTGTGACGTATACGCGTGCCGCACGTTTATCAGCGGATAGCCGAACGTCAGTTACTGTCACCATCGTTAATCGTGGGTCTTCCAGTTCGTAACCGACGATCTGAGCAATCTCTTCCTTCAGTGTGTCTGCAGTTCTTTCACTCCGATGCATTTCGATCAGGTTACAGGGCCAGGTTTCAGGAGCAGGTTTCAGGAGCAGGCAATTGTCTCTCCTGCACCTGCTTTCTGCTCCTGCTTCTGTTCCTGCTCCCGCTCCTTATTACAACTCAGTCGCTGCAACACGCTCCACAATGTACGCCTCAATCTGGTCGCCAACTTTCACGTCGTTGAAG
>Ga0065704_10071719_pt1 | contig 10104 bp, 10 predicted proteins | sample SwiRhicommuniRL2_FD_59091 | JGI IMG/M metagenome (GOLD analysis project Ga0065704, IMG submission 59091) | Switchgrass rhizosphere bacterial communities from Rose Lake, Michigan, USA - RL2 v2 (version 2) | ecosystem: Host-associated > Plants > Roots > Rhizosphere > Soil | place: East Lansing, MI | reverse complement strand
ATACCTTTGTCGGGAGTTTAACCAAATGGTTAAACAGTATAGTTAGATATGCAGACCACCAACACCACAGAACAACAGATAATAGACGCGGCCAAGAAGATCTTCATGCAAAAGGGCCTGGCAGGCGCCCGCATGCAGGATATTGCGGACGAAGCGGGTATTAACAAAGCCATGCTGCACTACTACTACCGCAGCAAGGATAAACTGTTCGATATGGTGTTCCAGGAAGCCATGGAGAACCTCCTGAAAAGGATCAACGTGATCTTTAAGGGAGAAATGGCCTTTCCTGAAAAAGTGGCCGCAGCAGTAGACCATTACATCACCTTCCTGTCCGGCAATCCACACCTGCCCGTTTTTATCATCAACGAAATAAACCAGAACCCGGAAAGGATTGTTGAAAGGTTCGTACACGCACCCGATTTTCCGGACATTAAGCAATTCATGAAAGAGATGCTGGTTGAAATGGAAAAAGGTTCCATCCGTAAGATGAACCCCATGCAGTTGCTGATGAACACGCTCAGCATGTGCATCTTTCCCTTCATTGCCAAACCAATGCTTAGTAAAGTGTTTGGCATGAGCGACCCGCAATACAGCGCACTGATGGAAGAGCGCAAGAAATCTGTAACAGAGTTCATTTTAATGTCGTTAAGACCATAGATATTTTTTTGTCCTGCTATTAACCAAATAGTTAAATAAAATAGTTAGTTATGAAATTGATCCCTCCACTGTTGCTGCTACTGCTTTCTTTGCAGGTATCCGCACAGGAGCAGTTCTTAAGCCTGGACTCGGCACAACAGGCTGCAAGGCGCAATTATCCCCTGCTGAAACAAAAGCAGGTGCTGGATAATATCACGCGGCTGCAGATTCAGAATATCAAAACCAATTACCTGCCGCAGGTGGAATTGAACGGCCAGGCCACGTACCAGTCTGAAGTAACACAGATCCCCATCAAACTGCCGGGTATGAACATCCCCGAGTTATCGAAAGACCAGTACAAAGCCACTATAGATGTGAAGCAGTTATTGTACGATGGCGGTGCCACCGCCAGCCAGCGGGAATTACAGGAAGTAACAAAACTGGCAGAGCAACAGAAAGTAGAAGTGGAATTATATAAACTCCGCCAGCAGGTATTACAAACTTATTTCAACGCCTTGCTTTGGGAAGAGAACATCACTGCCCGCCAGCAGCTTATGGAGGAAGTGAAACAAAAGATAGAACGATTAAAAGCGGGTGTGGACAACGGAACTATACTCGCCAGCCAGGTAGATATCCTCAAAGCAGAACTTCTAAAAACAGAGCAGCAACTCTTTGAAGCACAGACCGGCAAACGTGCAGCTATCCAGGTGTTAAGCCTGCTCACCGGTAAAGAGCTGCCGGTATCCCTCCAACTGCAATTGCCGCTTTCCGTTGAAAACACACCTGAAAATTTACAACGCCCGGAACTGCAACTCTACAAATACCAAACAAACGTATTACAGCAGCAATCCAAACTAACCGGCACAAAAGCATTGCCAAAAGTAAGCGCCTTCGCCCAGGGTGGATACGGCCGCCCGGGTTTGAACATGCTGGAAAATAAGTTCGATTTCTACTACATGACGGGGATCCGTTTTAACTGGACGCTCTGGAACTGGCGGTATAACAGAACTGAACGTGCCGTGTTGCAGCAGCAGGAACAAACCATCCAGGCACAGTCGGAAGCATTTACACTGAATACAAAAATGCAGCTGGTACAGCAATCTTCAGAGATCACCAATTTACAACAGGCAGTAGAGAAAGATAAAGAGATCGTGCAATTGCGTACCAAAGTGAAAGAAGTATCTGCCGCACAGCTGGATAATGGGGTGCTCACCGTACACGATTACCTCACAGACCTGCATGCGGAAACGCAGGCCGTGATTGCACATAAAACACACGAGATCCAATGGGTGTATGCCACATTATATTACCAGGTTATTAAAGGATATTAAACATGAAAACAACCTTAACACTTATATCACTGATCGTTCTCTTTGCCGCATGTAAATCAAAGGATGCTGCTGCCGATGCCTACGGCAACTTTGAATCCACTGAGATCATTGTATCTGCGGAAGCTTCCGGCCGCCTGCTTAGTTTTGATGTGGAAGAAGGCGCCGTACTACAGGCCAATGCATTGGTAGGTGGTATTGACTCTGTACAACTGAACCTTAAAAAGGCACAACTGGGCGCCAATATCAAAGCCGTGTTAAGCAAACGCCCGGAGATCACACCACAGCTGGAAGTGATCCGCCAGCAGATAGCTACACAGCAAAGAGAAAAACAAAGGATCCAGAACCTCTTAAAAGCCAATGCTGCCACCCCCAAGCAACTGGATGATATTAATGCCGCCATCGCCTTACTGGAAAAACAATATGCCTCCACTTCTTCCTCGCTGAATACACAGATCAGTGGCCTGAACAGTGAATCGCAGCCGCTTGAACTACAGGTGGAACAGGTGAAGGAACAATTAGCGCAATCCCGCGTGATCAATCCCATACAAGGTACCGTACTCACCAAATATGTAGAGAAAGGAGAGGTGGTCACTTTTGGAAAACCATTGTACAAAATAGCGGACCTCAACACCATGTACCTCCGCGTTTACATTAGCGGCGATCAGCTGGGATTGGTGAAAACAGGCCAGCAGGTAACGGTGCAAACAGACCTGCCGGATGGTGAAATGAAAAGCCTCCCCGGCACTGTAAGCTGGATCTCCGGCGATGCAGAGTTCACACCTAAAACAATTCAGACACGTGAGGAAAGGGTACAATTGGTATACGCCCTGAAAGTACGGGTACAAAACGATGGCAGCCTGAAAATAGGTATGCCGGGTGAGATAAGACTCTCTAAATAAAAGATCATGCAACCTATAGTTGTAGAAAATATCCATAAAAGTTTTGGGGACGTAAAGGCCCTGCAGAACATTTCTTTCTTAGTGGAAGAAGGCGAACTGTTTGGGCTGATAGGGCCGGACGGCGCCGGAAAATCCACCCTGTTCAGGATCCTGGCCACACTGTTGCTGGCAGATAAAGGTACGGCAGCCGTGAATGGATCGGATGTGGTGAAAGATTACAGGACCATCCGCTCACAGGTAGGTTATATGCCGGGCAGGTTTTCCCTCTACCAGGACCTTACCATCGAAGAAAACCTCAACTTCTTCGCCACTATCTTCAACACTACAGTGGAAGAAAATTATGATCTCATTAAAGAGATCTACGAGCAGATAGAACCATTTAAAAAACGCCCCGCAGGCAAACTCTCCGGCGGTATGAAACAGAAGCTGGCACTGTGTTGCGCCCTGGTGCATAAACCAAAGGTATTGTTCCTCGATGAACCCACTACCGGTGTTGATCCCGTATCCCGCAAAGAATTCTGGGAAATGTTGCAGCGTTTGAAAACAAAAGGTATCCCCATCCTGGTATCCACACCCTATATGGATGAAGCTATCTTATGTGACAGGGTGGCACTGATGCAGAAAGGAGAGATCATGATGATCAATACACCCGCCGCTATCGTGGCAGCGTTTGGTAAAAAGATCTGGGCTGCAAGGGCGGATAATATGTATCACCTCTTACGGGATATCCGTGCGTTTGAAGGAACGGAAAGTTGTTATGCGTTTGGAGAATACCTGCACGTAACCTTACACACATCCCCGGAGCAGCTGAAAGCCTACCTGGAAACAAAGGACCACAAAGGCCTTGTTATCACCCCCGCAAAAGCTGGTATTGAAGATGCCTTCATGCAGCTGATGCAGGAACAAAACGAAGCGGTATGAATAACTATGCGATCGTTACTAAAGATCTCACCAAACGTTTTGGAGATTTCATTGCCACCGATGCCATCACGTTCGAAGTACAGCAGGGGGAAATATTCGGGTTCCTGGGAGCCAATGGCGCCGGTAAAACCACTGCCATGCGCATGCTCTGCGGATTACTCAAACCCAGCAGCGGAGAAGCAAAGATTGCCGGCTTTGATGTGTACACACAAACAGAGAAGGTGAAAAAAAGCATTGGTTACATGAGCCAGAAATTCTCTTTGTATGAGGACCTTACCGTGAAAGAAAATATCCGTTTCTATGGAGGCATTTACGGCCTGGGCAATCAGCAGATCAAAGACAAAACACATGCATTGCTGCAACAGCTGAATATGGAAAAAGAAGCCGGCCATTTAGTGAGCTCTCTTCCCCTGGGCTGGAAACAAAAACTTTCCTTTTCCATAGCCGTGCTCCATGATCCTTCTATCGTGTTCCTGGATGAACCAACGGGTGGGGTAGATCCTATCACCCGCCGCCAGTTCTGGGACCTGATCTATGAAGCGGCGGACAGGGGCGTGACCATTTTTGTGACCACGCACTATATGGACGAAGCGGAGTATTGCAACCGCATTTCCATTATGGTGGATGGAAAGATCAAAGCGCTGGATACACCGCAAAAACTGAAAGAGCAATTTAATGCTGATTCCATGAATGATGTATTCCTGCAATTAGCCAGGGCCAAATCTTAACAACATGCGCCAATTCATCGTATTTGTACGAAAAGAGTTCTACCATATTTTCCGCGATAAGCGCACCCTGCTGATCCTCTTTGGCATGCCCGTGGTATTGATTGTGTTGTTCGGCTTTGCTATCACCAATGAGATCCATCATGTGCAGATAGCTGTGCTGGATAATGCGCGTGATACCTATAGTCAGCAGATGATCCGCAAGATGACTTCCTCCGGTTACTTTACAGTTAAACAAAACCTTCGGTCTGCAGACGAAATAGAAGTTGCTTTCCATAAAGGAGATATTAAACTGGTGGTAGTGATCCCTGATCATTTCGGAGATAAGTTCTACCATCAGAAAAAGGCGCCGGTGCAATTACTGGCTGATGCTTCTGATCCCAATACCGGTACTACTGTTATCAATTACGCCACGGCCATTATAGGGCAGTACCAGCAGGAGATGACGGGTAAACTGGAATTACCACTCACCATTAATACGGAAGTACGGATGGAATATAATCCTTCCCTCAAAGGCGTGTTCCTTTTTGTGCCGGGGGTAATGACGTTGATCCTGATGTTAGTGTCTGCCATGATGACCTCCATTACCATTACAAGAGAAAAGGAGTTGGGCACCATGGAAATATTGCTGGTATCTCCTTTGCGGCCTGTTCTCATTATTGCAGGCAAAGTAGTGCCTTACATAGCGCTATCCTTTATAATAGCATGCATTATCTTAGTGATGGGCTTCTTTATCTTTGGCATGCCCATCAAGGGAAATCTTTTGTTATTGCTGGGAGAATGCGGTCTGTTCGGGCTTACAGCACTTTCACTTGGCATCCTTATTTCCAGTGTCACCAACTCCCAGCAAACGGCTATGATGATCTCCATGATGGGCCTGTTATTGCCAACCATCCTCTTATCCGGGTTTGTATTCCCGGTTGAAAGTATGCCCCGGCCATTACAGATCTTTTCGAACATCATACCCGCAAAATGGTTCATCATCATCCTCAAGGATGTGATGCTCAAAGGTGCAGGGCTGCGGCAGATCTTACTGCCTACAGTGATCCTTGGCGGAATGACCTTATTCTTCCTTGTGTTAAGTGTTCGGAACTTTAAAACCAGGTTAAGCTGATGCGCACGATATTCTTTATACTACAGAAGGAGTTCCTTCAGATCTTCCGCAACCGTGCCATGTTGCCGATCATCTTTGTGGTACCGGTAGTACAGTTACTGGTACTTTCCTTTGCAGCAAATTACGAGATCAAAAACTTATCCGTTGATATTGTAGACCAGGATAACTCTACCTGGAGCCGCCAGCTGCGGGATAAATTACTCGCCTCCGGTTATTTTTCGCTCAACAGGCAAACATTCAATCCCAAAGAAGCGTATAAGGACCTGGAAGCTAATAAGGCAGACCTGGTGCTCACCATTCCCCGGCATTTTGAGCGGGACCTTGTGCGGGAAAATGAAGTAAAACTGCAAATGCTGGTGAATGCCATCAATGGCAGCAAAGCAGGCCTTGCAAATGGTTATGCCACCAGTATCATCAACAGCTTCAACCGGCAGATCCGGCTGGACTGGCTGGCGATGGATGAAGACAATGCCCCGGAACACATAGCAGTATCTTCCCGTTACTGGTTTAACCCGGATATGAATTACAAGTTTTTTATGGTGCCGGGTATCCTGGTAGTGCTGGTAACACTGATCGGCGCATTTTTATCCGGGATGAATATTGTGAAGGAAAAGGAGATGGGCACAATTGAGCAGCTGAATGTAACACCTATCCGCAAACATCATTTTATCATCGGAAAACTGCTGCCGTTCTGGATCATTGCTTTGTTTGAACTGAGCTTTGGCCTGGTAGTAGGGAAGCTGGTATTCAACATACCCATTGTAGGGAGTATCGGGTATGTATTCCTGTTTGCTGCTATTTACCTGGTGGTGATGCTGGGAATGGGGCTGCTGGTATCCACGTTTACGGAAACGCAGCAACAGTCCATGTTCATCACCTGGTTTTTTATGATCATTTTTATCCTTATGAGCGGATTGTTCACCCCGGTAGAAAGTATGCCGGGCTGGGCGCAACAACTCACGCTCATAAACCCCATAGCTTATTTTGTAAAGGTGATCCGGATGGTGATGTTGAAGGGCAGTGGCTGGGCAGATATCCGGTATTACCTTGGAATGATGCTGGTGTTTGCGGTAGTGATCAACAGCATTGCTGTATGGAATTACCGTAAAACAGTTTAGTACAGTTGTAGGTAACAGACGCCGGGGCATTACTGCCCTGGCTTTCCTTACATCATCATCTGGTGCGCCAGTTTCCCGATTGTTTTTAAACCGTCTTCCACCTGTTTACTCCATGGTTTTGCATGGCTGATGCGCAGGCAGTTGTTGTAACGGTCCTGCAGCGAAAAGATCCTGCCCGGTGCAAAACTTACTTTGCGCTTCATGGCCAGTTCATACATTTCAAAGGTGTTGATGGACTGGTTTAATTCCAACCACAGTACATAACCACCTTGCGGGCGTGTAACGCAGGTATCTTCCGGAAAGTAATCAGCAATGGCCTGCTGGTAACGCAGGCATTGGGTATGGATCTGTTTGCGGAGGTTGCGCAGGTGATGTTCATACCGGCCGTTTTCCAGGAAATGCGCAATAGCAGCCTGTGGCAGCGTGGCGCTGGATACAGAGTGGTTGAGCTTGAGGCGTAATACTTTGTCCTTGTATTTGCCCGGCATGGTCCAGCCAACACGGTAACCCGGCGCCAGTGATTTGGAGAAGGAATTGCAGAGCAGCACATTCCCGTTACGGTCGTATTGCTTGCAGCTGGAAGGCCGGAGTTTTCCAAAGTAGAGGTCTGCATAGATATCGTCCTCTATCAGCGGAATATCGTACTTGTTCATCAGCTTCACCAGTTCCCTTTTATTCTTGTCCGGCATTACCGCACCTAAGGGATTGTTGAAGTTGGTCACAAATACACAGGCTTTGATCTTAAACTTGGGAATAGCTTTATCAAGGTATTCAAGGTCTACCCCGCAAACCGGGTTAGTAGGTATTTCCAGTACTTTCAGGCCCAGGCTTTCTGCCAGTTGAAACGTACCGCAGTAAGCAGGGCTTTCCAGGGCAATCACATCCCCGGGTTGGGTGGTGGCGGAGAGGCAGAGCGTTAAAGCGTCCATACAACCCGTTGTGGTCACTATATCATCTTCCGTGACACTCCCGTTCCATTGAAGGCTCATGCGGGCAATTTGCCGCCTGAGGTTTACATTTCCCTGCAGGTTCTCGTAGTTCACGCCGCCGGCGGGCAGATCCCGCATGGCCTGTATAAGGGATTTGCCGAGTTTGGCAGCAGGCAGCAGTTCTTCAGGAGGTGCGGCCAGGGAAAAACGCAGTACATCATCATCGGAAAGATGGTAGAACACTTCCGTGATCATATCACTCACATTTACTTCGGTGGCTTTTTTAACAGGCCGGCAGATCTTGGGCATTTCCGGCATACGGCGGGGAGAGAACTTCACGTAATAGCCGGATTTAGGCCTTGGTTCTATGAATCCCTTGCTTTCCAGGTGATAATATGCCTGGAACACCGTGCTCATACTAATGCCTTGTTCTTTACTCAGCGACCGTACGGAAGGAAGTTTGTCACCCGTCCTGATCACTTCTTTTTCTATCATCGCCTGAATGCGTTCAGCCACCTGCATATATAAATGTTCCATGATGGGATATTTGTACTGATATGGCCAAAATTACGGAAATGCAATCTGTTTATTCTGATTTAATTGTATAATTTCATCCTCCGTTTAACCAATTCAGACCATGCTACAAATTCCGATTGCCACTGATACACGTTTACGAACGCAACATTTAGCGCTGGAAGATATTACAGGAGAAATTGCACAGGATGTACTGGAAGAAAGGGTGAGGGAAGGGAAGTGGACGGCCCTGGAAAATGCCGCGCACCTGGTGGCTTTTCAGCGGGTGTTCAAAGCGCGCATACAGAAAGTGCTGGATGAAGAGGACCCTGTTTTTCCGGCCTATGCAGGCGATACAGACCCGCTCTTTCTTTCTTATTGCAAACTCAGTAATGCAGAATTGCTGTCCATCTACCGCAAAGAACGTACAGAACTGATCCGTTTGGTGGATAACATAGATCCTGAGGACCTGTCCCGCACCGGCAAACACATGAAGTATGGCGTGTTCAATATTCCCGGATGGCTGGAAATGTTCCTGCTGCATGAAGCGCATCACTTATTCACTATTATTCAGTTGATCCATACACCCGGTAAATGATCGTTGTACCCGTAACAGATTATCCGCATTTCAGCTTTGCAGAATGCCTGTTGTTCTTAAACCGTTCACCACGTGAATGTTTACACCAGGTAAAGGAGCAGAGCGTATATAAATTACTGGCGCCGGAAGGAATTCCCGTGCTGCTGAAGATCAGTGAAGATCCGGCACAGCAGGCCCTGGTGGCAGAAGTATTACAGGGAGAAGTGAATGAAAGCAGCATCGCTTACATCCGCGATTTCCTCAATAAATGGATGCACCTCGATGGAAGCATGGACGAATTTTATGCCTTCGCTGCAAAAGATTCTTTGCTTGCACCCCTTGTTAAATCATTCAAAGGTCTGCGCCTTATTGGTATTCCTGATCTTTTTGAAGCCATCACCTGGACCATCACCGGCCAGCAGATCAACCTTTCTTTTGCATATACACTGAAGCAAAGACTGGTACAGGCTTTTGGTTACGCCATAGAGAATTACTACCTCTATCCACACCCCGCCGTAATAGCATCCCTGCAGCCGGAAGACCTCACGGTGATGCAGTTCTCCCGCACCAAAGCAGAAGGCATTATACGTGTGGCGAAATTAATGGCAGCAGGTACACTTACAGAAGAGATCCTGAAGCAGATGCCGTATGAACAGGCCCGGGAAACATTAGTATCCATCAAAGGTATCGGCAATTGGAGTGCAAACTATGTACTGATGAAATTCGCGCAGCATCCGCAGGCATTACCACTGGAAGATGCAGGTTTGCACAATGCATTGCGTAACCAGTTAAACTTAGCAGCCAAACCTGCTTTGCCCGAAGTAAAAGCATTAACACAACACTGGCAAAATCATGCAGCCTATGCAACCTTCTACTGCTGGCGCTCCCTCTATCATGGATGAGCACCTGGTTTATATGGATTCTCCCGTAGGGCTGCTGGCTATACGCGGAACAGCTGAATATATCAGCGCTGTTTCGTTTATCGATGGAGAGAAGAAAGATGTTGCAACAAATAATCCGCCTGCTTTACTGCATACCTGTGTGCAGCAATTACAGGAATATTTCAGGAAAGAAAGAGAAGTGTTTGACCTGCCCTTCAATCAACCCGGCACTGCCTTTCAGCAAACCGTATGGCATTATCTCACTACTATCCCTTACGGGCATACCATCACTTATCTTGCATTGGCCAAACGGGTAGGCAATGTGAAAAGTATCAGAGCAGTTGGAACTACCAACGGTAAAAATCAATTGGCCATTGTAGTGCCCTGTCATCGTGTAATAGGCAGCGGTGGCGTGTTAACCGGCTATGCTGGCGGATTGTGGCGGAAGCAATGGCTGCTG
>Ga0065704_10001211_pt1 | contig 10111 bp, 3 predicted proteins | sample SwiRhicommuniRL2_FD_59091 | JGI IMG/M metagenome (GOLD analysis project Ga0065704, IMG submission 59091) | Switchgrass rhizosphere bacterial communities from Rose Lake, Michigan, USA - RL2 v2 (version 2) | ecosystem: Host-associated > Plants > Roots > Rhizosphere > Soil | place: East Lansing, MI | reverse complement strand
GCATTCAAAGTTACTTATTCCGACACCAGTATCGTTACCTGAAAACATAAATGTCATTGAGGTGGATTTGGTGTTATTGCCATTAGTTACGGTGGCTTTACTACCGTCAATGGCAGAGTCAATGGTAGTAGAAGGCGGTGTTTTATCTACGGTCCATGTAAATGATGATGGAGATGGGCTTATATTTCCAACGTTATCTTCAGCTCTTACCTCAAAAATATGAGCACCATCGGTGACATTGTTAGATTGGACAGGGCCGGTACAAGTCGTAAAGTTGGAATTGTCAATACTGCATTCAAAGTGATTGATACCCACTCCGATACCTTCTTTACCACCAGTGTCGTTACCTGAGAATTTAAATGTCACAGAGTTAGATGATGTGTTACCACCAGTACTAATACTAGTTCTATTTGCATCGGTGGCAGAGTCAATATTGGCATCCGGCGGTACTGTGTCCACGGTCCATGCAATTGACGAAGGAGACGGGTCTTTATTTCCAACATTGTCTTCAGCTCTTACTTCAAAAATATGAGCACCGTCTGAAATATTGGCAGAGGAATACTGGATAGGGCTTGTGCAAATAGAAAATGGCCCTCCATCCAACGAACATTCTAGATGAGCTACCCTGACACCAGAGTCGTTACCTGTAAAGGTAAATTTTATTGAGGTAGAGGAGCTATTATCGTTATTATTTATTGTCTGATTATTACCATCATTGGCAGAAGTTATAGAAGTAGTTGGAGGTATAGTATCTACATTCCAGTTCAATGAGGCTGGAGATGATCTCATATTTCCGACATTGTCTTTCGAGAATATCTGCAAATTATGGTTACCTTCCCTTAGAGAATTAATTTCCAGGGGACTAGTACAATTAATAGAGTTGGAATTGTCTAGATTGCATTCAAAGTGATTGATTCCTACCCCCTTATCTTCTTTGCCGCCAGTGTCGGTAGCCGAAAAAGTAAATATAGCATAATTTGATGAGGTGTTACTACCAATGATAATCGCCGATTTATTACCATCAAAAGCAGAATTTATAGAGGTAAGGGGTGCTACTGTGTCTACGGTCCAGCTAAATGATGCAGGTGAAAGATCTTTATTTCCAACACCGTCGAGAGCCCTAGCCACTAACGTATGGACACCATTTTTTAGGTCGTCAATTTGGAGAGGGCTGGCACATGTGACAAATTCTGAATTGTCTACACTGCACTCAAAGTGGTTAAGGCCTACACCGCTATCGGTACCTGAGAACGAAAATATCACAGTGTTTGATGATGTGTTACCACCAGTACTAATTGCCGATTTATTACCATCAATAGCAGAATTTATAGAGGTAAGGGGTGGTACTTTGTCTACAGTCCAACTAAATGATTCTGGAGAGAGTTCCAGATTTCCGACATTGTCTTTAGCTCTAACCTCAAAATTATGAGCACCATCGGTCAGGTTGTTAGTTTGAACAGGGCTGGTACAAGTAGTAAAGTTGGATTTATCAGTACTGCATTCGAAGTTACTTATTCCGACACCAGTATCGTTACTTGAAAATCTAAATACTATAGAGTTAGATTTAGTATTGCTGCCGTTAGTTATAGCACTCTTATTACCATCGGTGGCAGTATTGATAGTCGTGCTGGGCGGTACTGTGTCTATGTCCCAGCTAAACGATGCTGGAGTGAGATTCATGTTTCCGACGTTGTCTTCAGCTCTGATTTTAAAGATATGATTACCGTCCTTCAAAGTGTCAGAGTTAAGGTCGACAGGGCTTGTACAAGTAGTAAAGTTGGAATTGTCAATACTGCATTCAAACTGCTTTATTCCTACTCCCTTACCTTCCATACCACCACTATCATTAGCGGAAAATTCAAAGGTCACTGAGTTTGAAGATGTGTTACTGCCAGGAATCATAGATTTGTTACTGCCATCGATAGCAGAGAATATTGACGTCGAAGGAGATTCGGTATCTATGGTCCAATTGAATGATGAAGAAGATGAGGCTTTATTTCCAACTTTGTCATCAGACAATATCTTGAGTGTATGGATGCCATCGGTCAGGTTGTTAGTTTGAACAGGGCTGGTACAAGTAGTAAAGTTGGAATTGTCTATACTACACTCAGAATGATCAACTCCTACACCACTGTCGATACTAGAGAACAAGAAAATCATAGAGTTGGAAGATGTGTTACCCCCTGCAGTTATGATTCTGTTATTACCATCGGTGGCAGAGTCGATAGTAGTTGTAGGCGGAAATGTGTCCACGGTCCAGTTGAACAATACAGGAGTTGTCCTGATATTACCCACTTTGTCCTGCGCAACGACCATGAATGTATGAGACCCATCTAGTATGTTGGCGGGAGTTAATTGCACTGGACTTGTGCATGTAGTAAATGATACTCCATCTAATGAACATTCAAGGTGATCTACTCCAACGCCACCAGTATCGTTATCTGAGAAGTTAAACACTATGGAGTTAGATTTAGTAGTGCTGCCGTTAGTGATAGCACTTTTATTACCATCGATGGCGGTATTGATAGTCGTAGTTGGTGCTTTTGTATCAACGGTCCAGTTAAATGATGCAGGCGATGTATCTTTATTTGATGAATTATCTTCAGATAATACCTTAAAGGTATGAGATCCATCTGTTATNTTGGCGGGAGTTAATTGCACTGGACTTGTGCATGTAGTAAATGATNCTCCATCTAATGAACATTCAAGGTGATCTACTCCNACGCCACCAGTATCGTTACCTGAGAATTGAAACTTGGCTATGTTCGAGGACGTATTCTCACCTGAGGTGATAATAGATTTATTGCCATCTGTAGCGGACAGAATAGAGGTTTCAGGAGGTACCGTGTCTATAGTCCAGGTGAATGATTCAGGAGATGGATCTTTATTTGTTGAATTATCCTCTGACAAGACCCTAAACGTATGAGTACCATCACCTAAGTTGACAGGAGTGAATTGGATGGGACTGGTACATATGGTAAAGTTAGAATTATCAATACTGCATTCAAAGTGATCTACTCCAACGCCACCAGTATCGTTACCTGAGAATTTAAACACTATAGGGCTAGATTGAGTAGTGCTGCCGTTAGTGATAGCACTCTTATTAGCATCGATGGCGGTATTAATAGTGGTAGTTGGTGCTTTTGTATCAACCGTCCAGTTAAATGATGCAGGCGAAGTATCTTTATTTGATGAATTATCTTCAGATAATACCTTAAAGGTATGAGATCCATCTGTTATGTTGGCGGGAGTTAATTGCACTGGACTTGTGCAGGGGCTAAAATTTGAGCCATCTATGCTGCAATCAAATTTTGTTACTACTAATTCTTTACCCGCATTACCGACCGCATTACCGGCCGTATTACCGCCAGTATCGTTACCTACGACGGTTAACGTTACACTTTTAGATTTCGTATTACTTCCATTAGCTATAGTACTTTCATTACCGTCAACGACAGTGGTGATAGTCGTGGTCGGCGGTACTGTGTCTATTTTCCAGCTGAATGACACAGGAGTAGGACTTATGTTTCCCACTTTGTCTTCAGACATTACTTCCAATGTATGACCACCATCGCTCAGGTTCTTAAATTGGAGGGGGCTGGTACAAGAAGCAAAATCTAAGCTATCTATCTTACATTCAAGCTGCTTTACTCCAACGCCATTACCCTCTTTACCACCAGTATCAATTGCCGAGAACTCAAATATTATAGAGTTAGAAGTGGTGTTACCTCCGTTACTTACATCTCTTTTATGACCATCGGTGGAGGAATCAATAGTCGTGGTTGGTGATTCAGTGTCTACAGTCCATGTAAACGATTCAGGCAAAGAATTTATGTTTCCTGTGTTATCTTCTGCAATTATCTGGAACGTATGGGTGCCTTCTGCTAAATCTACAGAAGTAAACTGAACAGGACTTGTGCAGATAGAGAATGATGCACCATCCAAAGAGCACTCAAACTGCTTTATTCCTACTCCCTTACCTTCTTTAGTACCAGTATCGTTACCTGAGAATGCTAATGTCGCAGAATTAGATGATGTGTTACCACCAGTAGTCATGAAATCACCATTACCATCAGTAGCAGTATTAATAGAGATATGAGGAGCTAAAGTATCTACGGTCCATGTAAAAGAAGCTGGAGTTAAATCTTTATTTCCGGCGTTATCGTCAGACATGACAGTAAAGGTATGGGTACCATCTTTTAATAAATCAGAAAATATGAATGGGCTGGTACAGGGAACATATTTGGAGTTATCTATATTACATTCAAAGTGGTTGATAGCCGCTCCTTTACCTTCACTACCACCAGTGTCATTACCTGAGAATTCAAATGACATGGAATTGGAATTGGTATTGGTTCCGTTGGTTACAATGGTCTTATTGCCATCAATAGCAGCGTTAATAAATGTAGTAGGAGACAGAGTGTCTACATTCCAAGTGAATGATGCTGGCGACGAGCTTATATTTCCAACGCTTTCTTGCGCTCTAACCTTAAACGTATGGGTACCATCTTTTAATAAATCAGAAAATATGAATGGGCTGGTACAGGGAACATATTTGGAGTTATCTATATTACATTGAAGGTGATCTGCAACACCACCAGGATGTGTACCCGAGAAGGTAAATCTAATCGAAGTAGATTTACTAGTTCCATTATTAGATATAGTATTATTGTTACCATCGAAACCAGAGATTATAGAGGTTATTGGTGTTGGTGTGGTTGTGTCTACGGTCCATGTAAAAGAAGCTGGAGTTAAATCTTTATTTCCGGCGTTATCATTGGATCTTACACTAAATGTATGAGTACCACCTACAACATTAACAGTGTTAGTACTTACGCAAGTAACGAATGGACGACCGTCAATGCTACAGTCGAAACGATTGATCGTCATCCCTTCGTTATCCGTACCTGAAAATGCAAATTTCATCGAGTTTGACGTAGTACTACTATTATTCGCTATCACATTGTTATTAACATCAATGGCTGAATTTATTGTGGTATTTGGGCTAACTTCATTCTTAACTTTCTGCCCCTCGTCAAGTTGACCAAAGACTGTACTAACATCCGTTCTAATTTGATCGACTCCGGAAAATGAAGGTAAAACATCCAAAGCATATGAGAGAATAGCAAAAATAACGATTAAGTATAACTTTGAATGTGATTTACCAGAAAAACTCATTACCTATTTGTATCGTGAGTGTACCGTATATTAACCTAAACATAAAGTATTATTCTAAAAATTTCTAAAAAAACTTGGATACTTTGTCATTATTGTGAGGATTATTTTAGATAAACATTAAGTTGAACATAAAAGTATTATTCTAAAAATTTCTAAAAAAACTTGGATACTTTGTCATTATTGTGAGGATTATTTTAGATAAACATTAATTATCATCAATTTAAATGAATCCTATAATTTTTTTCAAATTCATAACAATACCAAAAAGCTTCACTCGTATATTTTCCACATAAATAAAATAGTCAGGCTTGGTTTCTATTACATGATATAAATTACGACGTTAATTCTATATATGCCCGCAATAATAGCAAATCTATGAAATTAATTTGTAACGTTATCGCTAGAGCGTTCATAATCGGAGTCGTATTTGCAATTCCATTTATTATAGCTGATTCTGCGAATGCACAAAATCAAAATATGACACCTAGTATGGTAATCAATATGAGCGATGGTTCAATAAAAATTGGAAATACTACAAGTAATCAAACAATAAGTTTTACCAACAATACTGCAGGTCAATCCGGAAATTCTACCAATTAAGTCCAATAATAGGTAAACTTGTCGACAGACACTACGACACTTCATCACATTCCAAATTGAAAATGACTATAGGGCATTATCAACCAGTTCTTTTTATAATATGATAACCAAATTCTGTTTTTACAGGTTCGGAAATTTGGTTTTTTTCGAGATTGAATGACGCTATTTCAAAAGGTTTTACCATCATACCTTTTCCAAAAAAACCGAGGTCGCCTCCTCTCTTACCGCTTCCCTTATCAATAGAAAGTTCTTTTGCTAATTTATCGAAGCTTTCACCCTTTTTTAATCTTTCAATGATAGATAGTGCTTCACTTTGCTTCTTTACAAGAATATGGGAACACTTAATCTTGGGGGGCAATATTATCACATATTAGGTCATGGAATATATTGTTTTCCCAACGATAAACCTAACCATTTTCAATACCTACGATTATTATTAACATTTTAAACTTATAAAATTTTTTTATTTACTATATATTGGTAATTATCATTCTGGGCATATTATCGTAACAACACTAACCTTACTGCCATCAGAATACTTTGCTTAAACCGAGTTATGATTTATACTACTAATTCTATCTGAGATTTTTCACTTTCTTTCACTACCCTAAATATTGTTTCCACAAATCCTTCCAATTCCTTTTCGTGAGAAACGACTATTACCTGAGCCGCACTAAGCTCTTCTAAAACATGCTTGATTTGAATCAACTGCTCCTTGCTAAAACCATCTGTGGGTTCATCTAAAATTAAGAGATTGTCATCTAGCATTATCATCCTCCTTATAATTTCGTTAAGCGCCAGCCTATATGCAAGGGCAATTGAAGTTTTCTCTCCTCCACTTAAACTTTCAACTTCTAGGCGATATCCGCTTTGATTTACGACCGGTGTGAAATATTCATCAATTTCTACGTCTATATCGCCAACTTCTATCAATAAATAAAACCATTTTTGAAAGAGTTTATTGAATTCTTCCTTTACACTAATCAGGACTTGGGTTTCGATTTGTTCTATGGAAGGGATAAAATGTTGATTCAACCATACACCTACCTGATCTGTAAAAATAATTTTATCAACTTTTTCTTCCAATTCACGTATTTTTTTATCGATCCCTTCAATTAGTTTCAGATTGTTATCATGATCAGTTCTTCTTATTGCAAGGCTTTCTTTTTTATTCACTAATTCTTTTTCAAATGACACTCTTTGTAATTCTAATTCGTTCAACTTAATATCTACCATCTCACTATCTTGATAAACTGCTTTGGTTTTAGCAAGTTTATCAGACAGAGTTATACTCTCATTTTTTAATTCTAGTAACGATTGTTCCTTAATCCTTATATCTTCAATAATGCGTTGTTTTGATTTAATTATATTTGAATGTTCCATGTAAGTTCTTTCCAGATCTCTCTTTTGATAATCGATTACAATGCTATTTAATGTATCATATTTTATCTTGTAAGAGTAGAGCGTATTTAACTTGTCAGCTATTTCATCTAATTTTTTAATTTTAACTAAGAAAACTTTATCTTGTAATTGGTCCTGCAGAGATTTCTTATTTGATATTTTTTCACTTATCTTAAAATCTAATTGCTTTATGTTATTTTGAACAACAATTAATTTTGCTATTTGGAATTGAATTTTCTGCAATTCAGATTTTTTTGATTCTAATTGTTTAATTCTATCTAAAATTTCATTTTTTTTAACTTGATTTTCCATTATCTCTTTCTCCATATCAATAATTTTGTTTTTTAAGAAATTACTTCTTTGCAGAAATTTATTTTCTAATGATCGTATGTGTTGTTGGTCTAATTTTTGATTACAGTACGGACATTCCGCATCTTGTTTTAATCGTAAAACTGATTCTAAGTCTGATTTCTGTTTTAATATTTCTTTTCTAATTGAGTTTAGCTCTGATTTAGTATTAGAGAGGTTTTCAGAAACCTTATCAAGGTCCATTTGGAATTTATTTGAACCAGTAATGATATTTTTTAATACAATTTCCTCTTTTTTCAGCTCATCTAAATTCTTTACTTCATCACTACATCTTGCTCGCTCCGACGTAAGATCTGCTAAATCCAAATCTAACCTCTGGATACTAGAGTTAAGCATGTCACGCTCGTTGTTAATGTTACTTTCCAATGTTACTTTATCAAGCAAGTGAGTATTATATTGTAGAGCTTGCTCGGTAACATTTACTAGATCCCTCTTTTTTTGGATGTATTCCTGATATTTCGGAGTGAGATCAGCTATGATTTTTTCACTCTGGGAAATTTCGTATAATTCTTGATTCATTCTACCAAGTTCTAAATTTATTTTTTCTTCAAGTTGTAAATTCTTATCAATTGTCGATTGGAGATGTAAAATAGCTGATTCTGCTTGTAGCATTCTCTCCTTCTTTTTCCTCATTTCCAGCATATCTTTCAAGATTATTTGGATTTGATTATTTAGATGCACCACACCATCCTTAAAATAGTCAATCTCTTCTCTCGAAGATTCCAAAGTATCTTTTATTTTTTGTAGTTCAACTTTGTATATACCTAGTTCATTTATCATAGATTTCTTTATTCGAGTTACGGTTCGTATCCATGAAGAAAATTTTTCAGCATTTTTTTTGGCCGTGCTATATTCTTCAATACCAAATGCTCTTCTCAGTATTTCGACTCTTTTTTCGTTGTTGGATGTCAATACATTTTTCATCATCTCTTGAGGGGTGTATATTGCAAAACGATAGATTGTTGAAGTTGTTTTTGTTTGCGTTCTTTCATTTATTCCAATTATATCTAAAATTCTGGATTTTAATTCACCAACAGAATATGAATTCTTGACTCCATTTTCAAACAAAAACCCTTCTTCTTGAAAAATTTTATTTCCTTTCCTTAGAAGAGTTCTAAAGACATAATAGGTCTTTCCACTACTTTCAAATTCTAAGAGTACAGATCCTTTATTCTCACCAATTCGAAGTAAGTGATTTGCATCAACATCACCTAATCCAAACAAAGCAAATTCAATTGCAGAAAGGATTGTAGATTTCCCTGAACCTATATCGCCTTGAAATAGTATCGTTCCCACAGGAAGTTCAATGATTGTCTTTTCCTTGTAGCTTCTAATGTTGGTAATTTCGATTTTTTTAATTATCATAAAAATAACCTTCCTCAAAAACGGATTTTGCGCAGGAGATAATCCTGTCTTCGTATGTACTTGTATTTTCATTCTCTAGTTTTTCGTTTCGAAGAGTATCTAAAAGAGAAATCGAAATATTTTCTCCAGGTTTGCCAGTCAATCTTGAATTGATTTGATTTTTTACCTTAATGGATAATGTCGATTCTGTTTGAAAATTCTTAATGCTTTCATGAAAAATTTCTCTTTCTATATCAAATTTGTTGTTGCTTTGCACTACTATTGACCGTGTCTCATCTGTTGACAGATTGCTGATATTAATAAATGACAATATGGCACCTCTTTTTGAAATGTCCAAGCCAAATTTTCCAAAATCAATATTCGAACGTTTTCCAAAAAGCTTTCCTTTTACTTTAATTAAGACTATCTTATTCTTAACTTCAAGTTCAGATATGTTTTTTGTAATTTCATCTTTTAGTTTTTCTGAGCTCCACTTTTGCGAAAATATTTCCTTATAAAGTATCTCTGCCACTTTTATCTCAATAAATTTACATTCAAAAATTTGCTTATCAAATGAAATTATGTAGAAACCTCTTTTTTCTCCTTTTGCAGTTTCCTCCAGATCTTGGAAGGTCGAACCAAAGAGAGGCCCTGGATAGATAATTACACTGTTATCAATTTTCTTTTCAACTCTCTTGTGAATATGACCTCCGCCATAATAATCAAATCCTTTTGGAACAAGAGAGATTGGTAGCGAATCCCTAAATTGCATGTTTAACGGAAGAATTTCTTGAATTCCTCTATGCAATAGAAAAATTTTGAATCCCTCTTCGGATTCTAAATTTTTTTTGTCAAGCTTTTCGTAAATCTCCTTATCCAGTCCAACCTTCCTCCCTGAAATACCGGTTATCTTTGCCCCAGTTTTCTTGTCAACAAAGAATTTCAGCATTACTGAATCGTTATTAAATTGAAATTCGGTCGGTTTGATGAACAGCTCTGCAGAGTGCAAAATATCTATCATCGAAATATTTGCTGTATTGAAGTCGTGTGAGCCATATATCATGTATATAGGAATACCTGAGTCTCTTGCACGTTTCAGAATTTCAACAGCCTTCTTTACTGGTGCCAGTTGAGGAATATTTACATCGAAAAAATCTCCGGTAATTAGAATGAAATCAACTTGTTCTTTTATAGAGATTAATATTGATCTTTCAAATGC
>Ga0065704_10071725_pt1 | contig 10124 bp, 8 predicted proteins | sample SwiRhicommuniRL2_FD_59091 | JGI IMG/M metagenome (GOLD analysis project Ga0065704, IMG submission 59091) | Switchgrass rhizosphere bacterial communities from Rose Lake, Michigan, USA - RL2 v2 (version 2) | ecosystem: Host-associated > Plants > Roots > Rhizosphere > Soil | place: East Lansing, MI | reverse complement strand
ACCGCCACCACCCCGCGCCCAGCCGGTTCAGAACGAACCACCACGGCGTGCGGTGCCGGTGCAGGAAGATCAGCCAAGGGTCCAACGTGCTCTGCCGGTGCAAGAACCACCACCACTTCGCGCACTCCCGGTGGACTGAGCTGTCGGCTTACCTCGACAGGCTGACGATTACGATCAGCAGGAGGATCACTCCCAGCACGGCGAACAGGATCTTCACCCAACTGTAGGGATGCTCACCGGCCATGTTGCCGGTGAATCCGTTCACCACCACTTGGAATGACTTGCTGCCGTAGTTGTAGCTCACCAGCCACACGGGCACGAGCACGTGCTTGAAGGTGCGGCCTTGGTAGTCGGTGGAAACCTGGAGGCTCCGCTGGGTGTCACCCGGAACCTGCCGCGAACAAAGCGCGCTCATCGCTTCGTCCATCTGCTGGCGGCTTCTCTCGGAGGCCATCCGCAGATCGACTTGGTAGCGTTCCACCGTCCAGCCCCGGACATAGGCCGGATCGTAGGACTTCAGCTCATCCGAGGTGGTGGGAAATGGCTCCACCTTGCGAAGAAGATCAAGATGAACACCCACCGTGCCCGGCACGAGATCGTCATCGAAAAAATGCTGTAACTCGCCGGAACTTCTTTCCCAGCGGGTTTTCCTCACCTGCCGCGTCCGCCCCTCGCTATCGCGCTCGGTGACGTAATAGTAATATCCGGATTCCGCCGTCCAATCCGCGTCCGCATGCGCATCGAAGGTCCAGTAAGGCAGGTAGATGCCATGCAGGGTATCGGTGAGTGCGGACCCCTTCAGCTTGTTGGGAGCGAACCACCGGCTGCGATACCACTCTTTCAGCTTGTCCCTCACCTGGGTGGAGGAAATCACCGCCGGCAGCAGGCTTTCGGGCGTGATCACGTCCTGCAAATCCTCCACCGGCACAATCGAAGGCGAGCCACAGAAATCGCATCGCTGGGCGGCGCGGGTGGGATCGAAGATGCTGATCGCCTGGCAGCTCTCGCATTTGACGGACTTCTTTTCTTCCTTCAATCCACGGCCATCCGCCAACACATTCGCCAAAGCCTCCTCAAGATCATGCTCCTGGATGGCGGCCCCCAAGGCTTCCTGCCCATCCGACCATGGCAACACGGTGCCACAGTACGGGCAGGCCAGCGCCCGCTTGGACGCATTCCACTCGGCATCCCCGCCGCATTCCGGACAGGGATGCTTTCTCAGCGCACTGACCTCGGCCATGGCGGGTTACTCCGCGAGAAACGATTCAAGGGCGGCACGCGAAATCCGGTAGGCGGAGCCGATCTTCTTGCCCTTCAGATCACCCGCATCGATCGAGGCGATCACATCGGCCTCGGTGACACCAAGGACCTCCGCCGCTTGCGCGGGCGAAAGCAGTTCCGGGATACCGGACGAAGCGGCAGCCGCCGGAGCAGCAGTGGCACCGGGCAACGGAGGCGGTTGTTGCATCGATTTCACCATTTCCTGCGCGAGGCCAAAGCCCATCGCCATCTGAGCGGGATCCGCGGCACCTCCGCCGCTTCCCCCTTTGGTCATGGATTCCGCGAGTTGGAACTTCACGTAATCGTTCAGATTGCCGATGGCCGACATGCTGGAGCGTTTGTCGATCGCGGCTTCCACTTCCGGCGGAACGGAGACGTTCTCGATCAGGAAACTGGTGACCTCCAGACCATACTTCGCCAAAATCTGGGGATTGATCAGCGGCAGCAATGAGTCTCCAAGCTCCGTGTAGCGGGCCGCGAGATCAAGTGCAGGCACACCGCACGATGCGAGCGCATCACTGAAGATACTGACGATCCGCGAGCGCATCGTGTCCGCGAATTCATCCAACCGGAAGTGATGATCCGTTCCCGCCACTTCCTTCAGAAACACAGGAACGTCCACGATCTTGAAATCGTAGGTGCCGAACGCCCGCAACCGCACGACTCCGAAGTCCTTGTCCCGGAGCATGATCGGGTTGGCGGTTCCCCATTTGTTGCCGGTGAAGAGACGGGTGGTGACGAAATAGACGTCCGCTTTGAACGGCGATTGGAAACCGTATTTCCAGCCCTTCAGCTTGGTGAGGACCGGGATGTTCTCGGTGACCAGCGAATGCTTGCCGGGGCCGAAGGTGTCGCCGTATTGGCCGAGATAAACGAACTGGGCTTGCTGGCTCTCGCGAACGATCAGCTGAGCGCCGTTCTTAATCGCCTTGTCGTCATCCGGAAAACGCCACGCCAGCGTGTCGCGCGAGTCGTCGGTGAATTCGATGATCTCCAGCAACTCTCCTTTGATAAAACCGAGTATGTCCATGACTTGAGGATTTTTGAGTGGTTTCGCATTAAGAAGATTCCCGCAAAAATGAGAAGTGAATTCGGCTCCGCCTCACTCCAAGCCCCGCTCCTCCACCTCATCCTCGTCCCATCCGACGTAGTGGCCGAGTTCGTGAAGAAATGTAGTGCCGACCTCGTCACGATAGTCCTGCTCATCTTCCTCGACCCATTCCCAAAGATTCCCGAGGAACAACCGGATGGACGGCATGCTGTCCGGGCCCGGCTCATCAAGAAGCGACGCCCCTTCGAAAAGACCGAGCTCATCGCCCGCCAATTCCGCGTCCGGACCTTCCTTGTTGGGACGATCCTCGAACGTGATCTTGCAGACCGCCGCGGCCTTCTGGATCTCCGGCGGAAGGATTTTCACCACTGCCTTGATCTCCTCATCCGCCCACTGGCTCAACGTCTCGAAATCCATGCTTCGCATTTAAGTGCAGGGAGTGAGCCGGGACAATCCGGAAAAATACGCGGATTGTGCGGAGTCGTGATGACACGATCGTGTCATGGGGCCCGGCATTGAATGAGGCCCGGTTTATGCTTTAATCTGAAAGGTTTCGCCCCGCTGGCACGTCTTTTCCAGCGCGCTCCCCGGCGTTGATTTCATGAAGTTTTCCTTCCCCACCACGATCCTGATGGCTGCCACGTTGGCGGCTCCGTCGCTTCGTGCCCAGGACGCTCCCGCTGCCGCTCATCCGGGCAAGGCGATTTGGGAGAAGCACTGTGTGGAATGCCACGGCCAGAACGGCGAAGGAGTGAAAGGCGAATACGAGGACCCGTTGCACGGTGATCGCACCTTGGCCTCACTCTCGAAGCGCATCGACAAGACGATGCCGGAGGACAACGAGGAACTCCTCAATGCCGAGCAATCCGCCCAGGTAGCCGACTACATTTACCAATCGTTTTACTCCGCCGAGGCACGGGCGAAATCCGCACCACCTGCCCATCAGGCGTTTTCCCGGCTCACGGTGAACCAATTCCGGAACTCGGTGGCGGACTTGTTCGCCGACTTCCAGCCGGTCTGGTCCACCGAGCGTGGCCTCAGCGCGAAATACACCAGCAAGGGAGTTACTGCTCTGCAAGGGATGGGCGAGGGCAACAACAACTTCCAACGGAAGGACAATCAGATCGCCTTCAACTGGAAAGAGCAGAGTCCGGAGCCGCAAATCCTTCCCGCCGACCAGTTTTCGATCAAATGGGAGGGCTCCATCATCGCCGAGGAAACCGGCGTCTATGAGTTCGTCGTCAAGACGGAGAACGGCGCGCGGCTATACGTGAACGACTGGCGGGAGCCGATCATCGATGGCTGGGTGAGTTCCGGTCCCGATATCCGTGAGGAGAAAGGCACCATTTTCCTTCTCGGTGGCCGTCCGTATTCGATCCGCCTCGAGCATTTCAAATTCAAGGAGAAGACCTCTTCCGTTGAACTGCTGTGGAAAGCCCCCAATGGCATTCTGGAAACCATTCCGCAGCGAAACCTGTTCCCCTACTCCACCCGCGAGACATTGCTCGTCTCCACTCCCTTCCCTGCGGACGACAGCAGCGACGGCTATCCCCGTGGCACCTCGATCTCCAAGGCGTGGTTCGACGCGGTGACCACCGCCTCGATAGGTGCGGCGGAAACCGTCACCGAACACCTCGACAGCTTCCTCTGGACGAAAAAGGACGATCCGGAGCGCATCCCAAAAATCAAAGCTTACCTGCGCGGCGTGGCATCCATCGCCTTCCGCCGCAACATCACGGATGAGGAAGCGGCGGCGTTGATCGAATCCCGGTTCGCTGGCGTCGAGGATCCCAAGCTGTCCATCAAGCGGGTCGTGCTCGCCATCCTCACCTCGCCGAAATTCCTCTACCCGGATCTGATCGAAGGTGACAAACCGGATTCCAATGCCGTCGCCTCCCGCCTCGCGCTCTCGTTGTGGGATTCCGTACCGGACCGCGAATTGCTCCGCCAGGCGAAGGAAGGAAAACTGCAGACCCGCGAGCAGATATCCAATCAGGCCCGGCGCATGCTCTACGACGTGAGGTCGAAGGAAAAGCTCCACGGGTTCTTCGCCCAATGGCTTCAGATCAAGGACATCACCGCGATCGCGAAAGATCCGAAAGCCTATCCGGATTTGAATGAAGCGGTGCTGGCCGACCTCCGGCGCTCACTCACCGTTTTCATCGATGACATTGTCTGGAAGGGCAATTCGGACTACCGCGAGCTTCTCAGCGCGAACTACATGGTGCTGAACGACCGGCTCGCCAAGTTCTACCAGAAGGATCCGGTGGGACCGGATTTCAAGAGGGTCGAGCTTCCCGGCAGCCAGCGTGCCGGGGTCCTTACCCACCCGTATCTCCTCACCTCGTTCTCCTATTTCAAGGACACCTCACCAATCCATCGCGGCGTGTTCCTCACCCGCAGCATCGTGGGCCGCGCCCTCAAGCCCCCGCCGGAAGCCGTGGAGTTCAAGGATGCGCACTTCGACCCAACCTGGACGATGCGCGAGAAGGTCACCGATGCCACCCGCTCCGCCGCGTGCATGGGTTGCCACTCGGAGATCAATCCTCTTGGATTCGCGCTGGAAAGCTACGACGCCGTGGGCCGCTGGCGGACCATGGACAACAACAAGCCGGTGAACACGGTGAGTGATTTCCCTGACGACACGGGCGGCACGGTGCGCATCGCCACGCCGAAGGATATCGCCGATTTCGCGATCGGCAGTGACACCTCCAAGAAGACCTTCATCCGCCACTTGTTCCATCACACGAACAAGCAGCCAACCGGAGTCTATGGCAACGACACCATGGATCGCCTTGCGAAGAAATTCACCGACTCCCATTTCAACATCCAGCAGCTCCTTCTGGAGTCCGCCCTCATCTCCGCCACGCAAGGCTATGAGGAGCCCAAGCCAAAGGAAACCGCTGCCAACTGAAGCACCATTTCCGGAATAAAACGCTGCCAGCCAACTCACACCTGAACGCCATGAACACGATCCCGCGCCGCAAGTTCCTCCGCGACCTCGGCATTTCAGCCGCTACCCTTCCCTTCATTGGTGGCCTCTCGAGCCTTTCGGCCAATCAGGCGGCACCACTGCGCAAAAAGCGTCTGGTGATCATGTTCTCTCCCAACGGCACGGTGCAGGAGAAATTCTGGCCGGATGCTGTCAGCAAGGATTTCCAGTTCAAGTCGATCCTCGAACCGCTCGCGCCATTCCGCGACAAGACGCTGCTTCTGAAAGGCGTCTACAACAAGATCCAGGGCGATGGAGACCGCCACATGCGCGGCATGTCCTGTCTCCTCACCGCCACCGAACTCGCGCCTGGGAACATTCAGGGCGGATCAGATAGCCCTGCAGGCTGGGCCAGCGGCATTTCGATCGACCAAGAGATCAAGAATTACCTCCAAGGACGCGCCGAGACGCAGACGCGCTTCGGTTCGCTGGAATTCGGTGTCGCCGTGCCGAAGCGCGCGGACCCATGGACCCGCATGTCCTATGCTGGCGCCAACAAGCCGGTCGCACCGATCGATGATCCCTCGCAGATGCTGGGCAAGCTCTATGGCCAGATGCGGGACAAGGAAGGGCTCGTCAGCGTGCTCGACACCGTCCAGCAGGATCTGAAGCGCATCTCCACCAAACTGAGCTCCGAAGACCGCGCGTTGCTCGACGAGCACATGAATCTGGTCCGCGAAATGGAATCTGAGATTGCCCGCCAAGGCCAGCAGAAGGACATGGGGCACCCGATGCCGGAGATTGACCCGACGATCGAGCTGGTGAACGACAATACACCGCAGATCAGCCGCATGCAGATCGATCTGCTGGTGAATAGCTTCGCCAACGACATGGCCCGCGTCGCCACGCTGCAATACATGCGCTCAGTAGGCGAGGCCCGCATGAACTGGCTCGGCGTGCAGGAAGGCCACCACACGCTTTCCCACGAACCGGACAACAACGCGGATGCCCAGGCGAAGCTGGAGAAGATCAACACCTGGTTCGCCGGTGAATTCGCCTATCTCGCCAAGCGCCTCGCGGACACCCCGGAGCCCGGCGGTGCCGGTGGCAGCATGCTCGACAACACGCTGCTCGTCTGGACCAACGAACTCGGCAAAGGCAACAGCCACACGCTCGATGACATCCCGATGGTGATGATCGGTGGCGGCGGTGATTTCACCATGGGCCGTGCGATCCAGTTCGACAAGGTGCCGCACAACCGTCTCTGGATGACCATCGCCCGTTCCATGGGCCATGACCTCAAGAGCTTCGGGAACGTCGCCCTTTCCGATGGCGGCGCGCTGGATCTGGTGGGTTGAGCTCTGTTTTTTCCGGAGCCTCCCCGTTTTCATAACGGGATTTCCTCCTGAGGAATCTCATATCCTCAGCGAATCCCACCCACGAAAAGCACGCGAAGCCTACGAAAAATAGCAAGGCGAAGGCAATGGGACTCGTGCCGTTGTCCACATAGCCCCAACGATTCGTGCCGCCGGATAACTGTTCCGGCTCAAACAAGGCCACACCATAGAGAACCAATACATACACCGTCACCCCGGTAAATATGACTCCAAGGGCCAAGTGGATGGCCATGGATACCTTCGTAGGCTCTCGATCCTTATTCAGCATCCTTTTCATGCCTCCGGATGAACCCAAGGAGCGCGATACGGCCTCTTGAGCAGGGCGTTCGCCTCATCGTCCCCGATGACCTTCGTCCCATCCCAATGCAGCGTACGATCCAGCTTCATCGAATTGTTGGCGAGGATGCATGAGGCGCTGGAAATGTGACCTTGCTCGATGTCCGCCACCGGCTTGCCGCGTGACTGGATGTTTTTCAGGAGATCGATCATGTGACCGCGGATCGCCGGAGCGACGTGCTTTTCCAGATCTTTCTCGGTCTGGTCCTCCGGATACTTTTCCAACTCCATCACGCAGTCGCGATGGATGGACTCGCCACCGCCTCGCGGAGTGAAATCGTAACTGTTCACGCTCGCTTTGAGTGTTCCCTTTTCACCGTAGAACGTTGCTCCCCACGGATACTTCGGATCCGGCGCATCACCCCAACTGCGGTGGTTCCAGATCACGTTCAGTTCGGGAAACTCAAAGACAGCGGTCTGCGTGTCCGAGATGTTCGCGCGGCTCGCCTTGTCCATGAAGATGCCGCCGTTGCTGCTGACACTGGTCGGCCAACCGAGATCGAGCATCCAGCGCACCATGTCCAGCATGTGCACGCACATGTCGCCCACGATGCCATTGCCGTATTCCATGAACGCCCGCCAGCTGCGCGGATGGGTCATGGAGGTGTAGGGCAGCATCGGCGCGGGTCCGGTCCACATTTCGTAATCGAAAGTCGGAGGAGGAGTGCTCACCGGTTCGTTCTTCCGCGAACGCATGTGGTAGTAACAGTAGATTTCCACCTGCGAGATTTTGCCAAGCTTGCCCGCCTTGATGATGTCATTCATCGCCTCGATCAGATGCGGCGTGCTCCGGCGCTGGGTGCCGACTTGCACCACTCTTCCGTGCTTGCGCGCGGCGGCGAGCATCGCGGCGCTTTCGATCACATCGACACCGGTCGGCTTCTGCACATAGACATCCGCACCGGATTCCACCGCCGCGATCATGTTCAGCGCGTGCCAATGATCCGGCGTGCCGATCAGCACCACATCCAGATCCTTTTCCTTCAGCATCTCGCGGTAGTCACCATAGAGACGGGGCACCTTCTTCGATGCCTGTCGCGAGGCCACCAGGTCCCCCGCGTTCTTGAGCATCACCTGATCGACATCACAAAGCGACACCACATCCACCGGAGAAACCTGGATCAGCCGCAGGAGATCCGCCTTCCCATACCATCCCGAACCGATCAAACCCACGCGGTATTTCTTATCCGAAACTTCCTGCGCGTAGAGCGATTTGCGCGTGAGGATGAACGGAGCCGCTGCCATGGCGGCGGTTTGCAGGAAGTGGCGACGGTTCATTTCCCAGATACCTACCGACAGGGCATCGCCCTCGCAAGGATTCCCTGCCGGATTTGAGAAAAGCGATGCCGTAGAAACCTCGGTTAGGCGAAGCCCGGCACCGCCGCCGAGTTGCTGCTGCCGAACTCGCCGGCCTCAACACCCATCTTCTGCATGATCTGCACGAACAGGTTGGCGAGCGGGGTGTTGTCCTTCTCGTTGCATGCGATGTGGCTGCCGTGTTGGAAGCCGCCGCCTGCGAGCAGGATCGGCAGGTTCCGCCAGTCATGGCTGTTCGCGTTACCCAGATTGCTACCGAACAAGACCGAGGTGTTATCCAACAGAGTCGAACCATTCTCGGCTTTGCCTTTCAGCGAGCCGATCAATTTCGCATAGGCTGTCAGCTTGGCGGTCTCGATAAGTTCGAGCTGCTTGATCTTTTCCGGATCCTGGCCGTGGTGGGAAAGGTTGTGGTGATCCATGCTCACTCCGGGCACGGGCGGCACATCGCCGCGCCCCTGGATGAGGATGGTGATGAGGCGGGTGCTATCCGTCTGCAGGGCGAGTGGCACGAGTTCGAAAAGAAGCTGCGTGCGACCGATGATATCCTTCGCTTCCTCAACATCGGGGGAAATCTTCGTGTCCATCTCCGGCTTCGGCTTCTTCACCCAATCCTCGGAAGCGGCCAACCGTCCCTCCATCTCGCGGACGGAGGTGAAATACTCATCGAGCTTGTCGCGATCGCCCGCCCCCATCTTCGAGCCGAAGCGCTTCGATTCCTCGCCCACCGCATCCATGATGCTGCGTCCCTCACGGAGCTTGCGCATCTGGTTCTCCACCTCGCCCTTGCTGCCGTTGATGAAAAGTTTCGCGAACACCGTGGAAGGCTTCGTATCGGCCGGGATCATCACGCCGCTGCGGGTGTAGCTCTGACTGACACCATTGGTACCAAGCACCAGCGACGAGTAGCGCGTCTGGATACCGATTTTCTCGGCGATGTATTGGTCCACCGAAATGGTGTTGCGGAAACCACCCATGCCCGGGTGTCTCGCGGAGGTGAGCCAGGTCATTTCCGAAGCATGGCCGTCAGGACCGGATTGCTCGGGATGGGAAAGTCCGGAAAAGATCGTGTAGTCCTCCCGGTAGTCCTTGAGCAGATCAAGGTAGGGAGTGGGGCCGTAGGCGCGGCCGATCTCCTTCGGGAAAAGCGCGGGGCCATAGATGCCGAGACTGGTGCAGATCGCCACCATCCGTTTGGGAGCCGCGACCGCCGGGGCAGCCGCCGCCAGCGCGCGCACGGGCAGCATCGCTTCCAGGAAGGGTAACGCCATGGAGACACCGGCACCACGCAGGAAGGTGCGGCGGGAAAGAGGAGCAGGACGAATGTGCATGGCGGTTACTTGGATTGGAACAGCGGGCTCTGGACAATCTGATGAACAAGGGTTCGCAGCCCGCCGCCCTGTTCTTTCGTTTTCTTTGAAATCTCATCGATCGACTTGCGATCGGCAAAACTGACGCCGGCCCCCGTCGAATAGGTCACCAGCTTTCCGGCGATCGCCGTCATCACTTGATCCGGTTGTTGCAGAATCAGCTTCTTGAACTCCTTGATGTTCACGAAGGCCTGCCCTGCGACTTCACCGCTCGCGTCCACCGGTTGGCCGTATTTCACATACTTCCGTTTCATCCGGGTGTTCGAGAGCTCGATCAGCTTTCCGCCATCGCCCTGGGAACGATACTGCTCCCGGAAACCACCGATGACATCGAAGCTCTCCAATGCGAATCCCGGTGGATCGATCTTCGCATGGCAGGCGGCGCAGCTTTCCGAGCTTCGGTGTTTCGCGAGCTGCTCCCGCACGGTCGTCGCGCCACG
>Ga0065704_10071724_pt1 | contig 10125 bp, 5 predicted proteins | sample SwiRhicommuniRL2_FD_59091 | JGI IMG/M metagenome (GOLD analysis project Ga0065704, IMG submission 59091) | Switchgrass rhizosphere bacterial communities from Rose Lake, Michigan, USA - RL2 v2 (version 2) | ecosystem: Host-associated > Plants > Roots > Rhizosphere > Soil | place: East Lansing, MI | reverse complement strand
CTCCGAGGATATCCTAACTCTTCGATTGTACCAGTCTATAATGATTTGGAAGATTTTGATGGAAAAGGAAAATACAGCGACCCTGAATTTACGTGGAACGCTAGCATAGGTGTTACTTCAATTACGTTTCTAGATTCTGATAGATTGGGCAAACAATATGAGAACGATGTATTTGTAGCAGATTCTTATGGGAAGATTTATCATTTTGACCTGAATAAAAATAGGACAGAATTAGATCTAAATGGACCATTGCAGGATAAAGTTGCAAATAGTGAATCTGAATTGCGAGATTCGATCTTTGGTCAGGGTTTTGACACTGTTACAGATATGGAGGTTGGCCCGGATGGCTATCTATATGTGCTCTCATATTCAGGAATAATTTTCAAGATAGGTCCAAAAGTTGTCAATGATTAAAACCAAAAGGCAATTAACTTTACCTTTAATACACTAGTAACGACCTCAATTGTATCGAAACTTTGATTTTCTATAACCCCATGATTGATAAGTAGACATTTTAGAGTTAATTACTTGTAAAATTTTCGAATTATCCAGACACCAACTGCAGTTACTGTACTTAAGACTATCAAGGTAATAATATTAGTTGAAGAACTTAATATATTTGTTAGAGGTATACCTTCTTTTGCTTTAGAGGAAATATCTCCAGGGAGTTTAAATGAATCTTCATGTTGCTCCGTACTTCCATTCAACGCTAGGGATTGAAGGTAAGTTATATACTGATTCTTGGTTCCATCATAGTAAGGTTCATTGTAGTGATCTACAAAGTCAAATTTCGTTTCTAACTTTCCTTCAAAGTTAAGTGGGGGTCCCTTCTCTAACGCACCTCGTAAATTAAGGTATCCGTCAAAATTTGCATTTTTAATATTCACACTACCGTTAACTGTCATTTCAGGACTTTTCAACACCATAGGTACAGATTTCAATGGAGGGCCAGCTCTGATATTATAGATTTCTACCTTAGAATCATTGTAAACTTTGATAGGATTAGTAAAGGATCGATTCCCGTCGATAATTTCAACATAAGTATGTTTTTCTGGATGTTGACGTACCGTCATATTAAAATCATTAGGTACACTCACCATAATGTAATTGTGGTCTGATATCATCCCAGGTAACTCCAACTTACCTGTTACGTTAACAATTACTTCTGAATCGCCTACTAATTTCAAACTCTTTATCGACATGTTATCAAATGTAATTGGTGGATCATTAGTCTTGTTATATATTTTAATACGTGTTGCATTTAATATATATGGATGACTATCTTCTGGGAGAATAGTTAAAGACGAGCTATTTAGTGTTACTTTGCCCTGTATTTCCATATCTCCAATAAATCCTTTCATTGGTAGCGATGTATTTTTAGAACTAGTTACTTTTCTCGAATCAAGTCCTATTAACTTTGAGACATTTGAAAGAGAATGAAAGTATTCTCTTGGTGAATTTGATATTGTATTAAAGTAACCTGCAGCATTAATCAATACTATTCTGCCATTATTGGAAAAAGTTTTTTCAATGGCAAAGGGCGCAACTGTTTGATTGTTGCTATTCCAATACCAGGCTATTGCCCTCGTGTCTGGAATTGATTTCATATCTAATTTCTTTACCAATCCAGGAACTTCAATAGAAGGATTCTGATTGTTGTTTCCAGCTATATTGGTAAATGGTTCTGCATTACTCTCATTACTCTCATTAGAACTTATTGAAACAATTCGATTAAATGTTCCGTTAAAAAAACCATCTGAATTTATTATAATTAATTTTCCACCCGATCTTACGTACTCTAAATACTTACTGAGCATGGAATCATCAAGTTTCAGAGTATCGGGAACAAGTACTACATCCTTTGAAAATACGGATAAATCATTACTGCTAAAAACATCATACGTTGAAGTTGAGAGGGCGAGAGCACTGAGGGGGTAATAATAGTTATAATACATGGATTTATCATACATTTGGGATCGGTCGGGGATATTCGCTATTATTATAGGTCCATAGTCTACATTGTTACGAAAAGTTGCTATTCCAACATTTGAGATACCTGTAGCGTTAGCAATGAGATCTTTTGCAACTTGAATCTTGAGCACATTATTTACATATACATTTATTGTATCATCAAAGCTTTCAACCTTTAAGGTATACCATATCCAGTCATCCTTTTTTATTTCGCTATTTTGCGATAGAATTTTAACATCTTGATTATCTTTGGACATTTGAAATAATTCTAATCCATTCTTTGAAAGTTTTGTATAATAATCCTTGTCCGCCTCTCTCCATTTCAATCGAATGTCGTTACTTTCATTTTCCTCGTGAGCAGTTATACGAAATTTTGTCTCAATGTAGTTTAGTCTTGAATCTGTGTCGATGGCTTTTGACCAAAGTGCGACTCCGTTACCTTTGTTCGAATCAAATAGAGTTATCCCTTGTGTTTGATTGTCTTTTTTTATAGCTATAGATTCATTCTTTCCTTCAAGATTAAATGTTTTGTTATCATATTGTGGCACTCGTATATCAGAAACTTTAGTGCTCAGTAAATCATTGCTTTGATCGTATACTAAGGCAACTTTGGCTCTGGGCGATAAAGTTGGAGGTGTCAAGTGAGGTACGGTCATTATAAGGTAATCATTATTCTCATAAAAAATGTTAAAGTGGTCTATAGCAAAGCGGGTGGGTTGGGTCACACTATTTTCAAATTGGATAATATCTTTTGGCACTACTATAAATCTAGCATCGCTATAATTTAAGTGACGATATAATGCATCTATTGTTGATGAATTCAGTATCAACGGGCTTTGACGAACTTTATCATAAGGAAGACCAACGAAGGACGGAATTTTTGCCATAAAGCCATCTTTCCACCGATCGTATTGGTTAGGAAAGCTTATGACATTGTATATACTTGAATCAGCATTCACCATACCATTTAATGCTTCAAATAAATGCATTTCTGACATTGAAGGAAAGTGTCTGCGTGGCAGTGTATCGATATAATCTTGAGTTTCTAATATAAGGGAACTATACCCTATGAAAATGAATATTGAAAGGCCTGATGTTGGTATAATTACACCTATTATTACTATGTTACGTACGGGATTGTTACTAAGTCTCCGATTCAGAATCTTATAAATCATAAGCGATGCAAATCCAATAACGCCTATCATAACATATTTACTAAATCTACCCTCGCTATAATAAGGACCAGCAAGAAGAGAAATAACAATAATTATGCCAAAAACAAATATTTGTCTTTCAAATCTTTTAAAAAGATAAGAAAGAATAAATGCCAAGCCTAGAAGACCTACAACTCCCATCCTCATTGGATAGAGATACCACGGCACGCTTCCTTCGGAGCTTTGATCTCTTGTGGTATCTAGTGAGAGTTGACTCAAAACAATAAAACCCAATAGATATACATAGACAACAAGAAAAACAATTACAATTCTTGTCATTGAATTAAATCTCATATTACGATGTGGTAATTTTTTGAAATTCTCTAATAAAATTAATCTTGATTCTAAAATCTTGTGAAGGTATTCTCTTGTCAGATATAGTGCCCAGGTTATCATAACAAACACTCCGGTAAGGAGTAATAACGGATACCCAAAAATCTCTAATGAGCTATAAAAATTTCCTGGGATGAATATATCAATTAGATATACAATCGAAAGGGCCGTGAGAAAGGCTACATATACATAACTTCTTGACTTCATCTTAAAAAGGAGTGGTAATAATGATGCAATTATAATAAAAATATGAAATTCATAATGAGATATTATTCCTAGAACTGAAATTGTTACTACTAAGAAGATATTAATGAACCCAGATTGAAACCTTGTTCTAAGCATTCCCATTAGGACAAAACCTGCAGGCAATGCGATGTATATCAGGCCGGTACTGAAATCAGGAGCTGTAGGAATGACAAAATTACTTGTACTGACAATGTCCAAGTGTCCCATTGTTCTCAATGTTTCAAGACTTGAATGTTGAGATATTATATGCTGAAATTCACGTGAACTAAGTAAATAAATCCAACCAAATCCCGAACTTAGAGTAAATAATGTGCATGCAAGAGGTCCAGCTTTTCGCATTGATATCGGGACCCATTTCAAAAAGAAATAATAGAAGGCAAACATCGGTATAGCATTAAGAAAAGCAATAGAAGCGTACGAGTTTACCAATGGGACCCCAGAAAGTGTAGTAAGTGCGGCGAGCAAAGCAGATTGAAATGGCGGATAGTAAGCCTCTCTATAATATAGGACTGCCTCCCTCACTGACCCTGACATAAAGAGAAGAGATCTACCTTGATGGTACCACTGATCTCCGATAGTAATCCCGCCATAAAGTACATAAGTAGATACGATTATTAGCATCAAAAGACTTCCAAACACAAGCAATTCAGAAGCCCTCAGTTTTAGATATTTGATAATTGTACCTGACACGAAATGGTAACAGAAATGATATTTAATTTGTAACTTAATTGGAAGGGTAATTCTATCCCGTAAAAAGTAAATAAGAAAAAAAACCATTATTGTTAGATATACTGCTATGAAAAGATGCTTGCTTTCAGAGATGGCACCATCAAAAGATATTGACGAGATATAAGCGGTTAAGCCTGTAACTAGCATGCTCAACAAATAAGAAAGTAATACCTGTAAAATGCGGTTAATCTTATATTTTTTAGATAAAACGAGTACTAGTGCATAACCTGGAATAAAAAAGCAAAGCATGATGGCAGCACCTAATTGAATTATGCCTAATATGCCTATTTCATTCCAATTGATAAAAATATGAAATTTTTGTCCATTAGTAAAGGAAGAAATTAATATTAAAATCGCAAAGAAGGTAACAAATAAAACACTTGACAGTTGCCAATTTTCATTTTTAGAATTTCTGACGTGGACGTCATTGTCGTGACTATTCTCTATCATTGAATTTTCATTTTGTCTTTCGTTACTGTCTGTTAGTGTTCTAAAAGAATCGTAATACCTGGTTAATCCAAATACGAGTATTGACGTAATAATGGAAACAGGAATAGTGATTCTGGGGGTTATAAGAAGATATGATAGAACTGAATACACAAAAAGCGCAGAAAGTACAGATCCTATCATCACAATTAAATAATGCCTATTTTGAACTTGAACGGTCAACTACTTATGCGCATCTTAACAGCTTTATAAAATGGTTGTCATAAATTATTTTATTGGTACTATTCTAAATATAGTTCCAATATTTGTGCCATTATATGGAACACACGGTTCGTTTGGAAGATTAGGATCGCAGTTCCTACCTCCAGAATTAAGGGCGAGTATATACAGATAACCATCTGGCCCGACTTCTAAATCGGTTATTCCTCCAAATCCATTTCCAAAACTTATTTCCTGCAACTCATCTTTAGTATTGGCGAGCTTGTCATTGAGGGGTTCTTTGAGGGATAATTGCGTCCTATCATCACTCAAATCAAAGTGGTAAAGATAACCTGTATGGAAATCACCTACAAATATATCATTTTCATAAATTTTTCCTAATTTGTCGGAATCAAGAAATTTTATGTCAGTAGCACCTATAGTTGTATTCCATACAAACTCCGGAGAACTGTACTTGCCTTTTCCATTGAAATTTACTAATTCTGTATTATTGTGAAATATCTTGATGATAGTTTGATTGGTAAACTCCCATATTCCTTGTACTTTTCCCCATCCGCTGTTAAATCCAGGCTCAACAAGATTAATCTCATCGCCATACTCTGGCCCATTTTCTGTATCCCATAGTTTACCAGTTACAGGATCAAAATCCAAACCAAAGCTATTACGCATTCCATAGGAAAAATATAAGTTTAGTGGACGTTCCTTGGCTAGGATGCCTCCATCAACCACTTTCCCATTTTGAGTTACCCTAATGATGCCACCAGACCCATTGGCTTTTTGTCCATCTTTAAAATTCTGAACTAGTGATGGTTTTTGTATCATGTCAAAAATACCTAGATCACCAATCGTAAGGTAAATGTTGTTATCAGGACCAATGATTATTTTACCACCGTTATGAATGCCTGTTGGTGTGGTCGGCAGGTCCAACAGTAGTTTTGGATTCACCAATTTATTGTTAGCAAGCTCGTATCTATAAAGCCGATTGCCTAATGGCTCCTTTCCTTCAGTAACATCGTCTCCATCCTTGCTCACAGCTTCTGTATAAAATAAAAAAACGTACAAATTATCGGGTTTTTGTTTTTGCATTGTGTTCTCACCTTTATTGTGATTAAAAGGATCTTTTACATCTATGGCAATTCCTAGCATGCCCCTTTCATTCTTTTGTGCAACCTTTACGTCAAGTAAAGGGTCGGACTGCACTGTACCGTTTACAATTCTTTTTACTGTTCCTTCATTTTTTTCTAATACTAAAATATCATCTGGACCCAAAAAAGCCATACAGGTTGGGAACTTTAGTTCCTCTTTAGAGACTGTTTCAGCTTTCAGATTATCATCTTTTATAATTTTAGGTCCTTCTCCAGATTGATTTACTAGCTGTGAGCTTGATGATCTCAAACTACTATTGCCTGTAAGGAGCACAAAAATTAAAAATGTGAATATAATCAGTTTATATGACTTGGCCATTTTTAGTGATTATTGATTACAGAATATAACCAATATATAAAATGTTTATTAATAATCCAAAATACGCTAGTTTGGATAATATTGAAAAAGTTTTTAGGTTTTACTTACGTATATTTATTTTGATGAATTATAACGTATAAATGAATATATTATCAATGAATGAATCAATAGTGGCAATCTACCGAGTTAAATATTCGTTAATATTGAAAATATGTTTCTAATCGATGGTTAAATCACTAGGTTCAATGATAGGTAGGCATGAATCTTTCGTACGTACGACAGAAGCAAAACGTATCTATGTCAATTAGTATTTTGCCTTAACCTCAACAAAATGTCCTAATCCATGATTTTCCTCCGTATTCAGGAAGTCATATCTTTCAGATTCCTTATTGATGAAAGTTGCTATTGTATCACTATCATGGTAAATCTTACCTATTCGCTCATATTTTTCATCTCCTCCAACGTACTGCAGCAATTTAGACCTTAGACTTGGGTCGACTATTAAGACCAGCTTTTCATTTTTTTCAACTGGCATAGTAAAATTGTCCTTAGGATTATCAGTATCTCTGAATGAGACATTGATATTGAAGACATACTGAGGTATCCACATTAATGCCTTTATCCGCTGGCCGCCTATCACAGTCAATGTCTCATTATTCTCCTTGATTGCTTCAGAACGATGTTGTAATTCTTGAACAGTAAAGCCGTATATTTCTAGATATGAGGAATTGAGATTGAGTGTGATTAAGGTAATTGTCGTTACTAAGCCGAAAATTACAAATGCTGAGATCATGCCAAGTCCTAATATCTGAGTAACTTTTTTTCTGGATCTGATTCTGTTCGAAGAATCTTGAAGGAGTATAGCTGCTGCTATACAGAGTGCTGGTATTAGTAAGATCCAGTGAAAGTGGGTAACCCATCCTGAGTGATAGAGAAATAACAAATACGGAATAATCCATAATAATAGGAAATAATCTCTTTTTATTAGTGTATAAACAAACCCTGCAGTACCAAGTGTCAGCAGAACGGGATCTATCTTAAAAATAAGAGTTAATGAATGATATAGAGTTTTATCACTTTCTCTTTCTATCTGATATAAAACACCGGTCAACCATTCATCAAAATGACCAGTTAACATAGCATAGGCGGGCCAAATTAGTGGTATTAAAATGACTGGGGTGAACCATAACATTGTCAAGCCCTTGAATTTTTTGTAATTATTTTTAAGTATCATGAAGGCTATTAAAGGTATCATCGTGAAAACCGGAGCCTTTGTAAATATAGCTAGCCCCAAAAAAATACCGGACAATATAACTAGAGACTTCTTTTTATTTCTCTTGGCAAGGTCGATGTCATTTATTCCATCTGCATAAATTGCGAATAAGAGTGATAATAGAAACAAAGGTAACAGAATACTGTCTAAAAAAATACCCCTTGTCATCCAACTCAAAGGCATTACTGCAAATAAGATTGCTGCAATAAAAGCAACATTCTGATTATACCTACGATCGGCTATTTTATAGATAAGGAAGGTATCAAGTACCGCAAGTAATCCCATTAAAACTCTGGGCACAAGGTATAACAATTCGACTGAATGCATATCCCCAACCTTGGGCGATAATGAATCAGGATATCCGATGATTTTGAAGGTAGCGGCTAAAAACAGTTGTCCAAAGTATGGATGGTCGTAAGCATTAGCATATTCACTCGTTGGTTCCTGAGGACCAAGACCTTTTAAGACCTGCATGGCCCTACGCATGTAATGGCCCTCATCTACATGCAAGGTCGGAAATCCAAGAGGATTCCAAAGATGAGTAAAGGCCGATAAAACCAGAGGAATAATTATAATAAGTGAAGTATAATGAGAAAAATCAATTTTCAATTTCCTGTTCGAATAACCATGATTCTGTCAAGTCCGGATTTCGCTCCCCATATTTGTCCGGGACGTCCATGTATTTGGCGCACATCGGAATGATCAGACGGCAAAGGGATAACTTCAAATTTCTCTGAAAATATCAATTGTAAATTCTTTATTTCTAATGACACTTAATATGTGTACTGCCATCTGTCTCCAAAGCACGAAAAGTGAAACTAACTCAGATTGCATATATAAGAAAACCAGAATCATTGCTTATTTATTTACCAATTTGTGAGGGGAAGAGAATAACATAACATGGCGCATCATCATCGCCGGATACAACCGGACGTTTATCATTACCCTTACCTTCATAAACATTTACTTTAAATAGTATGCTCTTTTCACCATTAGGGATTTTGGCAACTGCCCAGAAGATGCCTTCTGAATCCGTTTTTGATGTTACAGTCGTAGCAGGGTTATGATCTGGTATTACTTGGGCAGTATATTCAGAGTTGCCTTTGAGTCCCATCACAAGAGTCCGAACATCTACGTTATCTCCATTAACATCATCACTATGGTTGTAGACAGTACACTTAACATCCATACTAACGGCAGCTTGTGCTATACTTCCTGTAAATAGGGAGAATGGAATAAAAAATACAGATCCCAAAAAAAGTATGAATGTTATCAAAAATCAAGTTTTATGCGTAGTAACTCTTATTATTCTTATTGATTTTTTTCAGCAGAGCAAAAATTTATAGTTGGTAAATTTATCTTATTTATTTGCAGCTAACAATATTTATAATCTCCGCGCCTATCAAAACAAATAATATTAAAAGCCCTAAGTTTTAGTTCCGTTTCTATAAAAGGATTAATCCCCCCCAATTATCTTCTTATTTTCGTCATTCTTAGATTCTCTAGAACTTATACTAACAAAATTTGGTTTAGGGTTATTTATATTAATTATGAATAACGGTAAGGCTGTCTTGGACATATGTCTACTCTGACTATTTCGACGAGTTACCGGAACTGGTATATTTATGCCTACAACTGAAGCGTGAGTCTCAGAACAAAGTAAAGTAATTGATTTTAGAAGGTTGAGCATCCAATACAATCTGATAATATATATAACTCGTAGACTGCTGTATGATATCAAAAATATATTGTTGTTGAATAGAAAGTGATCAATCAAAAAGCATTAGAAAAGTCTATCAAGCTCAACAGTGATGGTAGTCACTTGCATGTGACATTATGTATATTTATAGCGCTTTCCTCATTACTTCTAATTACTCTGTGGATCTTAACTCAAATTTCCTATGCATTATATTTTGGAAATGATCTCAGCATTATTAATCACAAGCAACCATCATCGTTACTACTGCCAAAACAAATAGCTGCAACAGAGAAAGGAGATGTATTTATCGTATGGGTTGACAAAAACAGTATTTACTTTACATCAAGTCACTACAATCAAACTAAATTTGGAGCCAAAGTTCATTTAAGCGATGGTAACAAAGTGACATCGTTACCACAAATAGCTGCAACAGAAAAGGGTGATGTATATGTAGTTTGGGTTGACAAAAACAGCACAAGTGGAGATAGCAATATAGTATTTGTTAATAGTAATGATAGTGGAAAGACCTT
>Ga0065704_10071721_pt1 | contig 10127 bp, 7 predicted proteins | sample SwiRhicommuniRL2_FD_59091 | JGI IMG/M metagenome (GOLD analysis project Ga0065704, IMG submission 59091) | Switchgrass rhizosphere bacterial communities from Rose Lake, Michigan, USA - RL2 v2 (version 2) | ecosystem: Host-associated > Plants > Roots > Rhizosphere > Soil | place: East Lansing, MI | reverse complement strand
TTCAGCCGCGACAGCTTTCGTCAGGGAATGTGTCGCGGCTGAAGCCGCTCCTACGGGGGCGTTGCATGCGGGCAGCGGAGCGGACGCGCTAGCTTCGTGGACTCACTGCAGTCCTTCGGCCTGCAATGCCGCCTGCACCTGCGGGTCGGCCGCCATGCGCTCGAAGAAGCGCTGCAGGTGCGCGCCGTGTTCGATCTTCAGCGCGCGCGCCCAACGCAGCGTGACGAACAGGTAGGCATCGGCGATCGAGCGCTGCGCGCCGGCGAGCCAGTCCTGCGTCGCCAGGTGCGCGTCCACGCGCGCAAACAGCGTGCGCAGGCGTTCGCGCGCGTGCTCCTGGGTGCGCGCGATCGTCGCGGCGTCTTCCAGATAGCGCGTGCTGCCGAACAGGGGATGGAACGCGGTGTGCAGATCGGCGTTGAGGAACGCAAGCCACCGCTGCACTTCCGCGCGGCCGCGCGCGCTGCCGTCGCCGGCGAGTTGCGCGGCCGGCGCGATGTCGGCGATGTAGGTGAGGATCGCCGAGTTCTGGGTCAGCACCCAGTCGTCCACCTGCAGCACCGGTACCGCGCCGGCGGGATTGAGGGCGAGGTAGGCCGGCGCCTTCATCGCGGCGGCATCGAGCACCTGCAGGTCGAACGGCAATTGCGCCCAGCGCAGCGCGATGTGGTCGGCGAGCGAACAGGCGCCGGGTTTGGTGAACAGTTTCATTGCGCGGCTCCGCACAGACAAAGGGCCGGGAAGCGTACCCGGCCCTGCATGCGGTTGGCGAGCGCCGCGGCGGCGCGGATCAGGATGCGTTGCGCGGGCGCAGTTTCTGCACGCGGTAGAACGTGTGATCGCCGATCGTCGCCACCTGATACGCGTTGCGCCAGCTCGGGTTGGCGATCGCATGCGCGGCGAAATGGCTGGCGCCCGGCACGATCTCCTTGCGCTGGCCTTCCGGCAGTGCCCAGTTGCGCTCGGCGGCGAAGGCGACGTTGACCGCATCGGCCCACGCGTCGTCGTTCTTCAGTTCGGTGCCGGGCTTCACCAGTCCGGGTGCGAACTGCTTGCGCGCGGTCACCACCTGGCACATCGAGTTGCCCCACAGTCCGCTGTCCAGGCGCCGCAGCGCCACTTCGGCGACGGCTTGCTGGCCGCGCAAGGTCTGGTCGCGCGCTTCCAGGTACACGGTGGTGCTCAAACACAACGAATCGGCGGCGGGTTGCGGCAACAACTGCGACAGCCAGAGTATCCAGGCCAGCTTCATAGAACTCCTTGCTCCGTATGGGCCCTCATCGGCGCCGCGCCGGGTGGCGCGGCAAGACGATGCGGCTTGGCGTCATGGGGAGGCGGCCTGTCACGGGCCGCCCGGGTGCCGGCGCAATCTGGAGGCCGGCGGATCCACCAAGATGGGCGGATCAGGAAGAGGCGCGAACGATAGGGGCCGCTTCCCGAATCGCAACTGAATCCCCAGCGTTGACAGAGTTCACGTTCTCTGTCGCGGCGATTGTTGGGCGCCTTCCCGGTAACAAGGGATGGCCCGACTGTAAGAGCGGCTTTAGCCGCGACGTTTTACCCTCAGTGCCTGTCGCGGCTGAAGCCGCTCCTACAGGGACAGCGACGTGTTCCGTTGCGTGGCAAGCGAGTGATTGGGTATGTCCTCGCGACGGCGTGCAACTCAGGGAAACTGTCCGCGTTGCATCAGCATGGCGTAGACCTTGACCACCGGATCGGGATGTCCGGCCAGTTGCGTCAGGCGTTGTTCGCGATCCGGCCAGCGCTGCGCCTGCTCGGCGAGCACGCGCAGATCGCCGAACCAGGTGTCGTGGTCTTGCGCGTAGTACGAACCGCTCAGCAGCGTGGCGAGCAGGCCCATGCCGCGATCGCGCGCGGCGCCGACCGGCGCGTACTCGAGATAGCGCAGCAGTTCGCGCAGGCGCGCGCGTTGCACGCGGCCGCTGCCGTCGCCGGCCGCGGTCTGTTGCAGCACGCCGTGGTCGAGTTGGTCGAGGAACTCCATCGACGCTTTTTCCGTGGCGGGATCGCCGGCGCCGGCGGCCGGATCCAGCAACTGCGTGCGGATGTTGTAGCCGGCCTGGCGGATCAGCGAAATCGCATCCGCATCGACCGTCATCGCGGGCACCGGCGGCGCCGGCATGATGCGTTCGGCCGGCACTTCGGCGACGAAGCGCTGCTCCAGCAGCCAATGGTCGCCGAGCACGCTGGACGCACAGCGGGTCTGCGCCAGATGCGCGGCGACATAGCCGCGGTAGGCGCCATGCAGGCGCTCGCGCAGCGCAGGGTCGGACACTTGTTGCAGCAGCAGCGGCATGTCGCCGGCCACGCTCAGTTCGGTGACGGTGAAACCGGCATCGTCGCCGCGGATGCGTTCGAACATGCGCACCAGGCTGTCGGCGAGCTGTGCCTGACCGGCGCTGTCCAGCGGCGCGGCGGCGAGCGCCATCTTCAGCGCCGGGGCGGTGTCGGTTTCGTGTTGCGCCGCGTCCACGCGCGCGGCCAGTGCACTGGCACGCGCTGCCGGTTGTGCCGGCTGCAGTGCGCTGGCCAACGCATAGGTCGGGCTGGGATCGTCGAGATAGTCCGCATCGCAACTGCCGGCGTGCGGCGTCGGCAGCGCGGCGAACACCGTCTGCGCCTGCGCCGGCGTGGCGCGCTGTGCGGCGCGCGTCTGCAGCGTCAGTTGATCCAGGCCGGCGGTCCGCGGCGTCCGCAATTCGTTGTCGCGCTCTTCGTCGATGCTGCCGACGCGGGCCAGGCCAGGCAGGCGCCGTTGCGCGCGCTCGGCCAATGCCACGGCTTGTTGCGTCAGCCGTTGCGCGGCAGCGGCACGGTCGCCATCGGCTTGCAGATCGGTGGAGGCGGCGAGGCGCAGCAGCACATCGGCCTGGAAGTCGGCGGGCAGCGCCTGCGCCGCGGCCAGCACCGCGCTCGCAGGCGGTCCGGGCATGGCGCTGCCGCTCATCGAAGCGACGCCGGTGGGCTGCGCAGTCTGCGCGCTCGCCGGGCCGGCATGCGGGTGTGTCGCGAGGGAGGGCGGCGCTGCGGTTTGCGCGCCGTGGGCAGTGGCCGCGCGTTGCAGCAGCGGCACGCAAGCGCCGGCGACCAGCAGCGCGAGAAGCAGATGGCGGGGACGTAGGGAGGGACGCATGGGAGCTCCTGAAGGCAGGCGACGGACTGCACGGCGCATGGGCGCCGTGCAGGGCCGGGGAGCGAACTCCCCGGCGCGACCATCCAGTGGTCAGTTGTAGCGCGCGGTGTTGCGCGGCACGTTGGCGCGGATCACGCCGAGCGGATCGTCGGTGATGATGCTGGTGAAGCCGGCGGTGACCTGCGCGCGGAAGTTCGGACGGTCGTCGGCGGTCTCGTTGCCGAAGTACTTGGTTTTCGTCAGGTAGTCGTCCAGCGACGCGCAGCAGGTGCCGTTGCTGCGCACATAGTGCTGGCCGTCATGGCTGCTGAGGCGGTACTCGGGCACCGGCGAGAACGCACCGATCGCCTGCTTCTGCGCCTGGTTCTCGGCCAGCAGCTCGGCAGTCGGGTCGCCGCGGCGCGGCTGCTTGTTGCCGATTTCCAGCCAGGCGAAGCCGCTTTGCTTGCGCACTTCGGTGATCCAGGCGCTGACCCGGCACTGCGGCGTGTTGGGCGCGGTGAAGCCGCACAGGCCGACGTAGTTGTCGGCGATCCTGTCCATGTCGCCCGCATAGACGGTCGGGGCGAACGGCACGCCCTTGGTGAAGCGGGTGATGTCGCTGGGCGTCCTCGGCAGCAGCGAGGCGCTGAACTTCAGCACCACCTGGTTCTGCATCTTGAACGAATTGACCTGGTCCGCCGCGCGCGACACCGCGTCCAGCGACTTCAGGTCCAGCACCACCACCATGTGGTTGGCATAGTGGCTCACCGCGTCCAGTGCGATGCCCAGCGAGGCCGGATGGTCGTTGGTCTTGGCGAAGTTCTTGTCGCGCAGGTACATGTTGATCAGATCATGGCTGCTCAGGGTGCTGATCTCCGGATTCCAGCCCGACGGATTGGCTGCCGGCTGGAAGATGTTGAAGCCGGGGTTGTGGTCGATGACGCGGCCGGCGGTCTGGTCGTGGAACAGCCAGAGGACGCCATCGGAGGCCTGCTTGACGTCCAGTTCGATCGCTTCGATGTTCTCGTTGTAGGTATCGAGGATCGAGCAGGTGGAGTTCTCGGCGCAGCCGTTGCCGACCAGCCCGCGATGCGAGATCACCACGACGTCGGCGTGATTCCCCTGGTAGGGATTCTTCATCACGTTGAGGATGTGTTCCGGGTTCCAGTTGCTGGCGGCCGACGCCATGCCGGACAGCGCGGTCAGCGAGACGCAGGCCAGCGCCAGGGCCAGGGCCTTGACGGGTTGCTTGGGCAGTTTCATGTGCACTCTTCCGTTCGGGTTGATGGAATGAAGTGAAGCAAGCGCAACGCACCGCCGCCGCCGTGCCCGTGGGCGCGTCGTCTGCAGCGCAATGCTCGAAGCGACGGGCATCGTCCTGGTGCTGCGTGCCGCCCGTCTGAAACCGGACTCCTGGCGACGCCGCACGTGGGCATCGCGCGGCGTCGCCAGGATTGGGACCGAAACCGGCTACCGTGGCGTGTCCGAGCCGTGCAGGTAGCGTTGCAATGCCAACGGTTCGTCGGTTTGGATCATGCTCACGCCACGCTTGCGCAGCCCGCCCCAGACCGCGGCCGGATCGCGCAGCGCGCGCTGGTCGGTGTAGTTCGCCGACAGCCGCATCGGCTTGCCGCTGGCGATGTCGTTGGTCATGGTGTTGACGAACAGGCGCGCATGCGGTGCCAGGTCGCGTTGCGCGATGTCCAGCACCGCCGGGTCGTCGAACATCAGCTGCACCACCGCCGGCTGCAGGCTGGCGGCGCTGCGCAAAGCCTGCTCGGGCGACAGCGCCGAATCGCGCTGCAGGTACAGCGCCTGCACCGCGATGTCGGCCTTGCGCGCGCGCCGCAGCACCGTCGCGGGCACGTCCAACGGCACGTTGAGCAGGACGTCGCGTTGCGCACCGGCGGCCTCGACCACATCCATCACCTGGTCCAGCGATGCGGCCTTGACGTCCAGGTTCACCAGCACCTTGCCGCGCGCCAGGGCCAGCGCCTGGGCCAGCGTCGGCGGATGCCGCGCGGTGAGCGTGCTGTCGCGCCCGCCGCCCTGGCTGCGCACGCGCAAGGCGGCGATCTGCGCCGCCTCCAAGTCGGCCACCGCGCCGTGTCCGTCGGTGGTGCGGTCCACGGTCTCATCGTGCATCAGCACCAGCGCGCCGTCGCGGGTGGTGCGCACGTCGATCTCGACCATGTCCACGCCGCGCGCGATGCACGCGGCGATGCCGTCCAGGGTGTTCTCCGAGGCGAACGCCCAACAGGCGCGGTGCGATACCACCAGCGCCGGCCCATGCGGGTCGCGCAGGCGCTCGGGCAGGCTCGGCGTCGCCGCCACCGCCAGCATCGGCAACCACAGCGCCGCGGTCATCAGCGGTCTCCGATAGCGCATGCTCACCACCTCCAGGTCAGCGACGCGTTGTAGTTGCGGCCGAAGATCGGTCGCGCGTAGATCGCGTCCGCGGTGCCTTGCCCGGACAAGGTGTCCACCCGCGCATTGCCTTCGGTCAGGCCGCGCGCATTGCTGACGTTGGCCGCGTGCAGTTGCAGTTCCAGGTGTTCGCTCAGCCGCGCGAACAGGCCCAGGTCGTAGGTGGTGTAGGCGGGCAGGGCGGTGGCGTTGGTGTAGTCGACGTAGCGCTGGCCCATGCGGTAGGCGGTGGCCGACAGTTCCAGCGGCCGGCCGTCGATGTCGAAGTACAGGGTCGGGCTGAGCGAGGCCATGAACTTGGGGATGCGCGAGATCTGCTTGCCGTCCAGGTCGCCGTAGCTGAGGCCGGTGGTCGCGTTGCTCAGGCCGCGCGTCTGCGGGTCCTGCAGCGTGGCCGAGCCGGTGAGGCCGAACAGCGGCGACGGCCGCCAGGTGAATTCCGACTCCAGGCCCAGGGTGCGGGTCTTGCCGACCAGCGCCAGGCTCTGCACGGCGCCGGAGCCGTCGAGGACGATGGCGCTGATCGACAGATCGTTGAAGCGGCTCCAGAAGCCGACCGTGGAGAACGAGAAGGTGTCGCCGAAGCTGCCGCGCAGGCCGGCCTCGGCCTGGTCGATGTCGGTGACGTCCGCGTTCTGGGTCTGGTAGACGTTCTGCAGCCGCGGCAGCCGCTGCGACTGGGTGTAGCGGGCGAAGGTCTGCAACTGCGGGGTCAGGGCGAACTCCGCGCCCAGCGTCCACTGCGTGGCGTGGCGATGATCGGTGCGCGGACTGAACGCGCCGCTGAGGCCGCCGACGTTGTCGTCGGCCAGCGTGGTCGGGTCGCCGAGATTGCGCGTGGTGTTGGCGTACACGCCGCCGTTGGCGTTGTAGCGGGTGTAGCGCACGCCGGCATCCAGACCGAGGCGGCCGAAGCGCACCGAATCCCACAGGTACGGCGACAGGTAGGTGCCGTTGGCGACGCCGCTGGTGACGCCGTTGCCGTAGCGCACGAAACCGTTCTGGGTGACCGAGCCGACCACGTTGCCGGCGGCGTCGTAGGCCAGCACGTCCAGGCGCTGCGCGTTGTTCCGCAGCGTGGTCAGCACGGTGTTCTGCAGCCGGTCCTGGCGGTACTCGAAGTGCTGCACGTTGAGGCCGGCGGTGAGCGTGTGCTTGCCCAGCGCCGTGTCGTCGAACGCCTTGCTCAGGCGCAGGTCGTCGGACAGCGTGCGCAGATGGGTGCGGGCGTTCCACAGGCCGCTCTCCAGCACCAGGCCGTCGGCCGCGGCCGGATCGTAGGCGGCGCCGTTGCGGGTGGTGACGTAGCCGACCCGCGCCACGCGCGCGCCGAAGCCGCTGCGCGCGCGGCCGAGTTGGGTGTTGAGGTAGGCGCCAGCGTCGTAGGGCGCGGCGCCGGAGAACAGCGCGGTGTAGTCCACTTCCGCATCGACGAAGCGCATGCGGTTGTTGAGGGTCAGGCCGTCGCCCAGATCCCATTCCAGATGCGTGCCGAGTTGCTTGACCTTGTTGTGGATGCCGTCGGCCAGGTCCAGGTTGCGCGCCAGCGGGCCATTGCCGTCGAAGGTGAGCGCGGTGGTGTGGCGCAGGTCGTTGGAGAGCAGGGTGCCGTCCAGCGGATCGAGCAGCGCCGACAGCGACTGCGACGGGTTGCGCGGGTCGGCGAGCGGGATCGGGTTGTAGAAGGCGGTGCGGTCGTCGAGGTACTTGGCGTCGACGTCGAGGATCGCATCGCCCATCAGGAAGGTCAGGTTGCCGCGCAACTGGCCGCCCTGGTCGGCGGTGTAGCCGGTGCGGCGCAGGCCGTCGTCGCTGCGGTGGTAGCCGCCGATGCTGTACAGCACGTTCTCGCTGAGCGGGCCGGCACTGTAGGCGTCCTCGCGGCGCAGGCCGTCGCTGCCGACGGTCATGCGCACCGCGCCCTCGGGGGTGGCGGTGCCGTGGCGGGTGATGGCGTTGACCGTGCCGCCCGGCGCGTTGGTCGCGAACAGCGGCGAGGTGCCGCCGCGCACCACTTCCAGGCGCTCGGTCATCATGTCCAGCGCGAACAGGGTGTCGACGTTGAAGAAGCTTTCCTGCGGCTCGTCGAACAGAGTCAGGCCGTCTTCCTGGTACTGCACGTAGTACCAGCCGCCGGCCGGCAGGCCGCGCACGTACAGGTTCTGGCCGCCGCCCTGGCCACCGGAGGGTTCGGCGGAGAAGCCGGGGACCGCGCGCAGCATGTCCACGCTGCTGCTCGGGGTGCTGCGCTCCAAGCGTTCCTTGGACACCACGCTGATCGCGAACGGTGCGTCCTTCTGCGACTGGCCCTGCGGGGTGCCGGTGACCACGATCTGGTCCAGCGTCGTGGTGGCGTCGGCCGGCGGCGCTGGCACGTCCTCGGCATGGGCGGTGGCGGCGCTGAAGAGGATGGACGCGAGCGCCAGTGCCAGCAGGCTCTGGTGCGGGTGAACGGTACGCATGAAGACCCCCAAGTAAAAGAATGTGGGGGTAATACTATTTACCATGTATGAAACTTCTATGTCCACATGCTAGGTTGTAGCGGTTCGTGCATCCATCACGCTTTCCGTCCACCTATGCCGCCTCCCGATTTCCCGCCGCGCGTCAGTGCTGGCGGCCGCCAGTTGCTCGATCGTGTGTTCAAGACCGGGGTACAGACCCAGGCGGCGCTGAGCCGCGACCTGGATCTGTCGCAGCCCACCGTGGCGCGGCTGCTGCAGGGGTTCGTGCAGGAGCGCATGGTCCAGCTCAGCGCCCGCGCCGCCGGGGGCCGTGGCAATCCCAGCGTCGACGTGCGGCTGGCGCCGGACTACGCCTACGCCTTCGGCATCGGCCTGATGGGCGACGTGGTGGCACTGGTGCTGGTGGATTTCGCCGGCAACGTGCGCGGCCAGCGCCGCATCGGCCTGGCCGACATGCGCCGCGCGCCGGTGCTGGCGCAGCTGCAGCGGTTCCGCGCCGAGTTGCTGGCCGAGACCGGGGTGGATCCGGCGCGAGTGGTCGGCGTGGGCATGGCGATCTCGGCGTTCTTCACCGGCCAGGGCCAGCAGATGGCCGGGCCGCCGGCGCTGGAGGACTGGACCCAGGTGGAGTTGGTGCCGATCCTGGAAGAGGCCCTGGGCTGCGCGGTCACGGTGGAGAACGATGGCGCGGCGGCGGCGGTGGCCGAGAGTCTGTACGGGGTCGGCCGCGACTGCCGCGACTTCGTCTACTTGCATCTGACCAACGGCTTCGGCGGCGGCATCATCGCCGATGGCCGGCTGTTCCGTGGCTACCGCGGCAATGCCGGCGAGTTCGGCGGCATCTGGACCGTGGGCGGCATGGCCTATCCGAATCTGGACGCGCTGCTGTCCCTGGTACGCGCTGCCGGCCAGGACTATGCCGGGGTCGAGCAGATGCTCGGTGCGATCGATGCGCAGACGCCGGGCGTGGACGCCTGGCTGGACATGGCGCAGGCGCCGTTCTCGCAGTTGTGCGCGTACCTGGCCTATGCGCTGGATCCGCAGGCGATCGTGATCGGCGGACGCCTGCCGGCGGCGATCGGCGCGCGCCTGATCGAGCGCATCCGCATCCCGCGCGCGCCCAACCGGCATGGCCTGGCGCCGCCGTTGCCGCAGTTGTGCATTGCCCGCACCGTCGGCGACGCGGTGACCCTGGGCGCGGCGCTGATGCCGTTGCAGCGGGCGTTTTTCGCCTGAGCCACGCACGGTCGGGCGCGGTGCGCCGCGTTGCCTCGCAGCGGCGTGGGGCTGGCGAGCGCGGTGGCCGCGTTCCGACGCCTCAACCGCTGCTGGCGTTCGCGGCCATGCCGGTGCCGATCGGGAGCGCGCGGCGGCGTGCGGTGAGCAGCGCCAGCAGCAGGCACAGCGCTCCGCACAGGAGCGGCCCCGCCGCCATTGCCCAGCACAGCAGCGTGCAATCCCCGTCGCGGTACGCCAGCGCATCCAGCAGCAGGCCGATCAGCACCACCCCCGTGGCCAGCGCGACTTGCGCGGCGGCGGTCAGCGCGGCGAAGCACAGCGCGCGCTGGGCGAGCGCGCGGGTGGCGGTGCGGCGTGCATGCCAGGCCCACACCAGTTGTCCGCCGCTGCCGCCGATCGCGCCGATGCAGGCCGCGGCGGCCAGGCTCAGCAGCGGCTGCGCGGGCAGGGTCAGCGCGAACAGCGGCGCACTCAGCAGCAGGGCCATGCCCAGCCAGCCCAGGCGCTGCGCCGGCGTGCACTGCCGGTCCCAACGCGCGGCCAGGGGCTGCACCAGCACCGTGCCGAGCGCGTAGGCGATCAGTACCGCGCTGCCCCATCCGGGCGACAGCAGGCCATAGGCGGCCACGTACGGGGCGAGCTTGGTGAAGGCAGGCAGGGTCAGCGAGATCGCCGCGATCAGCGCCAGCGGTTGCCAGGGGATCGCACGCCACGAGGGCGCGAGGCCGGTGTCGGCCTCGGCGATGTCCCCGTGGTTGGCCGGAGCGCCGCTGGCGTGTCGCTGCAATGCCTGCTGCAGATGCCAGGCGCACAGCATCGCCACCGCCGCCAGCGCGGCGCTGGCCTGCAGCGCCAGGCGGCCG
>Ga0065704_10071718_pt1 | contig 10130 bp, 9 predicted proteins | sample SwiRhicommuniRL2_FD_59091 | JGI IMG/M metagenome (GOLD analysis project Ga0065704, IMG submission 59091) | Switchgrass rhizosphere bacterial communities from Rose Lake, Michigan, USA - RL2 v2 (version 2) | ecosystem: Host-associated > Plants > Roots > Rhizosphere > Soil | place: East Lansing, MI | reverse complement strand
GAATATCATTTTGGAAAATTGATAAAATCTATAAGTTTTCTGAAAATTACAAGTAGATTTTCAACAATATATTCCTCTTTTTGAAGTTTTAATATGATAGGTTTGTTTGAAACTGAATTTTGGAATTTTGAACAATTATTCGGTATGAAATTTTAAGGAAATTTTAACCAAAATATTTTTAATTCAATCTATAGAATAAGTCTAAATTCCTATCTTTGTCAACTTAACAATTATTGAACGGAAATGGGTATATTGGATATGTTTACGCAAGAGATTGCGATTGACTTGGGTACAGCGAATACGCTAATCATACATAACAACAAAATCGTTGTGGATCAGCCTTCTATCGTGGCGATAGAGCGCTCGTCCGGCAAACCGATTGCTGTTGGGGAACAGGCAAAACATATGCAAGGGAAGACCCATGAGGATATCAAAACAGTTCGCCCGTTGAAGGATGGTGTGATTGCAGATTTCCACGCTTCCGAACATATGATCAAGGAATTTATCAAGCAGATCCCAGGTATCAAAGGAAAGCTTTTTCAACCCGCACTCAGAATTGTTATTTGTATCCCCTCCGGAATTACCGAAGTTGAAAAAAGAGCGGTAAGAGATTCTGCTCAAAAAGTTAATGCAAAAGAAGTTCGTTTGATTTATGAACCAATGGCTGCTGCAATAGGAGTTGGTATTGATGTTCAGAAACCAGAAGGTAATATGATTATCGACATAGGTGGCGGTACAACGGAAATTGCTGTAGTGGCGCTTGGCGGAATTGTTTGTGACAAATCTGTGAAAATTGCAGGCGATGTTTTTACCAATGATATTGCTTATTATCTTAGAACGCATCATAATTTGTATATCGGTGAAAGAACAGCTGAAAGAATCAAATTAGAAGTTGGTTCTGCAGTTGAAGAATTGGATGTTCCAATTGATGATATTCCTGTTCAAGGTCGTGATTTGATTACGGGTAAACCAAAAGAGATTATGGTCAATTATAAAGAAATTGCCAAAGCGCTTGACAAATCAATCATCAGAATCGAGGATGCCGTGATGGAAACTCTTTCTTTGACACCTCCGGAATTGGCTGCAGATATCTATAAAACGGGTATTTATCTTGCTGGTGGTGGTGCTCTTTTGAGAGGTTTGGCAGACAGACTTCACAGAAAAACCGGACTTCCTGTTTTCGTAGCAGAAGACCCGTTGAGAGCAGTTGTAAGAGGAACAGGGATTGCTCTTAAGAATATGGATAAATTCAATTTCCTTATCAAGTAATTAATTTTTTTTTCGAGGTCTTTTTTAGATGGGTGCTTTGCTGAGATTTTTTTCCAAGAATGCATTATTTGTGTTCTTCATATTCCTGCAATTGGTTGCAATTGTACTGATATTCAGCAAAAACGCTATGCAGCAAAGTTTCCTGGCAGCAAAAACGGCGGCTTTCAACTCGTGGGTTTCCGGTTATATTGACGAGGGAACTTCTTATTTGAAATTGAAGCAAATCAATGAAGACCTTGTTGTTCAGAACAAAGCCTTGATGAAAGAACTTTACGGAAAAGAAAAGTTGGATAAACCTGTTTTCCGAAGAGTTTATGATACAATCGGAGGAGGACAGATTTATACGTTCGTTGATGGCGAAGTTGTTTACAATACTATCAACAGAAAAGATAATTATTTCACGATTAACAGGGGACGTCTGCAAGGTGTAAGTTCCAAAATGGGTGTCATTGCACCACGCGGAATTGCCGGAATCGTTATCAATACAACCGATAATTATTCTTTGGTTCAATCGGTTTTGAGTACCAATAAAATCAAGATCAGCGCATCGCTCAAAAAGTCCGGTTATTTTGGAACATTGTCTTGGAAGGGCGATGATTCCAGAACGATGACTTTATCAGATATTCCGAAATATGTTCCGCTAAAAGTTGGCGACACCGTTGTAACTGATGGGAAATCTTCAATTTTCCCTGCCGGAATTTTAGTAGGAACAGTTGCCGGTTATCAGGTTGACAGCAAAACAGGATTTTGGGATGTTTCTGTAGAACTTAGCGAGAAAATCGGAAAACTGAGTACGGTTTATGTTGTAAGAAATCTTAAAAAATCGGAGGTTCAGAAAATAGATGATACTTTAAAGGCTCAAATTAAAAAAGATGGTCAGTAGAAACATTGCATCAGATTTGCTTTTAATAGCAATACTTACAGCTTTTCAGGTTTTTATCCTGAACAGGATTGCTTTGTTTGGGCAATATATTCCGGTGCTTTATCCTGTATTTGTAATGTTCTATCCGTTTTTTCGAAATCAATTTCAGTTTTTAGGATTGAGCTTTTTATTAGGATTATGTGTGGACGCATTTTTGGGAACTTGGGGAATCAATGCTTTTGCGACGACAGTTATCGCTTACTTTAGGACAATCATATTCAGAACATCAACGGATACGACTACGGATTTCTTTTCTTTCCAAAGTATCCAGTGGACACAGTTCATATTTTTTATCATCACCAGTATTTTTATCCATCAATTTTTGGTACAGTACATCGAGTTTTTTAAATTCGATAGATTTTTTGAAATTTTATTTAATGTAATAGTTACCAGTATAATCTCGTTTGTATTTATATTAGCCTATACATTAGCATTTAAAATCAAGCAAAAAGTCTGAAAACCGAAAAATGTATATAAAAAACCAAACTATATTTTCTTTGACATTGAGGTTGCATATGTCCTCTAAAAAATAGAAAAGCACATATGAAATCACAGTATCTCAAAATCATTCTCGCACTTTCCATCATTGCATTAATTTTTATTGCAAGGCTTTCCTATCTGCAACTGTTTACTGACAGATATGCGCTTAATGCTGCCAATACCTCAATCAAAATCGAATATGTAATCCCACCAAGAGGTGTCATCTTTGATAGAAACGGTAAAATCCTTGTAGGGAATCAACCGGCGTTTGAGATTTCATATACAGCGGCGCTTCTTAAACCTGATTTTGATACACTTGGTTTTTGTAAATTGATTAATATCTCAAAGCCGGATTTCATCAAAACGATGAAAAACATTGAGAAAGAAAAATATTATTCAAAGTTGACGCCAATGACTTTTATGAAAAATCTGAGTCGTGAAGATATGGCGAGAATTCAGGAATTGATTTTCAAATATCCGGCATTTTCAATTGTTCCGCGTCCGCAGAGACAATATGAAATCAATACTTCCGGAAATCTTTTGGGTTATACCAATCAGGTAAATGATAATGATATTAAAAAAGATTCTTTATATTATTTACCTGGAGATATTGTCGGGAAAAGCGGGATAGAAAAAGCATACGAAAAAGAGCTCAGAGGTGAAAAAGGAATGAAATATATCCAGAAAGATATTCGCCAGAGAAGCATTGGTTCTTACAAAAATGGAGAGCTTGACAAAGAAGTTGTTACCGGAAAAGACCTGACTTTGACAATCGATTACGATTTGCAAAGAATGGCGGAGGAAATGTTAGTTAATAAACACGGTGCAATCGTAGCATTAGACCCAAACAATGGCGAAATCCTGACAATGGCAACCGGCCCGGACATCGATCCGAATCTTTTTACAGGACCAAATAAATCCAGAAATCTCTACAAACTTGCTAACGATACGATTTTCGAAAACAAGCCAACCTTTGACCGCTCTGTTCAGGCAGCTTATCCACCAGGTTCTACTTTCAAATTGTTGACAGCTCTAGCGGCAATGGAAATGGGTGTGATGACAGATAAAACAATTTTCCCCTGTGGAAGAGGGTTCTTTTATCGTGGGAAAAGTATCAAAGGTCACGGTGGAGCAGACCCGCTGATTCCTTCTATTCAGGTTTCCAGCAACTGTTATTTCACTTATGCTTATATATCAATCATAAAAAAGTATCCGGGAAATCCGTCAAAAGGTGTAGATGAATGGAAAAAGATCGTCAATAGTTTTGGCGTTGGGGAATTCCTTAATAACGATTTGGCGGTCGGTGCAAAAGGTAGAATACCTTCCGGAGAATTCTATGAAAAAAGAATGAAATCTATTTATAAAGCCAGCGGTTCTAAACGGACAGATTATAAAAACTGGGACGAGATGCCAACTGGAGCTATATATAATGGTATGGGACAAGGAGATGTACTTTTGACACCGATGCAAATGGCCAATTTTGTAGCAGCTATTGCAAACAAAGGCTGGTATTATACACCACACGTTGTAAAATCTATCGATGGAAAACCAAATCCCGACCCAAGATTCAAGAAAAAACATATGACATTGGTTCAGAATCCTCATTTCTACAATGTTGTTCTTCAAGGTATGGAGGCCGTAATGTTGAGAGGAACGGGAAGAAGCTTGCTTTCTAAAGATTTCACACAATTGGCGAAAACAGGTACAGCTCAGGTGCCGCAAGGAAAAGATAATTCGATTTTTGTTTTGATTGCACCTGCGGATAAGCCGAAGATTGTTGTTGCGGCCGTTATGGAGCACGCAGGATTTGGAGCAACTTGGGCAGGTCCGGCTTGTACGACCATTGCCGAAAAATATATCACCGGGGAACTGAAAAGGGAAAATCTTTACAAAAAAATGATTACCTCGAGTTTTATGCCCGAGTATAAACGACAGTACATTTCTGAAATGAAACGAAAAGGGTGGTACAAAGAACCGCCTAAAGATTCAGCTCAGTTGAAGAGAATAAAAGACAGCTTACAAGCCATCCAAGAAAAAAAATTAAAGAAAGACAGTTCAAAAGTTAAACCTCTAAAATCCAAAGTAAAATGAAGTGGGCAGAAGGGATTGATAAATTAGGAATAACGCTATATGTTCTGTTATGTGTCTTTGCAATTCTTAACATTTATAGTGTAAAAGCAGAGTTGGGGCAAAAGCAGCTGATATTCTTCGGAATTTCTTGCTTCATTGGGATGATTATATTCTTTATGAGAACCAAGTTCTTCGAGAATATGTCCGCGATCATTTATGTTGGAGGAGTTTTGCTTTTAATTGGATTATTTCCCTTCGGAACAGAAATTCTTGGTCAGAAAAACTGGTACAAATTCGGTGGATTCACGATGCAGCCTGTAGAGTTTGCAAAGATTGGAACAGCTCTTATGCTGGCAAATTATGTTTCCAATCCGGATTTTAATCTCAAGAGTAAGAAAGTACTCTATACATCTTTGGCTATTGTTGCAATTCCTGGAGTTGTCGTTCTAATGATCCCGGATGTCGGTTCATTATTGGTGTTTTTCGCTTTTTTAATGGCACTTTATAGAGAGGGACTTTCGGGTTGGTTATTTGGTGTGATCTTCACCTTTGCTGCCGTTTTTCTCATCTCGATTGCGGTCAATCCGTTATATGTTGTGATTGCAATTCTTATCATTGCGGCTATTTTTGTTTTTTTTAACTTTTACACGATTCAAGGAAATGTCATGTATATTGTTGCGATCGTTCTTACAGTCGGGATCCTTAGTGCATTGTCTTATGGGTCACCTTACATTTTAACCAAACTTCCAAAGCACCAGCGCGAAAGAGTTGAGGTTTTATACAAAGGAGAAAAAGCCTTCCGGGATACTTCAGGCTATAACTTGCTGTATTCTAAAACGGCAATCGGTTCTGGTGGCTTGAAGGGGAAAGGTTATAAACAAGGTTCGGTAACGCAGGGTAAATTCGTTCCGGAGCAGGAAACCGATTATATTTTTTGTACCGTTGGAGAAGAATGGGGTTTTCTTGGTAGTACGATCTTGATTCTCTGTTATGCGGTTTTCATTGGCAGGATCTACTATCTGTCAGAAAATCAAAAATCAACATTCAATCGGGTTTTTGGCTATTGTTTTGCATCTATTTTATTAATGCACTTTTCCATCAATCTTGGGATGGTAATGGGACTTTTCCCGACTGTTGGGATTCCTTTGCCGTTTTTCAGTTACGGTGGAAGTTCGCTCCTGGCCTTCTCGATAATGACCTTTATTTTCTTCAAGTTGAACTATGCAGACAAAAACAGCCTTGTATAAAACGAAGCTGAACTTTATTATAATTAAAAATTTTAGTATTAAAAATAAATCTGTACAATCTGCCTTTTAGTGATTTGAATTTAATTCTTTACTAAAACCAAATACTCCCAAGGTTTCAGGTTGATAGTTGTCTTTTCAGAATCGATGTTAAAAATTTTTCCGGTGAATAATTCTCGATATTGTCCGAAATAATATTTGGTATCAACGGAAGTTGGAAGGCTTTTATCCGAGAAATTGAAAATAGATAGGACTGAGTCGTCATTCTTTTCACGATAAAAAGATAAAACATCATTCATCTGATCATTGGTTACTCGAATCATTTCTCCGCCCCATTTCCCATTCCAAAGCGCTTGGTTTTTATGCTTTAGATCAAATAACTTCTGATACATTCCATAGAATTTGTGGTCTTTCCAAACGATTTCGTCTTTTTCAAAAAACGCAAGACTTCTGTCCAGCCCAGCTTCTTGTCCACTGTAGACCAAAGGCATTCCGTTGGCTGTTCCGCAAAGTGCCATTGCTGTTTCCAATCCTTTTCCGAAGTTTGAATACTGGTTGCCTTCCCAAGAATTCTTATCGTGATTGTCTGTGAAAAGCATTCTGTAAGAATCATAAGGAAAACTGCCGACATCGTGTGCCATATATTCGTATAAAGCATTAGCGCCTTTCCCACCTGTTGTTGCCAGTTTCAGTTTGTCCCAAAGCGTCCAGGAATAGGTCATATCAAAGGATTTTCTGTAAAGGTCACGCGATTCCCATTCTGCCAACATAAAAACCGGTTTTATCTGGTCAAGCTCTTCTCTTGCATTTTCCCAGAAATCAACCGGGATGAAACCTGCTACATCACATCTGTAACCATCGATGTTCGCTTCTTTTACCCAATATTTCAGAGCGCCGGTCATATATTCTCGGAAGTCCGGATTGTTATAATCGAAATCGATGACATCGTCCCAATCATACCAGGGCGTTGGCTGGAAATTACCTTCTCTGGATTTGGTGTACCAATCCGGATGTTCTTTTGCCAAAGGATTATCCCAAGCGGAATGATTACCAACCCAATCGATAATGACATACATTCCCATTGCGTGGATTTTGTCAACCAGGTTTTTCAAATCCTTTAAAGTTCCGAAATCTGGATTCACACCTTTGAAATCTTTTACAGAATAATAACTTCCCAGTTTTCCCTTTCTGTGTTCTTCTCCAATCGGATGTATTGGCATCAGCCACAGAATATCAACACCCATTTTTTTGAGTCTCGGCAAATGCTTTTCAAAGGCTTTGAAAGTATCTTCTTTGGTATATTGACGGATATTGACTTCGTAGATCGTGGCATTTTTGCTCCATTCTGGATGTTTGAGCTGCACGTAAGGCTTTGGCTGATAACGGGAATCTTTGGTTTGTGATAATCCCAGAAACGGAATCAGCAGAAATAAGAAAAGATATTTTAGAGAATTCATAAGGCTTATATATTTCTCTAAAATTAGAAAAAAGACTAATTAAGTTATTGAATTATTTTTAATTCTTTTCGGATTAAAAAAATACGAACGCCTAATTCCAAAACAAATAAGCCTTCCGCCAAAATGAACAAAGCTTCCGCCAAAACAAACAAGCTTTCCGCTAAAACGAATAAGCCATCCGCCAAAGTGAATAAGTCATCCGCCAAAATGAACAAGCTATCCGCCAAAACAAACAAAGCTTCTGCCAAAGTGAATAAAGCTTCCGCCAAAATAAAAAGACAATTTCCAAATAAAAAAAAGCATTCCGAGTTTTTTCGAAATGCTTTTTTAAATTTTTTTTTAAAGAATTAAGAATACATCTGCTCTTGTAATTCTTTGATTTTTTTGTCCGATAGATATTCATCGTAAGTCATATCTCTGTCGATGATTCCTTTCGGCGTCAACTCGATGATACGGTTACAGACCGTTCCCAGCAATTCGTGGTCATGGGAAGACAGCAAGATGTTTCCTTTGAAGTTGTTCAATGAGTTGTTCAATGTTGTAATACTCTCCAGGTCCAAGTGGTTGGTTGGTTCATCCAAAAGAAGAACATTCGCTTTCTGAAGCATCATCCTACTGAACATACAACGCATTTTCTCACCTCCGGAAAGAACTTTACAAGACTTAAGCGCTTCGTCCCCAGAGAAAAGCATTCTTCCCAGGAAACCTCTCATAAACTCTTCATGACGCTCTTCATCATTCTTTGTGAATTGTCTCAACCAATCTACCAAGTTAAGGTCATCTTGGAAGAAATCTGTGTTGTCCAAAGGCATATAAGATTGGTTAGTCGTAACACCCCAAGCAATAGCGCCTTTGTCTGCTTCTACATTTCCAGAAAGGATTTGGAAAAATTCTGTAATCGCCAATGAGTTCCTTGAAAGAACAGCAACTTTATCTCCTTTTTTAAGGTTAAGGTCAACGTTTGAGAACAATAATTCTCCGTCTTTTGTTTTTTCAAGACCCTTAACATCTAGAATTTGGTCACCAACTTCTCTTTCAACATCGAAAATAATTGCAGGATAACGACGGGAAGAAGGTTTGATGTCATCGATGTTCAATTTGTCAATCATCTTCTTACGAGCAGTAGCTTGTTTGGCTTTCGCTACGTTAGAACTAAATCTAGCAATGAAATCCTGTAATTCTTTCTTCTTATCTTCTGCTTTTTTGTTGGCCTGAGCTCTTTGTCTCGTAGCTAATTGAGAAGCCTGATACCAGAAAGAGTAGTTACCGGTATATAAGTTAAGTTTAGAATAATCCAAATCTCCAATATGTGTACAAACCGTATCCAAGAAGTGACGGTCGTGAGAAACTACTATAACTGTATTCTCATAATCTGCTAAGAAATCTTCCAGCCAAGCAATCGTTGCAATGTCCAGGTCATTGGTAGGCTCATCCAAGATCAAAACATCAGGATTACCAAACAAAGCCTGTGCAAGCAAAACTCTTACTTTGTCTTTGTTTTCCAATTCGCCCATCAATTGATAATGCATATCTTCTGTGATACCAACATTTGAAAGCAAAGTTTGCGCATCGGCTTCAGAATTCCATCCGCCCATTTCGTCATATATTACACCTAGTTCTCCAGCCTTGATTCCATCTTCATCAGAGAAATCTTCTTTAGCATAAAGTGCGTCCATCTCTTCTTTGATATCGAAAAGTCTCTTGTTTCCTCTAAGGATGGTTTCTAAAACCGTGAAGTTGTCATAAGCAAAGTGGTCCTGCTCAAGAACCGACATTCTTTTGCCGTTCTCCAAAGACACATTTCCAGAAGTTGGTTCCTGTTTTCCGCTTAATATTTTGAGAAATGTAGATTTTCCGGCACCATTTGCACCGATAATCCCATAACAATTTCCTTTCGTGAATTTTATATTAACTTCGTCAAAGAGAACCCTCTTCCCGAACTGTAATGATAAATTAGATATTGTTAACATATAGTTTTGTAAATTTGTTGCAAAAATACGAAAATAAGTTGGGATAGTGAAGTGTCTGCAACGACTTATAATATGAAATAGCAATAGTCAAATCTTTAAATAAACTACTATTAATTTAGACATTTACATTTGACCTTTGAAAAAAGCCAAGCTTCCAAATGAAAGTTAAAATAGAAAAATCTGTTAATATTCTTAATAAACGTGCCCGCTTCGAATATGAAATTCTGGATGAATACGAAGCCGGAATTGTATTGACCGGTACCGAAATAAAATCACTGCGTTCTTCCAAAGCATCCATCACCGAAAGCTTCTGCCGGTTCATTGATGATGAATTGTATGTTATTAATATGATGATAGATGAGTACAAATTAGGAACTTTTTATAACCACAAAACAAAAAGGGAACGGAAGTTGCTACTGCATAATTACGAATTGCAAAAACTTAAAAAAAAGTTAAAGGATGTTGGGAATACTATAATCCCGTTAAAGCTATATATCAACAATAATGGAAAAGCGAAATTGCTTATTTCTTTAGCCAGAGGGAAAAAACTCTATGATAAAAGAGAGGCAATAAAAGATAGAGAGAATAAACTCAACATCCAGCGATTGTTAAAGAAAAACTAAAAAAACTTTGTTTATAAAGAAAAATTATATTTATTTTGCATTATCAATTATTTAATCATTTAATTCTATGAAAAATCTAAAATTAGGAATTTCAG
>Ga0065704_10002075_pt1 | contig 10134 bp, 8 predicted proteins | sample SwiRhicommuniRL2_FD_59091 | JGI IMG/M metagenome (GOLD analysis project Ga0065704, IMG submission 59091) | Switchgrass rhizosphere bacterial communities from Rose Lake, Michigan, USA - RL2 v2 (version 2) | ecosystem: Host-associated > Plants > Roots > Rhizosphere > Soil | place: East Lansing, MI | reverse complement strand
GAACTAAAAGGTGATCGCCAACAATCGCGGTCTGTACCATGAGTTGGATCACCGTCGTCTGGTCGATGAATGCCGGAGCGTGTTTAACGCTGGCGGCGTTCTATGGCGTCGTCTGGTGCAAACAGCGCGATAACTGGGTGCATTTGCTGTTTTCCTGTAGCGCGGTCGCAGCCGCGGCGATCTCCGCATTCGAGTTATGGATGACAAACGCCAGGACAGTGGAGCAATACGAACTGTTGGTGCGCTGGATACATTTGCCGACGTGGGTCCTCATTGTCTCATTCGTGGCTTTCGTGCGGCTCTATTTACATGGCGGACGTGCCGTGTGGCGACGCGGGAATCGGCGACGCGCCTTGCTGGTCGGCGGCAGCATGATCTTTGGCGCGATCCTTGCGTGGCATGTCCCCTTGGTGATCTGGGGAATTATCGATGTCCCTTTGTTCCTCGGCTTCACCTGTACCGGGATCGTCGCGGCAATGGGATATGAGCTGAGCAGCGACATGGCTCGCGCCGCGCGTCTGACGCACGAATTGGAAATTAGCGAGAAGAGGTTCAACCTGGCCGCGGACTCGGCCAACCTCGGAATGTGGGAGTGGGATCTGGAGAAAGATGAAATCTGGGTCACCCCGACGCGTCGGGGGCAGTTGGGTTTCTCTGCTTCTGGAAAAATCACATTCGAAGAGCTCATTTCTCGATGGCACGAAGATGATCGCGACAAAGCCCGGCAGGCCGTGAATGAGGCGATCCAACATGGCAAAGATTATCAGGCAGAGTTTCGGGTTGTTCGGGGGGACGGCAGTATGCAGTGGGTCTGCGCGCGCGGCCGCGTGCAAGTGGATGAACGCGGCAAGGCGAAGCGGCTTACGGGAATCAGCCTGGATATTACGGCCCGAAAAGAGGCGGAGGTCCTTGCCCGCAACCAGCGCGCCGAACTTGAAAAACTCAGGCAGCAGAGGACCGCATTACTTGAAAGAGAGATCGCAGTGCGCGCGCGGCTCGAACGTGAGGTGATCGAGAGTTGTGCCCGCGAACAACGCCGCATCGCCTATGACTTGCACGATGGACTGGGGCAACAACTCGTCAGCATTGCTTTGAGCGCAAAGCTGCTTGAAGAACAGTTGCGCCCAGATCGGCCTACCGAAGCCGAGAAGGCGTCGGCCATAGTGCGGCTCGCTAACGAAGCGGCCAGGCAGGCGCGACTCACCGCACGCAGTCTCGAAGGCGCGGACGGAGTGGGCGATTTGAAGACGGCGCTGGAGTCGCTGGCCACGAACATCAGCCAAAATTGCAGGGTGAGAAGCACGGTTAAAGCCAATGGCGCATCCTTGCCAGTTAGCGCGCCGGTGGCGACTCAACTTTACCGGATTGCTCAGGAAGCAGTACGCAACGCTGTGGAGCACGGTGCTGCTCGCGAGGTGCTGATCCAACTCACGTTCCGTCACCGGGACATGCTGCTGACGGTACAAGATAACGGTGAAGGTTTTGACACGAAGACGAACGGCCATGGCATGGGGCTTCGAATCATGCGCTATCGCGCACAGTGCATCGGCGGCTCGTGCGAAGTACACACCGGCGCCAGTAAAGGGACCACCGTTTATTGCCGTGTCCCGCTGGAAGCACAGCCTTCCCTTTCTACAATCTCATGAATGCAATAACACCAACCGAAAAAAAATCGCCCGTGATCGTGGTGGAGGACCATCCGGTACTATGCGACGGGCTCAAGCAGCTAATCAACAGCCAGCCTGACCTCGCCTGTGTCGGGGTCGCGGATGACATTTCGGGCGCCAAACGGCTCGTTGAAGAATGCAAACCTGATCTGATGGTTCTCGATTTTCGTTTGAAGACCGGCGACGCCCTCGACTTTATCAAAACGTTGCGGGTCGAATGTCCTCAAGTAAAGGTGCTCGTCCTCTCGCAATACGATGAGTTAATTTTCGCGGAGCGCGCGCTCCGTGCCGGCGCCTCCGGTTACATCATGAAAGAAAACACCACCGATGAGGTGCTCCGAGCAGTGCGCAAGATCCTCGCAGGTGAATTGTACTTCAGCGAACGCGTTGCCGCAGCGGTAGTGCAGCGGACCTTACGCGAAAGACCAATTCCCTCGCGTGCTGGAATTGAGCGGTTGTCGGATCGGGAGATGCAGGTGTTTCAACTTTTGGGGGCTGCATACAGCCCGCGAGAAATTGCAGAACAATTTCACCTTAGCCGGAAGACAATCGAGACCCACTGCGAAAAAATTAAGCATAAGCTAAGCCTGTACACTGCAGCCGAGCTTAAGCGGTTTGCCCGACAATGGGCTGCGGAACATTTGGCGCCGTCGGAACCCTGGGTCGTATCCTCGTCACAAAACGGCGGCGGATCAACTAACGAAGCATCCGGTCAAGGCGTCCGTTTCGGTAGCTAGGACCGTCTACGGTTCTGGAGCCGTGCTCCTGCGGGATGAGTTAGGCTTTGATGCCTGCACGGTAGGAACGGCGAGCGAATGTTCTGTAACAAAGCGCTCGTGTCAATAACTAGAATAATTCCTCCTAGGACCGTTTCACCTCCGCCCTAGGTCAAAACGAGGCACTCAACCAGCACAGTAGCCTGATAACTCTCTCCCGGAATTTCCGTTCAGTGTTGGTGAGATGGAATATTCCAAATCCAAGTTTCCCCGGGCGATCGCAGCAGCGGCCGCCCCGAACTAACAAACTTCTTGGATCGCCACGGGAATGGCCCCCCCCAGGAATCAAAAAATAAGAAAGACAAACTAAAACAGAAATGAAAACTAAATTAGCATTAATTATGACTCTGGCGGGATGTTTCCTTTGCGGAAATATCTTCGCCGCGCCGCTCCCCGGCGCGATCTTCACTACCGACCCCACCTGTAGTGGCGTCGATCTGAACATCTACGCGAGTAAAGGCGACGTCTATCTGAATGGCGGCCCGGCGCACCCAGGCGCGGCAAGTCTGCCCGACGGATCTTATTACGTGCGGGTCACGAACCCGGGCGGGTCCCTCCTGCTGGGCACCAGCGTAGGGTCAGGAGATCCCACGCCTTTTGTCGTCAGCGGCGGCGTCGCAAACTGTATTCAACTCTGTAGCGTTCTCATATCCGGTGGCAACCCCGACCCCGCCTGTGGCTACGATGACACCGACAACCCCGGCGGAGAGTACAAAGTCTGGGTGAGCACGGTCTCCACTTTCGACAACAACAGCACCAAGACCGATAACTTCAAAGTCAGGTCGGGCGGCGGTGACAACACTGCGACTTTGTGCGTGAACAAGTTTTACGATGCTAACGTCAATGGCATCAACGATGATCCCATACAGATTAATGGCTGGAAGTATCGAGTTTTCGCCGATGATAATCTGATCATTGAAGCTGAAACTTATCACTGCTCAGTAGTCGATCCGGACACATTCCACGTTATTGAGGGGACGCCGGTAGAATCGAAGTGGCTTCATACCACCCCAACTGAGGTCCAGATCACCCTGGCAGCCAATGACAACCGAACTGTCGACTTTGGCAACGTTTGTCTGGGAGCAGGCGGCGGTTTGACCCTCGGATTCTGGAGCAATAGGAACGGTCAGGCCTTGGAAACGGCATACGACTTTACGATTCTTAACGCGCTATGCCTAAAAAATCCTGGCGGCCAGGACCAGAACTTCAACGGCACGCTCGCCCAGCAAAAGACCGCTCTCCATGACTGGCTGCTCAACGCCAATGCAAGCAACATGGCTAATATGCTTAGCGCCCAACTTGCTGCCATGGTGCTTAATGTCCTGCACACAAAAGTTGATGGCTCTAAGCTGGTTTACGGAGGCGACTGCGCTAAGGCCTACCAACAATCGGGGCAACTTCCTGGAAGTAATGGGTTCATCACGGTTAATGACTTGATGACCACCGCTAACACTGAGCTATGTGCCCACGGGGTCACGCTTAGCGGCAGCCCCTTCCGCGCATTCCAAGAGTGCATGAAAACCACGCTGGACAACGCCAACAACAACCAGAACTTCGTGCAGGCTACACCCTGCCCGTTCAGCTTTCCCGTAGCGCCATAATAGCGGAAGCATAAAGTTAGTCCCCCACCTTGGAGGGCTCTGCGGGAAACCGTGGAGTCCTCCTTGCTGTAGCTGGTTGCTTATTGGAGGATTTGGGAACACTGCGCTTGGTTGGCGTGTCGTAGACGCTGGCCACGAATAAGTACGAGAAGCTGTGCCCTAAACGGAAACCACAAGCTTGTCATTAGCCGGGTATGAGCGACTCAGTCGAGCGATCGCCAAAAATAGCAATCTTCGTATTAGACGAGCAACCGCTCCTCCGCTACGGCATCAGCGCTTATCTGAACTCACAGCCAGACATGATGGTGTGCGGTGAGGCGGAGAGTTTATTGAACGCGCGGAGCAAGATCGCCCAGTGCCAGCCGCAATTAGTGCTGACCGGTCTGCGACTGGGCACGGGAGATAGCTTGAAGTCGATCAAAAAGCTAAAAGCCGAAATACCTCGGCTGCTCATCTTGGTGTACTCTGCACTTGAGGAAAGTATTTTTGCCGAGCGCGCCATGCGTGCGGGAGCGAGTGGTTACGTGATGACACAAGCTCCCACAGACGCGCTGGTGTCCGCTATTCGCGAGATTGTGGGGGGCGGCATTTATGTGAGCCGGGACGTAGCCCTGAGTGCATTCCGGAAATCGCTTCGCCCGATCCCGAAACACAATTACGGTCTTAGACCAGCTGACTGTCTTGAAGAGTTGTCGAATCGCGAGATGCACGTTTTCCAGTTGCTCGGCTCGGGGCTTACCAATCGGCAGATCGCAACATCGTTGGATTTGAGCGTCAAGACGGTTGAGAGCCACCAGGAAAATATCAAACACAAGCTTTACCTAAGCTCCTGTGCGGAGGTGTGGAAGCGCGCCGCCAAATGGATGGAGCAAACTTCCCCCGCCAAAGAACATCTTTGCTGCGTTGCCCCGGATGAGCGGAAAAAGAAACCGCCGTCTCTTAGCTCGCCTATTGTAGAAGCGCTCGCCACGCAAACCACGGCCACTCCCGAGTCGTTCCCCAGTCGGCCTGAGTCGCACGCGCAATAGGGATCATGAACAGATTCGGTCTATCCGTTCTACGGTACCTCTCGCCGTGCCTGCTACGTCGCAGCTCGCGGTGAACGCGGCGCGGCGGAAAATTATTTCAGCGCTTGCTGAATTGCACTCGGGTCGTCGAGCAAAATCCATTCGACTACGGAAATCGGCAGACTGCCGTTCTTGATCAGGTCATCATGAAATTGGCCCAGCCGGAAATTTTCGCCCTGTTTATCTTTGTAGCGGCCGAGCAAATTCATGATTTGCCATTTGCCTGTGATGTAGCTGATTTTTTGCGTCGGACTTGAAGCGGCGCCGGCTGCTTCGCCTTCCGCTGCCTCGCGATCCAATCCACCGGCGTCCATGAAGTACTTCACTGCTTGTTCAAAAGTCCATCTGCCGGTTTGCAGATTCACGTCGACACCGATGCGCGCAGCGCGATAGCGCGACAGGCGAAGGATTTGTCCCTGGGCGGGTGAGTTGTTTGGATAAAGCCCGGTGCGGGATAGCATCTCTTCGCCATATAACGCCCAGCCTTCGACGAAGACACTATCTTCATGCTGGCGACGGATTTCATCGGCCGAGTGATTCGCGATTGAGAGCTGGAGAAAATGGCCCGGAATACCTTCGTGCCCGAGGATTGGCCGCGGATCTTCAATCGCAGCGCGAATATAAAAGTTTTTTGAGCCCGGATTGTACGTCGGAATAAAGAAAAAACCGGTCGGATCCTTGTCGTAAACGCCGGGAGGATTCATGAAGCCGCCGGGGCTTGTCGGCTTAAAGGCCTCCGGTAACTGCCGAATTTGGAACGGCCCAAGGTAACCCGGCAGCGTCACCAAATTGTGCTCTTTGAGAAAATTAATCATCTCGGTTTCACGACTCTCGTACGCTTTTAAGAACGACTCCTGCTCGGGTGGAATGTTCGGCGCCCGTTTCGGATCGGGATCAGCGAGCTTCGGATCGGGCAGTAACGCTTCGAGCGCACGGTAACGCGCCAGCTCGGCGCGCCCGATCATTTCCACCTCCGAGCCATTCAACGGCAGGAGCAGAACGTGCTTGAGATAGTAGTTGTAATTTGCTTCGCCCATCGGCGTGAAATCCACCATTTTTGGAGCGCGCTTCTCCAGCTCGTCGGCATAGGCGTGCAGAGCTGTGAGCGCCGCGTCGCGCGCTTTCACTAATTCCTCATGCTCGTTAGGCGACAGATCCAAATCCAGCGCCATTAGGCTGTTGTTCAAAAGCGGATCAATCGAGCGGGCGGATTGAATCGCGAGCTGCGCATAAAGTTTCACCGGCTTTTGCAAATTGTTCAGACCTTGCTTCAACAGCGCTGGCATCTGTTTGAGACGCACTGTAGCCGCGAGCGCGCGCTTCCGCGGCGTGTCGTAGTCCTTCTTTAACAACGAAAAAATGCCGTTCGTGCATTCGCCCGTGTAAACCTGCGGATTTGTGAACTCGAACTTCAGGACGCGATCGCCGAACTCGACATTCTCAAGCTGCGCGCGAAAGAGAATCCAATCGACGCGTTCGTCTTTCGGCCAGTTGTCGGTCTTCATCGCCCGGACCTTCTCCAGGAGCGAATGCACGTGCTTAGAGCGCTCGGCAATTTTACCCGGCGAATAGTCAGTCAGCCGATCGTCCCAGGTATGGAGTCCGGCCTCGCTGCTGCGGACCGGATAATTCTCATTCCGCCACGCGTAATAGTCGTCTGCGAGCTTGTGCAGCGCTGCCGATGCCGCGCTCACACTTTGATTTTTGAAAGCGTCGGCGTTGATACCCGGCGTCGATTTTGTGATCAACCCCTTGTTGGAAACGTCTGGATTACGCTGCGACGGTGACTGCGCGTGTGCGATGGCGCAAGCGATTAGGCACAGGACGGAGACGAGTACCCGCGGATTATTGAGACGCATGAGGCGAAGTGTAATTACAGCTGGTGAAACGCAAAGCGCAAACGCTGTGTAGCGGGATCATTCATCCCGCTTCTTTCAATCCGCCTCTTTGAGTTCGCGCAGCAATTGCTCTTTCAAATGTCGCCGCGCAGCCTTTTTGATCGCGCGACGCTCGGCGGCTACCTCTTGCTTCTCCGCCTGACGTTCGCGCCGTGTTCGCGGTTCCACAGACTGCGACACGTGCCGGATCTTGGGCCGGCGCGCTCCGATGTTTCTCTCTTTTGGTTTTGCGTACGGATCCATGAATGTTAGCGCTACCGGTTGGCGATAAAAAATAACAGGAACCACGGCTTGTCGCGCCATAATTTATCGACAGGAGGTTCGTGATTAACAAATGAAAACGCTTGGGATCATCGGCGGTCTTGGCCCGGAAAGCACACTGGACTATTACCAAAGGATAATCGCACTTTATCGCGAGCGCACCGGCGACAGGCATTATCCGGAATTTGTCATCGTTAGCGTTGACCTGAGAAAGGGACTCGACTTCATGGACGCAAACGACCTAAGCGGCATGACCAATTACTTGCTTGAAGGCATCGACAAACTCGCGCGGGCTGGCTCAGATTTGGGAATAATCTCTGCAAACACGCCTCACATCGTGTTCGATGAGGTTGCGCCGAAGTCACCGATTCCACTGATAAGCATTGTCGAGGCGACGCGCGCTGCGGCCAAAATGCAGAACCTGAAACGGCTCGCCTTATTCGGGACGCGCTACACGATGCAGGCTACTTTTTATCCGAAAGTCTTCGCGCGCGACGATATCGAGTTACTTGTGCCGGACTTGCACGACCAGGATTACATTCACGATAAGTACATGAACGAATTGGTTCCCGGAAAATTTCTGGCAGACACCCGCGCCGGCTTACTAGCCATTGTCGATCGGATGAAAGCAACGAGCGACATCGACGGAGTGATTCTCGCCGGAACAGAGTTGCCGCTAATTCTTCGCGATCCGATTCACAACGGTGTCCCATTTCTCGATACAACAAAGATCCATGTCGAAGCCGCCGTCGCTCATATGCTTTCGTGAGCTATTTCATCGCAAACCGAAAATCGAAAAGGCAGAATGGGCGGTGAAGGGTTCGAACCTCCGACCCTCTCGGTGTAAACGAGACGCTCTACCACTGAGCTAACCGCCCGTTTTACCTATGAAAAGAGCCTCAAAAATCAGCCTGAAAAATTCCTGTTGTCCACCAGTTTTTATCCACCGTAGGTTGAGCACATGGATACCCGCACGGATAAGACCAGCGCATTTCAGAAAGTCGGTGAATGCCTTTATCGTTATTTGCCATCAGGCGTTTATTATGCCCGGATCAAGGCGAGCGGCAAGGAAATCAGGCGTTCGCTTCGGACAACTGATCGCAAGCTGGCGGATCGGCAGTTGCGACGATTGAAAGATGAGCAGGGTCAGGTTGATCGTTCGCAGGGCAGATTGACGCTGGCCGAACTGTGCGACCGTTATAAAAAGACCGTGCAACATCAGGGATTGAAAACGGTAATCCAAAAGACGTACGTCGCGGACAGGATCAGGGACCATTGGCCGACCGGGAGTGTCATCCAAGTAGCCAAGGTCAGACCGAGCGATGTCGATATGTGGCTGGCGCGTTACCAATTCGGCGCAGCGTCGCGGAACTTTCACATTCAGGTACTGAAAGACGTGTTTGATTTGGCGGTACGGGACAAGATCATTGTTGTTTCGCCAGCACAGCATCTGAGGTACGTAAAACGCGATAAACCGATTCGCAGGACACCGACATTCGAGCAATTTCAAGCAATCGTTGAAAGCATCCGGGCGCAAAGATTCAACGGGCACGATGCCGATGAGTCCGCAGACTTCGTTGAGTTCATCGGATTGGCGGGGCTAGGGCAAGCTGAGGCATCGGCGCTGGAATGGCCCGACATTGACTGGCAGCGTGAACAGATCACTACGTTTCGGCATAAGACGAAATCAGGATTCGCGATGCCACTGTACCCACAGTTGCGGTCACTGTTAGAAAAGCGGCACGCAAAGAAAACGGATGACGGTCGAGTGTTCAGGATCAATGATGCAGGGCGAGCGCTTGGGGCAGCGTGCAAACGATTGAAGCTGCCAGCGTTTAGTCACAGATCATTCCGTCGCATGTTCATCACTCGCGCAATCGAGAAGGGTGTGGATGTAAAAGTGATCTCGGAATGGCAGGGCCACAAAGACGGCGGTAAACTCATCCTCGACACCTACAGCCATGTTAACCGCGTTCATTCGCAACGGATGGCGCAATTGATGACGACAGAGCAGCCGGAGAATGTTGTTCCCATGTTGAGAGCGAACTAGTACGACGAAATGGGCGCCAGAAAAAAGAAATTTGCATGTCCTTCGCCGTTTCGGTTTAAGAAATCGCCGATCGTTGCCGCTCTCATAATCGATCACCCTCGGCGAGGCTCCCAATCGGTGGGATTGGGACGCTTCGTTCGGCTGACACAATCGGGACCCCGGACGGCGCTTACTCAGCAGGCGATAATTAATTTCGCGCGCGGCGAAACCTTCGAGGCTCAAATTAAAGCGGACGAGGATCCCAAGTTGGTAATGATAAAGCGGGCATTTGATCGCGCTTTCATTTGTGAGGCTGCCGATAAAGCTGGCGAGCGGGTGAGCAGATTGATCCTCCTATGGCGCCGGATTCGTTGGTTGCAGGACGGCCTGGGGTATTCGAATGAACTAGAGCGTCTAAAGCAGCTTGCGGCGTACCAAGAGCAGCTTATGGAGTTGCTCGTTGAAGCCGCCCAACTCGGCGATAATGATTTTTTCACCCGCATGCGCCAGGCGATCAAACGTGTCGCACGCGAAAAAGCGAGATATATGAGCGGCTTCATCGTGTGCGCTGCGTTTTCCAAATTGTATGAGGATTCTGGGCTTTCGGGGCAGCGACACTTGCCCACAGCCACGCAGGTCAAAGATTGCATCAAGAAATTCTTTCCCGATTTCGCAGACTCCAATGTCGGTTTTTTTGGAAACAAATTGGGCCTGAAATTCTCGCCGGGGAAACCTGGAAGGCGGAAAACACAACGGCCCGCTGGATGGCGCCCGCCGCCAAGACAGCGCACCAGGAAAAGGCCAATTCGCGACGTGACTAGTCCAATGTCGAAGG
>Ga0065704_10001011_pt1 | contig 10135 bp, 9 predicted proteins | sample SwiRhicommuniRL2_FD_59091 | JGI IMG/M metagenome (GOLD analysis project Ga0065704, IMG submission 59091) | Switchgrass rhizosphere bacterial communities from Rose Lake, Michigan, USA - RL2 v2 (version 2) | ecosystem: Host-associated > Plants > Roots > Rhizosphere > Soil | place: East Lansing, MI | reverse complement strand
AAAACAGATTTGGCAATGTCGATACCAACAACTCTGATTGTGTTCATGTGATATCACTCCTGAATTAATTGCAGTCAATAGAGTATGGCACTGGCTACTTCAGGGAGGGGCGTCCATAACATCACTACAGTTCATTCCGGGCAGTCGTAAAATTTATAGCTTGCATAGTCATATGCCTTATTGAAGTGTACAACCCATATGTACACTCCATCAGTTTTTTTTCAACACTTCCACTGGGGCTATTGGATAACACGCTAGATCTAATATTGGTTGGCATAATGACCAATTCACAACTACCCTGAATAATTCGTACCTGGATTATATAAATCCAGAATAAATAACTGACAACTAAAGGATCCCTATGAGCGAAGTAAAAATTGTTGCAACACTGACCCCTTTACCTGAATTTATCGAAACTATAAGAGATGCCGCACTGGCAATGGTTTCTCCAACTCATCTTGAAGAAGGATGCCTGCAATATGATCTGCATGGAAGCCATGCTGTACCCGATGTGCGTAACCTCGAAAATACAGGTAAAGTGTCATTCGTCTTTATTGAACGCAGGAAGACTGAAGAAGATCTGAAAAAACACGTAGCAATGTCCTACCACGATGATTTTCTTGATATCTTGAGCGGTAAATTGGAAACCATTAACGTTCAGCGTCTGACTAAGCTATAAAAATCATGCATCGCGGGAGGGAATCGAAATAACCCTTTCGCAAATATCATTTATTCAGAATGCATCATTCAGTGTTAAAACCCTGCGGTTAATTCACTAAGTCTTATGTTCCTTTGGTGTATATCCAATATTTCTTTCACCAACCTCTAATTCTCACCCCCTGTACAAGAACCCAACACAGTCTTCAACAGAACTGCGTAACTTCACATAATGGGACTTATATAAAGTTAGATATTCACTTCCGTAGCTGGTAATCTATCCAGTAGTTATAGGTGCAGGTAATTTTTCGCAGATCATCTTGCAGGTTTTGCTACGTGAAATCTGCAAGGCAAATCCCCTGCATCCTTCTCAGAATCCACGTAGCGTTGTCAGTCACCGGGAGTTCGCTTTTTAAGCTATATATGGGCAAATTATCACCAATCAACCAGACACTACCTGCTATTCAGGCTGAAGAGGATGTTCTGGCGAGACTTAAGGAATTTGTTCAAGACAAAGAGGCGTTTTCGCCCAATACCTGGCGACAGCTGATGAGTGTTATGCGGATCTGCCACAGATGGTCGATTGAAAATAGCCGCTCGTTTTTGCCCATGCTTCCGGCCGACCTTCGCGATTATCTGAACTGGCTGCAAGAGAGCGGTCGCGCTTCTTCAACNATTGCGACGCATGGATCATTGATTTCAATGTTACACCGTAANGCTGGCCTAATCCCNCCTAATACTTCACCGCTGGTTTTCCGCGCANTGAAGAAAATAAATCGTGTTGCAGTTGTCACGGGTGAACGTACTGGCCAGGCCGTACCCTTTCGTCTTGAAGATCTGCTTGAGCTTGATGCGCTCTGGTCTGACTCGATATCGCTTCGCCATAAACGTGATTTGGCATTTCTGCATGTGGCTTACAGCACGCTGCTGCGTATCAGTGAATTAGCCCGTCTCCGTGTTCGTGATATCTCCCGGGCAACAGATGGCAGGATCATCCTTAATGTGAGTTACACCAAAACTATTGTTCAAACTGGTGGCCTGATCAAGTCCCTAAGTTCGCAGTCCTCCCGCCGGCTAACTGAGTGGATGTCGGTGTCTGGTATAAATGCTGAACCTGCCGCCTTCCTCTTTTGTCCGGTGCACCGCTCTGGGAGTGCAACTCTTTCAGCCACCCGTCCGCTGAGCACGCCTGCGATTGAATCAATTTTCGCACAGGCCTGGCTTACGATTGGAGCAGGTGAACCTATCATTCCAAACAAAGGGCGCTATACGGCCTGGACTGGTCACAGTGCCCGCGTAGGCGCTGCACAGGATATGGCGGGACGTGGCTATGCTGTCGCTCAGATCATGCAGGAAGGGACATGGAAAAAACCTGAAACATTAATGCGTTATATCCGTAATCTTCAGGCGCATGAAGGTGCGATGACCGATATTATGGAAAAAAGCACTCTAGATCATAATAATACAAAATAATACAAAATAACAGAAATCACACTTCATCATTATGAAGTATTACTTCATATTTAGTATTTTTCGGTTTCATCACATGCTGTGCTTCATGGTCTTTGGAAACGCTAAAGGCGTAGCATTAATGTCATCGGATTAATTGGCGATGATGTAAAACCGTAGTGTTCATAAAATTGTTTAGCCGGTTCATGAAGTGCATGTACGAGCAATGCTCTGACCCCTGTGTTTTCAGCAATTGAGCGAACTCGAAGAACGGCATCCTGTAGCAATGATGAACCTAACTTTACTCCTTGAGTGCGAAGGTCGACCGCCAGTCTTCCCAATACTATGACCGGAATAGGATCAGGCATATTACGCCGAACAGATCCTGCCGCTTCCCTGTGCGACACAGCACCGGCTGCGAGTGCATAATAACCAACAACACTTTTATCGTGAGCCGTGACAACAAAAGTACGACTTGCACCGTTTAAGTGGTTTGTCAGAGCGCGCCGTTTTAACCATTCATCTAACGTTGTTTCCCCACAACCGAAAGCGTCAAGGATATGTGCAGTTGTAAGTGGCTCAGGAGCAGACAATTGTAAACTCATGCCCAAGGCGCTTTAACTGCCATCAGACGTTCCAGACCTTGATTTGCATTTTGAGGTGCGTCAAGCANNGCTGTGAATTCATGAAATTTNTCAGTATCTAACTGGAAAAAAACTTGGTCGAGCAGAATAGCNTGTGCGCGCTCACACGCTACTTCCAACATAAAATCAGATCGGTTTTTACCTAATAGGCTGGCGGCTTGATCTATGAGATCACGTTGTTCTGGCAAAGCACGCAAATTAATCGCAGCGTCACGCATTTTTTATATCTCCTGTATTGACAATGGATATACATTATAAGGTTGTGTATCTATTGTCAATACACTGTGCCCTTGAGCAATTCTCGATACATGCACGGAAAGATTATCAGGACCGGCGCCGGCGATAGGAAGAAGGGATCACAAAAGCTAAAGCGGCTGGGAAATTTCGTGGACGACAAGCTGACCTGCTGCTGCATGACAAAATCCTTGAACTCAGAATTAAGAATAAGCAAAGCATCGGGGATACGGCCAGTGAAGAACAGGCTTACCGAGGTTGGTATTAATAGCCGCCGATAATAAATACCAAAATGGTGATCGGTCGTTTTGGGGAGTTTTCGTCTATGCCGTAAAAAACCCAACCTGCGGAGGAGGGGAGTTGAGCGAGCGGCAACGCCCCGTCACCGTCGCTTTCCCCCGTACCGGATGCGCAGGCACCTGATACAAAAGGGATTATAGCGCAGCGCCCAGAAAAAAACTCCCTTTGACGCCAACAGGAAAAATCTCCACCCTTAAAAATCGGAAAACACTACATATGGTAGCGGCAGCATCTGAGCGGCATACCATATGTAGTGTTTGGCGGAGGGGTTCGCCGGTGGCCTGAGAATGTTGGGCAGTCTGGGGGGAAACCCCAATCCGGCGAACCGGATTAAAGACGTGTGTACCATGAGGGGGATTCCCCCCGTGCCTGCAACTCATAAGCAGTATAATGAAAACGCTTACTGCTGAGTTTTGTCATATAATGGCATTTCTTGGGGGGTGTATAAACACAGGGAATTCTATATGAACATTCAAATTGATAAGCCTGAAAATACGGACAAGATCATTGATTCTTTACGCCCCTATTTTAGGTGCTATTATCTTAAACATGGTAAACCTGTTAATAAAGATTTCTTCAAAAACTTCCAGATCGTATATATTGAAAACAACGGTGATTTTGATTGGATGCTAAAAAACTCAGAAATCTTAACTAGAAGATACGCGCCGTTCATATTAAAAGCAGCTGTTAATGAATGGAAGAAGTATCGGTTTGAAACATATCCGCATAAAACCTATATCGAGAACCACAAAGTTACAGCAGGTAAAGTAGAACGATGCGATACCGTAAAACTCGGAGATATGCATAAATACTCTAGGCAATACGGATATGTTCTCTATCAAGCTGCAAATATGGACAGCGGTAAAATACTGCAAGTTGTTTATTTAGATGGAATCCCTGATCGCCAGTTTTATATTTCATGGGGTTACTTAGCAAAAGGAATACAGCAATACGACATTATTGATTTTGAATATAGCAACGTTACTGGTTACAACATGATCAATAAAAGAACACTGGAGGGTGGAGGAGGTAATTTCAGTAACGCAAGGATGATTCGGATCAATGGGCATGAATACTCTTCAATTAGAATGGCATATTCACATTTAAACCCTGCCATATCCTACAGTACTGTATGCCAACGTCTGAGGCGAAAAATCCCGGCTGAATGGGCATTCAGTAACGAACGTTTCAAAAATGGCATCATTAATAAACTCGGGGTTATAATAAAATAACTCTCATTTTATTGCAATAATCTTTTAACTGCATGTAAAAATATCTTATAAGGATTAAGAATATAAAAAATAATGACTGATACATTAATTAAGCACTTATTAGAGGAAGTTGATGGGCAAAATATTCAAACTATGTTGTTTGATAGTCATTGTATAATCATGATTTTAACCAATATGCGGCACCTCTGATAATATAAGGGTTAAATGCCGGAATCCCAAACAATTGCGTCACCAGATGCTAAAATCCGTAAGAGTCATATGACAATAAATAAATCACGGGTTATATGTAAATAATTTGAGATTACTATCGCTGTTTCGTGATTATTACTCAACAGGTCATTTATGTAATAAAGTCGGAAGTAGTTTCTGCGAGGTAGGAATGTTTCCGGCATTGAATTCCACATAATTAGCACATACAACATGATTAAAAATGTTGAACTACTAACACCGGAAATAATTCCTAGAATTTCAAGATTGGAATCTTCATTGCTTGTTAAATTCATGTTGAATACTATTGAGAATAGCCAGCGTTTCCTTAAGTTTATTTTGTTGAACGTCTGGGAATTTAAGCTGCCTTATTACATAGCAATATGCAGTTGCTAGAAATTCTCTTTCATTAATGTTTCTTCTAGCCCAATCCCTAATCACTTTAAGTTTGGAAAGTTTTGCATCAGAGAAAAATACTTCATCATTCGCCCATGAATAAATTAAATCATTCATAAACCAACCAGAGACCTTCGAACCCTTATTAAAGAAAAAACCAAGTTCTAAACATATAGCATCATAAGCGATAGGAGATATTTTAATATCACCATAATCAATAATATGACGAGTATTGTCAGTAGGGTTTATGAATACATTACCCCCATGAAAATCACAGTGACTAATACACATATTGAAATTCACTCTTCTTTTCTCAAACTGGGCGACCCAACTTAAATTAAACAAGTTAACCAATGATGACAAGGTTTCATCCGGTAAAAAAATATTTCTGATATCTGAAATTTGTTTAATTTCATTTTTAGAAAAGTCTCTCCATTCGCTAGTTAAATCGAAACATAATCCTAACTTCTCGCTTTCAAAAGTATCTGATGCGACATAATCAAACAAAGACATATTTTTTTCACTTTCTAAAAATTTATAATAGATAGAATTTAAATTTTTAGCGCCAAAGCTTGAAACATCGATTCTAGGTGGATATTTAGAATGATCTAATCTTCCGACCACATGATTTTCGTAGTTATGAGATTCCTCTTCAATCTTATCTAAATCACCAGTTTTTACAATTACTTTACTTAAGGTTTTATTATTTTCGTTCTGTATATCTAGTAGGTGGATTTTTGCACCAGAGTAACCAGGACCTATAGGATTAACATTTACTTTGAAACCGTTCATCTTATTAGCGATAATGGAAAAAACTCTTTTGTTTTTTTTATTTTCAGTAACGATATTATAAGATGGATGATTTGTATATAATTCGATATCATTTACTCTATTTATTTCTGATACGATTATATCAATAACCTCATAGAGGTCGTCCAATTTATTCTTTTTGAAATAATCAACAGTCTTAATTTCTATTTTTCCCCAAACTCTAGTAGAAAAACTTTGCCCAATCATCTCTCTGAAATGATCTGTAGAGGATGAACCAGTCAATATCAATATAGGAGTACCCGGAAAGTTCTTCCTGAAGAGCCTAAAGGCTTCAATGCCGTTGTCTTCGCTTGGTTCAGGTTCATTAAAACTCTTAGGTACGGATAAATCCAAAATAGCAAAATCAAAGAAATTTTCTTCTTCCTGGCATATATCTGATAACTGTTCAAGGTTTATTACATGTTTAACCTGATGAGGGATTAATATTTCTTGAACAATTTTTGCTTCTTGTGGATCATCTTCTAGTAATAAGAATTCAATCATTTATTCCACCTTAATGTTAAATTAGCACCTTCTGCTGCATCATTCTCTAAAGTCCAGTGACCATCTAGTCTTTCCATCGCCTTTGTAATGATCAAAAGTCCATATCCAAGATGATTATTCTTAGTGGTCACTTTTTTTTTCATCAACTGCTCAACTGGCAGGGTGATACCTATGCCATTATCCATTATTGAAATAAACCAATCTACATTGGTTTCACCCCACCAAATACTTATTTCAGTTTCCTTATCAAATTCTAAGCATGACTCAATGGCGTTCCTTATACCATTAGTTATAGCGAGTTTAAGTAAGTTTTTATCACATATGCAATTTATTCCAAAATTACCAGAGAGTCTTATTTCTGATAGGTTATTAGGGTATGCCGAGTGAATTAAGTTATTAATAAACTCATGAATATTAACTTCTTCAGTATTTTTAGATTTACTTGCCTCTTTTATTTGAGTTATTGCCTCTATGACTGACCTTAACATTTCTATGTGTTTTTTTGTTTCTGATATATCGTATGGCTTTATTTCATTTTTTGCAGTATATGCAATCCTACCTACTACAGATTCTAATTCGTGAAGGAACATACTTGCCATTTCATTCATACCATTTTGGTAGGACACTTGATGGTTTTGTGGAACCTCATCATCATTTACTTCATTCTTTACTGTGCTCTGCTGTAGTCTTGAAATTGCTAAATCTAAAGTTTTTTTTATGTAGCCTACTGTTTCTTTTTCATAAGCAGTTCTCAGATTTATTTCTAGCAATGGTAATTGATTTCCCGCTAAATACTTAGCCACATCATATCGCTGCTTAGGTGATACAGAATTTAACATATTTAATATTTCATCATTTTTCATTAGAATAAAACCCTGCTCTTGTATTGAAGGCTTGCTGCCCCCCCTCCATAATTCTAGATATAGTACTGATGATAGTTTTATTGTTAAGTTCACCGGAATCTTTTATATACCCTCTTTTACCATCAGACTCCAAATGAATTATATTATTTGCGGCACCTAACACTGGTATGTTAGCGTTATGAGTTATAATAATAAGCTGACCTGTTCTTGCACATTCCAGTATCGATGGTATTAAAGTTTCTGCTATAAAAGCATTATCTATATGATCTTCTGGTTGGTCCAGTATAACAACCTGATTATCATTCTGTAATATTATCGGCAATATCACAGTGCATCTTTGCCCAACCGATAAATTTGTAAATGGTTTATAAATTCCATTATCTAATAAAAAGAACTCGAAAGTATCTTCGACATCTGCCATTAGTATTTTTGCTATTGAATCAAAGGTCAATGCTGAAATTATAGATAGTGATCTTTGTTTTGAAGTTCCTAAAAAAAGGCTAATTGAATCTATGTCTTGATTGAAAACTATATTCAATAGTTCCGGTTTTGAAACTGATGATGCTAGATCATCCAAAATATCTTTGTATTTTAGGTTGGAAGATGAGTTCCTGAAAGTGTGTTCGAAGGCATCAGCATATAAAAACGTATTATTTGCGTGCAATCCTTTTATTTTTATGGATTTATTCAACTTGTCATTGAGATAATCTACTATTTCAATTCTCCTCTTAAATACTCCTTCATCAATAGCGATTAAATCTTCAACTGTTTTTATCAGATTTGTTTTTTCCTCATTAAAACGCTCTTTACTTTTTGAAGAGTTTTTAAGCTCTTCTTGTACTAATGACAAGCTAGTCATTATGTTCATTATTTTTCTATTTATATCTCCAGACCCAGCTACAAATGTTTCTATTTCACTCCTAACCCTGAATGATTCCTCATTAAGTCTATTAATAGCTTCAATTATGTTCGACCTAGTTTCATCAATTACTTGCTTGAATTGGGTGATTGTATTCGAGGCCATTAGCATATTTTCAGAAATGTTATCTTTAAACATTGCAAGGGCTTTATCTAAAAATCTAGGTGTTGGTTTTTCATTGAGTTCAGTAATGATAGAGTACTGTTCATCTTGCAGTTTCTTTAAACTAGTAAGTTCTTCGCTTACATTTTTCAATCTTTCCTCATCAACATGATATAAAGATATTTCATTGTTCATCCTGTTCAATTTATCGTTATTTAAGATGAATTGATTGTTAAGATTTTTGTATCCAGACTGCATAGACTGTAATTTAGTAATCTCGTCTAATAATAACTTTTCTTTTTTACTATTCTCTTGCTCAGAATCAACTTCAATCTGAAGCTTTCGCAATTTTTCACAAGAAATACTAATAGCGTCTTTAAGTTTATTTTTCTTACTAATGTATAAGTCTCGATCCTTGATGAACCCATCGATTAGTTTCACCCTACTTTGTGGGTCTAACCCTATACTTTCGATATCAGTCTGAGAGAAAATTAATGGCCATCTTGATGTGATCAAAGGTTTCTCAGCGACTCGTGATGCTGTACTGACTAATTCGTACTGATTTCCATTATCCTCTATAACTAGAGTTACAATACCATCCTCAAGAATCTGTACAGCCTGAGTATCATTTCCAGTTTGATTTGTTTTAATGTAACGTTTTATACCTAAGCAGTATCGAATCAACTCTACCAGTGAGGATTTCCCTGTTCCCCTGGAACCAATAACAGCATTCAAACCTGGAGTGAAATCTGCTTCAACTCCTTGTAAAAAACCACCCTCAACCTGTATTTTTTTTATAAGCATGCATATCTCCTTGAAGTTTCACAATGACCCTTCGTTCAATTAGTATTAATTTATCATATTTACAACTTATCATGCTTCTGGTCTGTCATCAGTACTTCCTGACCCTGACCCTGACCCAAAATCCTGCTCCATTCAGAAACAGAATTCCGGCATGATAATGACTTCCCTGAACGGAGGATGTGCCGATGAAAAAGTCACGATTCACCGAAGAGCAGATTATCTTTGCCCTGAGGCAGGCTGAACTGAGTGCGTCACACCTGGCGACAGAGTTGCTGATCAACCATAATTGATGCCAAAGCATAAAACTTGAATTGATAAGATAACGCAATTTTCTAACAATAAATTGCTTTAAAACAATGAGTTAAATTAGTATGATCATCATTATGTTAAATCAAAATCATTCAACTGCATGTTCTTTCTTCCCAAAAAATCCCAGTACAGACTTTCCTCTTCTATGGAACTCTTATCTATCTTCGTAATGCAGTATAAGAGATGCTCGGCTTTGTTGAATAAATCGAACTTTTGGCCGTAATCAGGATCAGATCACCACATTCTCGATCCTATAGCGGTATCCCGTGGCAAAACAAAAGTTCAAAATCACCAACTGGAACGTATACAACAAAGCCATCGTCAATCGGGGCTCACTGACATTCTGGCTTGATGAGTCGGCCATTCAGGCCTGGTAGGGGTCAGTTTGGATATAGAGAATTATTGTACGGTAAGCCTGTTATGTGTGACCTGCCCCCAGGATTAGATACAACGCTCACTTAGTAATGTCGGATCCTTTACTATCAGAATTACCCTTTCTCCAGGCCGCCGCAAATTCAGACGGCGCCTGATAATTCAGCGCGGAGTGCGGGCGGTACTCATTATAATCCTGACGGCATTCACTGATGGTTTTCCTGGCATGACTGACGTCACTGAACCAGTGTTCATTCAGGCATTCATCGCGAAAGCGTCCGTTAAAACTCTCAATAAATCCGTTCTGTGTCGGCTTGCCGGGCTGGATAAGTC
>Ga0065704_10001815_pt1 | contig 10138 bp, 5 predicted proteins | sample SwiRhicommuniRL2_FD_59091 | JGI IMG/M metagenome (GOLD analysis project Ga0065704, IMG submission 59091) | Switchgrass rhizosphere bacterial communities from Rose Lake, Michigan, USA - RL2 v2 (version 2) | ecosystem: Host-associated > Plants > Roots > Rhizosphere > Soil | place: East Lansing, MI | reverse complement strand
GCGAGGTAGACGAGCGGCTTGGCGAGCGAGCCGATCGGCCGCTTCATGTCGAGCGCGCGGTTGAAGCCGTCGAACGAGGCGCGCCGGCCACCGACGATCGCGACGACCTCGCCGGTCTGCGGCGTCGTGACGACGACGGAGCCCTCGAGCCCCTTTGCGGCCTTGCGCCCGGACTTGTCCTGTCGCTCGAGCTCCTGGTTGAGCGCGGCCTCCGCTTTCTCCTGCAGCAGCGGGTCGAGCGTCGTGAAGACCGTGAGTCCGGCCTCGGTCAGCTCGTCTTCCTTGTAGTCCTCGCGCAATTGCCGGCGCACGAGGTCGAGGAACGCCGGGAAATAGTTGGCCGAACGACCGGCGTTGTCCGTGATGCCGAGCGGCCGCTTCGCGGCGCGGTCGGCGTCGGCCTGCTCGACGACGCCCTGCTCGGCGAGCACCTTGAGCACGAGGTTGCGTCGCTCGAGCGCGCGTTCGGCGTGCCGGCGCGGGTCGTAGTAGGAGGGGCCGCGCACGATCGCGACCATCAGCGCGACTTCCTGCAGGTTGAGCTCGGCCAGCGGCTTGCCGAAGTAGAACTGGCTCGCGAGCCCGAAGCCGTGCACCGCGCGACGGCCGTCCTGGCCGAGGTAAATCTCGTTGATGTAGGCGTTCATGATGTCCGCCTTCTCGAACCGCGATTCGAGGATGAACGCCATGATCGCTTCCTCGATCTTGCGTCGCATCGTGCGGCGGCTGTCGAGGAAATAGCTCTTCACGAGCTGCTGCGTCAGCGTGCTGCCGCCCTGCTCGACCTGGCCGGCCCGCACGTTGACGAACGCGGCACGCAGGATCGCGAGCGGGTTGACGCCGTGGTGGCTGTCGAACTTGCGGTCCTCGACGGCCTTGAGCGCCGCCGGCAACAGCGCCGGCACCTGTTCGGGCGAGACGACGATGCGGTCCTCGCCGTGGATCGGGAAAATGCTGCCGATCAGCAGCGGATCGAGCCGGAAGACCGGCACGTCTGTCCCCTGGTCGTTGGCGAGCGAGGCGACGCTGCCGCCGCTGAAGCCGAGCTTGAGTCGCTGGGCCGCCTGCTTCTGGTCGGCGAACGCGAAGCCGCGCACGAAGACCTCGACCGTCTCGCCCTTGCGCCGGTAGGTCCCCGCGCGCTCGACCGGTGCCTGCGCGATGTAGCCGAGGCGCTCGAGTTCCTGCGCAAACCGCGCGGCGGAAAATGGCTGCCCGACGTAGAGCTCGAGCGGCTGCGCGTAGACGCGCGCCGGCAGCGTCCAGCGACGGCCCTCGAACTGTTGGGTCACGCGCCGGTCGAGGATCGCCACGACGACGATGGCGACGACCAGGCAGAGCACCGCCAGCAGGGCGATGCCGCGTTGCATTTTCTTCCGCACGGCGGCGGGGATCTTCTTGCGGGCCACGGGTGGACTTTACTTGCGCCAGAAGGTCGGCGTCAGCAGAACAAGCACGGAAAAGATCTCGAGACGGCCGAGCAGCATCGCGAACGAGCATACCCAGGTCTGGAAATCGGTCAGGCCCTGGAAGTTGCTCGCGGGGCCGACGACGCCGAGGCCGGGGCCCGCGTTGTTGATCATGCCGATGATGGCCGAGAACCCGCTGACGAAGTCCATGCCGCTCGCGAGCAGCAGCAGCGTCAGCGTGACGGTCGCGCCGAAGTACAGCACGACGAACGCGAGCACGGCGAAGACGATGTGGTTGGTGACGACCTGGTGGCGGATCTTCACGGGCGTCACGGCCTGGGGGTGCACCAGCAGCCAGAGCGCCCGGCTCGCCTGTTTGATCAGCACGAGGGTGCGGAACATCTTGATGCCGCCGCCCGTCGAGCCCGTGTTGCAGGTGCAGCAGGAGAGCATGAGGACGACCATGGGGGCGAACATGGGCCAGGCGGCGTAGTCCTGCGTCACGTAGCCGCAGGTCGTGGCCAGCGAAACCAGGTTGAACGCGACGTGGCGCAGCGCATCCCCGAAGCTCGGGTAGACGTCGTGCGCCCAGACGTACACCGTCACGCCGAGGACCGCCACGACCAGCAGCCGCACCATCGCGATGGCCTCGACGTCGCGCAGGTAGGTGCGCAGGCTCTTCTGCTGCCAGGCCATGAAGTGGCGCGAGAAGTTGAGCGCGGACACGAGCATGAAGATCGCCAGCACGGCTTCGACCGGCACCGAGTCGAACCTGCCGATGCTCGCGTCGTAGTTCGAGAAGCCGCCGAGCGAGACCGTCGAGAACGCGTGGAAGATCGCGTCGAACCAGCTCAGCCCGGCGAGCTTGAGCGCGACGGCGCAGGCCAGCGTCACGAGCGTGTACACGAGCCAGAGCGCCTTCGCCGTGTGCGTGATGCGCGGCGTCAGCTTCTCGTTCTTGGCGGCCCCGGGCATCTCGGCCTTGTAGAGCTGCATGCCGCCGACGCCGAGCAGCGGCAGGATCGCGATCGCCAGCACGATGATGCCCATGCCGCCGAACCAGTGCAGCGTGGCCCGCCACATGTTGATCGACGGCGCCATCGTGTCGAGGCCGGTCAGCACCGTCGAGCCGGTCGTGGAAATGCCGGACATGGCTTCGTAGAACGCGTCCGTGAAGCTCAGGCCGGGCAGGCCGAGCATCAGCGGCACGGTGGCCACCGTGGCCATGAAGGCCCAGGCCAGCGTCACCAGCAGGAAGCCGTCGCGCGAACGCAGTTCGCGGCGGTGCCCGCGTGTCATGGCGCGGACGACGGCGCCGACGCCGAAACACAGCGCGGCCCCGTAGGTGAACTCGAGCAGCAGCCCGTCGCCGAAGACGACCGACGCGATCATCGGCAGCAGGTAGGTCACGCTGAACAGCATCAGCATGGACCCGAGGACGTTGAGGACGGCAAGCATGGCGTCGTGCTACTTGCGCCAGTAGGCCGGTGTCAGCAGGACCAGCACGGAGAAGATCTCCAGTCGGCCGAGCAGCATGGCGAGCGAGCAGATCCAGGTCTGGAAGTCGGTCAGGCCCTGGAAATTGCTGGCCGGGCCGACCACGCCGAGACCCGGCCCCGTGTTGTTGATCGTCGCGATGATCGCGGTGAAGGCGCTGACGAGGTCGAGGCCGCTCGCAAGCAGCACGAACGTGAGCGTCACGACCGTGCCGAAATAGAGCACGACGAACGCGAGGACCGCGAAGACGACCTGGTTCGCGACGACCTGGCGACGGATCTTTACGGGCGTCACGGCCTGCGGGTGCACGATCAGCCACAGCTCGCGAACGGCCTGTCGGTACAGCACGAGCGTCCGGAACATCTTGATGCCGCCGCCGGTGCTGCCCGTGTTGCAGGTGTAGCAGGACAACATCAGGATCACCATGGGCGCGAACACGGGCCAGGCCGCATAGTCCTGCGTCACGTAGCCGCAGGTCGTGGCCACCGAGACGAGATTGAATGTCGTGTGTCGCAGCGTCGTGAAGAAGTCGGGATAGACGCCTTCGAGCCAGACATACAGCGAAACGACGGCGATGCCCGTGCCCACCAGTTTCAGCATCGCGACGGCCTCGACGTCGCGCAGGTAGCCGCGCAGGCTCTTCTGCTGCCACGCGATGAAGTGACGCGAGAAGTTCAGCGCCGACACCAGCATGAAGAAAACGAGCACGAGTTCGATCGCCAGCGAATCGAAGTGCGCGATGCTCGCGTCGTAGTTCGAGAAGCCACCGAGCGACAGCGTCGAGAACGCGTGGAACACCGCGTCGAACCAGCCCATGCCCGCGAGGCGTAGTGCAATGATGCACAGGGCAGTGATCAGGAAGTAGACCACCCACAACGCTTTGGCAGTCTGCGTGATGCGGGGCGTGAGTTTCTCGTTCTTGACCGGGCCCGGTGTCTCGGCCTTGTACAGCTGCATGCCGCCGACGCCGAGCAGGGGCAGGATCGCCACCGCCAGCACGATGATCCCCATGCCGCCGTACCAGTGCAGCGAGGCACGCCACATGTTGATCGACGGCGCCATCGTGTCGAGGCCGGTCAACACGGTCGCGCCGGTCGTGCTGAGCCCCGACATGGTCTCGAAAAAGGCATCGGTGAAGCTCAGGCCCGGCAGGGCGAGCATCAGCGGCACCGTGGCCGTGGCGGACATCGACACCCATGCGAGCGTCACGAGCAGGAAGCCGTCCCGCGAGCGCAGCTCGCGGCGGTGCCTGTGCGTCACGCGGGACGCGAGTGCCCCGACGCCGAGGCACAGCAGCGCGGCATAGACGAAATCGAGCAGCATGCCGTCCCGGTAGATCAGCGCGGTGACCATCGGCAGCACGTACGTGACGCTGAACAGCATCAGCATCGACCCGAGGACGTTGACGACGGCGAGCACGGGTTCGGCCTGGGCCGTGGGCGCGTCAGGCCTGGAACAGGCGCTCGACCTGTTCGACGTGGCGGCGGTCGGACAGGAACAGGATCACGTGGTCGCCGTTCTCGATCACCGTGTCGTGGTGGGCCATGATCACGCGGTCGCCGCGCACGATCGTGACGATCTTGGCACCCTCCGGCAGCTTGATGTCCTCGATCGGCCGGCCGACGACTTTGCCGCCGCGCGCGCCGTGGGCGATCGTCTCCATGGCCTCGGCCGAGCCGCGCCGCAGCGAGTGCACCTGCACGACGTCGCCACGGCGCACGTAGGCGAGCAGCGAGCCGATCGTGACGGTCTGCGGCGCGATCGCCACGTCGATTTCGCCCATCGCCGTCAGGTCCGCGTAGGCGGGTCGGCTGATCAGCGCCATGACGCGGCGCGCGCCGAGGCGTTTCGCGAGCATCGCCGAGAGGATGTTCGCTTCTTCCGAATTCGTGAGCGCACAGAACACGTCGACGCTGTCGATGTTCTCCTCGACCAGCAGTTCCTCGTCGGCCGCGTCGCCCACGAGTACGACCGAGTTGCGCAGCTGCGCCGCGATCTTGCGCGCCTGCTTCGAGTCGCGCTCGATGACCTTGACCTGGTTCTCCTCGTCGAGCGTCTGCGCGAGCCGGAAGCCGATGTTGCCGCCGCCGGCGATCACGACGCGCTTGACCGGGTCCTCGAGCTTCTGCATTTCCTTCATGACCGCGCGGATGTCCTGCGTCGCCGCGACGAAGAACACCTCGTCGCCGTCGCGGATTTCCGTGTCGCCCTCGGGCTCGATGCTCTCGCCCTTGCGGTACAGCGCGGCGACGCGAGCCTCGCTGTTGCGCATGTGAGACTTGAGCTCGCGCAGCGGCCTTCCGATCAGCGCGCCGCCGCGGATCGCCTTGAGCCCCACGAGACGCACCTTGCCTTCGGCGAAATCGACGATCTGCAGCGCGCCGGGATACCGGATCAACCGCTCGATGTACGAGGTGACGGACTGCTCGGGGCTCAGGTACATGTCGACCGCGAACCCGAGGGGCCCTGCGGCGGTGCCGACCGGCACGGGCTCGACGCCCTCGGGCACGCCGTCGGTCGAGACGAAGAGCTTCTGGTACTTCGTGTAATCGCGCGAGCGGATCCGCGCGATCTTGGTGCGCGTGCCGAACAGCGTCCACGCGACGTGGCAGGCGACCATGTTGGTTTCGTCGCTGTTGGTCAGCGCGACGATCATGTCGGCGTCGCGCGCACCCGCGCTCTCGAGCGTGCGCGGGCTCGCGGCGTTGCCCTGGACCGTGCGGATGTCGATGCGGTCCTGCAGGTCGCGCAGCAGGCCCTCGTCGAGGTCGACGACGGTGACGTCGTTCGCCTCCTCGCGGGCGAGGTGGTAGGCCGCCGTCCGGCCGACCTGGCCGGCCCCTAGGATGATGATTTTCACGGTTCTCGGGCCGTCTGGGGCTCGCGCGATTCTAGCGTCTGTCGCAGCTCACACGGCGACCAGATTGGCGTACCCCATCATGAGCCACTTCGTGCCCTGGCGCTCGAAGTTCACCTGGACGCGGGCGTTGGTGCCCTGGCCCTCCAGGCTCAGCACGACGCCGTCGCCGAACTTGGCGTGGCGGACGCGCTGGCCGAGCTTGAGGCCGCCGGGCGCCTCCTCCTCGAACCGCTTGCCGCTCATGCTGAAGTTGCTGCCCGAGGGCCGGGGCGCCTGGTAGGCGCCGCCGTGCCGGGCCGGGGGCGCGTAGGCAGGGCGGGTGACCTGCACCTTGGGCCGCACCTCCTCGATCAGCTCGGCCGGGATCTCGGCGATGAACCGGGACGGCGCGCCGAAGCTGTCGATGCCGTGCATGCGGCGCTGCTCGGCGTAGGTCAGGTACAGCTGGCGCATCGCGCGCGTGCAGCCGACGTAGCAGAGCCGGCGCTCTTCCTCGAGCCCGTGCACGTCCATGATCGAGCGCTGGTGCGGGAACAACCCGTCTTCCAGCCCGCCCAGGAACACGACCGGGAACTCGAGGCCCTTGGCCGTGTGCAGCGTCATCATCTGCACGCAGTCCTCCCATTCCTCGGCCTGGCCTTCGCCGGACTCGAGCACCGCGTGCGACAGGAACGCCATCANCGGCGTCATGTCGTCGTTCTCGGGCTCGAACCCGCGGGCGGCGCTCACAAGTTCGTCGAGGTTCTCGAGCCGCGCCTCGCCCTTGTCCGACTTTTCCTTCTGGTAGTGCCCGACGAGGCCGCTCGCCTGGATCACGTGGTCGACCTGCTCGTGCAGCGGCAGGCCCTGCGTCTCGGCGTCGAGCTTCTCGATCAGCGCAAGGAAGGCCTGCAGGCAGGCCACGGCCTTGGCGCCGAGCTCCTCGTTGCACTCGAACGCGGACTGCCACATCGACTTGGTGTGGGCGCGCGAGTGCGCGCGCAGCACCTCGAGCGTGCGAGCGCCGATGCCGCGCGTGGGCAGGTTGACCACGCGCTCGAACGAGGCGTCATCGTCGCGGTTCGAGATGAGCCGCAGGTAGGCGAGCGCGTCCTTGATTTCCTGGCGTTCGAAAAACCGGAGGCCGCCGTAGACGCGATACGGGATCCGCGCCGACAGCAGGTACTCTTCGAACACGCGCGACTGGGCGTTGGAGCGGTAGAGGATCGCGTTGTCGCGACGGTTGCCGCCGCGCGCGATCCACTCGCGGATCTTGCCGATGACGAACTCGGCCTCGTCGCGCTCGTTGTAGGCACGGAACAGCCGGATCGGCGCGCCCTTGCCCTCGCTGGTCCAGAGCTTCTTGCCGATGCGGCCGCTGTTGTTGCCGATGATCGCGTTGGCGGCGTCGAGGATGTTGCCGGTCGACCGGTAGTTCTGCTCGAGCCGGTAGAGCTGCACGTCGTGGAAATCCTTGCGGTACTGCTGCAGGTTCTCCACGCGCGCGCCACGCCAGCGGTAGATCGACTGGTCGTCGTCGCCGACGACGTACGGGATGCTGACGGAGCCCACCAGCGTCTTCATCCAGGCGTACTGGATGGTGTTGGTGTCCTGGAACTCGTCGACGAGCACGTGCCCGAAGCGCGCGCGATAGTGGTCGCCGAGCCCCGGCACGTCCCGGAGGATCTCGTAGCTGCGCAGCAGCAGCTCGGCGAAGTCGACGACGCCGTTGCGACGACAGGCCTCCTCGTAGGCCTCGTAGAGCTTGAGCATCTGGCGCCGCGTCGGCTCGCCGTCGTCCTTGAGGTGCTTCGGCCGCTCGCCCTCGTCCTTGCGCGCATTGATGAAGCCCGTGACTTCGCGCGGCACCCACTTGGTGTCGTCGAGGTTGAGGCCGCGGATGACCTTCTTGACCAGCCGTTGCTGGTCCTCGCCGTCGAGGATCTGGAAGCCCTGCGGCAGCCCCGCCTCGCGCCAGTGCATGCGCAAAAGCCGATGACAGATGCCGTGGAACGTGCCGATCCACAGCGGAGCGGACGGCAGGTTGAGCTGCTGTTCGATGCGATGGCGCATCTCGGCCGCGGCCTTGTTGGTGAAGGTCACGGCGAGGATGCCGTGCGGCGACACGCCCTCGACCTGCACGAGCCATTCGACCCGGTGGGTGAGCACGCGTGTCTTGCCGCTGCCGGCGCCCGCGAGGACGAGCGTCGGTTTGAGCGGGCCGGTCACGGCTTGCCGCTGCGCATCGTTGAGCGGCGCGAGAATGTGGGATACGTCCATGGGAAGCCGGCGATTCTAGCATCGCCGACCGCCCGCGTGCGCCCCGGCGACGCTCAGCTCCGGGGCATCCAGCGCACCACGATCCAGCCGGCGAGCCCGGCGATCACGAGGTCGACCCAGCCGTACGCAGGTGCGGCCGCACCGAGTTGCAGCAGCGTCAGCAGCAGCACGAACAGGATCGTGATGCCGGCCGCGACGTGCGACACGACACCGGCGCCGGCCAGCAACCAGCCGAGCGAGACGTAGCTGAACGCCTTGTTCGCGAGCAGCGGCGGCGGTGGCACGTTGCGCAACAGCATCTCGCCGACGTCCGGCAGCGTCGCCACGACCGCGCCGGAGCCCGCGAGCAGCGGCCGCACGGCGATCCACGCGAGCCACGACCCGAGCACGAGCGCGATCAGCGTCGAACGCAGGCCGTCCTCGAGCTTGCTCAGCAGCACGAGCGCGGGCAGCAGCAGCGCGATCGCGGCGAGTTCGGCGGCGTCGAGCGTGCTGCCGGCGACGAACACGCGGCCGACCAGCACGACCGCAATCACGACCAGGAACACGTCCACCGCACGCTGGCGCTTGCCGATGTGAAACACGGCCTGCGCCACGACCAGCCAGCCGACGAAGAAGGCCACGAGCGCCGCCCATTCGACGTGCGGGTTCAGCANCGGCCGCACGGCACGCTTGAGCTGGCCGAGGCCCGGGTCCGGCAACANCGGCCACAGGCGCTCGAGCAGCCAGAGCACGACGATCGACATCGCGACNAACGCCGAACGCGCGCCGGTCGGGTTCTCGGGCGAGATCCGGCTCGTGACCGCGTAAAACAACGAGCCCGTCAACGCGCCGGCGAACGCGCCCGTCGCGTTCAGCGTGAGGTCACGCAGGCTCGAGACCCGCAGCGGAATCGACGCCTGCCACAGCTCGAGGCCGAGGGACAGCGAGGCGCCGAGCAGCACGGCGCCGACGATGCCGCCGGTGCGTCCCCAGCGCGGCTCGAGCACGAGTGTCGCGCAGAAGCCAAACGGCATGTACAGCAGCAGGTTGTTGAAGATGTCGCCGCGACCGGCACGCTGCCAGCTGATCGCCTGCAGTGCCTCGAGCAACGTGGGGCCCTGCGCGGCGAACCGGAACGGATACAGCGAGACGTAGACGATCAGCCCGGTGACGACCGCCAGCAGCAGCGGTGCGGCGAAGTGCGTGCGGCTCGCCATGGCGACGCGCTCAGGGGCGCAGCGGCAGGTAGTGGTCGATCAGCAGGGCCGCGAACAGCAGCATCAGGTAGTTGATCGAGTACTTGAACACCTGCATCGGCAGCTGCTCGGGTGCGTCGGGGCGGCGCAGCGCGATCGCGTACTTCGTGAAGATCGCGCCGAGCACCACGGCCACGGCGAGGTACGGCAGCCCGCTCATGCCCGTCAGGTAGGGCAGCAGCGTCACGATGAACAGCAGGATCGTGTACAGCAGGATGTGCAGCTGCGTGAACTCGACGCCGTACGCGACCGGCAGCATCGGGATGCCCGCGCGTGCGTAGTCGCGGCGACGCGCGATCGCGAGCGCCCAGAAGTGTGGCGGTGTCCAGGCGAAGATGATCAGGAACAGCAGCAGCGAGTGCGGGTCGGGGGAGCCGGTCACCGCCGTCCAGCCGAGCACGGGCGGTGCCGCGCCGGCCGCGCCGCCGATGACGATGTTCTGCGGCGTCACGTGCTTGAGCCAGACGGTGTACAGCACCGCATAGCCGATCAGCGACAGGAACGTGAGCACCGCGGTCAGCGGATACACCAGCGTCCACAGCAGGACCATCGACACCACGCCGAGCGCGGCCGCGTAGACGATCGCCTGTCGCTCCGTGAGGTGGCCGGTCGGGATCGGCCGGTTCATCGTGCGCGCCATCTTTTCGTCGAAACGACGGTCGACGACGTGGTTGATCGCGGCCGCGCTCGAGGCCGCGAGCCCGATGCCGAGCGTGCCCCAGACGAGCGCGGACCACGGCGGCAGGCCGGGCACGGCGAGGAACATGCCGACGACCGCCGTGAACACGATCAGCGCCACGACCTTGGGCTTGCCGAGCTCGTAATAGTCACGCCAGGTCGCGGCTGCGCCCGGGGCGGTGTTGGGACCGGCAATG
>Ga0065704_10071717_pt1 | contig 10139 bp, 6 predicted proteins | sample SwiRhicommuniRL2_FD_59091 | JGI IMG/M metagenome (GOLD analysis project Ga0065704, IMG submission 59091) | Switchgrass rhizosphere bacterial communities from Rose Lake, Michigan, USA - RL2 v2 (version 2) | ecosystem: Host-associated > Plants > Roots > Rhizosphere > Soil | place: East Lansing, MI | reverse complement strand
CGCCAAGGTCATCGAGAACACCCAGCGCGACGTCAACATCGCGCTGATCAACGAACTGGCCCTGATCTTCCATCGCCTGGGCATCGACACCCACGAGGTGCTGGAAGCCGCCGGCACCAAGTGGAACTTCCTGCCATTCCGCCCCGGCCTGGTCGGCGGCCACTGCATCGGCGTGGATCCGTACTACCTGACCCACAAGGCGCAACAGATCGGTTACCACCCGGATGTGATCCTGGCCGGACGACGCATCAACGACGGCATGGGCAGCCATGTCGCCCGCCGCGTGGCCAAGCTGATGGCCAAGCGCAACCTGCCCACGGCCGGCGCCAGGGTGCTGGTGTTGGGCCTGGCCTTCAAGGAAAACTGCCCCGACGTGCGCAATACGCGGGTGGTGGACATCGTGTCCGAACTGCGCAGCTACAACACCCATGTCGACGTGCACGACCCGTGGGTCAACGCGGACGAAGCGCGGCACGAATACGGCCTGGAACTGGTGGCGGAGCCACAGGCCGGCCAGTACGATGCCATCATCCTGGCGGTCGCGCACCGGGAGTTCACCGAACGGGGCGCCGAGGGTGTCCGCGCACTTGGCAAGCCCGGCGCCGTGCTCTTCGACGTGAAGCGGGCCCTGCCCCGCCACGCCGTCGACGACTGCCTGTAAGCGACCCGATTCCACGAGACCCTGTTGATGCGCGTACTGGTCACCGGCGCTGCCGGCTTCATCGGCTCCCACCTCAGCCATCGCCTGCTCGATCGCGGCGACGAGGTGCTGGGGTATGACAACCTCAATGCCTACTACGACCCCACGTTGAAGGAGGCCCGCCTGGCCCGGCTCCTGCCGAAGGCGGGCTTCCATTTCGTGCGCGGCTCGCTGGAAGACCGCACGGCACTGGAAGCGGCTTTCGATGCGTTCAAGCCGCAGCGCGTGGTCAACCTGGCCGCCCAGGCCGGCGTGCGCTACTCGCTGGAGAACCCGCACGCCTACATCGACAGCAACATCGTCGGCTTCACCAACATCCTGGAAGCCTGCCGGCACCGCGGCATCGAGCATCTCGTCTACGCATCGTCCAGTTCGGTCTATGGCGCGAACCGGAAACTGCCGTTCGCGGTGGAGGACAGTGTCGACCATCCGGTCAGCCTGTACGCGGCCACCAAGAAGGCCAACGAACTGATGGCGCACACCTACAGCCACCTGTTCGGCATGCCCACCACCGGACTGCGCTTCTTCACCGTGTACGGCCCCTGGGGCCGGCCTGACATGGCGCTGTTCCTGTTCACGAAGAACATCCTCGAGGGCAAGCCCATCGATGTGTTCAACCACGGCCACCACAGCCGCGACTTCACCTTCGTCGACGACATCGTGGAAGGCGTGATCCGCACGCTGGACACCGTCCCTGGCCCGGATCCGGCGTACGACCCGCTGCTGCCGAACCCGGGTTCGTCCAGCGCCCCGTACCGCGTCTACAACATCGGCAACCACCAGCCCGTGCAGTTGCTGCGCTACATCGAGGTGCTGGAGGACTGCCTGGGCCGCAAAGCGGAGAAGCGCCTGCTGCCGATGCAACCCGGCGACGTGCCCGACACCGAAGCCGACGTGGAAGCCCTGCGCCGCGATACCGGCTATTCGCCGACGACGCCCATCGAGACCGGCGTGCGCCGGTTCGTGGACTGGTACCGGACGTTCTACGCCGAGTAAGCACGACCAGGAGCGCCGGCAAGGCGCTCCGCAGTGGCCGGATTCCCCTGTCGCCGCCGTTGTTACCGGCATCAGCAACTCCAGGGGATCCTCCGATGAAACGCCTCTTTGCCGGCCTTGCCGCCACCCTCCTTTCCGTGCTGCTGGCGTCGTGCGCCACCTCCTCCGGCAGCGAGACGCCACCGCCCGCGACAAGCACGCTGGGTACCGATGCGTACCACATCGGCGTGGACGACATCGTGCAGGTCTCCGTGTGGCGCAACCCGGAACTCGGCATCACCGTGCCGGTGCGTCCCGACGGCATGATTTCGGTGCCGTTGGTGGGCGACGTGCCGGCCGGCGGCCGCACCCCGGGGGACGTCGCGAAAGACATCCAGGAACGCCTGGCGACCTACGTGCGTGATCCGCAGGTGGCCGTGATCCTGACCGATCTGCGCAGCCACGAGTATCTGTCCCGGGTGCGCGTCACCGGTGCCGTCCGCCAGCCCGTGTCGCTGCCCTACCGCCCCGGCATGACGGTGCTGGACGCCGTGCTCGCCGCCGGTGGCATCACCGAGTTCGCGGCCGCCGACAGGTCCGACCTGCACCGCAAGGGCGCCGAGCAGACCCAGACCTATGCGGTCCGGCTTGACCGCATCCTCAACCGCGGCGACCTGAGCACCAACTACACGGTGTCGCCCGGCGACGTCATCACCGTTCCCGAGCGCACGTTCTGATGAGCCAGAGCAATCTTCCCGCGCGGCGCGGATACGCTGCGCCGGCCGCGCCTGCGGGCGCGCTGTCGCCCAACGAACTGGCCCCGATCCTGCTGCGCGAAGCACGCCGCCACCGCGTGGCGCTGGTCGGCATCTTCGCCGGCGTCGCCCTGCTGACGCTGGTGGTCGGATTGCTGGTGCTGCCGAAGAACTACACCGCCTCGACGACGATCCTGGCGCAGGAGAGCGACATCATCCAGCCGCTGCTGGAAGGCCGCGCGGTGGCGACCGGCGTCGTGGACCGTGCCGGCATGGCCCGGCAGGTGATCTACAGCCAGCGGGTCCTGCAGGATGCGCTGAAAACCGGCGGCTGGCTGGAAAACGTGCCCAACGCCGTCCAGCAGGACCGCCTGATGGAGCAGATCAAGGGCCGCATCGCGATCACCAGCCCGCGCCCCAACCTGATCCAGATCACCTACCGCGACAGCGATGCCAAGCGCACCTACGAGGTGACGGAGCGTCTGAGCGACATGTTCATCAAGGAGAGCCTGGCGGCGAAGGAACGCGAAAGCCGCGAGGCCTACGAGTTCATCAACAAGCAGGTGCAGGACTACCACGCCAAGCTGCTTGAGGCCGAGGAGCGCCTGCGCGCATACCGCTCGGCCAACACCGACGCCCAGCCCGGCAGTGCGACCGACGCCAACACGCGCATCAGCTCGCTGCGCACCACGGTCGAACAGACCCGCATGGCGCTGCTCGAACAGCGCTCGCGCGAAGGCGCGATCGCCTCGCAGCTCTCCGGCGAATCGGCGGTCACCGCCGTGCAGACGCGCGAGAGCCTGTACCGCGGGCAATTGCTGGAACTGCAGGGTCAACTGGATCGCCTGCTGCTGAACTACACCGAGCAGCATCCGGACGTCGTGCGGGTGCGCCACCAGATGGCCGACCTGCAGCAGTCGATGGTCAACGAGCAGAACCGTCGCGCCTCCGCGCCGCAGGGCGGGAGTCCGTTCGACGAGGCCCAGATGAACCCGCTGTACCAGGAGCTGCGCAGCCAACAGGCGCAGACCCGTCGCGAAGTGGCGGCGACCGCATCGCGCATGTCGATCGCGGAATCGATGCTCAACGACGAACTCAACCGCAGCCGGCGCATCGCCGATTCCGAAAGCGCGCTGGCCGAACTCACGCGCGACTACGAGGTCAACCGCGACATCTACCAGGACCTGCTGCGCCGGCGCGAGAACGCCCGCGTCTCCATGCAGCTGGACCGCGAAGAACGCGGCCTGACCCTGCGCGTACAGGATCCCGCGACGATGCCGTTGCGCCCGACGGGCCTGCGCTTCATGCACTTCGCCATCGGCGGGCTGCTGATGGCGGTGGGCATTCCCCTCGGCCTGCTGTTCCTGCGCGCACGCTTCGATCCGCGCATCCGCTCGGCGCACCAGGTGCAGCGTCTCACCGACCGGCCGCTGCTCACCGTGGTACCGACCTACCACTCGCCGCGTGACCGTCGCCAGGAGTTGACCCGCAACGCGATGAGCGTCGGCATCCTCCTGGTCGTCGTGCTCGCGTATGGGCTCGTGTTCGGCCTCAAGCAGCTTGCCGCCTGAGGCCTCCGCCATGACCCAACACGCCACAATGGAAAAGCCAGTGACCCCGGACAACGACCGACTGCACGGCGTGCCCTATCGCGCCGACACCTCCCGCTCGCTGGCCCTGATGGACGAGCCCACGGCATTGACGCCACGCGAACTGGAAGAGCGTCGCGTCATCCATCGCAACGATTCCGTGCGCGAACAGGCCGATGCGTTCCGCGAGCTGCGTACGCGGCTGCTCGCGCTGGGCGGCGAGCGCAACTTCGTCACCCTGGTGGCGCCGGTGAGCCACGGCTGCGGCGGCAGCTTCGTTGCCCGCAACCTGGCCACGGCGTTCGCGTTCGACGACACCAAGAGCGCGCTGCTGGTGGACTGCGACGCGCTGCATCCGACCCAGCACACCGCGCTGCGCGTGGACGCCGGGCACGGCGGGCTGATGGATTACCTGGATGACAGCGACACCGATCTCGCCCGCATCCTCTACCGCACCGGCGTGCCGCGCCTGCGTCTGATTCCGAGCGGCCGCCAGCGCGAGATGACCGGCGAAGCGTTCAGTTCGTTCCGCATGCGCGCGATGATGGATTCGCTGCGCAGCCGCTATCCCGACCGCTACCTCGTCCTCGACAGTCCGTCGGTACTCGGTTCGCCCGATGCGCGCATCCTCTCCGAGCTCGCCGACCTGGTGGTCCTGGTCGCGGGCTACGGCAAGGTCACGCCGGAGAAGCTGGAGAAGGCCATCGGCAGTTTCCCGGCCGACAAGGTGGCCGGCGTGGTGTTCAACGAAATCCCGTGAAGCAGCCAAGGAGCATCGGCATGCGCGTCACCCGCCTTCGCGTTTCCGTCATCGCGGCCTCCGTGCTGGCCACGTTCTCCGGCCACGCGTTCGCCGCGCGGGTCGATTACACCGTGGACCTCGGCATGGAGCACAACAGCAACGTGACGATGGTGCCGGTCGACCCCATCGAACAGCGCTACCTGCGCGCCGGCGTCGGCTTCAGCGTCACCGAGAACATCTCGGCGCTGCAGCTGAGCCTGGACGGACGCGCCGAGTACCGCGACTACGAGGACGACGTCTTCGCCGACACCGTCGATGGCACGCTCTCCGGCCGCATGAACTGGATTGCCATTCCGCAGCGCCTGTTCTTCGTGGTGGAGGACAACCTGACGGTGCAGCCGGTGGACTCGCTGGTACCCGATGGCCCGGGCAACCGCCAGCAAGTGAATGTGTTCTCCGCCGGCCCGACGGTGCTGTTCAACTGGACGTCTTCGCTGCATGGACAGGCCGAGCTGCGCTACGTGCACAGTGATGCCGAAGTGACCGACGAGTTCAATTCGCAGCGCCTCGCCGCCGCAGTCCGCACGATCAAGGAACTCTCGCCCACCAGCCGCGTGTCGTTGAACCTGCAGGCGCAGCGCGTGGACTTCGACGACGACATCGTGGCCCGCGACTACAACCGCTACGACATCTACGGACGCTATGTCCGCACGCTGGCCAACTTCGAGCTCGGCGCGGACCTGGGCTATTCGCGCATCGACTACCGGCAGGGTGAGTCGCGCTCCGAGCCGCTGCTGCGCGCGGATGCCGAGTGGAACCTGTCTCCGCACAGCCAGCTGATCGCGGCCGTGTCCAGCCAGTTCTCGGACACCGCGACAGATGCACTGACCGGCATCCAGTCCGAGGCCACGGTACCGGAGAACGTCCTGACCGGCGACGCGGTGGTGAATGCTTCACCGTACGAAGTCCGCAGCATCGACCTCGGCTACCGGTACACGGGCACGCGGTTGACCTTTTCCGTCACCCCGTACGCACAGAAGCGCGACTACGTGGATTCGGATACGTTCGACCAGAAGACGCGCGGCGCGCGCTTCGACCTGCAGTGGCTGATCCGTCGTTCGCTGACGCTGGGAAGCTACGCCACCTGGGAACGGCTGGACTACACGCAGCTCAACCGCGAGGACGAGACCTCGCGCGTGGGCGCGAGCCTGGAATACCAGTGGGCGCCCCGCTGGTCGGCGCGCCTGCACGCCGAGCGCTACAAGCGCGACAGCACCGACATTGGCCAGAGCGTCTCGCAGAACCTGATCTACCTGAGCATCGCCTACTCCAACCGTTGAGGTGTCCGGCATGCGCGCCACGCCCTCCAGATTGAAGACGCATGGCATTCCCAGTGCGGTGTTGCTGACGCTGGCGTTGCTGGCAGCCGCCATCGGCCATTGCGGTGCAGCCGATGCACCGGAGGCGACCGCGACGCAGGATCCCCGCGCGACGACGCAGGCCTCCGCCGATGCGCCGCAGGCGACGGCCGCGCCTGCCCCCCCTCCGGCAACGGCAGGGGCCGACCAGCTGAAGATCGACCTGACGTTCGTCGATCGCAGGTCGCCGGAGTACGGCCGCTTCCGCAACTGGGTGGACACCGCCGTATCGGGCAGCCCGGGCTATGCGTTCAGCGCCAGCGACGCCGCCCTGATGTTCCTGCTCAGCGGTGGCGAGAAGTACTGCAAGCTCGCGGTCCGCATGGTGGAAAAGGAAGTCGCTGAAGCCGAGACGGCGATTGCGGCCGGTTCGCGCCCCGCGATCGCCGGCGATTCGTACCTCGAAGTCGGCCCCAGGATTGCGGACCTGGCGATGACGCTGCACGCCTGCAGCAGCATGATCGATGCCGCGCAGCGGCAGCGCTGGTCCGCCCTTGCCGAGCAGGCGGTGTGGAACGTCTGGAACCCGGGCCGGGCGCAGTGGGGCGGACGCCCCCACGCATGGACCGGCTGGTCCATCGACAATCCCGGCAACAACTACTACTACAGCTTCATCGAAGCGACCATGTACTGGGCGCTGGTCAGCGGCAGCAAGACCTGGATGGACGAGCTGAAGACACGCCGTCTGCCGCCGTTGAAGGCGTACTACGCCGAATTGCCGGGCGGCGGCAGCCGCGAAGGCACCGGCTATGGCGCCGCGCAGATGCGCCTGTTCGGCCTTTACCGCCTGTGGAAGGACAGCACGGGCGAGGACCTGGCCACGGCCAGCACGCATGCGCGCGACAGCATTCCGTACTGGATACATGCCTCGGTGCCCACGCTGGACCGCTTCGCGCCGATCGGCGACCAGGCGCGCAGTTCGATACCCGAACTGTTCGACTATCACCGCCGCCTGGTGCTGGAAGCGCGCCAGCTGACGACGGATGCCGATGCGCGCGCGATGTCGTCGTGGTGGCTGCGCAGCATCTCGGTGCCGCGCATGAGCCAGGGCTTCAACAGTCGCTATGACCTGTTGCCGGCCGGCGATGGCGGCGATCCGCCCCCGGCCCTGGTCTACCACGCTGAAGGTGCCGGCCACCTGTTCGCGCGCAGCGACTGGGGCAAGGACGCGATGTGGATGTCGTTCGTCGCCGGCCCCTACAACGAGAGTCACGCGCACCAGGAACAAGGCGGATTCACCCTGTTCGCACGCGACTGGCTGGCGGTGACCGAGAACATCTGGAGCCACAGCGGCATCCAGCAGGGCACACCCGTGCACAACGTGGTGCGCTTCGAACGCGCCAATCCGGACGCGCAGCAATGCGCGGCGCCGCGCGGCGACACCGTGGTACACCAGTGCGAAACACCGCGCTCGCGCTCCCGCGTGACCGTGACGCCGCGGCCCGATGGCGGCATCACCGCGACGGCCGACCTGACCCCGGTGTATCGCGACAATCCGGCCCTGCAGTCCTGGCAGCGGCGCATCGAGTTCGGTGGCCGCAAGCTGCTGGTGCAGGACGATTTCCGGCTGGGCACGGGGACCCGTGCGATCTTCCAGGTCAATGTTCCGGAGCGCCCCACCGTCCAGGGGAACGAAGCCATCGCCGGGCGGCTGCGCATCCGCGTGCTGGAGCCCGCGAATGCGACGCTGCGTGTCCACACCTGGAGCGACGATGACGCGCAGGAGTTCAGGCGCGGCTGGCGGGTGGATGTCTCGGGCGGACAGACCGGCTACAAGGTGGAACTCAGCGAGAAATGACCCGGGTCGTATCGGGCGACGCAAGCGGCGCAAACAGTGCGGCGCGTCGCAAAGCCGTCCTCACGGGCCCGTGACCTCCCCTGCCGCCGGCTGAACCAACCTGCGTTTCTGTGACCCAGCCCGTCCGTTTTGACGGAAGCCCCACGTTATGATCCGCCCGCCGTTGCGCGGATCGCATGTAGCGAGGGGGCGCTGCAGCGGGTAGTCACCAGCCTCGAGGGCTGTCGTCTTCCAATTCGTTCGTGCGCGGTTTTCTTGCCAGGAGAACCCCTTTGTTGCGCACGCCCGCTTCCCCCCGCCGCACCCGCCGGTTGCCCATCGCCCTGTTCCTGGGCGCCGCATCGCTTACCGCCCTGACCGCTGCCAGCGCCGCTGGCGGCCTGTTCGGGCTTCGTGCCCAGGCCTTCGCATCCCACGCCTGGATCCAGGCCGAAGATGACTTCGCCGAGTTGCGCCAGGATACCCGCGACCACGTCCTGCGCTTCTGGACGCGCGCTTCAGCCAACACCCGGTTCGCCCGCCGCGCACGCGAACGCGCTGCCATCGGCACCCCCGGCACCAGCACGGCCAATCCCGTCGTCCTCACGCCGGTTGCGCCCACCGTGGATTCAACCCCGGTCCTGAGCAGCGGCGGACGGATCAGTTCGAACTCCTCCCGGCCACGGCTGGTGAACCTGCCCATGCCGGTGCCGGCGGTCGACAAGGCCTCTGCGGCCTACACCCGCTTCAAGGGCTGGGTGGATGCGGCCGTGGCCGGCAACCGCGGCTACGGCTTCAGTGCCGCCGAGGCCGCGCTGATGTACCAGCTTTCGCCCGAGGCCAAGTACTGCACGCTGGCCGTCAGCATGGTCGAAGAGCAGGTCAGCGCTGCGGAATCCGCGATCGCTTCCGGCGGCCGTCCTGCCGTGGCAGGGGATTCCTATCTCGAGGTCGGCCCGATGATCGCCGATCTGGCGTCCACCATGACTGCCTGCGGCGGCAGCATCACGGCCAGCCAGCGCACCCGCTGGTCCGCATACGCGGAACAGGCGGTTTGGAACATCTGGAACTACAACAACGCCCAATGGGGCGGTCGCAGCCATCCGTGGTCCGGCTGGTCGGTGAGCAATCCCGGCAACAACTACTACTACAGCTTCGTCGAAGCGACGATGTACTGGGCGCTGGCCAGCGGGAATGGCACCTGGTTCAACTTCCTGCGCGACAACAAACTGCCGGCGCTGCAGACCTACTTCGCCCGGCTGCCCGGCGGCGGCAGCAGCGAAGGCACCGGCTACGGGACCTCGCACATGCGGCTGTTCTCGCTGTACCGCATCTGGCGCGATGCCACCGGCACCGACCTGGCCAACGCCAACAGCCATGCGTCCGACAGCATCCCGTACTGGGTGCATGCCACGGTGCCCACGCTGGACCGCTTCGCGCCGATCGGCGACCAGGCACGCAGTTCGGTTCCCGACATCTACGACTACCACCGCCGCCTGATGCTGGAGGCCCGTTCGGTGGCGACCAATCCGGTCGTGCAGAACCAGGCGACCTGGTGGCTCAACAACATCTCGATCGCGCGCATGGGCTCCGGCTTCAACTATCGCTACGACCTGCTGCCTGCCGGCACCACGGCCGCGGTACCGGCGGACCTGGTCTACCACGCCCGCGGTACCGGACACCTGTTCGCGCGTACCGGATGGACGCGTGACGCGATGTGGCTGGCGATCGTGGCCGGACCCTACAACGAGAGCCACGCCCACCAGGACCAGGGGTCGTTCACGCTGTTCTCCGGCGACTGGCTGGCGGTCACCGCCAACATCTGGAGCCACAGCGGCATCAACCAGGGCACCGATGTGCACAACCTGGTGCGCTTCGTGCGCAATGGCACGGTGGCACGCCAGTGCGAATCCACCACGCGGGCCTCGACGCTCACGGTCAATCCCGGCAGCGGCGGCGCCTTCACCGCCGATGCCAACCTGACCCCGGCGTTCTGCAACAGCGACGCGGTCACCAACTGGCAGCGCAACTTCACCTTCGCCAACCGCCGCCTGACCGTCCGCGACAGCTTCAGCATCACCAGCGGCACCACCGCGACGTTCCAGGTGAACGTGCCGGTTGCGCCGACACTGGTGAACAGCCGCGAAGCCACGGCGGGCCGCCTGCGCGTACGCGTGCTGGAG
>Ga0065704_10001359_pt1 | contig 10139 bp, 9 predicted proteins | sample SwiRhicommuniRL2_FD_59091 | JGI IMG/M metagenome (GOLD analysis project Ga0065704, IMG submission 59091) | Switchgrass rhizosphere bacterial communities from Rose Lake, Michigan, USA - RL2 v2 (version 2) | ecosystem: Host-associated > Plants > Roots > Rhizosphere > Soil | place: East Lansing, MI | reverse complement strand
GAAACTTCGGTCGCGTAGTCAGCGTCCTGGATACGGGACTGAGCAGCAGACAGGTTGGTGATAGAGTTGTTCAGGTTGTTGATGGTAGATTCGAAACGGTTCTGAATCGCACCCATGTTAGAACGTGCGCCATCGATCTTCGCGATAGCGTCGTCAGCTGCAGAGATTACGGTCTGTGCAGTGGCGTTGTCCGCGATGGTAGTATTCAGAGTGGTGCTCAGGCTACCAGAGGTTGCGTTGATCAGCGCAGTGCTGTCAATTTTGATGGTGTCGTTCGCAGAAGTACCCGCGCCCACCTGAATGCTCAGGGAGGTAGACACTGAACCGTTCAGCAGGCTCTTACCGTTGAAGTTAGCGCCACCAGCGATACGGTCGATTTCAGACAGACGCTGTGTGATTTCAGTGTTGATTGAGGTCAGGTCAGTTGAACCGTTGGTGTCGTTCGCTGCCTGAACTGCCAGTTCACGGATACGCTGTAAGTTGGTGTTGATCTCGTTCAGGTTGCCTTCAGCAGTCTGCACCAGGGAGATACCGTCGTTGGCGTTACGCGCAGCCTGAGTCATACCTTTAACCTGAGAGGTCATACGGTTTGCAATCGCCTGACCCGCAGCATCATCTTTAGAGCTGTTGATACGCAGACCGGAAGACAGACGCTCAATAGCGGTGCCCAGGGAAGACTGAGATTTGTTCAGGTTGTTCTGAGTAGTCAGGGACAACAGGTTTGTATTGATTACGGCCATGATTAAATTCCTTAAATTATGTTTTTAGGTCGGTGCCTAACACTCACGGCGTCTCTCACCGTCATGAAGGTTATCGACGCTCTGGAAAGAGACTTTAGAAAATATCGAAGCAATTTATTAACATGCTGTTTTTTAATGATTTATTTTCCATATTTTTACCTAAACCTCTCTTTCATTCGCGTAAAGCCGCCCTTTTTCGCAACTGTTTTGCGTTATCGCATTGAGGTCATCCTCGAGCTTTAATTTCTACACGCGGGGCTAATCTCTTATAAGCCTTAATTTAATGGCGTAATTCCACGATTTATTTTTTTTGGCTTACCGTAAACTTTTTCCTGCGCTGGCCGATATAAGTCTGAAACAACCATTAACAAGGAATAATGTATGGCGACTATCAGTAACCTCGGGGTGGGAATGCCTGGGCTGTCAGACCTGTACGATAAGTTACAGGCTGCAGAAGAGACAAAACTTACGGCCATCGCCACGCAGAAAACCAAATACGACGCGCAGATTACCGGCTACGGCAAATTACAAAGCGCCCTGACCAGCCTGCAAACTGCTGCCGCTAAGCTTGGCAATCCGGATACCTGGAACTCTACGTCCGTTACCAGCACCAATACTGCGTTTGCAGCGACCACGTCGACCAATGCCAACGTCGGCGAGTTTACGATCAATGTCAGTAAGATTGCTAAAGGCCAGGTTCTGACGACCGCGCCAAACACCATTGATAGCAATACTAAACAGCTCGGCGGCACCACCGCGGATAATACCCGTACCATCACCATTACTCAGGCTGGCGCAGACAGCAAACCGATGACGGTGAAATTGGCTGACGGTGATACCTCCCTGAATGGCATCGCTAAAGCCATTAACGCAGCCAACGGTGGCGTTACCGCAAGCGTGGTCAAAGCCGATAACGGTGATTACCGTCTGATGCTGTCGTCGAAAACAACCGGCACTGATTCGGATATGACCGTAACGGTGACCGGCGATGATACGCTGAACAATGTGATTGGCAGTGGTGCGCTCAATGAGCAGGTCAAATCACAGAATGCCGTTGTCAACGTTAACGGTATCGACATCGTTCGTCAGAGCAATGTTATTACAGATGCAATGCCTGGGGTCACCTTAACCCTTAAAGCACCAAGCACTGCAGATGAAACGCTGTCGGTCACGCGTGCTACAGACGATAACAAAAAGGCGATTACCGACTGGGTAACCGCTTATAACTCGTTGCAGTCCACCATTGCGGCTCTGACCAAATACGAACCACCTGCGACAGGTGCCACAGCCCCGTCTTCCAGCAATGGCGTACTGATGGGTGACAGCACTATCAGGGGAGTACAGTCCGATCTGCGCTCTTTATTGACCAATGTCCAGGCGGGCTCCTATGCCATTATGGCTCAGCTGGGGATTACCCAGGATCCGCTGAAAGGTGCTGATGGCGCCGTCGGTAATCTTAAAATTGATGATAAAAAGCTGAGTCAAGTGCTGTCGGATGATCCGGCTGGTGTGCAGGCTTACTTTGTCGGTGACGGTAAAACCACCGGTTTCGCAACTCAAATGAATGACAAACTCACCAATATGCTCAGTACTTCTGTGGGCAAAGAAGGGGTTATTCAAAATGCGAAAGACGGGATTAACGCCACGCTGAAATCCATCGGTAAGCGTTACGAAGCAATGGAACTCTCGATTGATGCCACGATGGCGCGTTATAAAAAACAATTTAGCGATTTAGATGCACTGGTCACTAAATTCAACGGTACTGCCACTTATCTGAATCAGCAGTTCAGTACCAAGTCGTCATAAGGAAGATACCACTATGTATAGCAATTCTGGTGTACAGGCCTATCAGAAGGTAGGTGTTGAATCTGCCGTCTTGAGTGCCAGCCCATACCAGTTGGTTGTCATGCTATTCGACGGTGTCCATAGCGCGCTGGTTCGGGCGCGCCTTTTCCTTGAGCAGGGTGATATCCCTGCTAAAGGGGAAGCGCTATCGAAAGCCATTAACATCATTGACAATGGCCTTAAAGCTGGACTGAACATGGAGGTTGGGGGCACCCTTCCCCATAACCTTTCAGCACTTTACGACTATATGATTCGCCGTTTGTTGCACGCTAACTTGCGAAACGACGTCGAAGCTATCGTTGAAGTTGAAGCACTGCTGCAAAATATTTCCGACGCCTGGAAACAAATCAGCCCAGGTTTTCCTCCCACGCAGGATCAATTTTGATGAACGACTCCAGCTTATCCCTAAAAAAGTGGCATGCACTTTTTGCGCTCAGCAATACCATGCTGAGCCTTGCTCAATCCGGGAAATGGGATGAGCTTATTGAACAGGAGGTTGCCTATGTTACGCTGGTAGAACAGATAAGCGTAACCCCCTTCCCGCCTGACAGTAAGCATATACAGGATCAGGCGATGGCGATTCTGAAGAATGTTCTGCAGAATGAAGTGACGCTCAAAGTATTGCTTCAGGAACGTATGGAAGAACTGAGCGGTCTTCTTGCCCAGACTGGAAAGCAGAAAAATGTGAATATTACTTACGGAAAACTCTCCGGTAACGTTTTGTTTCCCGGCGAGATAAATCAGTAATCCACATTTGCGGTTTATCATCCATACTCCAGAGATTCGCCAATAGTGGCTTCTGGAGCACGGAAGATGAAAAACCCCACTCTATTACAATGTTTTCACTGGTATTACCCCACAGGCGGTGAGCTGTGGCAGGAAGTCACTGCACTGGCGCCCAATCTCAACGAGATCGGCATCAACATGATTTGGCTGCCTCCGGCTTACAAAGGCGCATCGGGCGGGTATTCCGTCGGATATGACTCTTACGATCTTTTCGATCTCGGTGAGTTTGACCAGAAAGGGTCCGTCGCCACCAAATACGGTGATAAAGCCCAGCTGCTCGAAGCCATCAATGCTTTAAAAAGCAATGAGATCGCGGTGTTGCTGGACGTGGTGGTGAACCACAAAATGGGCGCGGATGAGAAAGAGCCTATCCGCGTGCAGCGTGTGAACGAGCAGGATCGCACCCAGATTGACGATGAAATCATCGAATGCGAAGCCTGGACCCGCTACACCTTCCCCGTTCGTGCCGGGCAGTATTCCGAGTTTATCTGGGACTACAAATGCTTCAGCGGTATCGACCATATCGAAAACCCCAACGAGGACAGCATCTTTAAGATCGTCAATGATTACACCGGCGAGGGCTGGAACGATCAGGTCGATGATGAGATGGGGAATTTCGATTATCTGATGGGCGAAAACATCGANTTCCGCAATCANGCCGTGACGGANGAGATAAAATACTGGGCGCGCTGGGTGATGGAGCAAACCCANTGCGACGGTTTTCGNCTCGACGCGGTGAAGCACATTCCGGCCTGGTTCTATAAAGAGTGGATCGAACACGTCCAGGAAGTGGCCCCCAAACCGCTGTTTATCGTGGCCGAATACTGGTCCCACGAAGTCGACAAACTGCAGCACTATATCGATCAGGTGGAGGGCAAAACCATGCTGTTCGACGCCCCGCTGCAGATGAAATTCCACGAAGCGTCCCGCCAGGGCCGCGACTATGACATGAGCCAGATCTTCACCGGCACGCTGGTTGAAGCCGACCCGTTCCATGCCGTCACGCTTGTGGCGAACCATGACACTCAGCCGTTGCAGGCGCTGGAAGCGCCGGTCGAAGCCTGGTTTAAACCGCTGGCCTACGCGCTGATTTTACTGCGCGAAAACGGCGTACCGAGCGTGTTCTATCCGGATCTGTTCGGGGCGAGCTACGACGATACCGGCGGCGACGGCGAAACCTACCACATCGACATGCCGGTAATCGAACAGCTTCACGAGCTGATCCTGGCCCGCCAGCGTTTCGCCCATGGCGTGCAGACATTGTGGTTCGATCATCCTAATTGCATTGCGTTCAGCCGCAGCGGGACGGATGAGGATCCGGGCTGCGTCGTGGTGCTCTCCAACGGAGACGACGGCGAAAAAGTGATTAATCTTGGGGATAATTACGGCAACAAGAACTGGAAAGATTTCCTCGGCAATCGCGAAGAGACGATCACCACCAGCGCCGAGGGCGAAGGGACATTCACCTGCAATGGCGGCAGCGTAAGTATCTGGGTGATGGAGGATGTGCTGTAACGGGGATGGTTTGCCGGGTGGCGCTCTCGCTTACCCGGCAAACACTCACTTCACCTGGCTCTCAAGCGGATTTTTGGTCAGGTAATCTGCGCACTCCACCGTTGGACGGTCGACGCGCTGCAACTCCATTCCATCNTATTCCAGCGTNTTGCCATCGCGTTCGAGNGGATAGATATCCAGCTTGCTGGTGACGTTGTAATAATCATCTGAACGCAGCATGATTTTACCCGGCACCGCAATCACGCGCTGCCACTGTCGGCAATCGAGGGTATCGCCCTGCTCTGTCACCACCAGCGTGGCGATCGCTTCCGGACTCACCATTTTGCTCTGCGGCCCTTTGGTCTGCCAGTAGCCCGCCAGATCTGAGGGAACAGGATGCTTAATCACGTCCTGATAATTATCGACCTGCACGCATCCCGTTAATGCCAGCAACGCGCCAGCCATGATCATTTTTTTCATCATCTTTCCTGCCTGCGAAGAAAAAAAGATTGTGGCATTAAAGCGTTAAAGCTGCCAGCGTAAGATGCTGAATAGCATGCGGGAACTACACCTGCATGGACATCATTTCCTGATAAGCCGAAACCAGCTTATTACGCACCTGAATACCCATCTGCAAAGAGACCGATGATTTTTGCAAATCGGTCATCACGTCGTTCAGCGCCACACCGGGTTCGCCGAGGGAGAACTTCTCTGCCTGCGCGCGTGCCGCGTTTTGCGTGTCGCTGATGCGATCGAGAGCGGCGTGCAGCTGTCCTGCAAAGCTGACCGTCGATTGTGTGTCCGTAACGTCCTGATTACGGGCTGTCATCGCCGTTGCCTGCAACTGGCTGATCACCCCTTCAATGCCTTGTATTGCCATGACTCTCCCCTGGATGGTTTTTTACGGGGTCAAGACTAGCACCTTGTCAATGAGATAATGGCGGTAAATAGCGTTAAAAAACCAGGTTATTTGACGAATAGAAAATCCCGAATCATCAAATAATGGCAGGGCCATCAATATGGACCTTTTGTCGTGTTTGCCGACCCGGGAGTCAGTTTTGTTTCACTACACGAATAACGTTATCCACAACGAGCCACGAGGTGCGCTATGACTGCGACAGCATCGGCAGCACCGCAAAATAAATCGCTCGAGTGGATGAACCGCCTGCGCGCGAACCCTAAAATCCCGTTGATCGTGGCAGGCGCTGCCGCTATTGCGATTCTCGTGGCGATGGTCCTGTGGGCGAAAAGCCCGGACTATCGCACCCTTTATAGTAACCTGTCCGATCAGGACGGCGGGGCTATCGTCACCCAACTGACCCAGATGAACATCCCTTATCGCTTCGCCGATAACGGCGGTGCGCTGGAAGTTCCTGCGGACAAAGTCCACGAACTGCGTTTACGTCTGGCCCAGCAAGGTCTGCCGAAAGGTGGCGCCGTCGGTTTCGAACTGCTGGATCAGGAAAAGTTCGGTATCAGCCAGTTCAGCGAGCAGATCAACTACCAGCGTGCGCTGGAAGGTGAGCTGGCCCGCACTATCGAAACGCTCGGCCCGGTCAAAACGGCCCGTGTACACCTGGCGATGCCAAAACCGTCCCTCTTCGTGCGTGAGCAAAAATCGCCGACCGCTTCCGTAACTGCCACTCTCGAACCCGGCCGTGCGCTGGACGAAGGGCAGATCAGCGCCATTACCCATCTGGTCTCCAGCGCCGTAGCTGGTCTGCCGCCGGGTAACGTGACCGTGGTCGATCAGGGTGGCCATCTGCTGACCCAGTCCAATACCAGCAGCCGTGACCTGAACGACGCCCAGCTGAAGTATGCAACCGACGTGGAAGGCCGCGTCCAGCGCCGTATCGAAGCGATCCTCGGCCCTATCGTTGGCACCGGCAACGTCCACGCGCAGGTTACTGCACAGATCGATTTTGCCAATAAAGAGCAGACGGAAGAGCAGTACAGCCCGAACGGCGATGCGGCTCAGGCGGTCATGCGTTCCCGTCAGCTGAACACCACCGAGCAGATCGGCGGCCAGAATCCGGGCGGCGTACCGGGTGCGCTCTCGAATACCCCTGCCCCGGCTAACGCGGCGCCGATTTCGACGCCTCCGGCGAATCAGCAGAACGGTCAGCAGAATAATGCACAGCAGACCACCTCGACGGCGGCCAGCACGGGTCCACGTAACTCCAGCCGTAATGAGACCACCAACTACGAAGTCGACCGTACCATTCGCCACACCAAAATGAACGTCGGCGATGTACAGCGTCTCTCCGTTGCCGTGGTGGTGAACTACAAAACCCTGCCGGACGGGAAACCGCTGCCGCTAACCACCGATCAGATGAAGCAGATCGAAGACCTGACCCGCGAAGCCATGGGTTACTCCGAGAAACGCGGTGACACCCTGAACGTAGTGAACTCTCCGTTCACGGCGACCGACGAAACGGGTGGCGAGCTGCCATTCTGGCAACAGCAGTCGTTTATCGATCAGCTGATGTCTGCAGGCCGCTGGTTACTGGTACTGATTGTGGCGTGGCTGCTGTGGCGTAAAGGTATTCGTCCACAGCTCAACCGTCGCGCAGAGCAGCTGAAAGCCGCACAAGAAAGCATGAATTCGCGTCAGGAAACGGAAGATGCCGTTGAAGTTCGCCTGAGCAAAGACGAGCAGATGCAGCAACGCCGTGCCAACCAGCGCATGGGCGCTGAGGTCATGAGCCAGCGTATTCGCGAAATGTCCGATAACGATCCACGCGTCGTCGCGCTGGTGATTCGCCAGTGGATGGGTAACGAAGATGAGTAATCTAAGCGGTAAAGATAAAAGCGTCATCCTGCTGATGACCATCGGTGAAGACCGTGCGGCTGAGGTGTTCAAACACCTCTCCCAGCGTGAAGTACAGTTGCTCAGTGCGGCGATGGCGAACGTGCGTCAGATCTCTAACAAACAGCTGACGGAAGTGCTGGCGGAGTTTGAGCAGGAAGCAGAACAGTTTGCTGCCCTCAACGTCAACGCCAACGACTACCTGCGTTCCGTCCTGGTCAAAGCCCTGGGCGAGGAGCGTGCTGCCAGCCTGCTGGAAGACATTCTCGAGACGCGAGATACCGCCAGCGGCATCGAAACGCTCAACTTTATGGAGCCGCAGAGCGCCGCCGACCTTATTCGCGACGAGCACCCGCAGATTATNGCCACCATTCTGGTCCACCTCAAACGNGGTCAGGCGGCAGATATTCTGGCCCTGTTCGACGAGCGTCTGCGTCACGACGTGATGCTGCGTATCGCCACCTTCGGGGGTGTCCAGCCGGCCGCGCTGGCGGAACTGACCGAAGTACTGAACAGCCTGCTCGACGGCCAGAACCTCAAGCGCAGCAAAATGGGCGGCGTGAGAACTGCAGCGGAAATCATCAACCTGATGAAAACCCAGCAGGAAGAAGCCGTTATTACCGCCGTTCGCGAATTTGACGGCGAGCTGGCTCAAAAAATTATCGACGAGATGTTCCTGTTCGAAAACCTGGTCGAGGTCGACGATCGCAGCGTTCAGCGCCTGCTCCAGGAAGTGGATTCCGAATCCCTGCTTATCGCCCTCAAAGGTGCCGAGCAGCCGCTGCGCGAGAAATTCCTGCGCAACATGTCCCAGCGTGCGGCGGATATCCTGCGCGACGACCTTGCCAACCGTGGCCCGGTTCGTCTGTCTCAGGTGGAAAACGAGCAGAAAGCGATCCTGCTTATCGTTCGTCGTCTGGCCGAAACCGGCGAGATGGTGATTGGCAGCGGAGACGATGCGTATGTCTAAGGAGCTGCTGTGGAAGCGCTGGACTCCTGACGATCTGGCCCCTCCGATGACGGAGTTTATGCCCGCGCTGGCCCCTTCCCTCACGGAAGAGCCAGATGAAGAGGCGCCAGAGCTGAGCGAAGAAGAGCAGCGTGCGCAGATGCTGGCGCAGCTGCAAATGCAGGCGCATGAGCAAGGCTATAACGCCGGTCTGAGCGAAGGTCGCCATCAGGGCCACCAGCAGGGCTATGAAGAAGGCAAAGCACAGGGCCTGGAGCAAGGTCTTGAGCAGTCTCGCCAGCAGCAGGCGCCGATCCATGCGCGGATGCAACAGCTGGTGAGCGAATTTCAGAATACCCTCGACGCGCTGGATAGCGTGATCGCCTCACGCCTGATGCAGATGGCGCTGGAAGCGGCACGTCAGGTTATCGGGCATACGCCGGTGGTGGATAACTCGGCGCTGATAAAACAGATCCAGGGTCTGCTCCAGCAGGAGCCGCTGTTCAGCGGTAAACCTCAGCTGCGCGTACACCCTGACGATCTCCAGCGGGTCGAAGAGATGCTGGGCGCGACGCTGAGCCTGCACGGCTGGCGTCTGCGCGGCGATCCGTCGTTACATCACGGTGGCTGTAAAGTCTCTGCCGACGAAGGCGATCTGGATGCCAGCGTCGCCACGCGCTGGCAGGAACTGTGCCGCCTGGCTGCACCGGGAGTTGTCTAATGACCGCCCGTCTCACGCGCTGGCTTAACACGCTCGACAATTTTGAAACCAAGATGGCGCAACTGCCATCGGTTCGTCGTTACGGGCGTCTGACCCGCGCAACCGGGCTGGTTCTGGAAGCCACCGGCTTGCAGTTGCCTCTCGGCGCGACCTGCGTGATTGAGCGTCAGGACGCCAATGAAACGCGCGAAGTGGAAAGCGAAGTCGTCGGTTTTAACGGCCAGCGACTGTTTTTGATGCCGCTGGAAGAGGTGGAAGGCATTCTGCCCGGCGCGCGCGTGTATGCGAAAAATAATGCCGGCGACGGGCTGCACAGCGGNAAGCAATTGCCGCTCGGTCCGGCGCTGTTAGGCCGTGTCCTCGACGGCGCAGGTAAACCNCTCGACGGCCTGCCCGCNCCGGATACCACCGAAACCGGTGCGCTGATCACCCAGCCGTTTAACCCGCTGCAACGTACCGCCATTGAACACGTGCTGGATACGGGCGTGCGCCCGATCAACGCCCTGCTCACGGTTGGTCGCGGCCAGCGTATGGGCCTGTTCGCCGGTTCCGGCGTCGGTAAATCGGTGCTGCTCGGGATGATGGCGCGCTACACCCAGGCCGACGTGATTGTCGTCGGGCTGATTGGCGAGCGTGGTCGCGAAGTAAAAGATTTTATCGAGAACATTCTCGGTGCTGAAGGCCGCGCACGTTCCGTGGTCATCGCCGCGCCGGCGGATGTCTCCCCGCTGCTGCGTATGCAGGGCGCGGCGTACGCCACCCGTATTGCCGAGGATTTCCGCGATCGCGGCCAGC
>Ga0065704_10001520_pt1 | contig 10142 bp, 7 predicted proteins | sample SwiRhicommuniRL2_FD_59091 | JGI IMG/M metagenome (GOLD analysis project Ga0065704, IMG submission 59091) | Switchgrass rhizosphere bacterial communities from Rose Lake, Michigan, USA - RL2 v2 (version 2) | ecosystem: Host-associated > Plants > Roots > Rhizosphere > Soil | place: East Lansing, MI | reverse complement strand
TGGAAATACGGGCCACCACCACCAATTATTGAAAAATGCACTCTGCGTCTGCGCTGCCCAAATCGTATTGCCGAGCAACGGCTCTCGCAAGGGACCGAGCCCCAGCACTGCCAGTAAGAACGAGGCATAAACTGCAATAAACACCTGGTTTACAAAGGCAGCGGCGATAAATGGCAGCAGGTTCGGAAGAATTTCCCCAAAGATGATGCCCAGATCACCCATACCCGAAAGCTTGGCAACCGAAACGAACTGGCGTTCCTTCATGGTGAGAACCTGCGCTCGGATCACCAGGGTTGGTCCCATCCATGCAAGAAGCACAACCACAAATGCCATGGTGTAAATAGTCACATCGCGTTTATCCAGTGAGCCCGCAATAATGACCTGGATCAAAAGGGCCGGAATGGGCGTGAGAATTTGACAGATACTTTTGATGCCGAGATCCAGCCAACCACCAAAGTAGGCGGAGACAAATCCCAACAATACACCGATAAGTGTCCCTATAGCTCCAGCAAGGAACCCGATAGCGGCTGTCTGCTTTAAGCCAACTACCATCGCCACATACAAATCGCGCCCAAAGAAGTCGGTGCCAAGCGGATATTCCAAACTGGGAGGTTGCTTACTCTTTACACTGAGAGGGTATGCATGAGAAAGGTCCGCCGTAGCTAAACCGTAGAGAGTGAAGATGACTAGCAGAAGCAAAATAAACAAACCGATCGCCAGGTCTATATTTCGTCGCAGATAACGCAATAGCAATATGAGCCGAGACGGTCGAAGGATTTCAGGCTGAGGAAGAGCTATGGTCGTCATTGTCAAGCCTCCTTAAGCATTGCGAATACGTGGATCCAACAAAGGGTAAATAAATTCCATAATCACCATCAAGGTCGCTACGGCAATCGTAACGAACAATACGATCCCATAAATGACCAGGAAATCGTTGGAACGAATGGCAGTATCCAAAACCCGGCCCAAACCCGGTAGCCCAAATTGTGATTCAATCACAATTGCGGAACTGACAACGGTGCCCAATGCAAGCGCCAGGCCGGTTGCCTGCGGCAAAAGTGCATTTCGTAAATAATAATCTCTGAAAATAGTAGATCCATCCAAACCCTTATGCTCAGCAAAGTTAACGTAATCTTCGCCTTGGATCGTCACGCCCATCCCACGCATGGTCAGAACCCACCCTCCGACTGAACCCAATAATAGTGCTAATGCCGGCAGTATCTGATGATGGACAACGTCCCAAATAAAAGCGGGTGAGGACCAGTCGGGAATAACGCCGGTGGAATAGGCCCCTCCCAGCGGAGCCAACTTAAGTCTGAAGGCTATGAAAAATAAAAGGAGCACTCCCATCAATACCGGCGGCACGCCCTGAAAAAGGATAAAGGGTGTGGCGAAGGAACGAATCCATCGAGGAGATCGGGGCCACGCCGCAATCGCTCCGAGCAGGTTGCCGATTACAAAAGACAACGCGGTCGTCACCAGAAGGAGCGTAATGGTCCATGGTAACGAATCCATGATCAAACCTAATACAGTTTTGGGATATTTATTATATGACACCCCCAGGTCAAAATGGGCTATGCTGGTCATATAGTCGACATACTGCGCTCCCAATGACTTGTCGAGACCGAACTTTGCACTGTAAGAGGCGATGATTTTCTCCATGTCTGCTGGAGCAAACCCGCCTGACCGCGCCAGTTCGGCAAAACGCTCTCTCACAGGATTCTTGTCGGAAAGCCGCGGGATGAAGAATGTAATAGTAGAGGCAGCCCAAATCACCAAAATTAGAAAGAGCAAACGACGAATGATAAGTTTAATCATGGCTCTACTCCTTGGGTTAGATAAATCGATAATAACATGGGCAGATTAAAAATAGCTAACCTCTTTGAGAATATAGGGACGTTGATACCAACGTCCCTATATTTGGATGGTTCAGGTTAACGACCTATGTTGACTTGCCACTGCATCAACCCAAAATGATTATGTGACGTGATTTTGATACACGTCACATAATTGGAAGATGAAAGCTTACTGCGCTTTCTTCAGGCTGGTGATAACCAGCATACCGGTTTCAGCCCAGAAGGCTCCATTTTCGCCCATGGCCGGGTTGGCCGCTGTTGGCCAATTCGTCCAATAGGTCTGGTTGTAGGGGATACGGTGGAGCCACTGGATGATAGGGCAGTCAATGGTGTCTTTCCAATAGATACCCATCGCCTTGGCAGCGGCTTCCTGGAAGGCGGGATCATCCGCCGATAGCGGTGCCATCGTATCGAGTAGCTTATCCATCTCGGGATTGCTATAACGTGCGAAGCTGTTGTTACCAGCAGTGGTACCAATCGGCTTGGCATTGCGGCTGGAATACAAGTCAAGCACAGCATATGGGTCAACTGTACTGGCCCCGTGGCCGAACATATACAGACCGGGCTTGCCATCCGCCATGTTGTTATACGCATCGGAGCCAAAATTGACATTGGCATCAAAGCCGCCGGCTTTCAACATTTCTACCAATACGGGAACGATATCGCTGTGAATACCCTCAAAACCCTGGATGACTGCAGGCACTGTTGCTCCGTCTTTCTCCCAGAGTCCATCGCTATTCTTGGCGTAGCCGGCTGCGGTCATCAATTGTTCTGTTTCAGCCAAATCCGCAGTACCGGTCTGCATTGCCTTCGAGGCATTAGCCTTGAACTCTGCCTGCACGGCATCGCTGTCAGCAAACTTCTGCAGGTTCGGGTAGAGCGGGAACGGATAGACCGTGGCAATCTTGGCGCCGTCATAGACAACTTCGTTGATCTTGTTACGATCGATGGTATCGCAATACGCGCGGCGGACATTCGGGTCGTTGAATGGCGCGGCCTGAGTATTCGACCACAGCGAGTTCGGCCACCAATCGAGGTAACCGTAAGGCGCGTCGCTGCCCGAATGGGTAGTGATCTTCGCGTTGGATTCAAGTATCTGCTTTGCCACTGAAGCACGGACGTCCAGGATGGCATCGAATTCATTGTTGACTTCGCGCTGGATCACGGTATCCATATTTTGACCAACCTGGCCACCAATGTTGACCATGACAATACGCTTGACCGCGGGCTGGGCAATCTTCCCAGCTTTGACTGCCCACCAATCCGGCCTTAGATCGTAGATCTTCTGATTGGCATCCCACAGAATGAGATTATAAGGGCCTGAGTGGGGCATATCGAGCCCACCAACGAAAGCATTCACATCCGCTTCTTTGCTGAGGGCGTGCTCGGGCACGATCGGAATGCCGGTATCAAATTTGAATGTCAACACTTCATACTTAAAACGCGGAGCCGGTATCTTAAAGTTGACAATCACAGTCTGANCATCGGGTGCTGACATGTCCTTCACGAACTGATCGAAGGAAGAGTGATAGGGCAGCTTATCGTTGCTCAGTTGGCCNTTGAATGTGAACAATACATCTTTCGANGTCAGGGGCTGGCCGTCACTCCAGGCTGCATCCTTGTTCAACTTGATGGTCAGTTGTGTGAAATCGGCGTTGTATTCCATGCTGTCTGCCAACCACGGGATTTCCTTGCTGGCAAAAATACCGTAGTACGCCAGGGCCTCCCACAGGAAGACATTGCCTTCCTGGTGAGTATAGCCAGGGACTGCCCACGGATTCGTTACCCCAATGGGCGAAGAGATGCTCCAGCCTAATATAACTGTGTCTTCGCGCGCTACCTTCGCCAAACTGCTTGCTTGTGTCCCAACAGGGGCCGGGGCTGCCGTCCCAGCAGGAGCCTGTGATGCAGCCGGAGCTTGTGTCGCAGCAGGGGTGCCACAAGCACTTGCCACGATCGCGACCAACATAAGCATGCTCAATAACTTAAACTTTTTCATCTTCTTTATTCTCCTCTTCATTTAATTCGGCTGATCTTTCAATTCAGAGCAAGAGATACGATGAGTTATTGGGAGCAGACACCTCCTTTGCGTCGGCATGTTGCAATTTTTAGCGGTTACGGCTAAAATTATAGGCGAATGATACTTTTATGTCAATTGTGATGTATCAGTTAGTTTAGAAATTAGTCAAGAGATAGGATGAGTTGCCGGGTTTTTACTCATTTTCTATTTCCAGCATATTATTTTTGGAGTCGGACTGCATCCAATAATTCTTACCATCCTATTTTCCCTTGTCGGAGTTTGTAAACAGCGTAATTGAATAGGGCAAAGCCCATCGTAAATGGACGAAATGTTGATTAACAACCGGCTGAATGGGTTGCGCGGTACGAGACCCATACCTGCGCCGCAATCAAGAATACCTTAGGTCAATGTTACTTAGGAGACCCTATGGTTAAAAATCGACGACTCTTTCAAATCGCGCGAGGAATTATTGCAGCACCCTTATGTGCGCTCCTTCTGTTGAGTCTGGCATCCTGTCAGTCAGCGCCGGCGGCAACGGCTCAACCATTGTCTACCGCGACTGCCCAGTCAACGCTGATCGCGACTGACACCACTCTGCCCGAGGCCGCGCCCGTTGAAACTCAACCAGTGGTGAATGGCCCTGTTCTCTTGGGAGAAGGCATCAGCCTGCGCAAGGTCATGGAGGTCGGCCCTAACTCTATTCGGCTCGTACGTAATCCAGTCGATGGTGATGTTTATCTTTTGGATTCAGCAGGCGCCATCTATCGGATAAGTAACATCTCAGCATCTGCCTCGCGCGACCAGATTGCCAGTCTCCGTGAGATCAAAGGCAAGCCGACTGGCATGGCTTTTGGACCGGATGGAATTTTGTATGCAGTATTGAATACCAAAGTCGACGAGAACAAGACTCAGGTGGTGGTTCGCAAAGGCGTGCCGAATGACCAGGGACGATTTACCTGGGAGACCCTGGCCTCATCTGAGCCCTATCCTTTGAGTAATACATACTTCGACCACTTGTACAACGGCATCGTTGTCAGCCTCGATGGGAAATGGATCTACATTAATGGCGGCTCGCGGACCGATCATGGTGAAGTGGAAGACAACGCTGGCGCTTTCCCGGATACACGCGACGTGGCTCTTACCGCAAGGATTCTGCGCATTCCCACCAGCGCCACCGAACTGGTTTTGCCGAATGATGAGGAAGCTCTGGCTGCGCAGGGATTGATTTTGGCCCGCGGCACGCGCAACGCCTTCGATATGGCATTTGCCCCGAACGGCGACCTGTTCGCGATAGATAATGGCCCGGATGCTGATTATCCGGATGAACTGAATTGGATTCGCGAAGGACTGCATTACGGTTTTCCATGGCGCTTTGGCACCCAAGATAATCCGCAGCGCTTCCCAGATTACGATCCAACCAAGGACTTGCATCTGCAATCAGGCTTTTGGGCGGTAGACCATGGTTTCTATCATAACGATCCAGGTTTTCCACAACCACCCGGGGCATTCACTGATCCAGTCGTTAACCTGGGTCCGGATGCCATGATATATCGCGGGGACGATGGTCAGGAATATGATGCTGGCAAACAGGGAAAGACTCTTTCCACTTTTACCCCGCATATCTCGCCGTTAGGCCTGGTGTTTGCCACGGAACCAGAAATGCCAACTCAGTGGCGTAGCGAAGGGGATACTTTCAGCGCCTTTCTTTTGAGTTGGGGAGCCGCAGGCGGCACCTTGAGCTATCAGGGCCAGGACTTGCTCCACTTGCAACTGACCAAGAAAGGCGACAATTATGAAGTTAGTACTACAGAGATTGCACGCGGCTTCCAAAACCCAATCGACGCGGTGTTGATCGAGAACCATTTATACGTGCTGGAGTACGGCGGTAACGGCGCGATATGGGAACTTACCTTTGAATAAGAACAATTTCACCATACTGGATCACCCATGACTGAGGCGGACGCAAAACTAACATCCCCTGTAAATGTAGACAAGGCTGCTGTTCGCGGGCACCGTGTGTACCATAACATCTTTGAAGAATTGCAGCAGCGTATTCGTCAGGGAGATTGGCTGCCAGGAGATCGAATACCCAGCATCACGCAACTGGCAAAAGAATTGCAGGTTGGCACAGGAACCATCCGTGAGGCCCTACGCTCGTTGCAATCCATTGGCATGATCAAGATCGAGCATGGGAGCGGCGTTTACGTCACAGGGGCGCGGCCATCAACCGAGTTGTCAAGCCACTTTCAAAATGTAGGCGATGGTCTGCTCCTTGCGCTGGCCGAAACGCGTCGTATCCTGGAGCCGGAGCTTGCATCTCTGGCTGCCGAGCGCGGTACAGACGAAGAATTGATGGAAATCGACGGGCTTGTAAGCAAAATGGAAGAGGAACAGAAGCACGGTAATGATTTTGCCGAGCTGGATGTCTTGTTCCACCGCAAGATCGCAAAGGCTGCACGCAACCCCATCCTATTTCAGACCATGGAAGGTGTTAGTGATCTATTCCTGGAGAGTCGTCGGGCGATTCTGTTGGATCCGAACGCTGTGTTGCGCGCCTTGCGTTATCATGCCCTGATCGCCGAGGCATTAAGATTACGCAATGCATCGCAGGCCCGGCTATTGATGCAGGGCCACATGAACTCCATGTTGGATGAAGTTCTGGCCTCCCAGGCACGCAAAGAAGCAAAGCAAAACACATGAGAATTGCAGTCACCGGTGGCAATGGCGATATGGGCCGCAACCTGACCCCATATTTATTAGGGCAAGGCCATACAATTGTAAGTATTGACCGCGCCTTACCCGCCACTCAAAGGCGAGGTGTGGAATTTTTGATCGCGGATACCCGCGATTTTGGTCAATTCATAGCCAGTATCCGGGATTGTGAAGCGCTCATACATCTTGCCGCAATCCGCTCTCCTGCGAACCATCCTGACCCGGTGGTGTATGCAGACAACACCATCAGCAGTTATAACGCGTTAAGCGCAGCCTCAGCCCTTGGAATCAAGCGTGTTTGTCTGGCATCCTCTGTCAATGCTATCGGAGGCGCGTTCAGCCAATCGCCTCATTACGATTATTTTCCAGTGGATGAAAAACATCCCACCTATGCAGAAGATCCCTACGGTCTGTCCAAGTGGGTGCTTGAGCAACAAGCCGATGCCTTCGCACGTCGGTATGACTGGATGACTATTGCAAGCCTGCGCTTCCACTGGTTATTGGATACTCGCGATCAGGCGGTTAAGAATGCGGAGAGGCTGAAGGAATTGTCTGTTCGCCATCTCTGGGCTTACACTCTTCTTGGTGAGGCAAGTCGCGCCATGCTGCTTTCCCTCTCCGCGGATTTCACCGGTCATGAGGTTTTCTATATTGTCGCGCCNCATACAACATCCGCACAACCCTCCCNGGAACTTGCACACCAGCTTTATCCGCAGGTTGAAATTCGAGGCGATTTCGCTGACTATGCCAGTTTCTTTAATTGTGCCAAAGCCGCGCGATTGCTCGGCTGGAAACACAAGGAGGATTAATTGATGAAGATCACCGATATCAAACCACTTCCTGTTTGGGTGGGGACACGTAATCAGCTCGTCGTCAAAGTTGAGACCGATGAAGGGATTTACGGACTCGGCGAAGCTGGGTTGAGTGGTCGGGAATTGGCAGTGATCGGAGCATTGAAGCACTTTCGTGAGTTCTTGATTGGCAAGGATCCCATGCAAATCGGGCGGATATGGCAGGAACTTTACCGAAGTCAATATTTCGAAGGAGGACGTGTTCTCCTTGCAGCGCAAAGCGCGATCGATATTGCTCTTTATGACATCGCAGGGAAAGCCCTCAATGTTCCCGTGTATCAATTGTTGGGAGGCAGGCAACGGGATGTGATTCCTTGTTTTGCAACCGCGACCGGCGCGGGTCCCGCGTTGATCGATGACGTTAAATTGTTGATGAAGCATGGTTGGCGCGTTATCCGCACGGGACCGATGATGCTCGATCATCAAGGTGGTTTTACCGGCGCGTCGGATATCTTCGAACCACGCGAAAGCATTGCGTATACCGCGCAATGGCTGACGAAAGTACGCGAGGAGTGCGGCAGTGATTTTGTGATGGGCATTGATTACCATCATCGATTGAATATCGCCGAGACTGCATCTTTCTGCCAGCGTATGCCGAAGGGTACGCTCGACTTTATTGAGGAGCCAATCCGCGATGAAAGCCCAGAAGCCTATGAAGCCTTGCGAAAGTTAACCGATGTGCCGTTTGCCGTAGGCGAAGAGTTTGCCAGCAAGTGGCAGTTCCTGCCTTATATCGAAAGACATCTCACTGATTTCGCCCGCGTGGATATTTGCAATGTGGGAGGATTTACTGAGGCGATGAAAGTGGCGGGCTGGGCCGAAGCGCATTACATTGATTTGATGCCACATAACCCGCTTGGACCAATCTGTACCGCCGCGACCATCCATCTGGCGGCGGCTGTCGCAAATTTTGCCTGGCTGGAAGTCCGTGTGACCCAGACTGAGAATCTTTATTATGGACAAGCCGGTGTCAATGATGCAGATGCGCTTTTTCCTGTGCAGCCGCGCCTCGAGGGGACCTCATTCCCTGTGCCCACGACACCCGGCCTTGGAATCGATATTGATGAAAAACTTGCGCAAGCACAGGAATGGAAATTCTGGGAGGCTCCTCATTGGCAACGTCGCGACGGCTCTGTGCAGAATTGGTAAAGGAACAAGTATGACAGACCCCACTCAATCTCTTTTTTTCGCAAGCGGTTATGTCACTGCCGAACAGGCTGGCATTCACTCTTTTTTGTTCGACGAAGCTTCTGGCGAGCTGACAGTCAGCGGATCATTCACAGGGATCAACGCGCCATCCTTCATGCTCATGCATCCCAACCAAAAGTATTTGTACGCGGTCAGCGAAACGGGGCAGGGCAGCCACGGCACCTTGGGTGAGGTATGGGCATTTCAATTTGAGCGTGAACCGTTTAACCTCCAGCCCCTCAATCATCAGACGACTTCTGGCGATTGGCCTTGCCACTTGCAACTCGATGCAACAGGGAATTGGTTGCTTGTCACGAATTACGGCACGGGCAATGCAGCCATGTATCCTCTTCAGTCCAATGGCTCGATCGGTGAGATGGTAGATTTTATTAAGCATGAGGGCAAGGGACCACACGTAGTTCGACAGGAAGCTGCACATACTCATTCCTCCATTTTCACACCCGATAATCGCTTCGCGATTGTCGCCGATCTGGGAATTGATCAACTGGTTATTTATGAACTTGATCCCTCCACCGGCAAACTTCTCTTTTGGTCTGCCGTCAACACCCGGCCCGGCGCGGGGCCACGACATCTTGCCTTCCATCCGAATGGCAAGTGGCTGTATGTGGCAAACGAACTCGACAGTACGGTTACGCAATATGACTATGATCAGGCGATGGGAGCATTGAACGAAAAGCAAAGCCTCTCCACTCTCCCGTCCGACGCCCCGGAGAATCTTGTCGCTGATATTCATTTATCAGCCTCAGGCCAACGCGTATATGTTTCCAATCGCGGTCACAACAGCATTGCAGTGTACGATGTCAAGGAAGATGGCAGTCTAAAGCTGGTTTCCATTCAACCATGTGGTGGAAACTGGCCGCGCAATTTTGCACTTGCGCCTGGCGGAGAGTTCCTGCTGGTGGCAAATCAAAACAGCAATGAAATCTGTGTCCTGCCAGTTCTTGAAGGACCAGAATCGCTCGGCGCTCCCATTGCCCATGCGCGCGTGAGCGGAGCATGCTGTATTCAATTCATATAACGAAATGAGCCAGTCACCCCAAACGCCGCGTTTTGATGTTGTCAGCCTGGGTGAATCCATGTTGCGTCTTAGTGTTCCCGCAGGGAAGCGACTTGATGACACTCGCAAACTGGATATGGAACTGGCAGGGGCGGAAAGCAATGTGAGTGTCGCTCTCGCTCGGCTGGGCTGGCGTGTCGGTTGGGTCAGCCGGATGCCAGATCATGCCTTAAGCGATGCGATTTTACGGGCATTGCGGTCCGATGGAGTTGATATCTCTGCCGTAAAACGTGTACCTGACGAACGGCTCGGCACCTATTTCATTGAATACGCCACGCCTCCACGCTCGACCCAGGTGATCTATGATCGCGCAAACTCAGCCGCCTCGCGCATGACAAGCGCGGATGTGGACTGGGACTATCTTTTGGATACGCGCGTCCTTCATTTGACGGGAATCACTGCTGCGCTGAGCGACAGCTGTTATGAGCTGTTAGTGG
>Ga0065704_10071714_pt1 | contig 10155 bp, 6 predicted proteins | sample SwiRhicommuniRL2_FD_59091 | JGI IMG/M metagenome (GOLD analysis project Ga0065704, IMG submission 59091) | Switchgrass rhizosphere bacterial communities from Rose Lake, Michigan, USA - RL2 v2 (version 2) | ecosystem: Host-associated > Plants > Roots > Rhizosphere > Soil | place: East Lansing, MI | reverse complement strand
CCGGTCCGCGCGCGCCGTCAGGCCCGTCTGGGCGCGCCGCGTCAAGCCGCCGTGGCCGGGCGCGGACCGGCGCTTTTGCGCCGCCGGCCAGGGTCGGCGACAATATGCGGCCCGTCCGTACCCTTCCGGCTGCCCCTTCGTGGCCCGGAGCGCTGCGGGACGGTCGTTCCTCTTCCCACGGTGACGCATGAATTTCCACGAATACCAGGCGAAACAACTGTTTGCCGACTACGGCATCCCGGTCCCGGCCGGACGCGTCGCGTCCACGCCCGAAGCAGCCGTCGAAGCGGCCAATGCCCTGGGCAATGGCCCCTGGATGGTCAAGGCCCAGATCCATGCGGGCGGCCGCGGCAAGGCCGGCGGCGTGAAGTTCTGCAAGACCACCGACGACGTCAAGGCCGCCGCGACCAAGATGCTCGGCACCAAGATGGCCACCTACCAGTCCGCGGGCGTCGCCCTGCCGGTCAACCTGGTGCTGGTGACCACCGCCGGCGAGATCGTCAAGGAGCTGTACCTGTCGCTGCTGGTCGATCGCGACCAGAAGTCGATCACCTACATCGTCTCCAGCGAAGGCGGCGTGGACATCGAAGAAGTGGCGGCCAATACGCCCGAGAAGATCCACACCCTGGTGGTCGATTACGCCGAAGGCGTGCAGCCCTACCAGGGCCGCGAGATCGGCTTCAAGATGGGCCTGACCGCCAAGCAGGCCAACCAGCTCGCCAGCATCATGGGCGGCCTGTACAAGCTGTTCAACGACAAGGACCTGTCCCTGGTCGAACTGAACCCGCTGGCGATCCTGGACGACCAGAACCTGTACGCGCTGGACGGCAAGGTCAACTCCGACGACAACGCCACCTTCCGCCGCAAGGATCTCGCCGCCATGCGTGACACCACGCAGGAAGACGAGACCGAGGTGAAGGCCAGCGAGTACGACCTCAACTACGTGACCATGGACGGCAACATCGGCTGCATGGTCAACGGCGCCGGCCTGGCCATGGCCACCATGGACGTGATCGCGCTCAACGGCGGCGCGCCGGCCAACTTCCTGGATGTCGGCGGCGGCGCCACCAAGGAGCGCGTGACCGAGGCGTTCAAGCTGATCCTGTCCAGCGACAAGGTCAAGGCCATCTTCGTCAACATCTTCGGCGGCATCGTCCGCTGCGACATGATCGCCGAGGGCATCATCGCCGCGGTCAAGGAAGTGGACGTCAAGGTGCCGGTGGTCGTGCGTCTGGAAGGCACCAACGTGGAAGCGGGCAAGAAGCTGCTGGCCGAGTCCGGCCTGGCCATCACCCCGGCCGACGACATCAACGACGGCGCCAAGAAGGCCGTTGCTGCGGTCGCCGCCTGAACCCTCCACGAGACTAGGAAGAATTCATGTCTGTTCTGATCAACAAGAAGACGAAGGTCATCGTGCAGGGCTTCACCGGCCAGCAGGGCACCTTCCACGCCACCCAGATGGTGGAGTACGGCACCCAGGTCGTCGGCGGCGTGACCCCCGGCAAGGGCGGCACCACCCATATCGACCTGCCGGTGTTCAACACCGTGCGCGAAGCGGTCGAGGCCACCGGCGCCGACGCCTCGGTGATCTACGTGCCGCCGCCGTTCGCGGCCGACGCGATCCTGGAAGCGGCCGCGGCCGGCATCAAGGTCATCGTCTGCATCACCGAAGGCATCCCGGTGCTGGACATGCTGCGCGTGAAGAACGTGCTCAAGCAGCATCCGGACGTGGTGCTGGTCGGCCCGAACTGCCCCGGCGTCATCACCCCGGGCGAGTGCAAGATCGGCATCATGCCGGGCCACATCCACATGCCGGGCAAGATCGGCATCGTGTCGCGCTCAGGCACGCTGACCTATGAAGCGGTCAAGCAGACCACCGCGGCCGGCCTGGGCCAGTCCACGGTCATCGGCATCGGCGGCGACCCGATCAACGGCCTGAACTTCGTCGACTGCCTCAAGCTGTTCAACGAAGACCCGCAGACCGAAGGCATCATCATGGTCGGCGAGATCGGCGGCGCGGCCGAGGAAGCCGGTGCCGAGTACATCAAGCAGCACGTCAAGAAGCCGGTGGTCGGCTTCATCGCCGGCGCCTCCGCGCCGAAGGGCAAGCGCATGGGCCACGCCGGTGCGATCGCCTCGGGCGGTTCGGGCACCGCCGAAGGCAAGTTCGCGGCGATGGAAGCGGCCGGGGTCAAGACCGTGCGCTCGCCGGGCGACCTGGGTGCGGCGATCGCGTCGCTGGTGAAGTAAGGCGTCGGCGCCGCGGCAACGGCCCGCCTTCGGGGGCGTCGCTGTCGCAGTTGCTGTCCGGAAAGGCCTCGCGCGAGCGAGGCCTTTTTCGTTCCGGGAGGCCGGTGCGTGGCACCGCAGCTCCGTCCCTGGTGTGGCTGGTCGGGTGGGACGGCCGCGCGCGGACGCCTGCCCGTCCCTGCGCAATCAAGCGTTTGCGGCGCTCCCTCGGTCGCCACTCGTCCCTGCCGACCCGCCATTGGTCACCGGGTCCGGGGGGGCCGTCCCAGCGCTGCCGACATGGCCCGGTGCGGGACGGACACTGGCGCCACTTTCTTCGGCGGCGACAGGAGTGGATGCGTGATCAGGCGATGGTGGGCAGCGGTATGCGGGGCGGGCGTGGCGATGGGCATCGGCGGCCTCTGCGCGGCGGCGCCGGGCGACTGGGCGAGTTACGCCGGCGCGCCGGGCGGCGGGCAGTACTCGCCGCTGACCCAGATCACCCCGGACAATGTCGGCCGGCTGCGCATCGCCTGGTCGTTCCGCACCGGCGAACTCGGCGCGGGCCTGCCCGATCCGGAACGGCGCCGCTTCGAGGCCAATCCGCTGGTGCTGGGCGGGCGCATGTACCTCACCACCGGGACCGGCATCGCGTTCGCCCTGGATGCGGCCAGCGGCCGCGAATTGTGGTCGTTCGACGCGAAGGTCGCGCGCGGCAAGCATTACAGCGACCCTGCCTCGCGCGGGGTGACGTTCTGGCGCGACGCCCAGGCCGCCACCGGCGCATGCCGCGAGCGCATCGTGTTCGGCACCCTGGATGCCCGGCTGATCGCACTGGATGCGGCCGACGGCCGGCCCTGCGCCGGGTTCGGCCAGGGCGGCAGCGTCGACCTGAAGGCCGGCATCGATGTGCAGGACGGCCCGCGCGACGCCTGGTCCAACTATGCCGTGACCTCGCCGCCGGTGGTGGCCGGCGACGTGCTGGTGGTCGGCAGCTCGATCGGCGACAACCGCGGGCATGCGCTGGAGCAGGGCGTGGTGCGCGGCTACGACGCGCGCAGCGGCCGCGAGCTGTGGCGCTGGGATCCGGTGCCGCGCGATCCGGCCAAGGCCACTGCCGCCGGCTGGCAGCCGGAGCAGGCGGCCACGGTCGGCGGCGGCAATGCCTGGGCGCCGCTGTCGGTGGATCCGGCGCTGGGCCTGGTGTACGTGCCGACCGGCTCGGCCAGCCCCGACTATTACGGCGGCGAGCGCCTCGGCGACAACCGCGATACCGATTCGCTGGTGGCACTGGACCTGCACAGCGGCCGCCGGGTGTGGGCGCAGCAGTTGGTGCATCACGATCTGTGGGACTACGACCTGGCCTCGCAGCCGGTACTGACCACGGTGCAGACCGCGCAGGGAGCGCGCGCGGCGGTGCTGCAGGCGACCAAGACCGGTTTCCTGTTCGCCTTCGACCGTCGCGACGGCACGCCGCTGTTCCCGATCAGCGAGGAGCCGGTGCCGGCGTCCGATGTGCCCGGTGAACGCGTCTCGCCGACCCAGCCGATGCCCGAGCCGGCGCTGCGCCTGGCGCGGCATACGCCGCTGACCGCCGCCGATGCCTGGGGGGCGACGCCGGGCGCGCGCCGCGAATGCGAAGCGCTGATCGCCGGGCTGCGTTCGGAAGGCCTGTTCACGCCACCCAGCGTACGCGGCACGATCGCGCTGCCCGGCTGGGCCGGCGGCGTGAACTGGGGCGGCATCGCGGTGGATCCGCAGCGGCAGTTGGCGATCCTGCCGGTATCGGACCTGCCGATGCAGGTGGCGCTGATCCCGCGCGATCGCTTCAGCGAGGCTGAGCGCGCGCGCCATCCGGACCAGCAGTTCAACGACATGGAAGGCACGCCGTACTACATGCGCCGCGGCATGCTGAGCTCGTCCGGCGGCGTTCCCTGCGTCAAGCCGCCGTGGGGGCGACTGGTGGCGGTGGACCTGCGCACGCGCAAGATCGCCTGGGAACGGCCGCTCGGCACGCTGGAAGAAAGGCTGCCGTGGCTGCCACTGGACGTGGGCACGCCGCTGCTCGGTGGCGCGGTGACCACCGCCAGCGGCCTGACTTTCATCGCCGCGGCCGCCGACTCCCGCCTGCGCGCGCTCGACAGTGCGACCGGCAAGACCCTGTGGGATGCTAAGTTGCCGGCCGGCGGCCAGGCCACCCCGTCGGTGTATGCGGTGGGTGGCAAGCAGTACGTGGTGATCGCCGCGGGGGGGCGCGAGGGCATGGGCACGATGGGCGACTACGTGGTGGCCTATACGCTCGATGGCGAGGGCAGGGAGGTGGTGTTCCAGCATGGTGTCGCCGCGCGCATGGCGACGCTGGCCGCGGTCGCGCTGGCGCTGGTCGCGGGCGTGGTGGCGGTGTGGCGGCGCTGGCGCCGGCGGCGCCGTGCACGGGCTGGCAATCGCGGCAACGGCTGACGCGATGCGCGAAATGCCGCTCCTTGTAGGAGCGGCTTCAGCCGCGACGCGCGGTCTGCCGGCGGCCGACTTCGGAGCCAGTCGGGACTGAAGTCCCTCCCACAGTGCACCCAGTCGGCGTTCGGCATGCCGCTCCTTGTAGGAGCGGCTTCAGCCGCGACACGCGGTCTGTCGGCGGCCGACTTCGGAGTCAGTCGGGACGGAAGTCCCTCCCGAAGTGCAGCCAACGGTCATTTCGCGTGCCGCTCCACCGGTGACGCGCACGGCGTGAGTGGGAGAGCCGGATCGTCGGCCGCGGTGCAGCGCTACACTGCGCAGTGTCGCCGTGCGCATGTAGGCCCGTTGCCGCTGGCGCCGCGCCGCGCGCGGTCGGCGTCCGCGCGACCTCCGCGCTTTCCCCTCCCGCTCCTGCAAGGTCGTCCATGTCTTCTTCCCTTCGCATCGCCATGGCCCAGTTCGATTTCCCGGTCGGCGCCGTGGCCCAGAACACCGATCGCATCGTCGCGATGATCGAGGAGGCGCGCGACGAGTACGGCGCCGACATCGTGCTGTTCCCGGAACTGGCGGTCAGCGGCTATCCGCCGGAGGATCTGTTGCTGCGCCCGGGCTTCCTCGCCGAGTGCGAACTGGCGCTGCAGCGCATCGCGGTGCGCGTGCGCGGCATCGTCGCGGTGGTCGGCTGGCCGCAGAGCGCCGGCAGCGTGGTCTACAACGCGGCCAGCGTGCTGCGCGACGGGCGCATCGAGGCCACCTACCGCAAGCGCGAACTGCCCAACTACGCGGTGTTCGACGAGCGCCGCTACTTCGACGTCGATCCGGACGGCGGCAGTTGCGTGTTCGAGGTCAAGGGCACGCCGGTCGGCGTGGTGATCTGCGAGGATCTGTGGTTCCCCGAGCCGCTGGCCGATACCGCGCGCCACGGCGCCGAACTGGTGCTGGTGCCCAATGCCTCGCCGTTCGAGCGCGGCAAGCACGCGCAGCGCGATGCGCTGCTGGCCGAACGCGTGCGCGAAACCGGGGTGGCGCTGGCCTATCTCAACGTCGTCGGCGGCCAGGACGCGCTGGTGTTCGATGGCGCCTCGGTGGTCGCCGACGCCGACGGCAGCGTGCATCCGGCCGCGGCCGCGTTCACCGACCAATGGCTGGTGGTGGAGTACGCGACGCGGACGCGGGCCTTCACCCCGCTGCGCTGGATCGACGACGGCGACGAGAGCATGGACGCGCTGGCCTGGCGCGCGGTGGTGCGCGGGCTGCAGGACTACTGCCGCAAGAACCGCTTTTCCAAGGTGTGGCTGGGGCTGTCCGGCGGCATCGATTCGGCGCTGGTGCTGGCGATGGCGGTGGATGCGCTGGGCGCGGACAACGTCACCGCGGTGCGCCTGCCATCGCGCTACACCGCCGGCCTGTCCAACGATCTGGCCGACGAGCAGTGCCGCGCGCTGGGCGTGAAGCTGGAGACGGTGGCGATCGAGCCGGCATTCGAAGGGCTGCTGCAGGCGCTCGGGCCGCTGTTCGAAGGCACCCAGCCCGACGTCACCGAGGAGAACCTGCAATCGCGCAGCCGTGGCGTGATCCTGATGGCGCTGGCCAACAAATTCGGCGGGCTGCTGCTGACCACCGGCAACAAGAGCGAATACGCCGTCGGCTACGCCACCATCTACGGCGATATGTGCGGCGGCTATGCGCCGCTGAAGGACCTGTACAAGACCGAGGTGTTCGGCCTGGCGAAGTGGCGCAACACGGTCGGTGGCGCGCCGGTGATCCCGCCGGCGGTGATCGCGCGGCCGCCGTCGGCGGAACTGCGCGCCAACCAGACCGACCAGGACTCGTTGCCGCCCTACGACGTGCTCGACGGCATCCTGTACCGCTACGTGGACCAGGAGCAATCGCGCGACGAGATCGTCGCCGCCGGATATGCCGCGGACGTGGTGGACCATGTGGTGCGGTTGGTGCGCATCACCGAATGGAAGCGGCACCAGGCCGCGCCGGGGCCGAAGGTGTCGCGCCGCGCGTTCGGCCGCGAGCGGCGCTATCCGATCACCAATGGGTATCAGGGTTAGCAGGGGCTGCGTGGCATTCTTGGTGGGCGGTGGATCGGCTGCGGTGGGTGTCTGTCGCGGCTGAAGCCGCTCCTACAGAAGCGGCAGAAACGCTGCTACCTCGATAGCGTGCCAGCGCGGCGCGCTATCCGCTCGCCAATCCCCAATCCCGATTCCCCACTCCCGGCCCTTCAGACCGCCTGCAGCAGGCGCAGCCCGAACGCATCGCCCTGCGCGTTCCAGCCATGGCTGACGCGCAGGCCGGCGGCGGCGGCCATCTCGCCGAAGCTCTGGTCGGTGTACTTGTGGCTGTATTCCACCTGCATCGCTTCGCCGGCGGCGAAGTCGAAGTGGCGTCCGCCCACGCTGACCCGCTGCGCGCACTGGCTGACCAGGAACGTCTCGATGCGCTCGCGTTCGCGCGCGTACACCGCGCGATGGCGGAACTGTTCCAGGTCGAAGTCGCTGCCGATCTCGCGGTTGAGGCGGCGCAGCAGGTTCACGGTGAACGCGGCGGTGACGCCGGCGGCATCGTTGTAGGCCGCTTCCAGCACCGACACGTCCTTGACCAGGTCGATGCCGATCAGTGCGCAGCCGTCCTGGCGCATGGTGGCGCGCATCGACGCCAGCAGCTGGATGCCGTCCTCGCGGGTGAAGTTGCCCAGCGTGGAGCCCGGGAAGAACACCAGCGTGCGGCGCGCGCCGCGCTGCGGCGCGGGCAGCCCCACCGGCGCGGTGAAGTCGGCGCACACCGGCAGCATCTGGATGTGCGGGAAGCGCTCGGCCAGGCGCGCGGTGCTGGACATCAGCATGTCGCGCGAGATCTCGATCGGGGTGTAGGCCACCGGCGCGCGCAGGCCGTCCAGCAGCAGTTCGGTCTTGCGCCCGCTGCCGCTGCCCAGTTCCACCACGTGCGCGCCCACGCCCACCGCCTGCGCGATCGACGGCATGCGTGCCTCGAGCAATTCCAGCTCGGTGCGGGTCAGGTAGTACTCCGGCTGGCGGGTGATCGCCTCGAACAGACGCGAGCCTTCGGCGTCGTAGAAATACTTGGACGGCAGCTGCTTGGGGCTGCGCGACAGGCCGGCGATCGCGTCGGCGGCGATGTCGCCCGCTTGCGGATGCAGGTCGGTGAGGGCGGCTTCGGTCAATGCACGGGCGGTCGCGGCGTTCATACGGTGTCCTTGGCCAGGCGCACGCCGGCGAATTGCCACCGCGCATCGGAGGGGAAGAAATTGCGATAGCTGGCGCGGATGTGCGCCTGCGGCGTGGCGCAGCTGCCGCCGCGCAACACCCATTGCGCGTTCATGAACTTGCCGTTGTATTCGCCCAGCGCGCCCTCCCACGGGCGAAAGCCGGGGTAGGCCAGGTAGGCGCTGCCGGTCCACTCCCAGACGTCGCCGAACAACTGCTGCAGGCCCGCATCCGCGTGACTCGCGGACCGCGGATGCAGCGCATCGCGCTCGACGAAGTTGCCGGCGATGGCGACGCCGGCGGCGGCCTGTTCCCATTCGGCCTCGGTCGGCAGGCGCGCGCCGGCCCAGCGTGCGTAGGCGTCGGCCTCGAACAGGCTGATGTGGCAGACCGGCGCGTGCGGATCGCGTTCGCGCCAGCCGCCCAGGGTGAATTCGCGTGTGCCGTCGGCGTGCCAGTACAGCGGCCGTTGCCAGTCCTCGGCGCAGCGCTTCGCCCAGCCGTCGCTGAGCCACAGGGCCACGTTGCGGTAACCGCCATCGGCGATGAAGTCGGCGTACTCGGCATTGCTCACCGGGCGGCTGGCCAGCGCATGCGCCGGCACCAGCACGCGGTGCCGCGGCGATTCGTTGTCGTAGGCGAAGATGTGCTGCGCCGGCCAGCCGGGCGCGCCGATCTCGCACACCTGCTCGTCGCGCTGGATCCAGCGTAGCGCGGTGGCCGGCGCGTGCGCCGTGGGGAGGTCCTGGCGATAGGCCGGCGCCAGCGGATTGCTCCAGAACGCATGCTTGATGTCGGTCAGCAGCAGTTCCTGGTGTTGTTGCTCGTGCTGCAGGCCCAGCTCCAGCACCTGCAGTGTCTGCGCCGTCAGGTCGCCGGCCTGCAGCCGCGCCAGCACGCGCGCCTCGACCTCGGCCCGGTAGTCGCGCACCTGCGCCAAGGACGGGCGCGACAGCACGCCGCGGCGCGGCCGCGCATGCATCGGGCCGACGCTCTGGTAGTAGCTGTTGAACAGGTAGTCCCACTGCGGATCGATCGCGCGGTAGCCGGCGTCGGCGGCCAGCACGAAGCGTTCGAAGAACCAGGTGGTGTGCGCGAGGTGCCATTTGGCGGGACTGGCATCGTCCATGCTCTGCACCATCGCGTCTTCCTCGCTCAGTGGCGCGGCGAGCACGTGAGTGCGGTGGCGCACGCTGCGAAAACGCGTCGCCAGCGGCACGCTGGACGCTGCGGGCGAGGGGGATGCCGCCAGAGGGGTCGCTTGCATCGGCCAAGCTTAGGGGAAGGCCGTGAATGTCCCGTCATGCGTGGTGGAACGTCGCGTTACGCTTGCGCCTGCTCCGCGATGGGGAACCTCCCTCTCCCGATCGCGCCAACAGGACTGACCGTACATGGCTACGCCAGACGCATCCCACGCATTCATGTCCGCATCCGCGACCGGCGCCGCCGCGCCGGTCGGCGTGTTCGACCTTGCCGAGGCGGCGCACGCCTTCGTCCTTCCCGAGGGGGTGCGCTATCTCGATACCGCCAGCAAGGGCCCGCGGCTGGCCAGCGTGCTCGCCGCCGGACAGGCCGCGCTGGCCGATGCGATCGCGCCATGGACGCTGTCCTTCGACGCCTGGCGCGCACAGATCGAGGCGCTGCGCGCGCTGGCCGCGGCGACCGTGTTCGCGGGCGACAGCGAAGGCGTGGCGATGGTGCCTTCGGCCGCCTACGGCCTGGCCATCGCGGCGCGACAGGTGCCGCTGGCGCCGGGCGAGGCGGTGCTGCTGCTCGATGGCCAGTTTCCGTCCAATCTGCTCGCCTGGCAGCAGCGCTGCGCCGAGACCGGTGCGCATCTGGCGGTGGCGCGGCGCGCGCCGGGCCAGGATTGGACCGCGGCGGTGCTGGCGACGCTGGAGGCGCAGCCGCGGGTGCGCGTGGCGACCTTGCCGCATGCGTATTGGCGCGACGGCAGCCTGCTGGATCTGGACCGGATCGCGCCACGCTTGCAGGCGCTGGGCGCGATGTTGGTGCTGGATCTGAGCCAGAGCCTGGGCGTGCTGCCGGTGCGGCTGGATGCCTGGCGGCCCGATTTCGTGGTCTCGGTCGGACACAAATGGCTGCTCGGGCCGATGGGGCTGGCGTGGCTGTGGGCCTCGCCGCACTGGCGCGCGCATGGAGTGCCGTTCGAGCAGCATTGGCAGGCGCGCGACCCGGGCGCCGACTGGAACTTCCCGGTCGAGGCGCCGCC
>Ga0065704_10001153_pt1 | contig 10164 bp, 7 predicted proteins | sample SwiRhicommuniRL2_FD_59091 | JGI IMG/M metagenome (GOLD analysis project Ga0065704, IMG submission 59091) | Switchgrass rhizosphere bacterial communities from Rose Lake, Michigan, USA - RL2 v2 (version 2) | ecosystem: Host-associated > Plants > Roots > Rhizosphere > Soil | place: East Lansing, MI | reverse complement strand
CCGCCGATCGGGCGCTGGTCCACGCCATCGTGGCGGAAACATTGCGCCACCTGCCGGACCTTGACGCGCTGATCGACGGCGCGACGCGGCAGCCGCTTCCCCCAGACGCGAAGGCGCGGATGGTGCTGCGCATTGCGCTGATCCAGGTGCTGGCGCTTGGCACGGCTCCGCATGCCGCAATTTCAACAGCTCTGCCACTGGTCGATGGCGGGCCGCGCAAGCTGGTCCATGGCGTCTTCGGAACGATTACGCGCGCTGCCCCGACTCTTCCTGACCCGCCAACCCTGCCACAAGAGGTGTTCGCGCGCTGGGCAGCGATGTGGGGCGAGGCCATGCCTGCGGCCGCCGCCCGCGCCTTTGCCGTGCGGCCGCCTGTCGACGTCAGCTTGCGTGATCCGGCGGAGACTGCCGCCTGGGCAGAGAAGCTTGGGGGGCGGAGCTTTGCGCCGGGCCATGTCCGGCTGCCAAGCCATGCGTCGGTGACCGAACTGCCCGGCTTTGCCGAAGGCGCCTGGTGGGTGCAGGATCTTGCCGCGTCCTGCCCGGCCCGACTGCTTGGCGTTGGGGAAGGCCGCACGGTCCTTGATCTTTGCGCGGCACCGGGCGGCAAGACGATGCAGCTGGCCGCAGCCGGATGGCAGGTGACGGCAGTCGATCAGTCGAAGAAGCGGCTGGAGCGGCTTGGCGACAATCTGACGCGCACCGGGCTTTCCGCCACCATCGTTCAAGCCGACCTGCGGCAGTGGGAGCCCGCCGCGCCAGTTGACGCCATTCTGCTGGATGCGCCGTGCAGCGCCACCGGCATCTATCGCCGCCATCCCGATGTGCTGCATAGGATCGGGCCGCGCCAGATTGGCGAGCTTGCCGAGTTGCAGGGCGAGCTTCTCAGCCGGGCGGCACAATGGCTGAAGCCCGGCGGCACGCTGGTCTATGCCACCTGTTCGCTTGAACAGGCTGAGGGCGAAGAGCAAATGCGCGCCTTCCTGCAGGACCACGACGACTTTATGCTGAAGCCCGCTCAGGACACCGAATTGCCTCACGACATTGTCACCGACGCGGAAGGATGGTTGCGCACATTGCCGGACACGCTGGCTGATGAAGGCGGCACGGACGGCTTTTTCATCGCCCGGCTTGTCCGCACAGCCGGACAATCCTAAGCTCACGCCGTCGCCAGAAAGGTCCAGCGTGCGCCCGACCGAGCCCCTTCCCCTTCACCATAGCTGGCCGCTGAGCGATCTGCATCAGCATCTGGCGCCGGTGATGCTCGACGACCGCACGGCGCGCGATGACCAAGCCCTGGCCGAGCGGGGCCTTGGCCTTTGGCATTGCGACCTGAGCGACAACAGCCTGTCCTGGACCAGCGGCGTATATGACCTGTTCGGGATCGAACGGGACATGGATGTGCCGCGCCCTCTGGCCGTCTCGCTCTACGAGCCGGATTCGCGGGAGGCGATGGAACGGCTGCGCGCTTATGCGATCCGGCATCGGCGCGGTTTCACGCTGGATGTCGGTATCCGGCCGCTGGACGGCGGCGATTGCACGATGCGCCTGATCGCCGCACCGATCCTGAAGGGTGCGAAGGTAATCGCACTGCATGGCGTGAAGCAGTTTCTGCCGCGCGGTTCCGCGGCTTCACGCGGGCTTGATCCGACCATTTTCGTTCTCCCCTGAAGCCGCAGCCGCCTGCGCCGAAAATCCCTGTGGATAAGCTTGAAGAGGAGCGTTGCCCTGGGCTCTAGGCACGGCTAGAGCCGACTGTTGATGACCAGCCCGATCCTTATCTCGCCCTCCATCCTGTCCGCCGACTTCGCCCGTTTGGGCGAGGAGGTTCGCGCCATTGACGAGGCGGGATGCGACTGGATCCATATCGATGTGATGGACGGCCATTTCGTGCCCAATATCACCATCGGCCCCGGCGTGGTGAAGGCGCTGCGTCCCCACAGCAAAAAGCCGTTCGACGTCCACCTGATGATCTCGCCGGTGGACCAGTATCTTGACGCCTTTGCGCAAGCGGGCGCTGATATCCTGACCGTTCATCCGGAAGCGGGGCCGCACATCCACCGCTCGATCCAGCATATCAAGTCGCTGGGCGTGCAGGCGGGCGTCGTGCTGAACCCCGGCACCCCGGCCAAGATGCTTGATTATCTGATCGACGATGTCGACCTGATCCTGGTGATGAGCGTCAATCCGGGCTTCGGCGGCCAGAGCTTCATCGAAAACCAACTGCGCAAGATCGAAGCCATCCGCAAGATGATCGACAAGAGCGGGCGCGACATCCGTCTGCAGGTCGATGGCGGCATCGACTTCACCACCGCTCCGCGCGCGATTGAGGCCGGCGCGGATGTGCTGGTGGCGGGCACGGCCACTTTCCGCGGCGGCCCGGCGGCCTATGCGGACAATATCCGGAAGCTCAAGGGCGGGTGAGCGACGCTCGGCGCATCCCTAGTCCTTCGACCGCCGATCCGGCCGGATCAGAGCCAGCCGACGACGGTATCGAACAGGGCAAGCGGCTCATCCGTGTCGCGGATGACAAGGGCCTGTCGCTGGCGCAACGGATCGCCAACCGTTTCTACCTGATGAGCTGGAAGACGCCGATCCACGGACGGCGGCTCAAGGGCAAATATCCTCTCAAGCTGCTGGCCGTGCCGGATGACGAGATTCCCGGCGACCCAAAGGCGGGCCAGGCGATCCGCGCGGGCTATTTCCTGTTTCGTGGCCTGAAGCAGCCGATCGCTACGCTGGATTTTGAAAAGCTGGCGCTGATCCCCGCCTTTACCGATTATCTGCACAGCTTCGCCTGGCTGCGGGACCTGTCGTCAGCGGCGACACGCGAGCAGGCTGCGCCAGTCGCCGAAGCGGTGCTGCGCAAATGGCTGGAGGTGCATGCCGACACGCCGAGCGAGCCAGCATGGCGTGCCGACAATGCGGGTTGGCGGCTGCTCTTCTGGTCGGCTCACGCACCGCTGATCCTGTCGTCGAGCGACCTGGTTTATCGCTCTCTGGTGCTCAACTGCATCGCGCGGACAGCCCGACATCTGGACAGGGGTGCGGACAAGGCTCCGCTTGGCCTGCCACGACTGGTCGCCTGGGGAGGCATTGTCGCGGCGTCGATGCTGCTGCCCGGCGGCGCTGCCCGCAAGGTCTTCGGCGAAGCGGGGCTGAAGCGCGCAATCGAAAATGCGGTTCACGCCGATGGCGGCATCGTGTCGCGGTCGCCGCTGGATCAGTTGGAAGCCATCATGCTGCTCGCAATGGTGCGCGCGGTTTATGATGTGCGCCGGGAGCAGGTGCCGCCTTTCATCATCGAGGCGCTCGGCCGCATGGTTCCGGCACTGCTCGGCCTTTGCCACGGCGATGGCGGCCTGGGCAACTGGCAAGGTGCAGGCGCTATCGATCCCGCCACCATCGAAGCCGTCGTCCGGGCCAGCCGGGTGCGTGCCCGACCGCTTCGGCAGGCGAGCGATTGGGGATATCAGCGGCTGGTAGCGGGCGCGACCATCGTCCAGATCGATGCTGCGCCGCCGCCCGTCGCCAGGCTGGCGGACGCAGGATGCGCCTCCACCACCGCGATCGAGATCAGCGACGGGCCGCAGCGGCTGGTCGTCAATTGCGGCGGTGCAGCGCTGAGCGGCGCATGGATGCCCGATGGGCTGGCGCAGGCGCTGCGCACGACCGCGGCGCACAGCACAGTTGTGCTCGACGACAGCAATTCGACCGCCCTGTTGCCTGACGGCACGCTGGGCCGCGGCGTGACCGAGGTGGAACTGCACCGGCAGGAGCAGGAAAGCGGCAGCCGCATCGAGATCAGTCATGACGGCTATGTCCGGCGACTGGGCTATGTGCATCGCCGGTTGCTGCTGGTCAGCATCGACGGGAAGGAAATCCGCGGCGAGGACATGCTGACTCCCGCCGCGCGCCGCCGCAGACCGGTCAAACTGCCCGCGCAACTCCGCTTCCATCTGGCTCCGGGCGTCGAGCCGACTGCCACCGCTGACGGAATGGGGGCGCTGCTGCGGATCGAACTGGGCGCAATCTGGCAGTTCCGCGCCAATGCCGGCAAGCTGGCGATCGAGGAAAGCTTGTGGGTGGACAGCCAGGGCCGTCCCCACGAAAGCCGTCAGCTCGTCATCACGGCCGAAGCTCTGCCCGGCGGATCGACCATCGGGTGGCTTTTCAAGCGGATGGGCTGAGGACTCCGTCCCGGCAAATCCTATCGCTTGCCGCATCCGCCCAGCAGGATTAGAGGGCGCGGCGAGCCATTGCAGCACACAGGACCTTCCATGACCGACGTCACCATCAAGCGCGCCCTTCTTTCCGTGTCGGACAAGGCCGGCCTTGTCGAACTGGGGCAGGCGCTGGGGAAACATGGGGTCGAGCTGGTATCCACTGGAGGCACCGCCAAGGCGCTGCGCGAAGCTGGGCTGGAGGTGAAGGATATTTCGGACCTGACCGGCTTTCCCGAGATGATGGACGGCCGCGTCAAGACGCTGCACCCCAAGGTGCATGGCGGCCTGCTCGCGGTGCGCAACAATGCCGAGCATGTCGCATCGATGCAGGAGCATGAAATTGGCGCGATCGATCTGGTCGTCGTCAACCTCTACCCCTTCGCCGCGACGGTCGCCAAGGGCGCCGAGCGTGAGGAGATCATCGAGAATATCGACATTGGCGGCCCGTCGATGGTCCGATCGGCAGCCAAAAACCATGAAAGCGTGGCGATCGTCACCGATCCGGCCGACTATGCGCGGCTGATCGCCGAGATGGAGGAAAAGGGCGGCGCGACCAGCTATGACTTCCGTCGTATGCTCGCGGCCAAAGCCTATGCCGCCACTGCTGCGTATGACTCGATGATCGCCAGCTGGTTCGCTTTCGCCGATCAGGGCGTCGATTTCCCCGAGACGCTGGCGGTGTCGAGCAAGCTTGGATCCACCTTGCGCTATGGCGAAAACCCGCACCAGTCGGCGGCGCTCTATCTGCCGGTCGGGCCTTCAGCCAACGGCATTGCCCAGGCACAGCAGATCCAGGGCAAGGAACTCAGCTACAATAATTACAATGATGCCGACGCCGCGCTGGAGCTGGTCAGCGAGTTCCGCGACGGCCCGCCGACCGTGGTGATCGTGAAGCACGCCAATCCCTGCGGCGTCGCGACCGGCAACACGCTGATCGAAGCCTATGAAGCGGCGCTGGCCTGTGACAGCGTTTCGGCCTTTGGCGGGATCATCGCGGTCAACCGGCCGCTCGATGGCCCCACAGCCGAAGCGATCAGCGGCATCTTCACCGAAGTCGTGGCCGCTCCCGACGCCGATGAAGAAGCGAAGGCGATCTTCGCGAAAAAGAAGAACCTCCGCCTGCTGCTGACCGGGGAGCTGCCCGACCCAGCGCGCGCGGGCCTTCAGCTGAAGAGCATTGCCGGGGGGCTGTTGGTGCAGAGCCGCGACAATGGCCGGATCAGCCGCGACCAGTTGAAGGTCGTGACCAAGCGCGCGCCGACGAGCGAAGAACTCGATGATTGCCTGTTCGCGTGGACGGTGGCCAAGCATGTGAAGTCCAACGCCATCGTCTATGCAAAGGGCAGCAGCACCGCAGGCATTGGCGCTGGCCAGATGAACCGCCTGGAATCCGCGCGCATCGCGGCGTGGAAGGCCAAGGACGCCGCCGAAAAGGCTGGCTGGACGGAACCGCGCACCATCGGTTCGGCAGTGGCCTCCGACGCCTTCTTCCCCTTTGCAGACGGATTGCTGGCAGCGGTCGAGGCCGGCGCAACGGCCGTGATCCAGCCGGGTGGATCGATCCGCGACGAGGAAGTCATCGCTGCTGCAGACGAGGCCGGCCTTGCCATGGTCTTCACCGGCATGCGGCACTTCCGCCACTAGGAATTAATGCGGGCGCGAAGGCCCCAACTTCCTTTCGCGCCCGCAAAAATCCCGCTTTTCTGCCACTTTGCGTCAATTGGCCTCTTTTCAACCCCCTGCACGGGGCTTATTTTGCTCCCGACCCTCCACCCACGTCAGGCGTTGGGCAGACCTTCATAAAAGTCCGCAGGAGACATTAGGATGACCAGAAAGACGTTGGCGGCATTTGCCGCCGCGATGACCTTAGCCCTTCCCGCTTCGGCGCTCGCTCTCAGCAACGACATGGACGTGATCGTCGATGGCCGCATGGGAACGGAGACGCGCAGCATTGCAGTGTCAGTCGCCGACCTGAACCTCACAAGCACCCATGACGCGCGCCTCGCCGATTCGCGCATCACGCGCGCGGCCAAGCAGGTGTGCGGATGGCTGAACGGCTCCATACAGCAGCCCACCCGCGAATTTCGCGCCTGTTATGGCGCCGCGCTTGGCGAAGCGCGCAGCGATCTCGACAGCCTCGCTCAGGCGCAGCGTCAGGGCTGATCTTCCTTCGGACAAAGGCGGGGCTGTCACCATGCTGCCTCGCCTGCATCCTTACCCGGCCATTAACCATTCCTTAGATGATTTCCTTCACTCCCGATGGTAGAAGAAAGCCTACGGGGGGCATTGAATGCCGGGTATCGACCAGAATGTGGATGTCGCCATTATCGGCGCGGGTCCGGCAGGGCTGACTGCGGCCTATCTCCTCACCAAAAAAGGCTATTCGGTCACTGTCATCGAAAAGGACCCGGTCTATGTCGGCGGCATCAGCCGTACGGTGGAGCTGAACGGCTTTCGCTTCGACATTGGCGGGCACCGCTTCTTTTCCAAGTCGAAAGAGGTGGTTGATCTCTGGAACGAGATCCTGCCGGACGATTTCATCCAGCGGCCGCGAATGAGCCGCATCTATTATGAGGGCAAATTCTACAGTTATCCCCTGCGCGCGTTCGAAGCGCTGTGGAATCTCGGTCTGTGGCGTTCGACCCTCTGCATGGCGAGCTTCGCCAAGGCCAAGCTGATGCCCAACCGGGACGTCCGATCCTTTCAGGATTGGACTGTTAACGCCTTCGGTCACAAGCTCTTCTCCATTTTCTTCAAGACCTACACGGAGAAGGTCTGGGGCATGCCCTGCGACGAGATGTCCGCCGATTGGGCCGCCCAGCGGATCAAGGGGCTGTCGCTCTGGGGCGCGGTGATGGACGGGTTGAAGCGCTCGCTCGGGCTCAACAAACGCCCCAATGACGGCATGGCGACGAAGACCTTGCTGGAAAGCTTTCGCTATCCACGCCTCGGCCCCGGCATGATGTGGGAAGCGGCGCGCGATTCGGTGGTGGCTGGCGGCAATCAGGTGCTGATGGCCCATAGCCTCAAGCAGCTTGCGCGCGATGACGCGACGGGACTGTGGCAGATGGTGGCGCAAGGCGTTGAAGGCGATGTGCTGCTGAAGGCGAAGCATGTCATCAGCTCTGCCCCGATGCGCGAGCTGGCCGGGCGCATCCACCCCCTGCCCGCCACGCTGGGCAATGCGATGGAGCTTAAATATCGCGACTTCCTGACCGTGGCGCTGATGATCAAGTCGGACGATCTGTTCCCCGACAATTGGATCTACATCCACGATTCGAAGGTGCAGGTCGGCCGCATCCAGAATTTCCGCAGCTGGTCGCCGGAGATGGTGCCCGATCCATCGCTCGCCTGTGTGGGCCTGGAATATTTCTGCTTTGAAGGCGACGGCCTCTGGTCCGCGAGCGACGATGAACTGGTCGAACTTGCCAAGCGCGAGATGGCCATATTGGGTCTTTGCGACCCGAAGGATGTCGTCGGCGGCACGGTGGTTCGCCAGGAAAAAGCCTATCCCGTCTATGATGACGATTATGCCGCCAATGTGCTGGCGATGCGGAGCGAACTTGAGCAGCTGTATCCGAGCCTGCATCTGGTCGGCCGCAACGGCATGCATCGCTACAATAATCAGGATCATGCGATGATGACCGCGATGCTGACGGTGCGCAACATCGAAGCGGGCCAGCGAGTGTTCGACACATGGGCCGTCAACGAAGACGCCGAATATCATGAAGCGGGCGAGGAAGGCGAGGACGCGGCCGGTCAGCAGGCCGCGCTTGGCAGCGTACGGCTAGTACCCAGCCGCCTCAAAGCCGCGTGAAGGTGGCGACGGCGTCTATGAACATCGGCAGCGTTGCAGGGGCGATCGCCGCTCGATTCACTTTCCTACGCTATTTGCTGGCGAGCCTGTGCGCGCTGTCGGGTGACATGCTGCTGTTCCTGGCTCTGTTGCGGCTGGAGATGCCTCCTGCGGCAGCGGGCGCTGTCGGCTATGTCGGCGGGCTCCTGCTCCACTGGCTGATCAGCGTGCGGTTCGTCTTCACCTCCGTCCGCAAGCCGACGCATGGGCAGCGGCTGGGCTTTGCGATGAGCGCGGGGGTTGGCCTGGCTATCACGACAGGGTTGATTGGCGTACTTGGCGCTGCGGGATTGGCGCCTGCCCTGGCAAAGCTATTCGCCATTCCCGTGAGTTTCCTGACGGTTTACGCGATCCGGAAATATGGCGTCTTCGCCGCTAGCTAAGGTCCGGTCAGGTCTGACACGCGACCTGGGTGTGACGATCACACCGCAGCCACGCTGGATCATCCTGGCGTGGGTAGTCTGTTGCGCCATCTTGCTGTGGCTGACGCGCGGCGAACTCAATGCCCTCGGTTTTCGCGACCCTGATGACGCCATGCGCCTGCAGCAGGTGCGGGATTGGATCGGCGGCCAGCCTTTTCTGGACGTCAGCCAGCATCGGGTGAATCCGCCCGCCGGCGGCCCCATGCACTGGTCGCGGATCGTCGATATGCCGATAGCGGCGATGATCCTGCTGCTGCGGCCGATTGTGGGCGCCCATTTGGCGGAAGTGCTGGCCTGCGCGATCGTGCCGCTGCTGCTATTGGGTGGCCTCGCCTGGGCGCTGCATGTCGCCACCCGCCGGATCGCGGACAAGGCGACGGCGATGCTCGCGCCTGTACTGCTGCTGCTGACGCCGACCATCCTCGTGCAATTCGGGCCTTTGCGGATCGATCACCATGGATGGCAGATCCTGATGGCGACGATCGCGCTGGCGGGCGCGATGGACNCGCGCCGGATACGTGGCGGCGCTGTAGCTGGCATCGCGATGGCCGTGTGGCTGCAGATATCGAGCGAGGGNCTTCCCTATGCCGCGCTGTTCGCCGCGATATTNGCGCTCCGCCAATGGCTGGACGGCAAGGAGACGCGCCGCTTTGTCGCCTATGCCGCCACGCTGGGCAGCGCAGCATTGCCTTTGCTGGCCCTGTTCCGGGGCACGGCGCCCCTTCTGCAGGCGCAATGCGACGCGCTGTCTTCGGCCTATGTCTGGCCGTTGCTTGCCTTCGGAGCTGCGACGCCACTCGCCTTTCGCGTCATCAGCCCTATGTCTGCCAAAGGACGGTTCGTGGCNGCGGGCATGGGCGGAGGGGCGGCCGCCGCGNTGTTCCTGATAACCGGGCGTGCTTGCCTGACGGGTGACCCNTTTCAGGCGCTGGGGCCGGTCGCCTATAAGCTCTGGTATCTGCAGGTGATGGAGGGACGACCAATCTGGGAGCAGGGGCGGTCGATGACCGGCCTGATCCTGCTGCCGCCGATTGCGGGTCTGGTGGGATCCATCATGGCCGCGCGCAACGCCCAGGCGATGGAGGCGCGCGATCGCTGGCTGGTGGTGACGCTGCTTCTGACGGGCGCGACGATGGTCGCGATGCTGGTCATGCGAGCGATGTCGGTGGCGCATGTCCTGGCGCTGCCCGGAATTGCCTGGCTCATGCTGGCGCTTTTCCGGCGAGCGCAGCAGCAATCCGCGACGCTGGTGCGCGTGTTCGCTTCATCGGCTGTGGCCTTGCTGACACCCGCCGCTTTGTGCGCCGTCTGGATCGCGGCTATGGCAGCGACCAGCAAAAGCGACGAGAAAGCACCGACTACCGCCGGGGAATGCCGAACGGAGGCGGCGTTAGGGCTGCTTCGCCAATTACCTCCATCGACGCTGTTCGCGCCATTGGACATGGGACCCGACATCTTGATCCGCACCCGCCATGATGTGATCGGCACCGCGCATCACCGCAATGCGGCAGGGATTACGGCGGTGGTCGAAGGCTTCACCGCGCCACCCGCTCGTGCACGCATGATCCTGAGCGCGCTGAATGGCGGGAAGGGACCCGATTATCTGATCACTTGCCCTGGCCTCAATGAGTTTGAACATTATGCCAAGGAGCATAAGGGC
>Ga0065704_10071711_pt1 | contig 10169 bp, 10 predicted proteins | sample SwiRhicommuniRL2_FD_59091 | JGI IMG/M metagenome (GOLD analysis project Ga0065704, IMG submission 59091) | Switchgrass rhizosphere bacterial communities from Rose Lake, Michigan, USA - RL2 v2 (version 2) | ecosystem: Host-associated > Plants > Roots > Rhizosphere > Soil | place: East Lansing, MI | reverse complement strand
ATTGACCCCCCCCCGCCCGCAGCGCCGACGATGAGCAGCGTCTCGCCTCGGTCGGTGGTATCACGCGTAACACCGAGGCGATCGAACAGTAACTCCCAGGCGGTCAGGGAAGTCAGTGGCAATGCCGCAGCCTGGCTGAAATCCAGCGACTGGGGCATTGAACCGACGATACGCTCGTCCACCAGTTGCAGCTCACTGTTGCTGCCTGGGCGGATCAACGATCCCGCGTACCAGACCCTGTCACCGGGCTTGAACAGCGTCACGTCGCTGCCGACCGACTTGACCACCCCAGCAGCGTCCCATCCGAGGATACGGGGCTGGCTTTCGTTTTCATGTGGTACGTAGCCCTGTCGCACCTTGGTATCGACAGGATTGACCGATACGGCCTTTACCTCTACGAGCAAGTCGCGCGGCTTCGGCACTGGCTCGGGTATATCGATCTCCACCAAGGCGTCGGGATGTTCGATAGGCAGGCATTTGAAGTGTGCAATGGCTTTCATTCGAAGAACCTCAGGAGATGCGATACATTTTCGTGATGGTGAGCTTTTCAGCAGCACGCTCGATGAAAGGGAGCGCGGCCTGAAAATGCGGTGTCGCTTCGTGAGCAGTCAGCGCCGCTTCGGTGCGCCACTGTTCGATCATGTGGAAAGTGCGAGGGTGCTCGGCATCACAATGGAAGTCGTACTGGATGCAATCCGCTTCGGCTCGGCTCGGGCCTTGCAGGCCCTGCAGCGTCTGCTCGAGTTCGGCTTCAAACCCGGCCTTGGCGATCAAAGTGGCAATCAGTGTCAGAGGGGTGGTCATCAAACCTCCTGTTTGTGGGCGTTATAAAGAGAGAGCGAGTTAGCTGGCACGGGTGTATCGAAGATATCCATGCCGTCGGCCGTGCGGCCAACAAGCTGAATCCGCGGTGCTGCGAGATGCCGGCTTGGTCGAAATCCAGACCATCGGCACGACACACATAAACTCGTCGCAGGGGAAGACTGAGTCACTGTCTTCCGGGCGCGGTGCACACGATCCTGTCTCGGCGCGACTAAGCCTTTCGCTCAATGACGACTTTGCCAATGGCACGACCTGACTCTAGGCGATCATGTGCCGCACTGACACCCGCAGCAGTGAAATCATGGCGCTCATCGATCAGTGGCTTGACCAAGCCGCGATCAACCAAGGCAGCCAGTCTTTGCAGGATCTCGCCATGGTGCTTGCGGTCTTGGTTATGAATGATCGAAACAGCCATGAATACCAGGTCAAGTCTCAATGCCTTGAAGTGCATTTCGGTCAGATCGTAGGTGTCGTAACCGATGATCGAGACGACATGGCCCTTGAGCTTCGCGGCTTTCAGCGAGTTCTGTAAGACCTCGCCGCCCAGGGTATCGAAGACCGTATCGAATCCCGTTCCTTCAGTGATTCGCTGACTGTATTCCTGAGGCGTCTCGCTTTTATAAAAAATAATTTCATCGGCGCCCAATCGACGGGCAATTTCCGCTTTTTCCGGTGTGGAAACCGTCGTCGATACCCTGGCTCCCAGAACCTTGGCCAATTGAATGCCTATGTGCCCGACACCGCCGGTGCCACCATGTACAAGGACATTGTCATTGGGTTGGATCGAAGCACGGTCGATCAGCGCCTCCCATGCCGTAATCGCCACCAGCGGCAAGCTTGCTGCTTCGCCAAAAGAGAGCGACTTGGGTTTTAGCGCCAGCATCTCGGCATCGACCTCCATCTGATCTGCCAGCGCACCGGGAATCCCCACGATACCGCCGAAACAGCCATAGACTTCATCGCCTGGGTTGAAGCGCGTCACGCCAGTACCGACGGAGCTGACCACCCCTGAAACATCAATGTGAAGAGTGGCCGGGAAAGTCAGACCAGCCGTACCTTCGCTGCCACGGCGAATTTTCGTGTCCACTGGATTCACGCTTGTCGCCCGCACATCGACAATCACATGACCTGCTCGCGCGCGGGGATTGTCCGTCTGAATTTCGACAAAAAGGTCTGAGCTACCATGCTGATTTATCACAATGGCTTTCAAGGGTTTAACTCCGAGGAACTATAGGCCACCAAATTATCATCAATAAAATGGGATAAGTACGTTAGAGTTGTTGAATCTTTCGGTCCTGTTGGTTGGTAATAAGTGCTGGATTCCATCGATGAATTGCGTTTGTTTATTGCCGTTTTTGAGGAGGGATCCATCCGTGCGGCTTCCGAACGGCTGGGGATGACAGCTGCGGGCGGAAGTAAGCGTCTTCTGGCCCTTGAAGACAGCGTGGGTCGGAGACTTTTTAACCGCACCACCCGCAAACTCAGCCCCACTTCTGACGGTGAGAAGCTTTATCAGCATGCCCTGAGCATCCTCGAAAGTGTCGAGAAGGCCGAGCGAGGATTTTTTCAGAAGACCGAGATTACCGGTCATCTGCGCATAACCGCTTCCGCGACATTTGCCCAAGGTTATTTATCGAGCGTCGTAAGCAGTTATCTCAAACGCTACCCTGGCGTCATCGTTGATCTCCATCCGACGGATCAACTGGTTGATCTGGCCGCCCATGGTACCGACCTTGCGATTCGGCACGGCGTGATGGCCGATTCGTCCCTGATCGCGCAAAGAATTGCTGCCTCTCGACGTCTGATTTGCGCCGCCCCCCAGTATTGGGAAAAACAGGGCATGCCTATCTCTCCAAAAGAACTGGCCATGCTGGACGGCCTCATCGTTGGTAAGGATTCCAGCTGGGCCATGTCCCGGGGAGGCGTCAAAAAAACCTGCAAAATACGCAAACGGTTTTCATCCAGTCTGGGGGAAGTGGTTCGCCAGATGGCGATAGATGGACATGGAGTAGCGCTGCTCATGGACTGGCATGTACGAGATGATCTTGACTCAGGAGCGCTGTTGGAGGCATTTTCCGATTGGGCCATTGAGCCGCCGGTGGGAATCTATGCGGTCTACCCTTCAAGAGAAAACATCGCTCCGACTGTCCTCAGCTTTGTTGCTCATCTCAAAGAGTGGGTCGCGGCCCACCCCGTTTAAAGAAAGCGACAGTGCCGCCACGACAAACCCTGCCGGATGGAGTAAGAAGACCGGGAAGTGTCACTCAAAGTGCAGATCAATGAGGTTTGTAGACCCTCGAGAAAGGAATGTCGCCCTTTGAGTAATCAATCGTATGAAAAGACATACTACTTTCGACGAATTGCGCTTATTTCTGAAAGGCTGCAGCGAAGCCGAGCGCGATCATTACTACCATGTTTCAATTGCCGATGTGAATAGCACACTAGGGTGCTGTTACGGGCCTCAATAACTCCTGAACACAAGCCCAATGATTCAGTGGCCGATGCTGAATTTTGATCCTTACCGATTAAAACCTTGCCCACGATACTCTGCACATGCCCGCTTTTAGCGGGTTTATCGTTTCATCAGTCTGGCACGGTTTTTTTAATGATCTGAGCCTTGTTCGTCAACCGACAGCTTATAGAGTTCATCCCCGATGCGCCTTCAAACTACAATTAATCGGCCAACTTAATTCGGTTCTTAAGCGTGTTGCCTCGCTTAAGAATGTAGAGCATTTCCGAGATCAAACTTGAACCCTGCCTCTTAACAACAGGCAATTAAATGCTCAACGAATCTGGAGATCACCTTTATGAAGAAACTGGGGATGCTTCTATTGGCAACTGGCGTACTGCCCCAGCTATCAATACTGTTATGGGTCTACCCGTTCCCAAATCCAATTTGTCAAAATAGCGTAAATAATTCGTACACCCGGCAAGTAAGGGCAAGGCTAAGACAGCTGCTGGATCACGCCGCTAACGAGATTAAGACACAACTGAACATGCAAGACTCCGTCTGGTTGGCCACGCTTGAAGACGGATCCAATACGCAAGACGCTGAAACGACTGACACCTTTCAGCCTCCAGCCGAGCAATGAGACGAGTCGATCGTTTCCGCCGAGCCTTCATCATATTTGCAGGCCTACAGATGGACGCTCGCCCTCACTGCTCTGGTTGCGCTCGTCGGTATATTCCTAGCACTCTTCGCTCGCAAAAAAAAATACCCAACCTCAATGGCACCTCTTTCGCACAGGGCCATGGGCGCTTATTACGTTGCAACGCCATTGTTTGACATGCGAAAACGTTGTTCCTCCCGCTGGACACACTGCTCTCGCCACATCCTCGATCGGCGTATGGGTCATCGAGATAGCGATGAATACACCCAGCCGAAATCGCGCAATCAAAGCTATTAAGGACATGCAATTGCCAGTCGCGTGCAGAGAAAACAACTTCGTTGTCATCGGGCCGTACAAACAAAGGATGGACGCAGTGCGCGTCGTAAGGGACCTGAATGACAGTTATAGCATTAGAGGTTGGATTATGAAGAGTAATTGATTTCTGACACTAACGAAGTTCTGGATCAGATAGACGAGCGCGCATCAGAACATACAGGAGTTTCCGAACGACCCAGTGTATCCTGATTGTTTGAGCCCATACGCCGCCATTTTAAATGCGGCGTTTTCGACGAGGTTGATATTTTCATCGGCAGCCAGGGTTCTGTTTTAAAGCGGTAGGATTCGTTACCGGCTTGACGATGTGGCAGTGGAGGATCAGTTTATTCGATGACGCCCCTAAAACTTCAAGCCTCATGCAAATGAGGTGTTGAGTGGATATATGTTAATGATTCTTATCGCGCGATCGCGGCGCTCGCTCAGTCGAATTGCGTACCTTTTTGAATCAGCTCAACCTTATATCCATTGGGGTCCTCAATGAACGCGATGACCGTACGCCCATGTTTCATAACACCTGCTGGTCGCGGAACGCGATATCCCATGATCGCAGCACGGCTGCATAACGCGTCTGCATCTTCAACCTCAATAGCGACATGCCCGTAAGCATCACCAAGCTCATAGCTGTTTTGTCCCCAGTTATGCGTCAGCTCCAGGGCAACCGTCTCGGCCTCCGGACCATAACCAAGGAAAGCCAGTGTGAACTTGCCCTCTGGGTAGTCTTTGCGTCTTAAGAGGCTCATGCCAAGCAGCCTCGTGTAGAAGTGAATGGATTTGTCCAGGTTCACTACACGCAACATGGTATGCAGTATGCGCATCTACTTCTCCGCGGCAGCGTCGGCCCATTGCATAGCCAACATCTCTAAAAAGGCTTTCATCGTAAGCCCGATTTCAGCTCTAGTGCTCAGCCAAAAGCCAGTCTGTTTAAGGCTGGAGTTTGACGGGACAATGTTAAGCTGCCAAACCAATCACTAAAAGTGACCAGATGTGAGCCAGACCATCATAAAAGGAGATTCTCTTGAAACTTTCGCAGCTCGGCTTTTTTTGCGCTGTCGTCGAGCACGGCACGATAGCCGCAGCAGCCGCATCGCTGCATTGTGTGCCCTCGAACATCCACTACAGACAACAGGTCGATAACTGGTTGGAAAGCAGCGGTATCCAGCCTCGGGCTATTCTGGAAATCGAATCGTATCCGAGTATCTTCGCCTGTATCGCGCAAGGGATAGGTTTCGCCTGCATACCAGAGAGTTATGTGGATCGTTTTGCCAGGTAGGCGCACACGTTTCAGGCTGACCAGGTGCCCAGTCTGGATTCAAGCGATATCTATTTCGTCTGGAGAAAGAACCAGCAATCACCCCTGATCAGAAACTTCATTGAGGTCATCGACAGTCAGGGTGTTTAATTGCAACCACGTCTAAAAACGATTCGAACTCGTCAAACCCCGACGGCGTCTTTTGGTGGGGCGTGGTGGTAATCCCCAACGAAATAGGGCTGCGTCTTTTATTCCTCCGGCAATCTGCCCCGTTTTGTGAACAGCCAATAGATGATCCCCAAGACCAGCGTTGCAAACCCCAATGCAGCGATAGTGGCGGCGGGCGTTGAAGCGGAATCAAGAATCACGAATTTGCGACTCAGGGCCAGGAGCGAGATAAGAATCACTGTTCGCAGCTGCACGATGCTGCCATGCCTGAACGCCGGACGAATGATGGAGTGCTTGAACTCCAAGGCGATCAATACAGTGAAGATCGAACCTAACAGTAACTGGAAATCGCCGTGATCCAAGGGATCAATCGCGCCGCCTACCACCAGCGGCAGCACTCGTCTGTAGAGCTGGATCAAAGCAATGACGATGACGCACGAGATGATCACGCCAAGCGCCAGCACGATGATCTGCTCGAATCGCTCATAGGCGTTCATCAGTGACCACTAGACATGAAGGCTTTTCAACGTCGATCTCGGAGGCAGTGGCGCTGAGGGGTCCGGATTCTTCATTAGGTTTTTGCTCCAGCACGTGTGGTTTCAGCCGTCGGCATGGCTCGCCTGTAGCCGCTGATCCAGCGCGCCAGATAGTTGAGTGAAGCAGAGTTTCGGGGGTACGGCCGAATCCATCCCAGTGATCTCGATGCGCTACCCGCATCGGAATCTGCCGGACCGCCTCGGCAACAGTGAACCCAGGCTGTTGACGTGAGCTGGTCTGGGTTCTAGTTGCTAATAATGGAAATCTTATCGTTGCGCTCGATGATTGCGAGCGTGATCTGTTCGACCCGCACAATCCCCTGCCCCAGTCTTGCCGCCTGCGATCGCGGCTGGATCTTCGACGCGTATCAATCATCGTCACAACCAGCATGGCGATTCATTGTAAACCCGCCTACGCTTGTTGGATGACCCCACGCCTTTACTCAGTTGAGGCAAAGGCTGGTGCAATCAGCTTCCCTTCTGACCGTCCGTTCATAGCCAATCCGGACCAGCCCGCGCGTATCGCCAGCAACTGGCCCCTCAATACGGTCGACCCGACCAGCATGTACGGCGCAACGGATAAAAGCTTCACGCACTACCCCACCTGTCGTTCTCAAGCGACCGATGCCGCAGCACCTCTGGAAATGGGGCGCTGTTCACGTTCTGCCATTGAGGAAAATCAGTATGTATCGGCCAAGCGCGATTCCTTATCAGGAGCATCGAGGGTTCAGCCGGACCTTCACTCAGGGTCATTTGAGCCTTGGATTGTTCTTTCCTTTGGAGGCCTTCGATGGGGACATGCCCAGCATGCTCAACCAGGTCGCATTGGCCAAACGCGCGGAGGCGTTGGGTTTCTGCGCGCTCTGGTTTCGTGACGTGCCTCTTCGGGACCCCGGTTTCGGCGATGTTGGCCAACTGTTCGACCCTTGGGTTTATCTGGGCTACATGGCCGCACATACGTCGGAGATAGCGCTTGGCACCGCATCCATTGCCATCCCGTTACACCATCCTCTGCACACCGCCAAGGCATCAGCCAGCGTCGATCAGTTGAGCGCAGGTCGCTTGATTCTGGGTGTAGCTTCCGGCGATCGCCCAGTGGAGTTTTCAGCTTTTGGCGTCGATCCCGAAAGGCGCGGAGAAATCTTTCGAGAGCACTACGAGGTGATTCGCAGAGCCCACAGCACCAGCTTTGAACCCATCCGCTGGAGCGGTGGTGAGATGCGGGGCGCAGACCTCATTCCGAAACCCACAACCCAATTCATTCCAATGCTTGTGACCGGGAACAGTCGCCAGTCACTGGATTGGATCGCGCGCGAAAGCATCGGATGGATCAACTATCCACGCATACCGAACATGCAGCGACTGATCGTGGAAGATTGGCGGCAGGAGGTCATGAAGCAATGTGGCTCCGTCTATAAGCCCTTCACACAGTCGCTTTACATCGACCTCGACGAGAATCCGTCCACGCAGCCTGTTCGCATTCATTTGGGGTTCAAACTTGGGCGCTACCATCTCCGGTTTTTGCTGGAGTCGCTTGAGGAAATCGGAGTGGACCACGTTATCCTGAATCTCAAATACGGAAAGCGCCCTGCTGCGGAAGTCATTGAGGAGCTGGGTACTCATATCGTTCCGGAATTCGGAGTACAGCCGCGTCCTGAAGTGGACTGATACACGGACCACCGCCACGCCCGGCCGATGTGATCTACGGCTGGGTGACCATGAGTTGCTTTCACCCGAAGGCGAAGCCTGCCAGGCTGGCGCTGTTCCAGCGCCATGGATAGCACCACGATAGCCGTCATGTTGGCGTTGACTTCGGTACTGATGACCCTGAGTTTGAGCGCTTCGGCAATGGCACAAACGCAAATTCGCCGCCCTGTGCCATCAGCATGGAGGGATGCAGTGCGTCGCTGTGGCTGCTTTTAGCGAAGCGCGACGCCATATACACAACGCCTTGACCGCCATCAGCGACAGCACGCCGGAGGTGATGAGCGGCCAGTTTCTGGCCATCACTTGCAGATCCAGCGTCATGTCGACGCCGAGGAAGAACAGCCCCAGCAGCAGGCCATGAAACGGTTCTATGGCCGCCTCCAACTGGGGGCGGACACATCAGGACCGGTAATGCTTCCGCGGCCAGGCGTGCTGAACAGAGCGAGGAAGATAAGTGCTCAGTCCCGAAAAAAGGCTTCAGGACCAGGCACCCTCCGGAGCGTGCATCAAGGACGCATCTTCGTCTGCCGGGCTCGACCAGGCATCCGAGGATCCAGTGCTTCATTGCACGACGTGATCAACAGCGCCGCTGCCCAATGACGGGAGCGGGTTGAGCTAAGTCCCTGTCCCCGCGATAGACACGCGATCATCAGGCTGGTCGGGCGGACTCATGTTTGCTGAGGCGTTTGGCGCATCCAGCTTATTGAAGAGCACTTCGTTACGCGCTTTGTCGTAACCCAGCTCAACGCTGTCGCCGGCCTGTAGCTTGCCAGCGAGCATTTCCTTCGCAAGCCGCGTTTCGACGGTCTGGCGAATCTGACGTTTCAACTCGCGCGCGCCAAACTCAGGCTGATAACCAACATCCGCCAGATAATCAATGAGTGAGCCATCAATTTTCACTGTGATGTTCTGTGCAGCTGCGGTTCGAATTACCCGATCAAGCTGAATGCCTACAATCGATCGGATGTTGTCACGCGTAAGGGCATGGAACACGATGATGTCATCAATACGGTTCAGGAATTCGGGACGAAAATGCCCTTTCAAGACTCCCATTAATTTATCACGTAACGCTTTATCCGTAAGGCGTTCATCTTCCGGGCGCTCAAGATTCTCCATGATAACGGGAGAGCCCAAGTTGCTGGTGGCAATGATGATCGTATTGCTGAAGTCGACAACACGTCCCTTGCCGTCCGTGAGACGCCCATCGTCGAATACCTGCAGCAATACGTTGCTCACATCGGGATGCGCCTTCTCGATCTCGTCGAGCAGAATCACACTGTAGGGCTTGCGGCGGACACGCTCTGTCAACTGACCACCTTCGTCGTATCCCACATAACCGGGTGGCGCACCGATCAACCGAGCAACCGCATGACGCTCCATGTACTCCGACATATCAATACGAATGATCGATTGCTCGTCACCAAACACCGTTTCCGCCAACGCTTTGGCAAGTTCAGTTTTGCCGACGCCCGTAGGGCCAAGAAAGAGAAACGTGGCAATAGGTCTGTTGGCTTGGCCCAGGCCTGCTCGAGACAAACGAACAGCATCGCTGACCGCTAGAACAGCATCTTCCTGCCCGACCAACCGATCACGCAAAGTGTCTTCCATATTCAACAGCTTTTGACGCTCTTCCTGCGTAAGCTCGGTCACAGGAATACCAGTGAGACGGGACAGTACCTCGGCAATTGACTCTAGGGTCACCTCAAGGGTTTCGGAGCCTGTCTTGCGCTGCCAAGCTTCTGTCTCCTCTCCCAGTTGCGCTTGTTTTTGGCCAATGCGCTCTTCGAAGCCTTTGGATTCATCAAAACGTTTACGGGAGGATGAATAATCCTGTTCACGTTTAAGTTGCGTGATTTCGGCTTCCAGCTCCTGAATGCTAGCCGGCCTTGAGGAGGAACTGATTCGAACGCGGGCCGCTGCCTGATCGATTAGGTCAATGGCTTTATCCGGCAAATAGCGTGAGGTGATGTAACGATCCGACAGCTCTGCTGCTGCCACAAATGCTTCATCGGCGAATGTGACCTGATGGTGAGCCTCCAGCTTATCGCGCAGTCCACGTAGGATAATGATGGTCTGTTCTACGGAGGGTTCGGATATCAGCACAGGCTGAAAACGTCGTTCAAGTGCTGCGTCTTTTTCGATGTGCTTTTGATACTCGTTGAGTGTCGTCGCACCGATCAAACTAAGCTCCCCACGTGCCAATGCGGGTTTCAGTACGTTGGCAATATCCAGGCCGCCCTC
>Ga0065704_10002073_pt1 | contig 10170 bp, 7 predicted proteins | sample SwiRhicommuniRL2_FD_59091 | JGI IMG/M metagenome (GOLD analysis project Ga0065704, IMG submission 59091) | Switchgrass rhizosphere bacterial communities from Rose Lake, Michigan, USA - RL2 v2 (version 2) | ecosystem: Host-associated > Plants > Roots > Rhizosphere > Soil | place: East Lansing, MI | reverse complement strand
TCAGATAGACAAAGGTGAAGACGCCGATCCAGATGACGTCGAGGAAGTGCCAGAACATCGACAGGCACATCAGGCGGCGCTTGTTGGCGGGGATCAGACCCTTTTTCGCGACCTGCACCATCAGCGTGATNANCCAGATCGAACCGAAGGTGACGTGCAGGCCGTGGGTGCCGACCAGCGTGAAGAANGCCGACAGGAAGGCCGAACGCTGCGGACCCGCNCCCTCATGGATGAGNTGCGAAAATTCGTAGAGTTCGATGAACAGGAATGCGCCGCCGAACAGCAGGGTAACGAACAGCCAGACCTGCGTCGCGCTGATCCTGTTCTTTTCCATCGCCAGCATGGCGAAACCATAGGTGATGGACGAGAACAGCAGCATCGCGGTGTTGAGCGCGATGAGCGGCAGGTCGAACAGATCCTTGGGGCCGGGGCCGCCAGCGAAATTGCCGCCCAGCACCGCATAGGTGGCGAACAGGATGGCGAAGATGAGGCAATCGCTCATCAGATACATCCAGAAGCCCAGCGACGTGCTGTGGCCTTCGTGGAGGTGCGGTTCCTCGGGCAGATGATAGGCCCGAGGTTCCAGCGTTGCAGTCGTGCTGCTCATGACGTGTCAGACTCCCGCCGCGAGGATGCGCGTACGCTCTTCCTCGGTGCGCGTGACGACATCCTGCGGGATGTAGAAGTCGCGCTTGTAGTTGAAGGTGTGGCCGATGGCGACGGCGATCAGGCCCACGAAGCTGAGGCCAGCCAGCCACCACATGTACCAGATCAGCGCAAAGCCGCAGACCGTCGCGAGACCGGCGAGGATGACACCCGCGCCCGTGCTGCTGGGCATGTGGATCGCCTGATAGCCGGTCAGCGGACGCTGATAGCCGTGTCGTTTCATGTCGGCCCAGCTATCGGCGTCATAGACGACCGGCGTGAAGGCGAAATTATACTCCGGCGGGGGCGAGCTGGTCGCCCATTCCAGGGTACGGCCATCCCATGGATCGCCCTCCACCTTCAGTTCGTCGCGCTTCCAGATGGAGACGGCGAACTGCACCAGCATCGCACCGATGCCCGCGGCCACGATGGCGGCGCCGATGGCGGCGATGACGAACCAGATCTGAAGCGACGGATCGTCGAACACGCGCATACGGCGGGTCACACCCATGAAGCCAAGGATGTAGAGCGGAGTGAAGGCCATCCAGAAGCCGACCTGCCAGCACCAGAAGGACACCTTGCCCCAGAAGACGTTCAGCTTGAAGCCGAAGGCCTTGGGCCACCAATAGTTGATTGCCGCGAACAGGCCGAACAGCACGCCGCCGATGATCACATTATGGAAATGCGCGATCAGGAACAGCGAGTTGTGCAGCACGAAGTCCGCGGGCGGAACCGCCAGCAGAACGCCGGTCATGCCGCCGACCGTGAAGGTCAGCATGAAGGCGACGGTCCACATCATCGGCAGTTCGAAACGAATCTTGCCGCGATACATGGTGAACAGCCAGTTGAACAGCTTCGCACCCGTCGGGATGGAGATGATCATCGTCGTGATGCCGAAGAAGCTGTTGACGCTGGCGCCCGACCCCATGGTGAAGAAGTGGTGCAACCACACGAGGTAGGACAGCACCATGATGGTGCAGGTCGCATAGACCATCGACGTATAGCCGAACAGGCGCTTGCCCGAGAAGGTCGAGGTGACTTCGGAGAAGACGCCGAACAGCGGCAGGATGAGGATATAGACTTCCGGGTGACCCCAGATCCAGATCAGGTTCACGTACATCATCGGGTTGCCGCCGAAGTCGTTCGTGAAGAAGTTGGTGCCCGCATAACGGTCTAGCGACAGCAGCACCAGCGTGGCGGTCAGGATCGGGAAGGAGGCGACGATCAGGACGTTCGCGCAGAGCGAGGTCCAGGTGAAGACGGGCATCTTCATGAGGGACATGCCCGGCGCGCGCATCTTCACGATGGTCGCGATCAGGTTGATGCCCGACAATGTCGTGCCCACGCCCGCCACCTGCAACGCCCAGATATAATAATCGACACCCGTGGCCGGGCTATAGTCGATCCCCGAAAGCGGCGGATAGGCGAGCCAGCCGGTCTGGGCGAATTCGCCCAGGAAAAGCGAGGCCATCACCAGCACCGCGCCGCCCGTGGTCATCCAGAAGGAGAAATTGTTGAGGAACGGGAAGCTGACGTCGCGCGCGCCGATCTGGAGCGGGACGATATAGTTCATGAGGCCCGTGATGAAGGGCATCGCCACGAAGAAGATCATGATGACGCCGTGCGCGGTGAACACCTGATCATAGTGGTGGGCGTTGAGATAACCCTCCGACCCGTTGAAGGCCATTGCCTGTTGCAGGCGCATCATGACCGCGTCGGCAAAGCCGCGCAGGAACATGATGAGGCCCAGCACCATGTACATGATGCCGATCTTCTTGTGATCGACGCTGGTGAACCATTCTTTCCAGAGATAGCCCCACAGCTTGAAATAGGTGAGCGCCGCCACGACGGCCGCCCCGCCCAGCACCACCGCGACGAAGGTCGCGACGACGATGGGCTCATGCCACGGGAAGCTGTCCCATGTCAGACGACCGAAGATCATCTGTGCTGTTGTCATTGTACCAGTCATGGTTCTCACCGATGCTGCGCGTGCGCATCCGCGCCGCTATGAGAGGAGTGATCGGCCGGGACTGCATGGGCGCCGGGCGCGTCGGGGGCTGTTTTCTGCCCCCCGTTCCGGTCTTCCTGGTCGATCACATGGCTGTTGGGGAAGTCGTATTGAAGCCCCTTGGTGTCATGCGCCGCTTCCTTGCCCGCGCCGCCCATCCGGTCGATGTGCATCAGCTCGCCCATGCAACGCTGGCCGGGCTTGGGGCAGAGGTTGACGACCGCGTCGAACAGCTTGGGGTCGATGGCGGAATAATAGGCGACGGGCGCCTTCTCGGTCGGCTTCGCCAACGTCAGATAGACGTTGCGGTCCAGCGACGCCTTGCTCGCCTTCGCTTTCGCCACCCACGCGTCGAAACCGGCCCGGTCCATCGCCTGATAGCCAAAGCGCATGTGGGTGAAGCCCGCGCCCGAATAGTTGGCGGAGAAACCGACGCCCTTGGCAGGCCTGTTGGCGACCGCGTGCAACTGCGTCTTCATGCCGGGCATGGCGTAGATCTGGCCTGCCAGTTCAGGGATGTAGAAGCTGTTCATGACCGTCGAGGCGGTGATGTCGAAGCGGACCGGCACGTTGGTCGGCAGCGCCAGTTCGTTGACCGTGGCGATCCCCTGCTCCGGCAGGATGAACAGCCATTTCCAATCGAGCGCGACCACCTGCACCACCAGCGGCTTCACCTTCGGGTCGATCGCGGTCTTCGCGTCGATCCGGTCCAGCGGCCGATAGGGGTCCAGCTTATGCGTGCTGACCCAGGTCAAGGCGCCCAGCGCGATGATGATCAGCAGAGGGGCCGACCAGATCAGCAGTTCCAGCTTGGTGCTGTGATCCCAGTCGGGATCATAATCCTTTTCGACCGCCTTGTTCGCGGCGCGGTAACGCCATGCGAACCAGACGACCAGCACCATGACGGGGATGACGATCAGGAGCATCAGCGCGGTCGAGATCAAAATCAGATCGCGCTGCTGCACCGCAATATCGCCCGACGGGTTCATCACGACCCAGTCGCAAGCCGTCAGCGGCAGCGCCAGAATCGGAGCGGACCAACGCAAAAACCGGGTCCGGAGGGGGAGAGGAGGGTGTGACATGAGCGCGCGCCTAAAGCTTCTGCAAGGAGTCTGCCAGTGGGCAATTTGTCCAATTGTGTGCGCACGCAAAAAATGTTTGAGATGTGGGATACTGCTTAGACTCTGCGGGTTTTCTGTTATGTTGCCTCTCACAGGCCGCCGGCAGAGCCCAAAACCGCCCCGGTGGCCTAGCCAAGGAGCGGATGCCTATGAGTTCACAGGCCATGAATTTCTCTTCCACCACGCTGGAGGATGATGCGCGGGCCATCAACGCGCGCGACCACAAGATTGCGCCGGGTGATATTTCCATCGGTGTGATCATCGGTCGCACCTCCGAATTTTTCGACTTCTTCGTTTACGCCATTGCTTCGGTGATCGTGTTCCCCAGCCTGGTCTTCCCCTATGTGGATGCCCTGACGGGGACGCTCTATTCCTTCGCCATCTTCTCGGTCGCATTCATCACGCGCCCGATCGGGTCGCTGATCTTCATGGCCATCGACCGGCGCTATGGGCGGGGTACCAAATTGACGGTCGCCCTGTTCCTGCTCGGCGGGTCCACGGCGTCGATCGCTTTCATGCCCGGTTACGCGACCATCGGCCACTATGCCGCTGTCGTACTCGTCATTTTGCGCGCCGCACAGGGGATTGCGCTGGGTGGAACCTGGGATGGGCTGGCCTCCCTGCTGTCGCTGAACGCGCCACAGCACCAGCGCGGCTGGTATGCGATGGTGCCGCAGCTTGGCGCGCCGCTGGCGCTGCTGGTAGCGAGCGGGCTGTTCGCCTTCTTCCTGCTGACGCTGTCCGACGCGGATTTCCTCGACTGGGGCTGGCGTTATCCCTTCTTCGTCGCCTTCGCGATCAACGTGGTGGCGCTGTTCGCCCGTCTGCGCATCGTGGTGACGCATGAGTTCGAGCGTCTGTTCGAACAAAAGGACCTGCAACCCTCGCAAGTGCTGCCGACCGTGAAGGCGGAAGGGCGCAACATCATCATCGGCGCCTTCGCTCCGCTGGCTAGCTTCGCGCTGTTCCACATGGTGACGGTCTTCCCGCTGAGCTGGGTCGCCCTTTTCACGGACCAGCCGCTGGAACGCTTCCTCATCATCGAGATGATCGGCGCGTCCGTCGGCTTGCTCGCCATCGTCGTGTCGGGCTTTATCGCGGACCAGATCGGTCGTCGTTCGCTGCTGGCATGGTCTGCGGCGGGCATAGCGATCTTCAGCGTCATGGCCCCACTGCTGCTGAACGGCGGCGATCTGGGCGAAGTGGCCTTCATGATCCTGGGCTTCATGCTGCTGGGTCTGGCCTTTGGCCAGTCGTCGGGCGTGGTGGCATCCAACTTCGCGACGGAGGCTCGCTACACCGGATCGGCGCTGACGTCCGATCTGGCCTGGCTGGTCGGGGCTGGTTTTGCGCCGCTGGTGGCGCTGTTGCTGTCGGTGAAGTTCGGGCTGGCCGCTTCGGGCATTTACCTGCTGTCCGGCGCGATCGCGACGATGATCGCCCTCTACGTCAACAAGGAACTGGCGGGCAGAGACCGTTAAAAAGGGGAGGGGGGAGCCTTTTCAGGGCTTCCCCCTCATCTTGGGATTCGTCATTATTTTCAGGGCCTTTCGGTCGAACCACCCCGCAGGCAGGCCCCTTGTCGAAAAGCGCGGCAGCCATTGCGCGTAAAGCGTGTCCATCCGCACCGGCAATCCCGAAACGCCTTCCCGGCCCATGATGTCGGAAATGATGCGGTTCTGGAAATGGCGTATGGAATAGTTGGTCATGCGCCGATATTGCATGAGCAGCGTGGACGGCCGCAGCAGGCTCACCGGCTCGCAGGCGAAGCCCGCATCCTCACATGCCCGCACCCGTTCCCGGTCCCAATCCGAATCGCATCCCAGATCGGTATGCGCCCATGCCGCAACCAGCCCATCATCTCCGATCAGGTCTTCGGGCAGGCGCAACCCCCGCGACCGTATGGCAGCCACGAACCGGCCCGATAGCGCATAGAGATCGCCGAACAGGCCCCGCTCGTCGCGCAGGCTTTGCCGATACCGCTGGACCGAGCGTCCGTTGACAGGCATGCCCGCCGCAGCATTGGCGGAAGGGGCAAGCGCCAAGGCCGNNNCCANCGCNTCGATCGAGCCCTCCGTGATTTCGGCGTCGCCATCCATCAGGATGACCGCCTCCTCGTCCCCCTTCAGCAGATCGTGGACGAAGTGATTCCATGTCCGCGATTTGCCGCCAGCGGCAATATCATGCACCACCACATTCGCTCGACCGTCTGCCGCCTTGCGCGCTCGCTCTGCCGTGGCGTCCCGCGACCCGTTCACCAGTATATGAAAGACCGTATCCGCGCGGTCCAGCGGCAGCGAAGCGAGGCACAGCGCGATCCGCCGTTCCTCCTGATGCGCGAAAATGCCGACAGCGACCGTCATGATCTTTAGCGGAAATCCCAGCCCTGTTGGCCATACTGCGTCAGGTCCAGCCCATCCGCCTCCTCCCGCTGCCCAATGCGCGCGGGAACGACGGCCGACAGGATGAGCGCTATGATCGCCGACCCCACCATCGCCCAGAGCGCGACCACCGAAAGGCCGATCACCTGAGAGAGGAAGGCGCCGCCCAGACTGATCCCATCGGCGAATCCGACACCGCCCAGCGCGGGCAGCACGAAGGGCACCAGCAGCAGCACGCCGGTCAGTCCGCCAAGGCCATGGATCACGAACATATCGGCGGCATCATCGACTCGGTCGCTGAGCAATGCCCTGCCTGTCCGGGCGACGGCCGCCGCGATCACCCCGATGACCATCGCGCCGCCCGTGCTCACCAGCGCCGCCGAAGCGGAAATGGCGACGAGGCCCGACAGCGCGCCGGATACCAACCCCGTCCCTGTCACTCGCCCGCCGATGAAGCGATCCGCCAGCATCCAGCCGACCACGCCCGCGCAGGCCGCGAAATGGCCGTTGAGGATCGCCGTCGCGGCGTCGGCGGTCGCGCCCAGCACCCATCCGCCGACGATGCCCGCCCAGCCGATCCACAGCAGCCCGCCGCCCGCCAGCGCCAGCACCGGCGCATGGGGCGCCGCCGTCTTCGCGGCGCGCCGCCTTCCCACGATCAGCGCCAGCGTCAGGCCTGAAAATCCCGCGCTCAGATGCACCACCAGCGCACCTGAGAAATCCATCACGCCCAGCCGCCCCAGCCAGCCGCCGCCCCAGACCCAATGCACCACCGGCGCATAGACCAGCAGCAGCCACAGGCCGCAGAAGGTCACCACCCAGCCCAGCCGCACCCGTTCGGCCACCGCGCCGGGCAACAGGCAGGCGGCAAAGACCGCCAGCGCGGTCTGAAACAGCGCAAAGGCCGCGTCTGGCACGGTCAACCCTTCGCGCAGGGCGCTCAGATCGGCCAGGAACAGATGCGCCCGCCCGCCCAGCCAGCTACTGCCCGGCGCATAGGCAAGGCTGTAACCGACCGCGCCCCAGAGCAGGGAGACGGTCGCCGCCACTGCCAGCCCCTGCACCGTCACGGACAGGGCGCTGCGCACGTTGACCAGCCCCGCATGGCGCAGGGCCAGCCCCGGCAGCGCCGCCAGCAGGACGAGCAGCGCGCTGGCGATCACCCAGGCGGTATCTCCGCTATCGGCCACCGCCGTCACCTGAGCGAAGGCGGTCTGGGGCAGCAGGATCGCCGCTAGCAGGGGAAGAAAGCGTATCATGCCTTGCCTGTAGCGCGTCCCAGTAAAAACTTGCCTAACCACGGCTTTCAGAGCGTTTTCCAGGCAAAAGCTAATAGGCCTCACCACCGCAACTGATCCGGCCTGTCCCGCGATTGTCGACGCTGCATGCGGCCTTGCCCAGCACGGTCACGTCACCCGAACCCGATGTCGAGAGCTTCGCCGTCACATCAGCGGTCAGCATCACAGTACCCGGCCCGTCATTCGCCACCACCGCCTGTCGCGCTCGCAGTCCTTGCGCCTCTACAGCGCCCGGCCCATTGACTCGCACCGTGGCGGTCCCGACCCGTCCGGCCAGCGTCGCTCGCCCGGCGCCGGCCACGCCCAGATTGAGCTGGTCCAGATCGACCGCCGCCACGCTGACATCGCCGTTGCCGCCCAGCACGATCTCGCCGCGCAGCCCCTTCATCCGGCTGATGGACACCGACCCGCCGCCGGTCAGAACCACGCGGCCAAGGTCGCCGGTCGACAGCCGCAGCACGGCGCGGCCAGTCGGCTTTCCGCCCGATTGCGCCCGCTCCATCGTCACCGCAAGCAACCGGCCCGATACGTTCAGCTTCAGCCGGTCGAGCGCCGCCTGATCTCCCTCCGCCCGTCCCGAGGCGCCCGCGCCGGTGGTGATCACCACCTCGACCGGCGCATCCACCCGGATCGCGTCGAAGCTGGTGACAGTAAAACCCCGCGTCGCCGCGCCAACGGGGGCTGCGAGCAGGAATGGAATCAAGGCGAGAAGGCGAAGGAGCATGAAAATTTCCCGAACTGCGTCGCCGCAGCAAAGCACAGGCGCAATGGCGGTTCCAAGCCCCCTTGTTCGTCGCAAGCCATTGGGCGAGATAATGAAGTCGCGTCAAAGGAGTTTATGGTCGATGCGGAAATGGCTTTCTCCCCTTCTTCTGGCTTCCTTCTCCACCACCGTCTGGGCGGCGCCTGCCGATAATCGGGGCGACGATCGCGCGGCGGCCTGGTGGCGCCATGTCCAGATATTGGCGAGCGACGCCTTCGAAGGGCGCGGGACGGGCAAGCCCGGCTATGACAAGGCGGCGGATTATGTGATCGGGCAGTGGCAGGCGCTGGGCCTGAAGCCTGCTGGCGTCGACGGTTACAGGCAGCCGATAGCCTTCACCGAACAGACCATCATCGCGCAGGATAGCAGGGCGGCGCTGATCGGCGTCCAAGGGGAAAAGGCGCTGTCCTCGCCTGTGGACATCATCTTTTCCGGCGGCGGCGGGCCTGTGCCGGAGCATCTGAGCGCACATCTGGTCTTTGCGGGCTATGGCCTGCATCTGCCCGAAGCGGGGCATGACGATTTTGCCGGCCTGGACCTGAAGGGCAAGATGGTGGTGGTTGTGTCGGGCGGTCCCGCGACCCTGTCCGGCGCGCTCAAATCCCACGCCCGGTCCGAACGAGCTGGCTGGCTGGCGAAGCAGGGGGCGGTGGGCCTTATCCAGCTCGTCACGCCGGGGCAGGTCGAAATTCCATGGGATCGGCGCATGGCGCTGGCCAGCCAGCCTGCGCTTTATTATCGGGATGCCGCCCTGCATGACACGGCGGCGCCCTTCCTGAATGCGCAGGTCGATCCGGCGAAATCGGCGATGCTTTTTGCCGGTTCAGGCCATGACTTCGCCGACATCGCCGCAGCGGCGGACCGGTCCGCGCCCGTCGCCAGCTTCCCGCTGGCGCTGCGTCTGGATGCGAAGGTCGCCGCGCGGCGGACGGAACTGACCTCGCCCAATCTCATCGCCGTCATGCCGGGCGCCGACCCTAAACTGAAGAAGGAATATGTCGTCCTCTCCGCGCATCTGGACGGCTATGGCGTGGGCACGCCGATCAAGGGCGACGCCATCTATAACGGGGCTTTGGACAATGCGTCGGGCGTGGCGTCGCTGCTGGAAATCGCCCGTGCGCTGCGCGATGGCCGCGTGAAGCCCAAACGCTCCATCCTGTTCGCGATTGTCACGGCGGAGGAAAAGGGGCTGCTCGGTTCCCGCTATTTCGCGCAGCGGCCCACCGTGCCTCGCTCGGCGATGGTCGCGGACCTCAATTTCGACATGGCGCTGCCCATCTTCCCGCTGACCAGCGTGACGCCGATNGGTTACGANCAGAGCAGTNTGGGCAAGGATGCGGAGGTGGTGAGCGCGCNCATGAACCTGCCGATCACGCCCGATCCTTTCCCGGATCGCAACGTCTTCATCCGGTCGGATCAATATAGCTTCATACGGGCGGGCATTCCGGCGCTGTTCTTCAAATATGGGTTCAGGGCAGGGACGCCCGAAGCCGTCACGGAAAAGGCGTGGCGCGCCAATATCTACCATTCGCCGCGTGATGACATAGATCAGCCGGTGATGCCCGAACAGTCGGTGAAGCTGAACGATTATGTGACGGCCGTGACGCTGCGGGTGGCCAACAGCCCGGATCGCCCGCGATGGAATGCAGACAGCTTCTTCCGCCGCTTCGTCCCTTAAATCGCGTCCTCATACAGTTCCAGCGGCAACCCGTCCGGGTCGGCGAAGAAGGTGAAGCGCTGGCCCGTATGGGGATCGACCCGCACCGCCTCGCAGGCCACGCCCGCCGCCTCCAGCCGGGCGACTTCGGCATCCAGACGCTCGACGCTGAAGGCCAGATGGCGCAGCCCGCAGGCTTCCGGCCGGGTCGGGCGGGGCGGCGGCGTGGGGAAGGAAAACAGCTCGATCTGGGCATTGCCTGCGTCCAGATCGCATTTCCACGATCGCCGGTCGTCC
>Ga0065704_10002290_pt1 | contig 10176 bp, 8 predicted proteins | sample SwiRhicommuniRL2_FD_59091 | JGI IMG/M metagenome (GOLD analysis project Ga0065704, IMG submission 59091) | Switchgrass rhizosphere bacterial communities from Rose Lake, Michigan, USA - RL2 v2 (version 2) | ecosystem: Host-associated > Plants > Roots > Rhizosphere > Soil | place: East Lansing, MI | reverse complement strand
GCCGTCGATGCCGTGCTGAAGAACCCTGAGCAACGTACACCGGACCTGGGTGGTTCGTTCGGCACCAAGGCCTTTGGCGAAGCGGTTGCCAAGGTCATCCTGGGCTGATCGACGCGGGCGGCATGCCGGTCATGCCGCCCGTTATCCGGAGTGTTGCGGGATCAATAACAAGAGAATGCCTGTTCTTCCTTGAGGTAACCAAGGGAGGGGCGCGAGGAGAGAACAGTGAGTCAATTACTACTCGGTTGCATCGCTGACGACTTTACAGGCGGTACTGACTTGGCCAGTACGCTGGTCAGGGGTGGAATGCGAACGCTGCAAGTGATCGGAGTACCCGAGGGACCCTTGCCGGGGGACATTGATGCGGTGGTGATTGCCCTGAAAAGCCGCACCGTCAGTCCCGAAGAGGCTGTCGCTCAATCGCTCGAAGCGCTGGAGTGGTTGCGCGCGGCGGGTTGCCAACAATTTTTTTTCAAGTACTGCTCGACGTTTGATTCGACCTCCCGGGGCAATATTGGTCCTGTCGCTGACGCCCTCGCGAATGCCTTGGGTGTTTCCTTCGCAGTGGCCTGTCCTGCATTTCCGGAAAACAAACGCACGATTTTTAACGGCCATTTGTTCGTCGGCGAGCAGTTGTTGAGCGAGTCCGGCATGCGCAATCATCCGTTGACGCCCATGACCGATTCCAATCTGGTGCGAGTGCTGCAACAACAGACACGTAAGCCAGTTGGGCTCGTTGCGCATTCGGTCGTGAGCAAAGGCGCACAAGCCATTTCAACGGCCTTCAAAAACCTTGTGGCCCAAGAGCGGGGCTATGCCATTGTCGATGCGATCGACGATGAGGATCTGTATGCGATCGGCAAGGCCGTTGCGGACCATAAACTGGTTACCGGTGGCTCCGGCGTGGCGCTGGGGCTGCCCGATAATTTTCGTCGTGCAGGTTTGCTCGGCGACTGCGCCGCCGCCTCGGTGCTGCCCGCCATCCAGGGGCTGGGCGCGGTTGTTTCCGGCAGTTGTTCAGTGGCGACCAACAGCCAGGTCGAGCACTGGCAAAAAACGCATCCGAGCTTCTCGCTTGATCCGCTGCTTTTGGCCAACGGTCACGATCAAGTCGCAGAAGCGCTTGGGTGGGTCAAGGCGCTGATTCAAAAAGGTCCCGTCCTGATTTACGGGAGTGCACAGCCAGAGAAGGTCAAGCTTGCTCAACAGAAGCTCGGTGTCGAAGCCGCAGGTCAGCTCGTGGAAGATGCCTTGTCCGCTGTTGCGGTTGGCCTGTACGAAATGGGCGTGCGCAAACTGGTGGTGGCCGGTGGCGAAACTTCCGGTGCGGTGGTCAAGGCACTTCAGGTCAAGGCGTTGAGGATCGGCGCAACGATTGACCCGGGTGTGCCGTGGACGCTCGGCTTGCGGGATGACCCGATTGCGTTGGCGCTGAAATCCGGAAACTTCGGTACGGTAGATTTTTTCGAGAAAGCATTGGCCTGCGCGCCGTAATTGGCCCGCTCAGAGCGTCCTCCTGGCAAGCACATTTTTGAGCTTGGGTTGGAGGAGGGCGCTGACGACTGGCGCTAGCGCGTCCTTTTTCGATATTGGAAGTACGCCTTCACCCAAGACAATAAAAATAAGGATAAAGAAGTGCTCAAACCATCCAATCGTCGTCAATTCATAAAAAGTCTCGGCAGGCTGGGCGGGTTGGGATTCGCGGCGGCCCATATGTCTTACGGCTTTGCCGATGAAACCTATCCTTTCAGCAGCGGCACTCAGTCGTCACGCTTGCGTGTCCCCCCGCTGTCCTGTGATTGCCACCATCACATCTATGATCGGGCGTTCCCTTACTACGATGATCGAAATCTTCCCAGCGCAAGCGTGGAAGACTATCGACGTATTCAAGCGCGACTGGGGCTGACCAGGAGCGTTGTGATTCAGCCATCGTCCTACGCTACCGACAATCGTTGCATGCTGGCCGCGTTAGCCAAGCTTGGCCGGCAGTCACGAGGCGTCGCGGTTGTGGATGACAAGGTCGAGGTCAGTGAGTTGCGTCGCCTGCATGAGCTCGGTGTTCGAGCGATTCGGTTCAACCTTGGAACGGGAAGCGCCACCACTGTCGAGATGATTGAGCCTCTGGCAAAACGGATTGCAGACCTGGGGTGGCATATTGAGGTCCACACGCGGCCAGACGAATTGATCCAGTTGGAGGCGTTGTTGTCTCGCTTGCCTGTTCAAATCGCATTTGATCATTTCGGTCGAATCCCGTTGCCGGACTGGAACGATCATCCTGTGTTCAAAATGATTGCTCGATTGGTTGATCGGGATCGGGCCTGGGTAAAGGTCTCAGGCGCTTATCAGGATTCGGTATTGGGCGGCCCTGATTACGATGATGTCAAAAGCTTGGCCAGGGAAATGATTGCATTAGCGCCGGAACGCGTGGTCTGGGGCACCGATTGGCCTCATCCGAGCCTGCAGTCGAAGAAAAAACCGATGCCCGATGACGCGTCGATGTTTGATTTGTTGCAGGTGTGGGCACAGAGCGACGCCATGATTGAAAAAATTCTCGTCGATAACCCGGCCAAACTCTATGGTTTTTGATCGGAGGCAAAAAAGGGCGCTTGACGCCCTTTTTGCTGGTCCGATGAAGGTTCAGGAGTGCGTGGTAATCCCTTCAGCTTTAGTGTGGCTTTGAGCGACCTGAAGAGGATATGGCTGCGTTTCGACCTCCGGATCTGGCTCGACATATTCGCCACGCAGGACCTGATTCATGCGGTCCGTGTCCAATGCACCTTCCCATTTCGAGATCACGATCCCGGCCACGGCGTTGCCAATGATCGATGTGACGGCTCGCGCTTCGCCCATGAATCGGTCGATGCCTACCAGCAACGCAATGGCGCTGAGGGGCAGTACATGGACACTCGCCAGGGTGGCTGCCAAGGCGACAAATCCACCGCCGGGTACGCCGCTCATGCCTTTGGATGTGAATAGACCGATTGCCAGTACCGTCAGCTCCTGGGAGAGCGTAAGCGGAGTGTTGGTTGCCTGCGCAATAAAGATCACGGACATGGTCAGGTAAATACAGACACCATCCAGATTGAAGGCATACCCAGTCGGTACGACAAGGCCTACCACGCTTTTCTGGCAGCCCAGCTTCTCCAGTTTTTGCAGCAGTCCCGGCAGTGCCGGCTCCGCGCTGGCGGTTCCCAGAGTGATCAAAAGCTCAGTCTTCAGGTAGCTTAAAAAGACGAAGATGTTCACGCCGCACACTTTCAAAATGAGGCCCAGAATCCCAAAAATGAACAGGATGCAGGTGGTGTAGAACGCCATCATCAGGTAACCGAGCGTCGCCAGGCTCCCGACTCCGTATTTGCCGACAGTGAATGCAATGGCGCCGAAAGCGCCGATGGGCGCGAATTTCATCAGGTAGCCGATGATGGAAAATAGCGTAATCAACCCTTGGTCGATGACATCCACAAAAGTGGCCACTCGTTTTCCGCCTTGTGCCAACGCAACGCCAAAGAGTACGGCGAGGAACACAACTGGCAGGATATCTCCATTTACGAAAGCGCCCATCACCGAGTCAGGAATGATGTGCAGGAAAAACTCTCGCAGTGACTGCTCACCGGCAATCTTTGCATAGCCGGCCACCGCTGACATGTCCAGACTCTTGGGGTCGATGTTCATGCCGGCACCCGGTTGCATCAGGTGTGCGACGACCAGGCCGATAACGAGTGCTGCGGTGGTTACGATTTCGAAATATAGCAATGCCTTGGCGCCCACCCGGCCTACCGAGCGGATGTCACCCATTCTGGCGATACCTACCACCACCGTAGCGAATACGACAGGCGCTACGACCATCTTGATCAATTTAATGAAGACATCGCCCAGCACTTTCATTTCCACGGCTGCTTTGGCATCAAAGAGCGCGAAAAGGGTGCCGAGGATGACGCCGAGCAAGACTTGGATGTAGAGGGGCTTTAGCGGGCGTAGCAATGCTGATTTCATGGAGGAACTCCTGACGTTTGGAGCCGAAGGCCCCTAATTGTTGTTGTCGATCTACACGAAGGGAGGTTTTCCTCGTGCGACGAACGTCGTGTGAGCGTGCTTAAATTGATCCTTGTCGCAACAAAATACAATTCGTTTTTTGGCAAGTTGAGAGAGGTGGTGATTTTTTGGCCGGAAAGGTGCAAAAAGAAATTGCAATAATTGTATATTGATGTAATAAAATGCAATTCTTCGAGATTGAAAACAGCACCGCGACGCAAAAATCTAGGCGAACAGGAAGCGATCATTAAGGACTTTCGCTCCGCTGGTATTGTATTTTGTATTTATGCTGTACATAAAATGAGGGCGGTACCGGTGCGCCGCTCCAAGAAATCAGACAAACAACAAGCAAGGGGTGTGCGATGCGTATTTTGGTTCTTCCTGGTGATGGTATTGGTCCGGAAATCGTGGAGTCGTCGATGTCGGTCCTGCGAGCCGCCAACAGAAAATTCGATTTGGGCCTGGAGTTTGATTACGACGACGTCGGTTTCACCAGCCTTGAAAAATACGGCACCACCTTGCGTGAAGAAGTGCTGGAAAAGGCCAAGGGCTACGACGGCATCATCCTGGGTACACAGTCCCACGCCGATTATCCGGTGCCGGAGAAGGGTGGTCGTAACGTCTCCGCCGGTTTCCGTATTGGCCTGGACCTGTATGCCAACGTGCGTCCTGCGCGTACCCGTCCGTTCCTGACGTCGAACATGAAGGACGGCAAGACGATGGACCTGGTCATCATGCGCGAAGCGACGGAAGGCTTTTACCCGGACCGCAACATGAGCCGAGGGTGGGGCGAAGTGATGCCAACGCCTGACATGGCACTGTCGACCCGCAAGATCACCCGTCATTGCAGTGAGCGCATCGCTCGTCGCGCCTTTGAGTTGGCCATGAAACGCGGCAAAAAGGTCACCGCCATTCACAAGGCCAACAGCTTCCACATGACCGATGGCCTGTTCCTGGAATGCGTGCGCAACGTGGCCAAGGACTTCCCTGAAGTCGCGCTGGACGACCTGCTGGTCGATGCCTCGACAGCTCACCTGGTGCGTAACCCCGAGCGCTTTGACGTGCTGGTCGCGACGAACTTCTACGGCGACATCATCAGCGACCTGGCGAGCGAGTTGTCCGGCAGCCTGGGGCTCGCCGGTTCGATGATGGCCAGCGACATTCATTGCTGCGCGCAGGCCCAGCACGGTTCTGCGCCTGATATTGCCGGCCAGGACAAAGCCAACCCGGTGTCGATGATTCTTTCGGTGGGCATGCTGCTGCAATGGATGGGCGAGCACCATGGCAAACCAGCCTTGATCAATGCCGGTCTGGAAATGGACAAGGCCGTCGATGCCGTGCTGAAGAACCCTGAGCAACGTACACCGGACCTGGGTGGTTCGTTCGGCACCAAGGCCTTTGGCGAAGCGGTTGCCAAGGTCATCCTGGGCTGATCGGTGCGGGCGGCATGCCGGTCATTCCGCCCGTTGTCCGAAGTGTTGCGAGATCAATAACAAGAAAACGTCGGGGACATTCAAATTGCTCAATGAGTTCGAGAAGGCAGTGGTCCATGCGCCATGATCTGCTCAGCCTGGAAATCTTCATGGCGGTGGCGGAGCAGCGGAACCTGACTAAGGCGTCGCAACTCTGCCATTTGGCGACGTCCGCGGTCAGTAAACGGATCAGCGAGCTTGAAGAGAAGGTCGGTTCGCCTCTATTCGTTCGTTACCCCCGTGGCATGGAGTTGACTCCCGCAGGGCAGTCACTTCGTCATTACGCGCTGCAGGTCAATGAGACATTGCAGAGGATGGATCAGGAGCTGAGCGAGTACGGCGCTGGCATCAAAGGCCATGTGCGCTTGCACGCGATTACATCCGCATTGGCGCAACAGTTGAGCCTGGACATCGGCTCGTTCCTGGAAACCTATCCCGATATCAAGTTCGACATTGAGGAGCGCGTTGGCGCTGCGATTGTGCGAGCTGTCTCGGATGGCCGCGCGGATGTTGGCATCATCGCCGAACAAACGCCCTCCCTTGGGTTGGAAACGCTGGCCTATCGTACGGATGAATTGGTGATCGCGGTTCCTGAGCACCATCCACTGGCGGGGCAAGCACAGGCCAGTTTCGAGCAGGCGTTGCACTATGAGTTCATCGGTCCTCACGTGGAAAGTTCGGTACACCGGCTGCTGACTGAACAGGCCGAATTATTAGGCAAAACGGTTAGGCAGCGAGTTCGTGTTTCCAGTTTTGAATGCATGTGCAGGATGGTTTCGACCAATCTGGGCATCTGTATTTTGCCCCGCGACGTGTTGCGTCCTTACCTGCGACCCTTTCATTTGCAGGCTGTCATGCTTGCCGAGCCTTGGGCCAAGCGTCAGTTGCAAATTGTCGCTCGACGATTTGAAGGTCTTCCCCCTACTGCCCGTGCGTTCGTCGCGCACTTGACCGCGTAACTGGCGCGGTTTACGCGCCTGTTCGCCTTGCGAGGTGAGTTCATGTTTATTTACGTAGGCTGCCGTACCACTCGTGAAAGAAATGCTCGTGGAAATGGTCTCAACGTTTACAGCGTGGATGCTCAAACAGGCTGTCTGAGCCATGTGCAGCTGGTTGATGGGTTGATTAACCCCTCGTTTCTGGCCATTAGCGAACAACAGGATTTTCTGTATTGCGTCCATGGCGATACAGATCAGGCCAGTGCATTCAGGATTCACTCCGACGGCACACTGAGTTATCTCAACAGTCAAAATACCCACGGTCACAATCCTGCTCATCTGGCGATTTCGCCGGACGGCGGTTTTCTCGTGGTGAGCAATCACTACAGTGGTTCGGTCGTTGTTCTACCGATCCTCGCTTCAGGTGAGTTGGGTGAACTCTGTGATCAGGTGTCGACTAACGGGCCGGTCGGCCCCCACCGAGTGGAGCAAAAGAATCCGAAACCGCATTTCAACCCATTTGATCCCAGCGGAAGATTTGTGCTTGTTCCAGACAAAGGTTTGGATCGGATTTTCACTTATCGATTCGACTCCTCATTGGGTAGGTTGCTGCCTGCAGCCTACCCGTTTGTCGCCACGCGTAAAGGCGCGGGCCCACGCCACGTCGCTTTCCATCCAGGGTTGCCGGTTGTCTACTCGGTCAATGAATTGGATTCGACTGTCGGTACCTATCGTTTCGACAGGCAAAGTGGGGAGCTCAAGCCGCAGCAGGTGATCTCGGCGTTGCCTGATTCCTTTACTGGCGACAGCACGGCGGCCGAGATCGAGGTAGATGGGGCTGGACGCTTCCTGTATGCCTCGAACAGAGGCAGCGACACGATTGCTCTCTTCAGCATCGATCCGCAATCGGGTTGGCTGACCTTCAAGTCTGCGACGCCGACGGAAGGCCGGACGCCACGGTTTTTTGCATTGTCACCTGGCGGGCAATTCATGTACGTCGCCAATGAGGACAGCGATACGATCGTGGTTTTCAGGGTTGATCCAACGACAGGTGCCCTGACCTCAACAGGTGAGGTCATTGAGACTGGCAGCCCGGTGTGTATAGTCTTCGGTAGCCAAAGGGCATGAAGACCTTCTTCACCTCAGTCCGATTGTGGTGGGCGACTCCCGTCGTTGGTGTTGCCGGGGCTCTGATTGCCAGCTATCTCAACTGGCCGCTGCCGTGGATCATCGGCTCGATGTTGGCGGTGATCCTGGTGCGTTGCCTGGGCTGGCGCGTGGGGGAGATTCCTTATGGGCGTCTGACTGGCCAGTGGATGATCGCGACATCCATTGGGTTGCACTTCACGCCTGTGGTGCTTGAGCAGATCGTGGGGCATTTCGCGATGATGTTGTTTGCGGCGTTTCTGACCCTGTGTCTCGCACTGCTCGGCATAGAGTTCATGCGGCGTCGGGGCATGGACCTGACGACCGCTTTTTTTGCGTTCATGCCGGCCAACTTTTCAGAAATGATTCAATCAGGAATCAGGCACAAAGCCAACGTCAGTCAGATCGCCGCGGCTCATAGCGTGCGTCTGGTGTTGATTGTGCTCTGTGTGCCGCCCGCGATGTTTTTTACCGCGAGAATCTCTCCGACGGCGGTTCATGCTCGTTTGCCGAGTGATTGGTATTGGCTCCTACCGCTGTTGATAGGCGGAGCGCTGACCGCGATGATCTGGAAGCGCTGCAAATTACCGAACCCTTGGATGTTTGGTCCGATGGCTCTGTGTGCCTTGTTCACTGCCAGCTTCAATTTACAAACTGCGCTGCCCGTGCAGCTCAGTCATTACGGCCAGCTAATGATCGGATGCGCCCTCGGTGGGTATTTTGATCGTCAATTCTTCCGAGCTTCACCGATCTTCCTGCTCAAGGTATCACTGTTCACGCTGGCGATGATCGGCTGCACCCTGGTCCTGGCGCTTGGTATCGGTTACTGGCTGGGCTTTCCGGTGATGACGCTGGCATTGGGCATGATGCCGGGTAGCAGTACGGAGATGTACCTGACCGCCGAAGCTCTGAACCTGGGAGTCGGCATTGTCACGGCAATGCAGATCATGCGTCTGGTGGTGGTGATGCTGTGTGCTGAGCCAGTGCATAAAGCGTGGTTGAAACGCCTTCGTCGTTGAGTGGGCAATTGCGTTTCAACCGACCATGGGCGAAGTGTCAATGGCCTTGCAAGGGGGCAACCGTGACATCGCTCTGACCGCTGTCGTCGAGAGCCTTGCGGACGAAGCCGTTGGCTTTCTGTTCCTCCAGAAACGCCCTGACGTAGGCTGCACCTGCGATGCATTGCACGGGAACGCCCATCGCTTGGCGAATCGAGGTGAAGTATCCCTCAAGCACTCGCAACTCGCTGTTGGCTTCGGCAACTTTGAGCAATGGCTGACGTACACCCGCCGCCGCGTCCAGACCTTCGTCCAGAAACAGGTCTACCGCGCCTGCTGAGGTCGGCGCACGGACGAGCGATGCATGTTGCTGGGTTCGGCTCAGGTATAAATCGTAAGCCGCACCCTGGCCGACGGCGATCCGCACACCCGGTTGATCCAGATCCTCCATCTTCAGGAACGCAGAGTCGTTCTTGACCAGGTAGGTGCCTTCGATGATCACGTACGGTTCACTGAAGGCGACCTGGGCTTCGCGCACGGGCTCGATGGCCAGGAACGCAACGTTCCATTGCTGCTGCGCCAAGGCCTCAAACACCTTGCCGGCGGCGTCATACGTGACGAACTCAACCGGGACACCCAGTTGCCTACCCAGCTCCACGGCCAGGCTCACGGAAACCCCTTGAGGCTGTCCTGTTTCGGCATTGCGCTGTGCAAGCACCGGGTTGCCAAAGTTGATGGCGGCTCTGAGCACGCCAGTCGGTGCGAGATCATTCAGGGCTTCTGCGCTAGGGATGGGCATACAAGGGTCTCCAGGGAAAATGTCATCAACTCCGAGAGTAGGGAAGTGCGTCGCATCTGACAATTTCAGGCTCATCAAGTCTGCGTTCTCCTTTGACGAACGCAGGCTTGCCCAACGCTCAATTTTACTCGGGCCGGTCATTGGTTAGGCTGGGGCCAATTGAACGACCCCTTAGAGTCGTTTGTTCATGCTCTCAACCAGTGAATGACATCCATGATTTCAGCCGCCGATGCACGTCATTTAAACCATCTTCAAGTGGGTGACATTCGTTACGCCTACGTGGATCTGCACAAAATACTGAGCCGAGACGAACTCCCAAGCTTGCCCTATTCGATTCGTATCCTGTTGGAGAATGTGGCTCGTTGCTCGCCGGCCGCGCTGGATGGATTGATCGCCTGCATACGGGACGGCGCACCCGCCTGCGAAGTGCCGTTCTATCCCAACAGGTTGATGTTCCACGACACTACCTGTCTGCCGGCGCTGGCCGATTTCGCCGGCATGCGGGATATGGTGGCTGAAATGGGCGGCGCGCCCCAGACCATGAATCCTATGATTCCGGCGGTTTTGGTCATTGATCACTCCGTGATTGTCGAGCGCTATGCCGAGCCAAATGCCGTCGAGAAGAACCTGGACATCGATTATCGGCGAAACACCGAGCGTTACGAATTCATCAAGTGGGCACAAAAGAGCCTGACGAATTTCAAGGTCGTGCCACCTGGCACCGGGATCATCCACCAGGTCAACATGGAGTCACTGGCCACCGTGGTCTGGGAAAGCCGAACCGCCGATGG
>Ga0065704_10071710_pt1 | contig 10180 bp, 8 predicted proteins | sample SwiRhicommuniRL2_FD_59091 | JGI IMG/M metagenome (GOLD analysis project Ga0065704, IMG submission 59091) | Switchgrass rhizosphere bacterial communities from Rose Lake, Michigan, USA - RL2 v2 (version 2) | ecosystem: Host-associated > Plants > Roots > Rhizosphere > Soil | place: East Lansing, MI | reverse complement strand
CGCGACGGTGCCGCCGATGGCGCACGCTCGCCCACTGGCGAACGCGCGCCAGGCTCAGACCTGGGCGAACCCGCCGTCCACGAAGACTTCGCTGCCGGTCATGAAGCTGCTCTCGTCCGAGGCCAGGAACAGCGCCGTCGCCGCGACTTCCTCCGCGCGGCCGATCCGGCCCAACGGGAGCTGCGCGGTCATGCTGTCGATGATCGCCTCCTGCTGGCCGGTGCTGGACAGCGCGTGATCCAGGCCCGGCGTGGAGATCGGCCCCGGCGACAGCACGTTGACGCGAATGCCCGTGTCCTTCAGGTCCAACGCCCAGCTCCTGGCGAAGTTGCGCAGCGCGGCCTTGGTGGCGCTGTACACGCTGAAGGCGGCCGTGCCCATCGTGCCGGTGGTCGAGCCGGTCAGGATCACCGAACCGCCGCCGTGCATCAGCGGCAATGCCTTTTGCACGGTGAACAGCGTGCCCTTGACGTTGACGCCGAAGGTGCGATCGAAGGATTCCTCGGTGATCGCGCCCAGCGGCTGGAAGTCGCCCAGCCCGGCATTGGCGAACAGCACGTCGATGCGGCCCTTCGCGGCTTCGACCTGGACGAAGACCCGGTCCAGATCGTCCAGCTTGGAAATGTCGCCCTGGATGGCGATGGCGCCATGGCCGATCAGCCCCAGCGCCTTGTCCAGTTCCTCCTGCCGGCGCCCGACGATGACGACCTGTGCGCCTTCGGCCGCGAAGCGAATCGCGCTTGCCAGACCGATGCCGCTGTTGCCGCCGGTGACCACTGCAATCTTGCCGTTGAGCCTGCTCATGATGCGCTCCAGAGAATGGGGAGGCGCAACTGTAGATCTCGGCTATTATTTTGAATAGTATGCACCGTTTGGTAAGTACCTTCGGAGCGATCGGATCATGGCCAATTCCACTTTCAGTTGCGGTCTCGAGGCCGCCCTGTCCGTGCTCGGCGGCAAGTGGAAGCCGCTGATCCTCTATAACCTGGCGAAGAACGTGCACCGCTACGGCGAGTTGCGGCGCGCCATCGGCGGGGTGACCGACAAGGTGCTGATCCAGCAGCTCAAGGAGCTGGAACGCGACCAGGTCGTTGCGCGCATCGACTTCCAGGAGATCCCGCCCAGGGTCGAGTACTCGCTGACGCCGTTCGGGCAGTCCCTGGCGCAGGCGCTGGTGGGGCTGTGCGTCTGGGGCACGGAACACATGCAGACGGTCGAACGCATCAGCGAATGTCGTGCGTCCGCCGTCGCCAAAGCCAAGTCCCACGCCTGATCGCCGATGCCATGGCCATGGCATCGGCGCTGCATGGTCTTGAGGCAGGCGCCTGGCTGCGCGGACAGCGCGTGCGGTACGTAAGCGTTGTTCGCGCGCTGGCGGCTGCGTTGTCGATGCGCCGCCGCCGCGCCGCCTGCGCAGCTAGCGGAAGAACTGGCTCGGCGGCTGGCCGAACTGGCGCTTGAACATCGCGGTGAACGCGCTGGGGCTGTCGTAGCCGAGTTCGATCGCCACGTCGAGGATGCGGTCGCCGGCGGCCAGCCGTTCCAGCCCGCGCAGCAGGCGCAGCTGCTGCCGCCATTGGCCGAAGCGCATCCGCAGTTCGCGCCGGCACAGGCGCTGGATGGTCTTGACGTCCACGCCCAGCCGCGCCGCCCAGTCGTGCAGGGTGGTGGCGTCGGCGGGGTCGGCCTCGAGCGCGGCGGCGATGCGCAGCAGGCGCGCATCGCGCGCTTGCGGCAGGTGCAGCGGCAATGCCGGCAGGGCGTGCAGTTCGTCCAGGATCAGCCGCATCAGGCGCCCGTCGCGCGAGTCGGCAGGGTAGTCCCAGGGCACGCTGGCGGCGCTCCGGATCAGCGCTTCCAGCAGCGGCTCCACCGCCATCACCGCCGGCTGCACGGGCATGCCGGCGATCGCGCCGGGGCGGATGTACACGCTGCGCATGCCCAGCGTGCCGACGCAGCGCACGCTGTGCACGGTGCCGGCCGGCATCCACAGCGCACGGGTGCTCGGCACCACCCAGTGGCCCTGGCCGGAGCGCACCACCATCAGCCCGTACAGCGCGTAGACCAGTTGGTGGCGCGCGTGCCGGTGCGGGGCGATGGCGGTGTCGCTGGGATAGTCGGTGGCCTTGCACACCACGTCGGCCGGCGCGTCGTCCACGCTCCACGCGGTCGGCGCCGCGGCGCCGGCGATGTCCTTTTCTCGACGAGTGCTGGGCATGTTGCGCAGGAAGGCCGGGGCGGCTCAGCCTACCATGCGCGCCGTCGCCCCCATTGCCCGCTCCGCCATGTCCAGCCTGCGTCCCGCCGCTCCCGTTCCCGCCGCCGCCGCACCGCGCCCGGTGGTGGCCGGCGTGCTCGCCGCGATCACCTCCTCGCACCTGATCAACGACATGATGCAGTCGCTGATCCTGGCGCTGTACCCGGTGCTGAAGGGCCAGTTCCAGCTCAGCTTCGCCCAGGTCGGGCTGATCACGCTGACCTACCAGCTCACCGCCTCGCTGTTCCAGCCGCTGATCGGCTTGCGCACCGATCGCCGCCCGGCGCCGTATTCGTTGCCGCTGGGCATGACCTCGACCCTGTGCGGCCTGCTGCTGCTGGCGTATGCGCCGAGCTTCGCGATGGTGTTGCTTGCCGCGGCGCTGGTCGGGATCGGCTCGGCGATCTTCCACCCCGAATCCTCGCGCATCGCGCGGCTGGCCTCGGGCGGGCGGCATGGGCTGGCGCAGTCGGTGTTCCAGGTCGGCGGCAACACCGGCACCGCGCTGGGGCCGCTGATCGCCGCGGCGGTGATCGTGCCCAACGGCCGCCACAGCGTGGCCTGGTTCGGCGCCGCGGCGCTGCTCGGCATCGCCTTGCTGTCCTACGTCGGCCGCTGGTACGCGCTGCACCTGCAGACGGTGCGCGCCGCGCCGCGGCCGCTCGCGGCGGCGCCGGCACTGCCGCGCAGCACCGTGCTGCGGATCGTGGCGATCCTGCTGCTGCTGATCTTCTCCAAGTATTTCTATATCGCCGGGCTGAGCAGCTACTACACGTTCTACCTGATCCAGCGCTTCGGGGTGTCGGTGCAGAGCGCGCAGTTGCACCTGTTCGCGTTCCTGCTGGCCTCGGCGCTGGGCACGCTGATCGGCGGTCCGGTGGGCGACCGGATCGGGCGCAAGCCGGTGATCTGGGTGTCGATCCTCGGCGTGGCGCCATTCGCGCTGGCGTTGCCGTACGTCGGCCTGCATGCGGCCACCGCGTTGACCGTGCTGATCGGCTTCGTGCTGTCGTCTGCGTTCTCGGCGATCCTGGTGTACGCGCAGGAAATGATGCCCGGGCGCATCGGCACCATCTCCGGGCTGTTCTTCGGCTTCGCCTTCGGCATGGGCGGGCTGGGCGCGGCGGTGCTGGGCCTGCTCGCCGACCGCGAGGGCATCGTGTTCGTGTACCAGGCGATGTCCTACCTGCCGCTGCTGGGCATCGTGGCGGCGCTGTTGCCGGGCCGGCGCCTGGCGCCGGCGCACTGAGCGCGGTGCGTCCTCGCCGGGCGCGGCAGCGCAAGATCGGGACCGCGCTGCATCGGCAGGCGCGGCACACTGGGCCGACCTTGCGGAGAGCGGCGATGAACCCAGCACCGGTGTCTTCCCAGCAGCGCGGCATCGAACGTGCCCTCGCGCTCGTGCAACAGCGGCTGCAGGCGCGGGCGGCCTTGCCCGACCTGGCCGAACTGGCGGCGGTGGCGCACCAGTCGCCGTTCCATTTCCATCGGGTGTACCGGGCCATGACCGGCGAGACCGTCGGCGCCACCGTGATCCGGCTGCGGCTGCTGCTGGCCTTGCAACTGCTCGCCGGGCGCGGCTCGATCACCGAGATCGCACTGGCGGTGGGCTACGAGACGCCGCAGGCATTGGCGCGCAGGATCCGCAATGCGCTGCGCGCCAGCCCCAGCCAGTTGCGCGCCGATCCGGCGGCGCTGGCCGCGCATACGCAGGCGCTGGCACAGCCGCCGCGGCAGGCCACCTCCGCGACGCCGGCGCCGCTGCAGGTGACGGTGCGGACCCTGGCGCCGTTCGAGGTGGTGGTACTGCGCCGGCGCGGTGCCTTCGACGCCCTGGATGCCGGCTTCGGCCGCCTGTTTGGCTGGGCGCAGCGCGCCGGCGTGGCCGATCGGCTGCAGACGCTGGCCGGCATTCCGCTCAGCGATCACCGCGACGTGCCGGCGCGCGCGCACCTGTTCGAGTGCGCGATGGGCTTCGACGCGGTGCTGGCGCCGCCGCCGCCGTTCGCCCTGCGTACCCTCGGTGGTGGCAACTACGCGGTGCTGCGCCAGGTCGGCAGCTATGCGCGGCTGGAGGATGCGCTGGACCGGGTGCTGGCCGACTGGCTCCCCGCCAGCGGCCATGCGTTGCGCGACGCTGCGGTGCATTACCTGTACCTGGACGATCCGGAACAGGTCGACGAAGCCGAGCTGCGCGCCGACGTCTGCGTGCCGCTGCGCCGCGCGCAGGTTTAGCCGTCTTCGTCCAGGAACAGCATCCGCGGCGGCGGGTGCATCAGGAACCGCTGGTGCGAGATGTTCCAGGCATAGGCGCCGGCCAGCGGGAACGCCAGGCAATCGCCCGGCGCCAGCGCCGCCACCGGCTGCGCGCGCGTCAGCACGTCCTTGGGCGTGCACAGTTGCCCGACCAGGGTCACCCGCGCATCGCGCAGGACCGGCGGCCGCTCGCCGCGCAAGACCAGGAACGGATGGTCGTGGCCCTGCGCGGCGGGGGTGCGGAAGTGGTGGGTGCCGCCGCGGCCGATGGCGAAATGTTCGCCATGGCTGCGCTTGATGTCGAGCACCTCCATCAGGTACCAGCCGCAACTGGCGCTGACGTAGCGGCCCGGCTCCAGGCGCAGGCGCAGGCCTTCGCCGTGCGTGCGCAGCAGCGCCGGCAGGCCGGCGCAGAACGCGGCCCAGTCGAACGAGGCGGCGGCATCGGCGTAGTTCACGCCGAAGCCGCCGCCGGCGTTCACCGTCAGCGGTCCCAGCGCGTAGGCCTGGCGCCAGCCCTGCACGGTCTGCAGGTAGCCGGCGATCAGGCGCAGTTGCGCCTGCGCATCGCACTGGTGCGACAGCAGATGGATGTGGAAGCCGTCCAGCCGCAGCGCCGGGGCGTCGCGCAGCAGGCGCAGCGCCGCATCCAGGTCGGTCGCGTCCAGCCCGAACGGCGACGGCCGCCCGCCCATCACCAGGCGCGTGTCCTGCATGCCGGGCACGGCGATGTTCATGCGCAGGAACACCGGCACCCGGTGCGCGCCGTGCGCGGCGATGCTTGCCAGCCGCTGCAGTTCGCCCACGCTCTCCACGTGCAGCGTGCACGCGGGCAACGACGTCGCCAGCCGCAGTTCGCTGTCGAGCTTGCCCGGGCCGCCGAACAGCAGCGGCCGTCCCGGCTGATGATCGTGCAGCCATTGCAGTTCGCCGCCGGACGCGGCCTCGAACCCATCCATCCACGGCGCCAGCGTGCGCAGCAGCGGCGGTTCCGCATTGGCCTTGGCCGCGTAATACAGCTCGCAGTCCGCGGGCAGCCGCACGCGCAACGTCGCGGCATGGCGGCGCAGCGCGGCCAGATCGTAGACGTAGGCGCAGACCGGTTCGTCGTCGGCGCCGCGCAACTGCGCCAGCGCCGCCGCCAGCGGCGCCGGATCGACCCGCAGGCTCATGCGGCCGCCTGCTGCTGCGCCAGAGGCGCGATCGGGTTGGGCAACAGGGTGTAGTCGGCATGGCGGTCGGCGCGTTGCAGCAGGCGCAGGCGCAGGTTGTTCTTGGCCGGCAGCGGCGCGCCGTCGAGCAGCGCCTGCAGCGCCGGCTGCGCGCCGTGGCGCTGCTGCCAGCTGCGGGCGATGTCGCCGACGATCCGCCACAGCTGCCGTTCGCGGCGGTCGTGGCCGTCGGCGAGGTGGAAGATCGCCTCGGCCAGGTTGTTGACCAGCGCGCAGTAGGCGATGCGGTTCCAGCCGCGTTCGGCGCTGTAGTACAGCGACTGCCGCGCGGTCTCGGACATGCCCGGCAGGCGCGCGGCCGGCCAGCGCGACGGCAGCAGCTTGGTGCCTTCCAGGTCGCGGATCCATACCTGGGTCGGCAGGCCGTCCTCGCAGCCGATCACGGTGTTCTGCAGATGCGGCTCCAGCACGATGCCGTAGCCGAACCAGGCGCTCCAGACTCCGTCCAGCAGCAACTGTGCATAGGCGCGGAACCAGGCCGTCGTGGCCGCCTCCAGGCTGCTGCCGCTGCGCCGCGCCAACGTTTCCAGCGCGGCGGCGCAAGCCGGCTGGCCATGCGCATCGTTGGTGAACAGCGCACCGGCCACCTGCGGGCGATAGCGCGCGCGCTGCGCGGCCGGGATCGCCTGCCGATACAGCACGCCGAAGCTCTCGCCCAACTCGCGGCAGGCCTGCGCATCGGCGTCCAGCGCGGAGAAGTCCAGGTCGGTGGCGGCCGGCTCCAGCAGCACGTGGAAGCCGGGCACGCGCTGCGCCAGCGCCTGCCAATCCGGCGCCAGTAGGCGGGTCAACGCCACCGCGCTTTCCAGTTCGTACCAGGCGTTCTTGCGCACGCAGTTGGTCAGGCGCACGTGCACCGACAGCTTGAGGAAGTAATCCAGGTCGGCGTGGTACAGGGTGCGCACCGACGAGGTCGGGCGCAGCGCCAGGCCGCGTTCGCCCAGCGGTTCGATCCAGCCGCGCGCCTGCGCCTGGCGCAGTAGCGGATGCGCCAGCACGCGCTCGGCTTCCCACGGATGGCAGGGGTACAGGCCGGCACCGCCGCCGGCCTGCGCCAGCGCGGCGCGCACGTCATGGCCCTGCGCGCGGTACAGGCGCGGGTCGATGCGGAACCAGAACAGCGGGAACGCGCTGCGCGCTTCCGGCGCGCACGCCAGCACCTGTTCCAGCGGCACGCCCTCGCGGCTCTTGGGCGTGGGATGGAAGGCGTGGCCCCACAGCATCGACTGCTCGGCATCGATCAGCGCCTCGCCGGTGGGCTGCGCGGCGTCGGCCTGGCGCAGCAACTGCGCGGTGATGGCGACGCTGTTGGCGCTCTGCGCCAGCAGTTCCAGGTTGGGCGCCTGCTCGCCTTCGCTGAGTTCCTGCAGCAGCAGGCGCACGAGTGCGGTGGCGTCCAGACAGTGCCAGGGACGGCCGTCGCCCTTCAGGTAGGGCGCCGAGGCGAAGCGGCAGCGGCCCAGGCGGTCGGCATGCGCCAGGCGCACGCACAGCGTCGCGCCGGAGGGCAGCTGCAGGCGTAGCCAGCGTTCGCCGGCGGCGGCCACGCCGGGGCGGTCCAGGCCGCGGTAGTCGAAGTCGGCCTGGCCGCGACCGAGCGCGACTTCGCGCAGGTAGCAGTTGAGCCAGCAGGTGATCGCCTGCGCTTGCGCCAGGCTGTCGTACCACGGGTCATGCATCGGCAACGGGGACATGGACGGTTCTCCGAACGGACGTGAGCATCAGGGCCGGCAGCAGCGCCAGCAGGGCGGCCGCGGCGGCGGCGAGGAACGGAACGGCCAGGCCATGGCCTTGCACCAGGGCACCGGCGAGGGCGCCGCCGGCGACGCCGGCGTACTTGCCGGCGGCATCGAAGCGGCCGAACAGTTGGCCCGCGCCGCGCCCGCCGGCGACCTCGGCCAGGCTGCGGTTGAGGCCGCGCAGCGCCATCCACATGCCCAGGCCGAACAGCAGCCGCGCGGCGATCAACCAGCCGGGCGCCGGCGGCGCCATCTGCAGCAGGCAGGCCAGTGCGAACAGCGCCAGCCCCGCCGGCAGCGGCGACACGCGGTGGTCGCGACCGCGCCAGCACGGCATCAGCACCAGGTAGACCAGGTGCGGCAGGCTGTACAGCAGGCCGGCGACCGCGCTGCTGCCGATGCCGTGCGCCTGCGCATACGGCAGGAAGTAGGGAAAGGTCACCACCATCGCGAAACAGAACAGGAACTGCGTGGCCCACAGCGCCCAGCGCTGGCGGCGCTGCGCCGCATCCGCCTGCGGCACGGCGGGTGCGGAGGCGGCTGTCGCCGGCGCGCGCGGCGGATCGGCCGGCAACCGCCAGCTCAGCGCGAAGGCGAGCAGCGGCAGCAGCGCCAGAGAGCGGTACAGCGACTGCGCCGGCCCCAGCGCGGTGGCCAGGCCGAGCAGCGCCGGGGCGGTGACCATCGCCAGCCGCGCCGAGAACTGGGTCCAGTCCAGTGCGCGCGCCAGCGAGCCGCGCTGCGCCTGGCTGCTGAGATAGGCGTTGGTCGCGGCCAGCGAGCCGCCGCAGGCGCCCTGCACGACCAGGCCGGCGACCAGCCAGCCCAGGTTCGGCGCGAAACCGGCCATGAGGAACCCAAGCGCCAGGCCGAGTTGCGCGCGCAGCAGCGAGCGCTTGCGTCCGTAGCGGTCGGCCAGCCGGCCCCAGGCGCTGGCGGTGAGCGCGGTGCACAGGGTCGGCAGCACGTACAGCACGCCGCTCCAGCCGATCGCCGCGCCCGGCGCGAGCTGCTGCAGCACCTGCGGCAGGAACAGTGGCATGCCCAGCGCGGTGAAGGCGGCCAGATAGTGCGCGGCCAGCACCGGGCCGAGGAGGCGCTTCATCGCGCCGCCCCGGCCGCGACCGCGCGCGCCGCCAGCGCATCCTCGCGCAGCAGGTTGGGCGCGCTGTCGCCGTAGAACTTGTTGATGTCCGCCGCGCCGGTGATCTGCTTGCCGAGCAGGCTGCCGGCGCTGAGCAGGTACTTCACCGGCAGCGTGGGGGCATCCAGCAGCGCCTGCGCCGGCGTGGTGTCGATGCCGTCCTCGCGCAGCGCGCGCAGGGTGCCGTGCAGGCGCGCGCGCAGCAGTGCGTACAGCGGCGCGCGCAGCCCCGGCTGCCATTCCGCCAGCCCTTCCAGCACCGCCTGCAGATCCAGTTGCAGGATGATGGTGCAGAACATCCGCGCCAGCGCGGCGTCGTCCTGCACCACGATGCGCGCGTCGCGCGGAGCGCCCAACGCTGCAAGCGCCGGCCGTTGCGCGTGCAGCCGCGGCAGCAGCACCCGCGCCGCGTCGTTGTCCTTGAGCAGCAGCCGCGGCGCGCGGCCGGCGGCGTAGATCAGCACGCTGTTCTGCTGGTTGGCTTCCAGCGCGATGCCGTAGCGCAGCCACAGCCGCAGGTGCACCTGGCACATCAGCGCCAGGTAGCTGTCCCACCAGGCGGTGAGGTCGCCGCCGTGGAAGCGTTCGGCCAGGTGCACGGCCAGCGGCCGGCCATCGGGCAGCGTCGCGCACAGGCCGGCCACCGGCACCAGGGTCGCCTCCGGCAACGCCGGATAGCGGCGCAGCAGGTAGGAGAGGTGCCGCGTCTCGCCGACATGGCCGGCATGCGCCTCGTCCACGTGCAGGTAGCGTTCGCCCAGCGCCGGATCGTGCGCGGCGAGGTCGCACAACACGCGTTCGAACCAGTGTCCGTCGTACAGCGTGGACGGCTTGATCAGGCGCAGGTTGAGCGCGCCGAGGGTACGCATCGGCACCGGCAGCTTCAGATGATGATCGGGAAACGCCAGCGGGATCACCGTGCGCAGCGACAGCGACGGGCGCACCTGCAGCCACGGTTGCGGCGCGGCGATCGCGCCGTCCGGCAGGGCGAAGCCGTCCTCGCCCAGCCGCGCGAAGATCAGCGGGTGCAGCGGCCAGGCGACGTGGTCGGCGTCCAGCGCCGGATCCAGGCCGAGCATGCCCGGGCGCGGCCAGAACGCCGGCGGCGGCGTGGTCTGGGTGACCTGCGCGGCCGGCAGGGCAAGCCAGCGCAGCGCGAAGCTGGGGCCGAACTCCGGTGCGTAGCGCGGCAGGTCGGCGTCGTCCAGGCCGAGCTTGGCGCGCGCGCTGGGATAGAACGGGTGGTCGCGGTGGCTGGCCAACTGTTCGCAGCGGTAGGCGCGTTCGTGCGCGTCGGCGGCATCCAGCGCGGTGGCCAGCAGCGGCCGTTGCTGCGCGTAGGCCTGCCGCGCCAGCGCGCGCTGGCGCACCGCGCAGTCGGCTTCCTCGACATAGGCGCGGTGCAGCGCCCGGGTCTCCGCGTCGAGCCCGGCGCCCAGCCGCGCCAGCCACTGCGCGGCGCCGGATTCGTAGGCGCTGCGCTGCGCGGTGTGCAGGACCCAGCCGTCGCTGCAGGCGCTCACGGTCTGCAGGTAACCGGCGCGGCGCAGCG
>Ga0065704_10001631_pt1 | contig 10180 bp, 10 predicted proteins | sample SwiRhicommuniRL2_FD_59091 | JGI IMG/M metagenome (GOLD analysis project Ga0065704, IMG submission 59091) | Switchgrass rhizosphere bacterial communities from Rose Lake, Michigan, USA - RL2 v2 (version 2) | ecosystem: Host-associated > Plants > Roots > Rhizosphere > Soil | place: East Lansing, MI | reverse complement strand
CAGGGCGCGGACTTTGGCGCCGTTGATGTCGATCGTCGCCATGCGGAAGAATTTCAGATCCGGTGTGGTCTCGCCCATGGCCTTAGCCAGGATCGACATGGCGTTGGGGCCCTGAAGTTGAAAGCGATAGTTGCGCCGATAGCTCTTTTCGGCTTCGGGACGCGCTGCGGTGCGCTCGTCACGCTCCACCCGGACGTTCCACTTGCCTGTCTGGGCGTGATATTCGACCCATTCGATCGAAGGCGCGCGGCCGACCAACTCGAACTTATGCTCTTCAAGGTAAAAGAGGATGACGTCGCCAATGATGTATCCTTCGGGCGTCACGGGCGCGAACTGCCTGGCCATGTCGGGCTTGAAGCCCTTGAAGCTATTGGGTGCAAGATATGCCAGCATCTCAAATGCATCCGGGCCGGTCACCAGCAGATCGACCATGTGGTAGCTCTGGTTGAACAGGACCGCGGTTTCAGCCCAGGCGCGCTGTTCGTCGCGCCAATTGGAAAATTCAGCGGGAACGCCCGGATAGACGTTGGGCCCGACCTGCTGGTTGCGCAGAAACTCAACGATATTGCCCTGCGCCTGCAGTTTTTGTTCAAGATTTTCGCTCATGTTCCTCTCCATGGCAGGGGCGGTGGTCAGTTCGATTGAGTGGGTGTCGCCAGCCATTCTTTGACGGCGGCGTTGAACGCGCTGGGCTTTTCCGCGTGCATCATGTGACCCGCCTGCGGAACGATACGCGGGCGCGCGCCGGGGATCGCGGCCGCAATCTGTCCGTGCTGAGCCGGGAGGGACCATTCGTCAAGCTCGCCGACGATGGCGACCGTCGGGCACCGGATCGTTCCAAGCAGATCTTCTACGGCAGGGCGGTTGAGCAGTGCTTCGGCCATCGCTTCGATCCGGTTCGCGCCTGCATAGAAGCCATCGACCACCTGCCTTCCCGGAAACACAGCGATTAGTCCCGAAAACACCCGCGAGTCGCACAGCAGACCTGGCAGGACGAGCAGGGCCAGAGATCGTGATTCATTCCCATACATGAATACTTCATCTATACGAAGTTTGGCTGACGCACTAGACAGAAAGTAGGGGCGCCAGGTTGATAGCAGCGCGGGTCGATTATCGATGGATCGCCGCTGCGGCGGAAGAGGTGGCAGGCGTGCATATCCTGCTTATTGAAGCCTTCGCTCAGCGTTTGGGTCGCCAATGCCTTGCTATGCCGGGCGTGGTTTCCGCGCGCATAGCATCGACAAGCCGTTCGCCATCACGCGGGGGATGGCGGGAACCGTGGTGGAAATTCAAAAGAAGCGCGTGTAAGACCAGCCCTCAAGGATCGGATAATGACTCATATCAAGACCACTCACGTCGGCAGCATACCGCGCAACGATAGGCTTAAGAAGCTGGAAGCTCTTCGTGGGGGCGCGGATATTGCGGGTGCGCGGCTGTGATCAGTGAGGAGAAGCTGAACATTGAGTGGCAATGCAGCCGCTTGATCGCGCTCTACGCCAATCTCAACGATCAGGGGCGGTGACGAGGTTGCCGGTCTCTATGCCGAGGACGGGATCATGACGCGTCCGACCGCGCCCAGCACGCCGATTGTCGGTCGCGACGCGATTTTGGCGGCGTTCGAAGCGCGGGCTGCACGGATCACCCGACATGTTTGCAGCAATGTCGTCATAGACGTGGAATCGCCCACGCAGGCGCGCGGGCATAGCGCGATGCTGCTTTTCACCGGCGACGGCTCGCCTGCCGTCGGGTCCTTTGACGATCCCTTCATATTGACGGCCGACGGCTGGCGCTTTGCGGAGCGGCGCGGCTCGCTCACGTTCAAGGCCTGATCATGGCGACCGCCTCTCCCGTGAAATCAGCGATGCGCACATTGGATGTGATCGAATATGTGGTCGCTCACCGGAATGGCGTGGTTACGCAGGAAATTTCGACCGCCTTGGCTATACCCATGAGCAGCCTGTCCTACCTTCTCGCCACGCTGGCCGATCGCGGTTATTTGCGGCGGGAGGGCAGGCGATTTCTGCCAGGACCGGGGCTCGACCGGCTCCGGGTATCGGAATCGTCGCTATCGCTTGAAGAGAGAGTGAGGCCGTTGGTCCGCTCACTCCGCATGGAACTCAACGAAACGGCATCCTTCATGGTTCGTGAAGGTTGGGAGGCCGCGACGCTCGTGACGGAGTCGTCGGCGCAGGCGCTACGCTACGCGATCGAGCCTGGAGAGAAAAAGCCGCTCCACACGCTGGCAGCCGGGAAAGTCATCCTGGCGTCGCTCTCTCCAGCGGAACTGAACGACTATTTTGCGCAGGCGCTTCGTGAACGCAGCACGGATCGCACGATCGTGGACGAGGGTGAATTGCGTGCGCAGATTGATGATATCAGGGCGACCGGCTTTGCTGAAGCGATCGAGGAAAGCACGAGGGGCATCTGCAGCGTCGGATGTCAGGTACTCGTCGGATCGCGGAACGTCGGCGCAATCGGTATTGCCGTGCCCACCATCCGGTTCACCGATGATCTGCGCACGCGCGCGCGCGAATTGCTGAAACGTGCTTCCCACGCACTGACCGAGAACTGAAACCCTGTCCCGGATCGGGGCTGGGACAGGGTGATTGGTCACGCGACCGGCTGTTGTTGTTCGGCCGCGATGGCAGGCGCGTCGTCGCGTTTCGCGTCCATCATCGCCTGCAACATGCGCCGTGCTTCGACCGCGTTGCGATCCGCCTTGATCCGAAGTTCGCTCGGGTTTTCACCGATGATCTAAAATGCCTTCACCCGCGCGCTGAAATCGACCGTGCATGGCAGATACTCCCGGTAAAGCTGCGGGAGCATACTCTTAACAGCAGCAAAAGTGAGTCAGAGCCACTTCTCGGTGGAAATATCGGCCCTTCCCGGGCCAACTCTCAGTGGCAATCAACACCAGGATGCAGGTCGGGTCGTTGGCGCGCACGGGCCTAGCGTCATCCCCGCACCGTACGGATGCAATGGCGCGAGCGCGACTCCACAGGTCACGATAGCTGATGGTTTCGAAATGCCTGAGAAGTTTGCGGCTCTTGCGGCCCGTCGCGGGATCGGTGACCAGCTCGGTCGCGCGCTGCGCCAGCGCAGGACGATCCGCATATCCTTCCATGCAGATCGCCATGATCTGCGCGAGGTCGAGACCCGGCCTGGTCTTCGCCTCGTTGACGGCGGGGTCTGGCAGCGTGGCGGCCAACCGCGCGTCATCGCGCGTCAGCTCCATGGTCCTGCGCGCGATCCTCTCGGCGCGAGTTTCCGAGGGCGCGATCGACTGCTGCCCATTCGCCATTTGGGTTCCCGTGCTCACTGACATGGATGGCCTGCCTCTCCTTGATGCGGCGATCGAGCGGCACGGCTTCCCGTGTCACACTCGGATGCACCCTTACATCGCGGGTAAAACAATTGTTGTAAATCTGATGGCCGTCTGAAAACTTACTGTTAAATATCAATATGGTGGAAGCCATCCCGTCGTCTGTTGACTAATTACACATTGAAATGTAATTCTTAGGTATCGAGTCTAAGAACAAGCAGGATTCAAGGAGAGACAGGATGCCCGCGCCTGAGCTGGATACCCATTCGAAAATCGACGCCGCCATTGACGCGCTTGATCCGACGATGGCGCTGATGGCGCTCATCCAGATCACCGGCGACCGTACGCTGCTCCACCATTATTGGAACGCGATCGACGGGCGGCAGGAAGAGCTGATCGAGACATTCGTCGATATCCATGCCCATGAAGAGCGTCCGACGATCGACCCAGAGGTGGCGACCGAACTCCGCGATCGCCTCCGCGAAGCGGTAAAGGCGGGGAAGCCCGCCGTGATGCGGCAGGTCGACAAGCCGATGTTTCGCAGGATGAGCCGCCTGATGCTGGGGCAGGACTTGCCGGAAATGTCCGTGGACGTGGCTTTCCAACATGCCGGCTTCACGACCGACACGCGCGTGCGCGAGGCGGCGGACGTGCCACCGGCCGATTTCAAGGTGCTGGTCGTGGGGGCTGGCATGATGGGCATCAACGCCGCTATCAAGTTGCAACAGGCGGGTTTCGATTTCACCGTGCTGGAATCGATGGACAAGGTCGGCGGCAACTGGCTGACTAACACCTATCCCGGCGCGGCGGTGGACACGCCCAGCCGCGTCTATTCCTACTCGTTTGAACCCAATGCATCCTGGACGCAATTCTATCCCCGCGGCCCTGAGTTCCTGTCTTACCTGGACCGCGTGACCGACAAATATAATCTTCGGGACCATATTCAGTTCGGAACCTGGGTCGAAGGCGCGGAGTGGGACGAGTCGCGCAAGATTTGGACCGTGAAGGCGGTGCGCAACGGCCAGCCGGAAACTTATCAGTGCAACATCCTCATCATGGCGGTGGGGCCGAACAACAATCCCAATTACCCGAACGTCAAGAATCTCGACGCCTTCAAGGGGCCGGTTATCCACTCGGCGGCATGGGATCACAGCGTCGATCTCGCAGGCAAGAAGGTCGTGCTGGTCGGCACCGGCTGTTCGGGCGTGCAGGTCGCCAACGCCATCGCTGACAAGGTCGGGGAACTGATCATCGTTCAGCGCCAGCCCGAACACATCATCCCCAATCCGCAGGCGCATGCGCCGGTCGGGGAGCTGGAACGCTGGGCGATGGAATATATTCCCTTCGTGGCGCAGTGGAAGCGGCTCCAGGCCCTGCACAGTCAGATGCGCGACATGCATGGCATGATCATGAAGGACGAAGAACATGCCGCGAAGACCGGCGGCTTCGGACCGATCAACGACGGCATGCGGATGATGTGCGAAGGCTATCTCAAGAGCCATTTCCCTGACAATCCCGAGATGGTAGAACTGCTGACGCCCAACTTCCCGGTCTTTGCCAAGCGCCCGATCCTGGATTGCGGCTTCTATGACACGCTCAAGAAGCCCAATGTCTCGATCGTGCGCGGCGAGCTGGCCGAAGCCGATGCGAATGCGGTGATCCTGAGCGATGGCACCCGCATCGAATGCGATGTTCTGCTGCTGTCGACTGGCTATAATCTGCATTTCGGGCGCCAGTTCGACATCCGCGGCACGGGCGGCCGGACGCTGAAGGACGCGTTCGACCCACATCCCTTCTCCTATGAAGGGATGCTGATCACCGGTTTCCCCAACTTCGTCTTCATGGGCGCGCCTTACAGCTATCTGGTCGCCAATCATGCGGTCGTGAGCGAGCAGCAGGTCCACTATATCGTCGAACTGTTGCAATGGATGGTGGACGATCATCTATCGTCCTTCGATGTTTCGCCGCAAGCGACGCAGGCTTTCATCGACGATGTTGATGCGAACCTGGCCAATTCGGCCTGGGTCCAGTGCGGAAGCGCTCATGGCTATTATCGTGACAAGGGCGGCGACGGACAGAAGAAGGTCATTCTCGCCATTCCGCGCCACAATTCGCGCATCTGGCACGACCTCCGTACACCGCGCGAAGGCGACTTCAACGTAACCCGCAAGCAAGAGGCCGCTTCGGTCGCTCATCGTGAAATGGAAATGCTGACGATCTGATTTGCTTTCGGGTGGTCAGGCGCCTGTCGCCTACCCACCCGACCCATTGATGCCAGATATCGGAGATACAGACTATGCTTCGCGAACTCGCCGAAAATTTCCGCCCTGTCGCCGCGCCGCAACTGATCGAGGACGCTTATAGCGACGATCAGCATGCGCGCCTGTTGCAGGTGGTGCGGGATAAGGGGCCATGGCCCCTGATCATGGCCGAAAATTTCAAGACGCCTGAAGAGGTGATCGCGACCACTTCGGGGGCGGGCAAGCAGTTGCCCGAGGGCGTCAAGCTGACTTGGGACATGATCGGGCTGAACCCGGTTTTTCGGGGCTATCTGGCGCGCGGCGGCACCTGCTTCTATCCCGAGATCGAGGATTGCTATTATAATTCCCGCTTCCTTGAACTCGTCCGCAACTATTGGGACTGCCAATATGCGGAGCCTGAGACTTTCCTGTTCAACATTCAGGGGCCGACCCCCATCGGCGGCCCGCCGCACCTGGACGGCACGGTGTTCCGCGGCCTGACGATGGAAAATACGCCGCTCTGGCTACTGTTGACCATGGCCAAGTCCTGCCTGTTCGATCGCTGGCGCTCAAAGAAAGGCCAGGTCATTGCCTGGTATTACAAGGGCAAGATCGGCGGCGGTTTCAACTGCTGGCCTAATGGGCCGAGCGGCGACCCCTTCCAGATCAACGCGCCCATGTGGGGCCGCGCCGTGGTCGTGGAAAATGAGATGATGTTCCACCATGGCCAGGCGACCGGCCCGTCCGCGCTGCGCAAGCCGCAGGGCATGGACATCAGCTCCACCTTCGGCACCGATCCGCAGGACCCCACCGGCTGGCAGATCGAAACCTTCGGGCAGGTCAACCAGAAGGTGCCCGAGCAGGAAATGCGCTTCCTGGTCCATTGGGGCGCACGGCTGTTCAAGGACCTGGATGATTTCAAGCTGACCTACGACCATCGCGACGACATCACGCATGAGATAGCGATCAACATGCTGATCGACGACATGAAGAAGCGTGGCGTGCAGTTCGAAGTGCCGACCGATCCGCTGCACGACAATGCGTTCGTCGGCCTGCTGGCCACGGTCTATGACATCGGCGGACCCGCCAACATTCCAGCCGATGCAATGGACGAGGCGGCCTGACGACGGCTTCCGGGCCGCCAATATATAGCGGGAGATTCATGTGAAGAATGACCTTCAATCCGAAGCCTATTTGCGGATGCTGAAAATCCGCGGCTTCGAGCAAGCCGTTACGCGGTTGGTGGTCGAAGGTGAGGTGCCGGGCGCGGTGCACACCAGCATCGGGCAGGAAGCGGCGATCGTCGGCGCTTGCATGGCGCTCAATCGGGACGACTATATTTCTGGCACGCACCGTTCGCACGGCCACCCCATCGGCAAGGGCGCGGATTTGAACCCGCTGATGGCCGAAATCCTGGGCAAGGTCACGGGTGTCTGCAAGGGGCGCGGCGGGTCGATGCATTTCACCGACAAATCGGTTGGCAGCATCGGTGAGTCCGCGATCGTGGGGGGCGGCATTCCCATCGCCACAGGAGCCGCGCTGACCGCGCAGGTCCGGCGCACGGGTCAGGTGGCGCTGACCTTCTTTGGCGACGGCGCGTCAAATGAGGGCGTTCTGGCCGAATGCCTGAACATGGCCGCCGTCTGGAAGCTGCCGGTCATCTTCTTCTGTGAAAATAACGGCTACGCCGCCGTTACGCCTGCTCGCAACAGCCACGGTCAGCCCGATGTCGCCAGGCGCGGCGAAGGCTATGGCGTACCGGGCATTATCGTCGATGGCCAGGATTTCGCCGCGGTTTACGAGGCGACCGAAGCCGCGGTCGCCCGCGCCCGCCGTGGCGAAGGCCCCACGCTGATCGAAGCCAAGACCTACCGTTTCGACGAACACTGCGTCGGCCTGTTCATCAACGGCAATTATCGTCCCGCCGAAGAGGTCAGCCAGTTCAGAAATGAACGCGATCCGGTGACATTGTTCCGCATGACGCTGCTGGAAAGCGGCATGAACGAGAGCGCGCTGGCCGAGATAGAGGGTGAAGCGTCGAAGCTGATCGAGGAGGCGGTGGCCTTCGCAAAGGAAAGCGCTTTCCCCCAGCCTGAGGAAGCGTTCGAGCTGGTTCACGCCAACCCCATTCCCATCCGCCGTTGAGGACCGATTGAAATGAGCGACACCAACACCAAGCGGATGACCTATCTGGACGCCCTCGGCCTCGCCCAGCGGGAGGAGCTGGAAGGCCGCGACGACACCATCATCATCGGCGAGGATATCGCCCTCTATGCCGCGGGTGGCGCCTACGGCAACACCGACGCCAGCCGCATCCGCAGCGCCCCGATATCCGAATGCGGCTTTGCCGGCATGGCGGTGGGGGCGGCGATCACCGGCCTGCGTCCAATAGTCGACCTTACCATCGCGAACTTCATTTATTTGGCTGCCGACCCGATCATCAACCAGGCGGCGCGCCTGCGCTATATGACTGGCGGACAGTTCAAGGTGCCTGTCACCTATCGGGCTTCGATGTGGCACGGTCAGGCCAATGCGGCGCAGCATAGCGACCGGCCTTACCCGATGTTCATGAACATTCCGGGACTGAAAGTCGTGTGCCCCGCTACGCCAGAAGACGCCAAGGGGCTGCTGAAGGCGGCGATTCGCGACGACGATCCGGTCATCGTGTTCGAGGACAATGACCTGTGGGGCAAGAAGGGCGACGTGCCGCTCGACACGAATTTCGTCGTGCCGATCGGCAAGGCGCGGACCCACCGTGAAGGGTCCGACGTGTCCATCATCTCGGTATCCGGCAGCCTGCGCCATGCGCTGAAGGCGGCGGACGAGCTGGCAAAAGACGGCATCAGCGCCGATGTGATCGATCTGCGCACCCTCTTGCCGCTCGACAATGAAGCGATCCTTGCGACGCTGGCGAAGACAGGGCGCGTTGTCATCGTCGATCCGGCGCACCGCACCATGGGCGCGGCGGCAGAAATCGCGGCCATTATCGTCGAAGATGGTTTCGACATGCTCAAGAAGCCTGTGAAACGCGTTGTCACGCCGGACGTGCCGATCCCGTTCAGTCCGCCTATGGAAGCGCCGCTCTACCCCAATCCTGAGAGGATCGCCGCCGCCGTGCGCGAACTGATGTAAGTTCTGGAGAGTTTTAAAATGCGCGTGAAAGTTGTGATGCCCAAATGGGGCACCGGAATGAACGAAGGCACGATCATCAAGTGGTTGAAGGGTGTGGGTGACCGGGTCGAAGCGGGCGAGATGCTGGTCGAGATCGAAACCTCCAAATCGACGCAGGAACTGGAGGCTCCGGCTGCCGGCACCGTGACCGAAATCCTCCTTCCCGAGGGCGAGGAAGCCGAAGTCCGCACACATATCGCAACCATAGAAACAGACTGATCGTCCGGGAACGGGGCGAAGCGGCAGGAGAGCCTATATGATTGATGGACCCGATCTTTCGGGCAAGGTGGCGCTGGTCACCGGCGGCAGCCGCGGTATCGGACGCGCCATCGCCCAACGGTTGGCGGCGGCTGGCGCCACCGTCGTGGTGACCGCACGCTCCCTCAATGTTCCTGCCTCCGGCGCGCGTGGCGGAGCGGTCGTTACTGTGTCCGGCACGCTGGAGGAAACGGTCCGCTTGATCGAGGCGGCGGGCGGCAGGGCGATCGCTTTGGCCGCAGACATAGAGGATGAAGAGCAGTGCCGGGCGCTCCCCGGAAGGGCCGCCGAAGCGGCGGGCGGGCGGCTGGACATACTGGTCAACAACGCAGGCTTTGTGGATTTCATGCCGCTCGCCGACATGAAAATTTCGACCTTCGATCGCACCTTCATGCACTATGTTCGCGCGCCCTTCCTTTTGAGCCAGGCGGCTGTTCCCTATATGCGGAATGCAGGGGCGGGGTGGATCGTCAATATCAGTTCGCAGGACGCCCTGCCCCCCACGCGCCCTTTCCCGCCCTATGAAAAAGATCGGGGCTATGCGGCCTATGCAGCCGCGAAGGCGGCGCTNAACCGCATGACGCAGGGCATGGCCGCCGAGCTGGAAGCGGACAACATCGCGGTCAACGCCGTAGGTCCATCGACGGCCATCCGCACNCCCGGAGCNGACTCCATCATCCCGGAAGATTATCCCACCGAAGAGGTGGAATATCTNGCCGAAACAGTGCTGGCGATGAGCCATCTGCCAGCGCGGGAACGAACCGGGCTGATCGGGTTCAGCATGCATTTCCCCTGGCATCATGAAATTGAGGTGCGCAGCCTCGATGGCGATCGCGTCCTGCCCCGGAAGGAGCCGCCAGCGTGGTCGCATCCGGCCATTCATGCTTCGGGCGAATATTGATACGATAACGGCAGGAGAGTGAATAATGAGCGCCAGGGAAAAATTCGCGGGCGGCACCGCCGTGGTTACCGGAGCGGGAAGCGGAATAGGCGAGGGGATTGCCCGCGTCGCAGCGTCGCTGGGCATGAACGTCGTTCTGGCTGACGTTGCCCGGGACCGTATCGAACAAGTGGCGGCCGATATCGAAGCAAGCGGAGCCGCCGCCCTGCCGGTGGTGACCGACGTGACGGATATTGCTGCGCTCGAACGGCTCGCCGACGCAGCCTATGACCGCTTCGGGGAGGTCAG
>Ga0065704_10071709_pt1 | contig 10183 bp, 14 predicted proteins | sample SwiRhicommuniRL2_FD_59091 | JGI IMG/M metagenome (GOLD analysis project Ga0065704, IMG submission 59091) | Switchgrass rhizosphere bacterial communities from Rose Lake, Michigan, USA - RL2 v2 (version 2) | ecosystem: Host-associated > Plants > Roots > Rhizosphere > Soil | place: East Lansing, MI | reverse complement strand
ATATAATTCTATATAATAAATTGAAACCAAATAAACACATTTTAGGAGGAATAAAAATGGTAAAAGTTAATACCCAAACACTACAGGCGATGGTAGGTAAACTATCAAAAATAACAGGAAATAAATTACTGGAGATAACTAGATATTACTCATTGGTAGTAGACGAAAATGGATTAACCATCACTGGCACAGATGGTAACAACTATCTGAAGGTAATGGATGCTACGGTAACTGGTGACGCGATGAACATAATCATAAAAGGCGACCAGTTTTCTAAACTAGTTAGCAGAACAACTGTTAAGGAATTGAAATTAACCTTAAGAGATTCTTATTTAGAAATTGTTGGTAATGGAAAATATAAGGTAGAAGTTTTGGTTGATGAAGAGTATCCAAGTTGGACATTCAAGAATGACGCAGAAGGCGTAGAGATTAACGTAGCAGCACTTAAAGGTATACTAAGTACTAATAAGTTTGCTATCAGTAATAACATCGCAGACGGTGTGTTAAATGGGTACTATTTCGGAGGCAGTAAAGCCATAACAGCGGATGGCATAAAAGTATGTGTGTCTGATATGAAATTCATGGACAACAATGTGCTGATTACAAAAGAATTAATGGACTTGTTGTGTACCGTAACCGACGAGAAAGCAACACTTCAATATGATGGTGGCAAAATACTAGTCACATCATCAAATACAATTGTATATGGGACTGAATTTGAAGGTATTGACGAATACCCAGATATACTACCATTAGTAGATACTCAATTACCATCAAAATGTTCCGTGTCTAAATTGATGGTACTTAATGTACTTGATAGACTATCCTTATTCATAGACGTATTTGAAAAGAACGAAGTTATACTAGCGTTCACAAATGAAGGACTAGTTATTAGCACAAATTCCGGAAGCTACGAAGGTATCATGTATGTTAGTAGCGAGAACTTCACAGAGTTTACATGCTGTGTAAATGGTGTATATTTCAAAGAACTAGTTCAAGCAGTAACAACAGAGAATTTTGAATTACATTACGGTGATGAAACATTAATTAAAATATGCTCCGCAAATATGATTGAGTTATTAGCAACTGGAGAAGACGAAGAAGAGGGTGAATAATAATGGCCTCAAGTAAATTAAGCGGAATTGCAAAACTTATAAAAGCAAGCCAGTCCGCAACACCTGAGAGCATATTTTTAAATGAGTTACTAAGACATATTCAAAACAGTAGACAAGATTATACACCGACGAGGACATATAAACCGTCCTCGGTTGGTGGTTGTATACGGAACATGTATTTTCAAATGATTGGAGCACCTACAGACGGCACGCCTGATGATTATAATTTAATAGGTATTGGAGAAAGTGGCTCATCTCGTCATGAAATTATACAGACATATATATCAACAATGCAAGACGCAGGTTTTGACTGCGAATGGGTTGATGTGGCTGAATATATCAACCAGACTAAACCCGAAGGTACAACAGTTATTAAAAAGAGCGGCATGGAGACAAAATGTCATAATGATATATTCAATATGAGGTTCTTATGTGATGGAGTTATAAAGTATAAAGGTAAGTATTATATCATTGAGATTAAAACTGAAAGTACCTATAAGTATTCTAGTCATGACGATGTATACCTTGAGCATAAAGCACAAGCAACGTGCTATTCAATGGCACTAGGTATAGACGAAGTTATATTCTTGTATGAGGATAGAGATAATTGCAGTAAAAAAGCATACTATGTAGAAGTAACTGACGCTATGAAACAAGATATAGCAGGTAAGATATTTCAATGTGACGAATGTGTAAAAACCAGTACACCTCCACCTAAAACAGATATACCTAAGCACTGCGATTATTGTAAATATAAACGACAATGTAGGGAGGTAGAGAATGTATGCAAGACGGCAAAAAGTGGGAAGACGATTTCCGTAAATCATTCCAAGGGAAAAGTGAAAATAGAATTTTAAGACTATATGATACTACCAACGGGTTTGCTGGTGTCGCAAACCCATGTGACTTCATAGTACAGGGTGATTATTGCACGATGTATGTAGAACTAAAAAGTGTGGATAAGACATCATTACCATTTAGTAATATAACATCGAATCAATGGACACAACTAACGAATAAATCTCACATACGCAACGTATTAGCAGGTATATGTGTGCAGTACAGACAATCACAACGAGCATATTTCGTAACTATGCAGACACTAAATAGACTACGTAAAAGTGGTAAGAAATCTTTAAGTATATCAGACGCACAAGCATATGGTATTGATTTAGAAATAGAGTACAAGCGTACTCGATGTACATTTGATGTGTATAACCTATTACTCAAAGCAGACGCAAAGGTGGTTCAAGGTTATGAGTAATGCACATTTACCTATGCCTACTGAAATAACAGACGACCTAGCGCCGAAAGTACGCAGTATGCGACAAAATATAGAAAACAAAAGTGACACTATGAGAGCAATAGTAGACCAACTAACTAAAAAGTACTGCAAAGATTTAGACAATTCAATAGACGAAATACGAGCATATCTGAATGATAGAGAAAATATTGAAATAGAAAAACTAAATTACTATGTATCATATTTGCCAATACTCATGTACTATGCCAGTAATGCATTAGAGAACTTAGGTATTGAAGGTGATACAGCAAAAGCAGTTAGAGTAGACGCATTTAATGAAGTATATCTTCAGGTTGGAGGTCGTACTATACAGGACAAGACATCAGCAGCACAGCAACTGACATTGTCGGAGCAACTGGTTGAAAATGCATTTCTACGAGCATATAAAAAGTGTAAGAGTAGAATTGAAATGGCTACAATGTTACACGGTGCATTGAAAAAAGTACTACAATGGAAAATAAGCGAATTAGAGGTTAATGGGTATCATAGTTCAAATGGCACTGATTATAGGAGGAATTAACATGTTTGGAAGAAAGAAGAATTTAGTAATAAAATATTGTAAGAATGAAAGTTTAATGTATCCAGTGGATATAAAGGGAGATTGGGTTGACTTGAGGGCGTGTGAGGGTGTTGAGGTATATAATTATCACGATGACTGCTTTGCACCTCTGGACACATTTTACGATGATGTCGCTGGCAATAAATATGTACTTATCGAGCAAGGTGATTTAATTAAAGTACCTCTAGGTGTGTGCATTGAATTACCTAATGGGTTTGAGGCTCATGTAAAACCTCGTAGTTCACTAAGTAAAACAACTGGATTACTTAATGCTACTAGTGGTATTATTGATGAAGGATATTGTGGCGATAAAGACGAATGGTTTGTATGCTTCTATGCTACTCGTAACGCAACTTTATATTTAGGTGAACGCGTCGCTCAATTTAGGATATTTAAAAAACAGCCAAAATTAAATGTAATTAAGGTAGACAAATTAAGTAATAAGAATCGTGGTGGGCATGGTTCAAGTGGCAGATTTTAAATAATACAGAAAAATACTTTACAATCATATTTCTTATTGTATATAATATACACATAGGAGGTGTGAATCATGAAAGAATTTATAATCATAATTAATTGTATATTTAGATTATTGGGCCTATTACTACAACTAGTATTATTAGGCGGTGTACTATTTGTAATATGGTGGTTTGTGGCTCAATTATTTTAGGAGGGTTCACATGGCAAGAAACATTGACTTGGTTATGGACAAAATAAATAAGCAAATGGGTGAAATTATATGTAAAGAAGGCGTTGAACTTGAACACGTTGAAAAAATACCATTTTCAAGCCCGACTGCCAACTATATGACATATGGTGGTGTACCGAGAGGAAAAGCAGTGGAGTTTTTCGGTAGTGAAGGCGGCGGTAAAACAACCACTGCCTTAGACGTAGCAGGTAACGCTCAAAAATTGTATAAGCGAGAGTATCAAGAACAAGTAGACGAACTGAATCAAAAAATAGATGAACTTAAACCAAAAGCAGGTAAACGTGATATAGACAATAAAATTAAAAAAATACAAACGCAGCTTGATGAACTACAAGCACAAGGAGCACAGTTAGTTGCATACTTAGACCTTGAGCAAACACTTGATGAAGAATGGGCGAAGCAACTAGGTGTGAATCTGGACGAACTAATACTTATTAGACCTCAATCACAGACAGCTGAACAGATGTTACAAATTACTATGGACTTAATGGATACAGGTAACGTAGGCCTTGTGGTATTAGACTCCATACCTTGCCTAGTACCACAAGTAATATTTGATGAAACGATGGAGAAGAAAAGCTATGGTGGAGTGGCAGGCCCACTTGCAGTATTTAGTGGAAAAGTAGTGCCTCATATGAATAAGCATAAAACTACTTTAATAATGATAAATCAAGAAAGAGAGGACTTGAGTAGTCCTTACAGTACTTATAGCACACCTGGCGGACGAGCAGTTAAGCATCTATACTCATTACGTATAAGGTTCAGAAAGGGTTCATTGCTAGACGAGAATAACAGAGAAGTACCATCAAAAACGGAGAACCCTGCAGGTAATATAGTTCAAACAGAGATTATAAAGACGAAAGTGTGTAAGCCAAATAGACGTATTGGACATTATACATTGAACTATTTGAAGGGTATTGACGCAATTGCAGACACTATTGAATTAGCATTAAGATTTCAATACATTGTGCAAGCAGGAGCATGGTTTACATTTATGGACCCCGAAACTGGTGAGATAATTTGTGATGAAGATGGAAATGACTTAAAATTCCAAGGCATGTCTAAGCTATTGGCATATTTACAAAGTGATGAAATAATGCTCGAAGAGTTAAAGAGTAGACTGCATGACGCATTAACACAAGAATAATAATAAGTGGTGATAATTCACCACTTTTTTTATTTGACGCTTAACATATTCGTATATAATTCTATATATTAATTATAACAGGTTAGGAGGTGACGAATCATAAAGCAAAAATCACTTTTCAGTAAACCTAAATCTGTTGCAGATACCGTTTTTAAATCAAAAGGTATAAATACACTACCTAAGTGTATAAAGTCAGAGAGCGTTGATATCTGCGAAGATAATCCGCATTGTCAACTAATCAAACGAAGAAGATTGCAGATGTTGGTGCATAGTTGCTTGTATTATGAGCTGAACACATCAATAATCCACGATTCTTCATTTGATAAGTGGGGAAGAGAACTTGTCCAATTACAACATGATTACCCCGAAGATAGTAGAAAGTTACCTTGGGCTAGGGAATTTGAAGGTTGGGACGCTACTACTGGGTATCATTTACCGACAAGGGACCCGCAAATTATGGCAATAGCAAATCATTTATTAAAACTTGAAAAGGAGAGAAATAATGGATAAACCAACTAGGTATTATAGCAAAAAGCAAGAGCAATATGTGGCTAAAATATTAGACATGAAAGTTCAACCAAACAGCGGTGCTACATCATTTGCAAAAGGTGACGTAGCGGACGAAAATTTATTACTTGAGTGCAAAACTCTTATGAAACCACAGACCGAAAGAACTATATATAAAGAATGGTTAGTAAAGTTAAAAGAAGAACAATTGGGCATGAGAAAATTATTGTCTGCACTGGTTATGGATTTCGGCGATAATCAAAATTATGTAGTACTACCATTACTAGACTTTAAAAATTTATATGAATGCTGGAAGGAGATTAACAATGATTAAACCAATTATAATTCAAGATATTTCATATAATAACCAGACGGGGTTATATATAACCAATATGCAGTTAGACGCAATGGTCTCTAGAATATGTGAAATTGAAGGACTAGATGATGTGGATAGAGAGAAGGATGGATATAGACATTCAGGTTCAAAGTGTGCAAAAATATATTCCACATGCTTAGGCGCTTTGGATATAAAAGAATTACTGTATGTGAAAGCAATACCGACTATTCTAAATCAACTGGCTAGTGAAAACATACCATATAGACTCAGACCTTTAAAGTGTGAAAAAGGCGGCAAGCATAGCAACAAAGTGCCACCTAAATATATTCAATTAATATCACTTAATATAATAACCTACTATCTAGCAGGTATATTTGAAATAAGTGATGAACTAACTCAAACATATATAGACCAATGTATTGAAAATACACCAAAGACAATAGTATGCAAAGGTGGCACAATTGTTACTGGAAATAAACCAGTTTCAATAGAAGGTAAACCACTCGTAAAATTACTAAATACTAAAGTTGCACACGAGCATTATACTAATTGTACTAGCTTATCCAAAGAAGGAGACATGCATATTGATATAACAACTAGCATGCTATCTGCATATGTTAAAAAGTCTACATTATTAAGAGAGGATATTTATATAGCCATAAAAGCACTCTCAGGTATGCACAAGAAACCAATGTATGAAATAATAGAAGATTTGATACTCGGAGTTGATTATGGAATGACTCTTAAGGGAGGTGGCAAGTAATGATAAGTTTAGCCGTTAAGTATAGACCTCAAGTTTTTGCAGACGTAGTAAGTCAAGACAGTATAAAGACTATTTTACAAAACCAAATTGAGAGCGGTGATTTTAAAAACGCGTACCTATTCTGTGGTGGTGCAGGAACTGGGAAGACTACCACTGCTAGAATTGTAGCTAAGGAAATGAATAATGGTAAGGGTACACCAATTGAGATTGATGGTGCGTCAAATAATGGAGTAGACAATATTAGGGAAATGATTGAGAAGAGTAAGTCAAAAGCACTAGACTGTAAGTATAAAGTATTTATAATAGACGAGGTGCATATGTTATCTACAGGAGCATTTAATGCACTACTTAAAACATTAGAAGAACCACCAGCAGGTACTATATTCATACTATGTACTACTGACCCTCAGAAAATACCAAATACAATTTTAAGTAGGGTTCAGAGGTTTGACTTTAAAAGAATACCGACTCAACAAATTGTAGAAAGACATAAATATATCATTGAGTGTGAAAACACCGAAATTATCATAGAAAATGGTGGTTCACAAGACGCTGAGCATGATATTGAGTGGGCTATACATGAAGGTATACCAGTAATTGAATATGAGGAAGAAGCACTAGAGTATATAGCAAAATTAGCAGATGGAGGAATGAGAGATTCAATTACAATGTTAGACAAAGTATTAGGTTATTCTAGAGACATAACACTTGAAAATGTAATAACGTCATTGGGTGGATCTGATTATAACCAGTATTTCGCTTTACTGCACACAATTGTTGATGGTAACACCGTAGGAGCGCTACAACTCACGACCAAAGCACATACAGACGGCAAGGACTTGAAATTATATATTAGAAATTTCACTAATTTTATTCTCGATGTGGTTAAGTATTCACTTACAAATGATATAGCTATAACAGCACTACCTAGCATGTATGAACCAAAGTTATCAAATGCCAGTAAGTGTGGGCAAGAAACACTATTAAATATATTAGAGTATATGAACACACTATGCCAAGAAATCAAATGGGAGACGAACCCAAAACCATTAATAGAAGCGGAGATGATTTTACTATGTCAAGATTAGTCGGACAACGTAATTTTATTAGTATGCTTGAGTTATATAAACAGTTACCGTCATTCATTATTTTAGAAGGACCTAAAGGGCAAGGAAAGAAAACTATGGCTAACTTAATGGCTAAGAAGTTTAATCTACGAATGGTTACTATAGGTGTTAAAATTGATGATATCAGACAAATGATAGCTGATACTGCAAACCTAGCACATCCGACTATGTACTTTATACCTGACGCGGACAACATGTCAGTAGGAGCAAAGAACAGCTTATTGAAAATAACAGAAGAACCACCTCAAAATCTAGTAATTGTATTATCACTGCAACACAGTGATAATACATTAGGCACTATAAGAAGTAGAGGTACTATACTACAACTTGACCCTTATACACCTCAAGAACTTGAGGAATACTTACTTGTATGTAAGTACCCAGACGTAGAAGTTGCGGAATCAGCTAGTATAATCAATATTGCAAGTAACCCAGGAGAGGTAAATGAGCTGTGTAGCGTTGGATATGATAATATTTATGAGTACGCAGACCGAATATACTCTAATATATTAGCAATAAGTACTGGTAATAGCTTTAAAATAGCTAATGCGATAGCGTTTAAAGAGGACGATAAGGGGTATACTGTAGACTTATTATTAAAAGTATTTCAAAAGGTGTGCGTAAATGCAATGATAGCAGACCCCCATAATAAAGAACTGTGTACAATTAACTGTGGGTTTATGCGAGATGCTAATAATGCATTGCGTAGCCTACGAGTACGTGGAGTAAATAAAAAAGCTGTATTTGATATGTGGATACTAAACCTCAGGAGGGCAAGGTAATGGATATAGTTAAATTAAAATCACAGATTAAGCATAAAGAACTAAATAATTTTTATATATTCACTGGTGTGGAAATTGGATTAATGAATATGTATATAGACAAAATGAGTGATAAGGTTACAAGGGCAGAGGAAGTATCACATGTGTGGCAAACACTTACCACAAAATCATTGATGGGTCAAGCAGGTGTGTGTGTCGTGCGAGATGATAAGCAGTTTATCAAGTATGAAAAAGTATGGACAGACCTACAAAGTAAAATAAAGCACGGAATATTGATACTGATATATAGTAACTTAGATAAAAGAAGTGTATTTTATAAAACATTTTCAGACAATATTGTTGAGTTTGATAAAATGACGGAGCAACAACTATTACCATTAGCACGTAGACTACTACCCAAAGGTACATCAGACGATATCATACTATCTTTAATAAAATATTGTGGAGTTGATTACGGAAGATTAGTAAATGAGTGCGACAAGCTTACAAGAATGAACACTCCAATTACATTAGACTTAATTAGCACTGTGGTAAATTTTGACCAGCAATTACTGGATGTATTTCAACTAGCGAATGATATGATAAGTCGTAGTATTAAAGAAGCACTCGATAAATTACAGCAACTTATGCAACAAGCCGAAAGTAGTATGTCAATATTGGGGGTGCTGTATACTACATTCAGAAATGCTATATTGGTGGTAGGTAACCCTAATGGAGGACATGGTGTAAATGGATATGCTGTCCATAATATTAAAAGTAGACTTGCATATGACCCACCTGAACTATTACAAATACTGAGAATTATACAAGACCATGAGCAAGGTGTTAAGACTGGTAAATACGATGAAAAGTTTGCAGTGTGGGACACCATTATTAGAATACTGTGTGTATAGTGGACATTAATTTGTCCACTTTTTTATTTAAAAAAAATATTAGTGAATCACTTAACAATTCCATAATTAATTCTATATATTAAGTATAACCAAATAGGAGGTATATAAAATGAAAGACAAATTAATGCAACAAAAAGAGACATTTGAAAAGTTAGCATCAAAATATATTGATAGACCTGGAATTGATGACTTATTAGACTTCCTAAGTCAAAGTGATTTTTACAATGCTCCTGCAAGTACAATATACCACGGTTCATACCCAGGTGGATTATGTGAGCATTCGTTAAATGTATTCAATTCATTAGTACATGAGTGCGAGACATCACTAGGAGAGAATTGGCAAGATGATATATCAATCGAAAGTATTGCCATCGTAGCCTTATTCCATGACTTATGCAAAGTTAACACATACGAGATATATCAGCGTAATGTTAAAAATGACAACGGTAAATGGGAACAAATTGACGCATATAGGAAAAATGTTAAATTCCCAATGGGTCATGGAGCAAAAAGTGTATTCATGCTTAATGCATTTATAGAGATAACCCCAGAGGAGGGCCTTGCACTATATTGGCACATGGGTGCATTTGATATTGGAAACTATAGTACAGTAAATGAACTTAGCAAAGCCTATGAAACATGTCAGTTAGCATTTTTATTGCACATCGCGGACATGAAAACTACTTACATTACGGAGAATAAATAGTATGCAGTATATAGGTAACCCATGTTTATTCATGGAAGAAGAATTATTATATAATGCAATGGTTAATGAATTGATGTCATTAGAACGTCAATTCGTGTACAATCCAGATTGTGAAGAAGTTGCGTCACGAATAGACTATTTACGTGCCACATTGAAAGACGAATACCGAGTAAATTATAATTAGGAGGTTTAATATGACTATGAAAAAATTATTTATATCCCAACCAATGAGAGG
>Ga0065704_10071708_pt1 | contig 10184 bp, 9 predicted proteins | sample SwiRhicommuniRL2_FD_59091 | JGI IMG/M metagenome (GOLD analysis project Ga0065704, IMG submission 59091) | Switchgrass rhizosphere bacterial communities from Rose Lake, Michigan, USA - RL2 v2 (version 2) | ecosystem: Host-associated > Plants > Roots > Rhizosphere > Soil | place: East Lansing, MI | reverse complement strand
GGGCACTGGCACGCCTCGCGGCGGCCGGCATCGTCGATGCGCGGCTCAGCGACGTCCCCGGCCAGGGCCGCACGCTGTGGCGCCTGCGCGTGGGTGCACCCGATGTCGCCACGGCGGAAGTCCTCGCCGGCAGGATCGCGAGCCTGGGTTTCGGCCGCCCGCAGGTGGTCCGCGAGTAACCCTGCAAGCCGCCTGTTCGCCGGTTTTTACGTCTTTCCAACCCAACCCGCGGCCGGCCTCCCTACAATGATCGCCTTGAATCGTCAGGCCCACGGCCTCGCCAGGAGTTTTCCGCCGATGAAGTTCCGTTTCGTCCTCGCCGCGCTCGCGACCACCGCCATGGGCCTGGCCATCGCCCAGACCCCGGCGCCGACTCCGCAACCCGCCGCCGCACCGGCGTCCGCCGCCGTGGCCATCCCGCCCGCGCCCACGCCCACCGCTACTGCCTGGGTGCTGATGGACTACATCACCGGCCAGGTATTGGCGGGCGAGAACTACAACGAGCGAGTCGAACCGGCCAGCATCACCAAGGTCATGACCTCGTACGTGCTGGCCGCCGAACAGAAGAACGGCAAGATCAAGCCCACCGACCAGGTGATGATGAGCGAGCGCGCCTGGCGCGAGGGCGGCGCCGGCACCGATGGCAGCTACAGCGGGTTCGCCGTCAACAAGACCGCACCGTTGCTGGACATGGAGACCGGCATGGCCGTCCAGTCCGGCAACGACGCCGCCATCGCGCTGGCCGAACATGCCGCGGGGAGCCAGGAAGCCTTCGCGGCGCTGATGAACAACTACGCCGCGCAGATCGGCATGAAGGGTTCGCATTTCGCCAACGCGCATGGCCTGTCGGCACCGGAGCACTACTCCACCGCGTACGATCTGGCCCTGCTGGGGCGCGCGCTGATCCGCGAGTACCCCGAGCAGTACGCCTTCAACAAGATCAAGGAGTTCACGGTCGGCGCCATCACCCAGCCGAACCGCAACCTGCTGCTGTGGCGTGACCCCAGTGTCGACGGCATCAAGACCGGCCACCATTCCGCTGCCGGCTACTGCCTGATGAGCTCGGCCAAGCGCGGCGACCAGCGCCTGATCGCGGTGGTGATGGGTTCCACGTCCGAGAAGCAGCGCGCCGACGACAGCCTGGCGCTGCTGAACTGGGGCTTCCGCTTCTACGAGACGCACCGCCTGTACGAGCCTGGCAAGGCCATCGCCACCCAGCGCGTGTGGAAGGGCAAGACCAAGGACGTGCAGCTGGGTGTGGCGCAGCCGATGCTGGTCAGCGTCCCGCGCGGCCGCTACGACGACCTGAAGCCGACCATGGATGTGCCGAAGACGCTGGTGGCACCGATCACCGCAGGCCAGGCCATCGGCACGGTGAAGGTCACGCTGGACGGCAAGGTGGTCGCGCAGTCGCCGCTGGTGGCGATCACCGCCATCGAGGAAGCCGGCTTCTTCAAGCGCCTGTGGGACGCCTTCTGGATGTGGTGGGAGTCGGAGTGATCCGCCACGCGCCATGACGACGAAGAAGCCGGCGGAAGCCGGCTTCTTCATTTCCCGCTCAGCGCATGTCCGCGGCGATCAAGCCTATCGCCAGGATGGCCAGCGGGATGGCCAGCAGATTGAGGCGGCTCAGACGTTCGCCGAAACCGAGCATGCCCACCAGCGTGCCCAGCAGCACCACGCCGATGTTCATCATCGAGAACACCACCGCCGGGTTCTCCGGCAATGCGCGGTGGGCCTTCACGTAGAACAGGATGTTGGCGAAGTTCAGTGTGCCCAGCAGCAGGCCGCTGGCAAGCGCAGCACCGGTCAGCGCGATCCGCCCACGCCAGGCACGCAGCATCTGCACGGCCAGCATCACCACGAAAGCCGCGACGAAAGCCACCTGCAGCGAGGCGGCAAACGGCGTGCCCGCTGCGGAAAGACGCTTCAACAGCACGTCGACGCTCGCGTAGCCCATCAGTACGAGCAGCGGCAACGCCCAGCCGGTCCAGTCCGCGCCCGCATCGCTGGCCGGCCCCGATCGCGGGCGCAGCACCAGCATGACGATGGCCACCACGCCGAGGACGAGGCCGATGATCCTCAGGCTGTCCACGCGTTCGCCGAACCACAGGAACGCCGCCAGCAGCGACAGCACCAGCGACATCCGTTGCGCCACGTCGGTGCGCACGATGCCCGCGGCGCGCACGGACGCCGACAGCGCCAGGAAGATGCCGGGGAGCAACAGGGGCAGCAGGGCCAGTTCCACGTGCGGCGCGCCGGCACGCGACAGGGCTGCCAGCGGCGGGTCCAGCAGCGCGAAACACAACAACGACGCGGCCAGGTAGTTCCAGGTGATGCCCTGGGCGATATCGATGCCGCGCCGCTGCATCAGCTTGAGCAGCACCGAGACCAGGACGCTGCAGACGATGCTGATGAGCAGGTAGGACACGGCCGGACTCGCAGGAGGGGAGCGGATTATGGCGCAAGGCGCGCATTGGCCATCATGCTGCGCGGCTGGCCGCAGCCAGTCACATTTCTCGTGCCTACCGGGGAACATGGCCGCCATGGCCTATCATCGAGGCGGGGACAACGGCACACGTGCCGTGGCGCCCCCGCATCGACGGAATGCCCTCGCATGGGGCGACAACCTTTCAAGGAGATAGACGAGTGAACAGGGGAACGAACAACACGCTCCGCATCGCAGTGGGCATGCTGGCCATCGCCGCCACGCTGCCTGCCTTCGCGCAGCGCCAGAGCGCGCAGGACCAGCGCAAGCAGCAGATGGCCGAGATCCCGACCTGCAGCAAGCCGCTGGGTTCGATCTCGGTGATCGAACCGGAGGACGGCGTGAACTGGTGGAGCGGCCAGCAGCTGCCGGCGCCATCGAAGCTGATCAAGGTCTTCGTCAACAAGTCGCGCTGCTTCACCCTTGTCGATCGCGGCGTGGGCATGGGCGCGGCGATGGCCGAGCGCGACCTGGCGGCCAGCGGCGAGCTGCGCAACCGCTCCAACATCGGCAAGGGCCAGATCCGCGCCGCCGACTACGTGCTGGTGCCCGACCTGATCTCGCAGAACAGCAATGCCGGCGGCAATGCGATCAGCGGCCTGCTCGGGGGTCTGGTGGGGGGCAACCTCGGCCGCGCCGTCGGTGGGCTGGACTTCAAGAAGAAGACCGCCGATGTGGTGCTGACGGTCACCGACGTGCGTTCGTCCGAGCAGGTCGCCATGGCCGAAGGCAGCGCGAAGAAGACCGACATCGGCTGGGGTGCCGGTGGCAGCCTGTTCACGGGCAGCCACTGGGGCGGCGGCGGCGCCAGCGGCTACGCCAACACCGAGATCGGCCAGGTCATCACGCTGGCCTACCTGCAGGCGTACACCAACCTGGTGACCGAGCTGGGCGGCCTGTCCGGCAACGCGTCCGCGTCCAACGCCCAGCAGGCAGTGGAGATGACCAAGCCGGGCCGCCTGTTCGCCAATCCCAAGGGCACCGGCAAGGCCGTGCGCGACCTCGACCCCGGCATGCTGCTGTATCCCACCGGCAACAAGGACGGGATGATGTGGGAAGTGGAGGACGAGCTGGGCAACAAGGGGTGGGTGTCGTCCAGCCTGGTGCAGCTGGCGCGCTGAACCGCCTGCCGGATGTGCACGAAGGGCCGCGAAAGCGGCCCTTCCTCGTTCCGGGATACCCACGGCTTGGCTTTCCCGCCCGCCATCCCAATAATTCCCGCATGGAAATCAAATCCGACAACCCCGACCACGGCTTCCAGTTCCCCGGCACCTTCGAGCTCAGCGCGATGGGCACGGCCGGCACCGGGCTGGAATCCGAACTGCCGCGCCTGCTGGAATCGGCCGGCGTGGAAGTCCTGCACGAAGACATCAACTGGAAGCACTCCAGCAACGGCAAGTACGTCTCGGTGCGCATCCGCTTCCGTGCCGATGACCGCGCGCAGTACGACGCCGCGCACAACGCGTTGCGCGAGCATCCCGAAGTGAAGTGGACGCTGTGACCGCACCCTGCGTCGTCCGCGAACTGGGCCGCCAGTCATACGAACCGGTGTGGCGTGCCATGCAACGATTCACCGACGTGCGCACCGAGGCGACCGGCGACGAACTGTGGCTGGTCGAACATGATCCGGTGTTCACCCTCGGCCAGGCCGGCAAGGACGAACACGTGCTGGCGCCGGGCAACATCCCGGTGATCCATGTCGACCGCGGCGGGCAGGTGACCTACCACGGCCCCGGGCAGATCGTCGCGTATCCGCTGTTCGACCTGAAGCGGTTGAAAGTCGGCGTGCGCGACTACGTCTGCAAGATCGAGCAGGCGATGATCGACACGCTGGCCGAGTGGAATATCCATGCCGAGCGCAAGGACGGCGCCCCCGGCGTGTACGTGGCCGGTGCCAAGATCGGTGCGCTCGGCATCCGCGTGCGGCGCGGCTGCACGTTCCATGGCCTCGCGTTCAACATCGCGATGGACCTGGAACCGTTCCACCGCATCAACCCCTGCGGCTACCAGGGCCTGCAGGTGGTTTCGCTCGCCGACCTCGGCGGCCCCACCGGCATGGACCAGGTGAAGCCGGTATTGCTGACGCACATGGCAGACCAGTTCGGCCTGTCGATGCAGCACGAAGCTGCGTTGCCGGATCTGTTGCAGGCGGCGTGATCCGCTTGTTGTAGGAGCGACGTCAGTCGCGACCGCACGGCCGGCCCGCCAGCGAGCGTGTAAGGAGTGCAAAGCATGCCCCCTGACATGAAGCGTCCTGGCCAGGGTGCAATGCCGAGTCGTGGTCCGCGGTCGCGACCCACGTCGCTCCTACAACAGTCGTTGGCCCATGCCACAATCGGCCGCGATGAACGACGCGACCCTCTCCCTCGATGCCGAGCTTGAAGCACTGACCGAACGCGGATTGGCGCGCCTGCGCACCGCGTCGTCTAACCTGGATGCCCTGCTCGGCGACGCGCGCAATGTCGATCGTGTGTCGCGCGTGATCGCGACCAGCGACTTCGCATTCGAAACACTGCGCCGGCAGCCCGACCTGCTGGTGGCACTGCTGCACGACGATGGCACCGCACCGTGGCCAGTGCCTGCGCTGGTGGCGGACAACGCCGTGCAATGGCCCGAGTTGCTGCGTCGCTACCGCACCGCCGAATCCACGCGTCTGGTGTGGCGCGATGTGCATGGCCTCGATACGGTGGACGATACGCTTGCGGGCACCACGCGATTGGCCGAAGTCTGCCTGCAGACCGCGCTGGAGGCATTGGAAGCCGAGTTCGCACAACGCCACGGCATCGTGCGCGCACCCGACGGCGGCGTGCAGCGGCTGGTCGTGTTCGGACTGGGCAAGCTGGGCGGCGGCGAACTGAACTTCTCGTCGGACATCGACCTGGTCTACGCGTATCCGCAGGGCGGCGAGTCGGACGGTGCGCGATCGCTCGCGGCCGAGGACTACTTCATGCGGCTGGGCCAGCGGTTGGCGAAGCTGCTGGACGAGCCCACCGTCGATGGCTTCTGCCATCGCGTCGACCTGCGCCTGCGGCCGTTCGGCAACGCCGGGCGGGTGGCGCTGTCGTTCGCCGGCATGGATCAGTATTTCCAGCGCGAAGGCCGCGACTGGGAGCGCTACGCGTGGCTGAAAGCGCGCGCCGTGGCCGGTGACATCGAGGCGGGCGAGCGCTGGCTGGAGTCGCTGCGCCCGTTCGTCTATCGGCGCTACCTGGACTACACGGCGCTCGACGGGCTGCGCGAGATGAAGGCGGCGATCGCCGCCGAAGTCGCGCGCCGCGAGTTGGCCGATGACATCAAGCGCGGGCCCGGCGGCATCCGCGAGATCGAGTTCCTGGTGCAGGCGTTGCAGCTGATCCGCGGTGGCCGCGAAGCCGCGCTGCGCGAGCGGAGGCTGCGCATGGCCTTGCCCGCGCTGGTCGCCACGCGGCAGATGTCCGAAGAGGAGGGCGATGCGCTGGCGCAGGCCTACCGTTTCCTGCGCCGGCTAGAGAATCGCCTGCAGATGCTGCGCGATGCGCAGACACATGCGCTGCCGGAGGACGCGATGGACCGCCACCGCATCGCGCGTGGCCTGGACTATCCGGACTGGAATGCGTTGCGCGTCGCACTGGGCCTGCAGCGTGCGCGGGTGTCGGCCGAGTTCGCCGAACTGCTCGCACCGCGCCAGCGCGATGCCGCGCCGGATGCGCTGGCGCTGTACTGGCGAGCGCTGCCGGATGGGGGCGATATCCAGACGCTGGCCGCATCCGGGTTCGCCGATGCGGCCAGCGCCGACGGTGCGCTGCGGGAGTTCGCCCAGTTCAGTGGCGTGCGCGCGCTGTCCGATGGTTCGCGTGCGCGGCTCGATCGCGTGCTGCCGGCCTTGCTCGACGCCTGCGCACGCTCGTCGCAACCGGATGCGGCATTGCGGCGCGTGTTGTCGCTGCTGCAGGCGATCCTGCGCCGTGCCAGCTATCTCGCACTGCTCGACGAACAGCCCAGCGCACTGGCGCGGCTGGTCAACGTGCTGGCGCGCAGTGCGCTGCTGTCCGAGCGGCTGGCGCAGTACCCCTTGCTGCTCGACGAGCTGCTCGACACCCGCGTCTCCGGCCCGATGCCCGATCGCGACGAACTGCGCATGGAGTGCGAAGCGGCGCTGGTGGAGGACGACCCGGAAACCTGCCTGCGTGTCGTGAACGAGCGGCGGCTCGCGCTGAGCTTCCGCGTGGCGCTGGCCGCGCTTGATGGTCGCCAGGCGGCACGCGACAGCGTGCGCCAGTTGGCGTGGCTGGCCGACGAGGTCGTCCGGGTCGTCGTGCAGGTCGCCGCGCGCGATGTCGCGTCGGCACATGGCGTTGTCGCAGGCGGCCGGTTCGCGGTGATCGGTTACGGCAGCCTGGGCGGCGAGGAACTCGGTTTCGGTTCGGACCTGGACCTGGTGTTCCTGTTCGATGCGCCAGCCGATGCCGAATCCGATGGCGCGCGCCCATTGGAAGCGGGACGCTGGTATGCGCGCCTGGCGCAGAAGATCGTCGCCCTGCTGGGCGCGGTGACGGCGGCGGGCCGCCTCTACGATGTGGACGTCCGCCTCCGCCCCGACGGCGCCAAGGGCCTGCTGGTCTCGTCGCTGGCCAGCTTCGGCGATTACCAGCGCGAGCGCGCCTGGACCTGGGAGCACCAGGCCCTGGTGCGTGCCCGGGGCATCGCCGGTGATGCCGGCCTGCTGGAGGCGTTCGAACGTATCCGTGCGCAAACGCTGTCCTCTCGGCGCGATGCCGCGAAACTCCGGGACGACGTGATCCACATGCGCGCACGCATGCGCGGCGAACTGGACCGCAGCGATGCCGCGCGCTTCGACCTGAAGCAGGGCGCGGGCGGGCTGGTGGATCTGGAATTCCTCCTGCAGTACCTGGTGCTGCGCGACTCCGCCACGCACCCGGCGTTGCTCGCACCGCGCGACAGCAGCGGATTGATCATCGCGATGGCGGAGGCCGGCGTGCTGCCGCGCGAGGAAGCCGAGGCACTCTGCCAGGTGCATGCCACCTTCGTGGCCGAAGGGCTGGCCTGCACGCTGGACCGGCGGCCGCGACTGGTGGTCGAGAATGCCGCGCTGGCGACTGCTCGCGCGCTGGTCATCCGCACGGCGGAGGCGCATGGACTGGTGTTCGCCCCGTGAAGGGCGCTTGCCTGTCGCGCGCGTCCGCCGCTAACCTGCACCCCCGCGTGACTGGCGCCTGGAGGGAGCACCCTCGGGAAGCGCGGGCATCGCCGCCGCGCGCCTGGGCATCCTTTCCTCCACCAGGAGATGCTCCGTGCCTGACGCTTCCCCGCTACTCGCCTTCGCACTGATCGCGCTCGGCATGGTCCTCACGCCAGGGCCGAACATGATCTACCTGGTGTCGCGCTCGATCAGCCAGGGCACGCGTGCCGGACTAATATCGCTGGGCGGTGTTGCCGCCGGATTCGTGGTCTACATGCTGTGCGCCGCCTTCGGCATCACGGCGCTGCTGATGACGGTGCCCTATGCGTACGACGCGCTGCGCATCACCGGCGCAGCCTACCTGTTCTACCTGGCCTGGCAGGCAGTGCGACCCGGTGGCCGTTCGCCACTGCAGGTGCGCGAACTCCCCGCCAATGGCCCACGCAAGCTGTTCCTGATGGGACTGCTGACCAATCTGCTGAATCCCAAGATCGCGGTGCTCTACCTGTCGCTGCTGCCGCAGTTCATCGACCCTGCACGCGGTGACGTGCTGGTGCAGTCGCTCGCGCTGGGGTCGGTGCAGATCCTCGTCAGCCTGGGTGTCAATGCGCTGATTGCGGTATTCGCGGGTAGTGTTGCCGCCTTCCTGGCGCAGCGGCCGTTCTGGGCCACGGCCCAGCGCTGGCTGATGGGCACGGTGCTCGCGGCGCTGGCGGTGCGGATGGCGACGGAAGCGCGCCGTTGACGTCAGGGCGCGAGGCGGTCGCGGAGTGCCGCGGCCACGCGCGCCGTTTCCCGCAGCGGTTCGACATCGAAGGCCTGTAGTGCGCTGTCCATCACGCGGATGCGCCCGCGTTGCAGCAGGGCGTCCAGGAACCGGCGCGGCCGGCCACTGACGCGGTGGGGATCGAAGACGTGCACGGGCACCCTGGTCGCACAGGCTTCGGACAGCATGTTGACCGAGTCCGGCGTGCAGACGATGCGGTCGGCCCAGGCCAGCAGGCCGGGGTAGGGGTTCGGGCCATCGTGTTCGCCGCACCAGACAATGCCGGGCGTGGCTGCATAGCGTTGGCGCACCGCGTCGATCACCTGGCGCGGCGTGCGCCGCGAGGTGGTCACCAGCACGCTGCCGCCCTCGCGCGCCAGCACCGCGTCCAGGTCCGCGGCCAACGCCAGGAAGGCTGCAGGGTCGAAGCGCGCATGCGCGCTGTCGCCGCCCAGCAATACGGCGGTGCGCGGCGAGGGCAGGTGGGCGAAGGTCGCGAACTGCAGGCGCGCGTCCGCCAGCCAGGCATCGTCGACCGGGTTCAGGCTGCCTGTCAGGGTGATGACGTTGCGGCCACGCAGGCCGTCATGCGCCGGCGCGATGACCACGTCCCAGTGCATGGGGTCGATGCGAGGGGCCAGGATCTGCACCGCCTTGCTGCCGCGCCCGCGCAGCAGCCGCGTCGCCAGCGCAGCCTGCCGGCCACAGCCGACGGCCAGCGGAGGGGGCGTGCGCAGGGCAGCGGCGAAAGCGCTTCCGAAGGCCTGCGCGGATCCGGGCCAGAGGCGAGGGGCCGCCCAGCGCCACGGCGCACGCGGTTGCAGCACCCACTCGCGCGCTTCACCGGCATCCAGCTCCTTCATCAACGCCCGGGCCTGCCGCACATTGCCGGCGTGGCCATCGGTCAGGGTCCAGGGGCGCGCCGAATCGGTCGTGGGAGGGCTCGTTCGTTCCACTGGTTAAAACAATCCGTTCCGGGTCGGTTGGATGTTGCCATAGTCAGGACACCCTACACTGCCCGTCCGATCCGCCGGCCCAGGCCGGCCGCTGCGGATGCTGTTTCCCTCTTCGCGACAGGTATGCCATGCCCCACGTTCTCGACGCCGCTTCGCTTGACCAGTTGTTCCGCACCGCCCGCACCTACAACGCGTTCGGCGGTGACGTCAGCGACGACACGCTGCGCCAGCTGTACGACCTGCTGAAGTTCGGTCCCACCCAGGCCAACACCACGCCGGCACGCTTCGTGTTCGTGAAGTCGGCCGAAGCCAAGGCCAAGCTGGGCCCGGCGCTGGACGAGGGCAACTACGCCAAGACCATGGCCGCCCCGGTGACCGTCATCATCGGCCGCGACGAAGACTTCCACGAGAAGCTGCCGTTCCTGTTCCCGCATACCGATGCCAAGGCCTGGTTCGACGGCCCGCGCGAGAACCGCTTCAAGCCCGCGCTGCGCAACGCCAGCCTGCAGGCGGGCTACCTGATCGTCGCCGCGCGCGCGCTCGGCCTGGATGCCGGTCCGATGACCGGCTTCAACGCCGCGAAGGTCGACGAGGCCTTCTTCGCCGGCACCGCGATCAAGTCCGACATCCTGGTCAACCTGGGCCATGGCGACCCGGCCAGCATTTTCCCGCGTTCCCCGCGCCTGGGCTTCGACGAAGCCGCGCGCATCCTCTGACACCCCACCACCCCGGAGATATCCCATGCGCAAGACCCTGCTTGTTGCCGCCCTGTTCGCCTTCGCCGGCACCGCCTTC
>Ga0065704_10071706_pt1 | contig 10192 bp, 11 predicted proteins | sample SwiRhicommuniRL2_FD_59091 | JGI IMG/M metagenome (GOLD analysis project Ga0065704, IMG submission 59091) | Switchgrass rhizosphere bacterial communities from Rose Lake, Michigan, USA - RL2 v2 (version 2) | ecosystem: Host-associated > Plants > Roots > Rhizosphere > Soil | place: East Lansing, MI | reverse complement strand
GTTTCCGGCGGTAAAGACTTGATAACCTTCTTTTTCCAAATTATAAGAGATGATTTCCAGAATGTCCTGCTCATCATCAATTAAAAGGATTTTTTTACGATTCATTTCGATTTATTAATTATCCCAAAATTAAAAAAAAATGAACTCTGTATCACTAAATGTTTAAAGTTCACACAAATTTAACATTTACAAAATAAAAAAGTTACGTTTTAAAAGAATTTTTGACATCAATATTTATCTATTTTTATAAGGTAAAATCGTTTTATTTTTTGAGGAAATTAAGTTAAATTTGCACTTCACGTTTCAGATTATGGAAGAAGAAGAAAAAAAATCACTCAATTTTATTGAGCAAATTATAGAAGACGATCTGGAAAACGGTTTAGACTCATCTAAGCTGCGTTTCAGATTCCCACCGGAACCCAATGGTTATCTTCATATTGGTCATACAAAAGCCATCTGTATCAACTTTGGGCTAGGGCAAAAATATAATGCACCTGTCAACCTTCGTTTCGATGATACCAATCCTGCAAAAGAAGAACAGGAATTTGTGGATTCAATTAAAGCTGATATCGATTGGTTGGGTTTCAAATATGATCAGGAATTATATACTTCAGATTATTTTGAGCAATTATATATCTGGGCTGTTAAAATGATCAAAGAAGGGAAGGCCTATGTAGATGAGCAATCTTCCGAAGATATTACTGCGCAGAGGAAAAATCCTTTTGAGGCAGGAATAGATTCACCTTTTAGGAATCGTCCGATAGAAGAAAGCCTTGAGCTTTTTGAGAAAATGAAGAACGGAGAATTCGAAGAAGGTGCGATGAGTTTGCGTGCAAAGATCGATATGGCTTCTCCGAATATGAATATGCGTGATCCCGTGATGTACAGAATCCTGAAAAAACCGCATCACAGAACCGGCGAAAAATGGAAGATCTATCCGATGTACGATTGGGCACACGGAGAATCTGACTATATCGAACAAATTTCGCATTCGTTATGCTCACTGGAATTCGAGAATCACCGTCCACTTTATGAATGGTATCTGGATCAGGTTTATGATAATGAAAGTGTTGCGCCAAAGCAGAGAGAATTCGCAAGGATGAACGTTTCCTATATGGTAACATCCAAAAGAAAACTTCAAAGATTGGTTGCAGAAGGAGTAACAACTGGCTGGGACGATCCAAGGATGCCTACCATTTCGGGACTCCGAAGAAAAGGGTACACTCCCACGGCGATCAAAAACTTTATCGAAAGGGTGGGTGTTGCGAAAAGAGAAAACCTGATTGACATCCAATTGTTGGAATTTTCAGTAAGGGAAGACCTTAATAAAGTGGCAACCAGAGTAATGACGGTTGTAAATCCGGTTAAATTGATCATCGAGAATTATCCTGAGGATAAGGAAGAATGGCTGGAGACGGAGAACAATCCTGAGGATGAAAATGCAGGAACAAGAGAAGTTCCTTTCTCAAGAGAGATCTACATCGAAAGAGAAGATTTCAAAGAAGAAGCTGATAAGAAATTTTTCCGATTGAAATTGGGCGGAGAAGTCCGATTAAAAGCGGGTTATATTATCAAAGCTGAAAGAGTTGAGAAAGATGCCAACGGCGAGATCACAACAATCTATGCGACCTATGATGAAGATTCAAAATCGGGAAGCGGAACAGAGGCAAGTCTTAGAAAAGTGAAAGGAACACTTCATTGGGTTTCTGCAAAACATGCTTTGCCGATCGAGATCAGAACTTACGAGAGATTGTTCACCACAGAACAGCCGGATGCTGAGAAAGAGGTAGATTTCATCCAATTCATCAATCCTCAATCGCTAAGAATTACTTACGGTTTTGCGGAACCAAGTCTGAAAAATGCTACTTTGGAAGACCATTATCAGTTCCAGAGAATTGGATATTATATAAAAGACAGAGATTCTTCTGATGACACTTTGGTATTCAACAGAACCGTTACGCTTAAAGATGGTTATAAACCATAATTATAAAAAAAATAAAATATTAAATTGAAAATCAGGCTTTTGTCTGATTTTTTTTGTTTCGATGTAATGAAAATTATTCTGCCGTTGTCTTATCTCCAAGTAAGATAAAACTATGAAAACTAAATTTGGGATTCTTCTATTGATCTTTTTCTGTGTGCAGTTATCCGCACAGAAAACTGTCGCTTCAGATAGTATTTCGAGGAAAAAATTACAAGCTATCAAGAAAGACCAGACTATCAAAATAGACGGAATTCTGGATGATGAGATCTGGAAAAATGTACCTGTTGCGAGCAACTTTGTGGAGCGCCAGCCTAACAACGGAAGACCACAGGCAGACAGTTTGAAAACCGAGGTCAAATTCCTTTACGATGATACTGGATTATACATTGCTGCTCAGATGTATGACCCAGAACCTTCCAAAATTTTAAAAGAATTAACGGAAAGAGACAATATTGCCAATGATGATTTTTTTGGGATAATTATCAACGGATATAACGACCATCAGCAGAGTTTGGAATTTATCGTGACCGCAGCCGGAGTTCAGGTGGATGGAAAATTGACCACTGAAAATGAAGATATGTCTTGGAATGCCGTTTGGTACAGCGCGGTGAAAATCAATGATAAAGGCTGGACTGTAGAAATGAAAATTCCTTTTTTCGAACTGCGTTTTCCTAAAAAAGACATACAGGAATTTGGTCTTAATATGATCCGGAAAATCAAAAGGACCAATACGATGTACGACTGGAACCACGTGGACAATCAAAAAGGGAATTATACTTTGTATGACGGCGTTTTGAATGGCGTTACCGAAATAAAAACACCAACCAGGCTCTCTTTCACACCTTATTTTTCCACTTACGTCAACAGTTTTGATGGTAAAACAGAAATGAATGTGAACGGCGGAATGGATTTGAAATACGGGATCAACGATGCTTTTACATTTGATATGACCTTGATTCCGGATTTTGGTCAAGCCAATTTTGATAACTCGATTCTTAATTTGACACCTTTTGAACAGCAATTTGCAGAGCAGCGTTCGTTTTTTATGGAAGGAACGGAACTGTTTAGCAAAGGCGATATGTTCTATTCCAGAAGAGTGGGAGGAAGTCCGTCAAGATATCCTGATACAACAGAAAATGAAACGGTTACTGAATATCCTTCAAAAGTCAAATTATTCAACGCCTTTAAAATTTCGGGAAGAACCAAAAAAGGTTTAGGAATTGGGATTTTCAATGGTATTACTGAGAAAATGGAAGCCACGATTCAAGATAATCAAACCAGAGCTATAAGAAAAGAAGTTGTAGAACCCTGGACTAATTATAATGTTCTGGTTTTTGACCAGAGATTTGGAGGGAACTCATCGGTAACTTTGGTCAATACCAATACAACAAGAACCGGGGATTTCCGTGATGCCAATGCGACAGGATTGTTGTGGAATATTGCCAACAAAAATAATACTTACAATTATTACGGGAATTTCAAAGGAAGCTGGGTAATGGACGGTGATACTAAATTTGGCAATAGAGGAACCGTTGGAATTGGGAAATTTTCCGGCAAGAACAGATTTGAGGTTAATGCCAATTATGTGAGCAAGGATTGGGATATCAACGACCTTGGATTCTCCACAAAAACCAATTATGGAAATCATAACGTCTGGTACGGGTACAGAATTCTTCAGCCAACAGGAAAACTTAATAATATGTATCTGAATTTCAATTTGAATTATTATCACAGGCTGGAATCCTTCCTGAACCAAAAATTGATCTTCAATCACAACAACTCATTTACGAATAAGAAATTCCAGAGTTTCGGAGGTGGAGTAGAGTTCACGCCGTATGGTGAGAAAGATATCTATGAACCAAGAACTTTCGGAAGATATTTAAAAGTTCCGGGTTACTTTGACAGCTGGCTTTGGTTTGAGAGCGACAGCCGAAAAAAGCTTCAGTACAATATTACGGTTGATTATTATGCCTACGACCAAAAAGGAAGAAACTACGTTGTTCCATCATTATATCTACGTTACAGAGCCTCGGATAAACTCAATTTGATTTGGAAGTTCAATCCGGTTTTCAGTAATAATGAAGTTGGATATTCCGGGAAAGATCCTGATAACATCTATATGGGAAGAAGACAGAGAAATACTTATGAGAATGCGATCACAGGTCAATATACCTTCAATGAGAAAATGACTTTGGCACTGGCTTTCAGACATTATTTTTCGGACGTGACCTATAAGCAATTTTATATTCTGGATAATGACGGAAGCTTAAATGCCAACACAGCATATAATCCGAGCCTGAACGGAACGTACAATTCCTGGAACGTGGATCTGCGTTATTCTTGGTGGTTTGCACCGGGTAGCCAGCTGACCTTGCTTTACAGAAATGCGACCAGCAATTATCTGGAAATTTCCAGAATGCGATTCAAGAATAATTTTGACGAGCTTTTCAGCACACCTATGATCAACAATTTTTCACTTAGAGTTACTTATTTCTTAGATTATAATCGCATGAAGAGTTGGTTTTAAGAAAGGGTTTTTAGAATCAAGATACAAGACTAAAAGACAAGATCCATTTCAAAGCTGAAATGGATTTTTTAATATCATTCATCATTTATAACTCATCATTAATTATAGAACGTCTCTGATTTCCTCATTCTTTTGAAAAGTAGCTTTTGCAAAAGGACAAAGCGGGATGATCTTTAAATTGTTTTCTCGGGCAAATTCCACAGCCTGATACACCATTTCTTTCCCGACGCCTTTTCCATTGTAGGCGGGTTCTACTTCTGTATGGTCGATTATGAATTTATCTGTTCCAGCCCAAGTATAGGTCATCAGTCCTGCCTGTTTACCGTCAAAGAGTGCGATAAATTCACCATGCTTTTCTCCGTTGTTTTGTATTACCTCTAGCATTTTTATTTGAGTTTTGTTAATATTTCTATATCATTGGTCAATATTTTGTGAATGGGACAAGCGTCAGCGATCTTAAAAAGCCTGTCTCTTATATCCTCACTTACTTCCGTTTCTCCAAAATCTATGATCCTGCAAAATTGAGCTGTTTTGGTCTGCGGATAATTCTCCAGGTCTACTTCCACATTGATCATCGGGATTTCCCAGCCCTTTCTATCAATGTACATTCTTAATGTTGCTGCAGTACAGCTTGCCAAAGATGTTGCAAGAATCTCAAAGGGGTTGAAGCCTTTGTTTCCGCCACCTTTATCAACTGGCTCATCTGTGATAAGCGTGTTTTCTCCGGCAATTACTTCAGTATAATATTTTTCCGCTCCCAGGCTTGCCTTGACTTTTACTCCCATCATTAAGAATTTAGTTTATAGCTCAATGCACCAGAAGGGCATTTTGATAATTGGTCTTTCAATTCTTCTGTGGTGGCATTTTCTGGTTTTATCCAAGGTCTGTCTTTCGGATTGTAAACTTTCGGAAGCATTTTTACGCAAACAGCAGCATGAATACAAACTTTCGGCTTCCAAAGGATCGTTATTTCTCCTGTATTATATTCGTGGGTTTCCATTATTAGATCTGATCTTTAAAGTTTTTGATTTTAGTATTAAGTTCACTCAGTAATTTTGGTTCAATAACGCCATTGTCCGAATCAAAATTCTCATAGAATTTCGGAAGAGAAAATGTCTCTTTGATGTCTGCTCCAAATTGTGGGAAAAACTTGGAAGCCTCTGCCATTACATTCCCACCTCCAAAACCTCCGGGCGAAGTTGTCATCAGGAACATTGGTCTATCCTGAAAAACTTTCACGTTAATTCTAGAGGCCCAGTCAAATATATTCTTGAAAGCCGCACTATAAGAACGGTTATTTTCTGCCAAAGAACATATGATGACATCAGAATCCTCTATATTTTTCAGAAATCTGTGTGCTTCTTCCGGAAATCCGTTCTTCTCCAGATCTACTGAAAAAACAGGCATCAGAAAATCATTAAGGTCAATTAGATTAATTTCCTCATTGGGAAAACTCTTGAGGACAAATCTTACCAATTGTTTATTGATAGATGTCGAAGAATTGCTTCCTGCAAATGCGAATATTTTCATAGTTTGAATTTTAAATAATTAAAGTTGGTCGTATCCACCGAATTTTTCGTCAACAATAGCTTTCCATTCCGGATGTTTTTTGATGTATGCAAAAACATAAGGACAAAATGGCAAAAGTTTTTTTCCGCTTTCTTTGATGTATTCCAAGGTTTTTTCTACTACTGCAACAGCCGCTCCGGTTCCTGCCAATTCTGGTTCAGTTTCTGTATGAACCAATGCGATCTGATGTTCTTTTTCCCCATAATTGATAAAGGCAAAATGTCCGTCGATTTCTATTTCGAAACGTTTTTTGTTTTCGTTTTTTACTAGAGGAATAGCTTCGAATTCTGTTTTCATATTTTATTTCTTTAAAGTTAGTAATTATTTGATTCAAAATTATAGAAACCAAAATTGCTGTAAATTGATGTAGGATATTTTCGTGAATATTTGATTTTGAACATAAAAAAATCCTGTGAAAATTAATTCACAGGATTTCAATCAAGGTTAAAAATTAAATAATTATCTGTTTTTTGGTGTTTCTTGGTTAAGCTTCATTTATGGAAGAAGCTTTTATAATATCTTTTATTTTTTCAAATTTTTCCGCTTCGGTATTGGAGATACTTCCGATCTTGTAATGGAAATTTCTGATTCCTCTTTTGGATTTGATACTTATCAGTAAAATACGATCCATGATTTCTTTGTCTATTTTTAAGGAAACAACCTTTTGTAAAGGAACTTCCAGAACGGGTCTTTTTAATTGTGAAAATAGATTTCCATATTTTACAGAGATGATATGCTCGGTAATTTCCAAAGAGAAAAGCTTGAGAGTTATCAATCTCCATGATGCCAATAAAAAGATAATGAAGCAAATAACATACAGTGTTGTATCATTCATCTTTAAAAATCGGTCTGCGAAAAACAAGAAAATAAAGTCTAATAAGAGAATGAATGAAAACCCATACACCGCTAGGATGGTCTTTCTTCTGTTATTTATTTTCATCTTTTGAATTGTGTTTTGTAAGTGTCAAAATTACAGAGCCGTTCGACTCTGTAACTTGAAACTTAGGATTTCTTCGTTTGTGTTTTTACTGTCATTTGTATTTTTAGAATCTTTCGATTTGTTTTTTTTTTTTAGTATCTCTTACAGAGCCTTTCGGCTCCGTAAAAAGATACTTGATTTCCATCAATAGTGTTTATGAATGTGTTTTTGTGTTTTTAGAATCTTCTGTGCTTGTGTTCTTTGTAATTATTATAATTTTTAGTTCTTATAATAATTACTCAAAATTTCATCATTTGTGTTTTTTATTTTCGATAAATTAGTAATTCATCATTTGTGCTTTTAGAATCCTATTTTCGATTTTTTAACAATTATAATTGGCTCTTTTTGTTGGTACAAATTTACTAACATACAGAATTAGGGTAACTATAAAAGTCTTAGATATATGTCGATGAACTTGTAGATATTTATCTACAATTAATAATGCATATTGAAATAATATTTATTTCTATTTGGTTATTTTCTTCTCTGCATTAGAAGTTTCGTTTTGAATACGGGTGAATAAAATTTTTAAATTCTGAGATTTTTCCATAAACAAGTTGATAATCATGCATTATTAGTCACAGAAATGTTATAGCAAAAAATGCCTAACAATTTTTTTGATTATCAGGACATTTATATTCGTGAACAATTTGAAGCAATGGTTTATTCGCCCATATATATAATTGAAATGTTAGATCCTGCTCCAAACTTGTATATTTGAGTAAAAGCCCCTGTTATCCTTAATTGGTCTCCGACATTAAGATAAGCTGTAGTTGCTGGATTATGATAGATAACGTCAGTTCTCTCACTATGCCCGGAAGTTGTTCCTCCAATTATACTTGCATTTCTTACAATTGTTGTAGCAGCCGTGCCGTTGGTTTGTCCACTGGGATTTGACGTATTGTCATACTTTAGATAAGCTGCAATTTGATAATAACCTGCTTTCTGAATTGTAAATATCCCTGTAGCTGAATTATAGGTAAGGTTCAAAGGATTGATCTTTGGGTTGGAATTGAAAATTAGTGTCTGTGTTGAAAAAGCACTAAAAGTTCCTGTTACAGTTGTTCTTAAACCGATTGCTGAAAGAGTAGGAATGAACAGTTCTTTTAAAGCTATCCAGCTTGGTGCTGCGCCAGGTCCGTTGGATTTTAAAAAATTTCCTGTCTCTCCTGCACTTCCTGCAGTATCTTTATTTCCGCCTACATTTAATTCGTTTGTAATTTGGATGCTTCCATTTACATGTAAAGTTTTTTGTGGGGTTTCGGTATTGATCCCCACTTGAGCGAATGAGAAAGTAGAAAATGTAATTGTAGCAATTATATAGAATGTATTTTTTTTCATTTTGATTTGTTTTTGAGTTTTTAATTTATTGGAATAGATTATCCTGTTCTTACATTGTAATTGATGAAGAAGTGTATTTTTTTCTTTTCGGAGATTTGAGTAATATTTTATACTAAAACCGGCGGAGGCCTGGTTACTGAATAGTTATTGTGAGATACATCAACCTTCTCCTTCAAATTTCTCAGGCTATAAGAAGAATTCAAATATAAATTCTCAAAAGAGTTTTTTATAAGGTCTATAATGATGAAGAATTTTGAGAAAGGTTTATTACTAATAATTGTAATAACTACGTCAGCAAAACGATTACCGGATAAATTCTTATCTGCCGGTTTTCCTGAAAGTGTAACACGTGCGTATTGTTCTCTGCAGAAATCGGTTTCCGGTTTTTTTTGTGATTTTTTCTTGTCGTGCTTGCGGGTGATTTTGGCAACTTTAGTTTTCTGTTGACTTTTCTCTGCTGAAATATAAATGATATCGGCGTTAGTGTTCTCAAGCTGATGAATAGATGTGCTTCTTATGATGTAAATTTTTGGTTTATCTGTTGCAACTGCCGGTTTTGTAACAATTGAATCGGAAGAATGAATAAAAGCACTTTGTTTTACCGAGAACGTAGTATTGTTTTTAATAAATACCTGAGCGGATAGAGGATAAAAAAGAAAAGATATAAATATCACTAAAGTCAATTTCCTGAAAAAGAAAACAGATTTTAATGAAAAATTTATATGGATTCTTTTGTTTAGCATGTTGAGTTGTTTTCATATATTTTATAGTGACTCTAAATCTTGAAGAAGAACTATCCGTTCTAAACCTTAGTGATGAATGAACATGACAAAACAAGGGAAATTCTCATTGGAAATGAAAAATTCGCCTATCTCATAGATATCTAAAATTGTAAATAATTGAAAATGAATTAATTAATCCTTTGTTTTCTTATCTAAATTATTAATCCAAACATAAATGTCTTCTGAAGACGGAATATTTAATTTTTTTCTAAGTCTGTTTTTGCGAAGCTGAATGGCTCTTATTGTGAGAAAGTTATAATCTGCAATTTCTTTTGTTGAAAAATTCAGTTTAAGAAGCGCACAAAATTTTAAAGTTTCAGGAGGAATATCAGGATATAGTTTTAAAAGAACTTGATAAAATTCTGGATATATCTCAATGAAACGCGTCACGAATTCAGGTCTGTTTTTACGGGCAAGCAGAGTTACTTCTTCAAAACCGTCTTTGACCTTATTTTTGAGTTCATTTGTTTCTTGCTCTCTTTCTACAATTAGTTCCTCCTTATTTTTTAAAGTGTTTTTCAGTTTCACAGCTTTTTTACGGTTTCTTATGAGAAAAAAAAGTAAAACCAAAACAGATAATAAAGCCGTTGCAACAATCTTATATCTGGATATATTTTCCTGATGTTTATATTCTTTCTGACTTTCTTTTATGTATTGTTCTATAGGATAATTGAGTTGAATTTTCTGACTTCTCGAAAGACTGTCAGATAGAACATTATATTTTTTAAGAAACTTGGCTGCCATTTCCTTATCATTACTCAATTCAGCGGCTTCGGAAATAAAGAGGTAGGCATTTTTCACATCTACGAGAATTTTTCTTTCGATTCCTATTTGTAAAAGTTTGTTGTAATAAATAATTGCCGAATCGTATTCTTTTTTTTCTTTGTAATAATCTCCTAAGGTTCTATAAAATAAAGACAGTTCATAAGCATGCGGTTCCTTTGCTTTTATTTTACTCTCCGAATATTTTAGATAATATGCAGCGGAATCAAAATCATTTTTATAATAAA
>Ga0065704_10001002_pt1 | contig 10194 bp, 10 predicted proteins | sample SwiRhicommuniRL2_FD_59091 | JGI IMG/M metagenome (GOLD analysis project Ga0065704, IMG submission 59091) | Switchgrass rhizosphere bacterial communities from Rose Lake, Michigan, USA - RL2 v2 (version 2) | ecosystem: Host-associated > Plants > Roots > Rhizosphere > Soil | place: East Lansing, MI | reverse complement strand
CCCCCAGCCCCGCCGCGTCGCGGGATAGGCGACGATGTCCGGCGTGCCGTCCACGAACACCAGTCGCGCACCGACGATCAGGCGCAGGTCGGTCTGGCANAGNCTTTCNTCCGCCCTGCTCAGTGTCAGCGGCTCTCCCGCTTCCTTCTTCTGTTCCAGCAGGGCGGCACGCATCCATTCNGGCCAGCGTTTGCGCGCNACATGCGCCCGCACCACCCCGGCCACGCTGTTGCGGTCGGCGATGCCCAGTCCCGTCAGACCCAGCAGGATCGCGCGCGTCACCATATCCTGCGCATGGGACGCGCCGCGCAGGAAGGAGAAATTGGTCGCCGCCACCAGTTCCGCAAAATCGGGGCCACGTTGAACGGACGGCGGTGGAGACGGCGCCCGCCGCTTGCGCAGCGCCTCCTGCGCGGCGATTTCGCGCCGGTCGGTGGATTTGGGCTTGGCCGGGTCAGGCCCCCTCCCTTTCATGCAAACAGGCCATGAATATACCAGCCCGGATGCTTCGCTTGCCCCCCATAAAGCCCGTGGCGGAATATCCAGAAGCGCCGCCCACGTGCATCCTCGACCCGATAATAGTCGCGGGTCAGCCCCGCCTGCTCGCCCGCCACGTCGCCATCGGGCGCCTTCCACCATTCGCCCGCAATCCGTTCCGGGCCTTCATAGCGAGTCACTTCATGGCTCGCCCGACGCCAGCGGAAGCGGTGCGGCGGGCCGTCGGGCACTTGCGCTATCACCTCGATCGGCTGGGGTGGATCGAACAGATGGATGGGCCGCAAGGGCGGATCGCCTGCCTGCTGCATCCTGGGCCAACTGACCGGGGGGCGACTTTCCATCGCGGGCAGAGCCAGTTGCGCCTGCTCGGGAATATGGCTGTCCTGCGGTTCCAGCCGCTGGACCCGCGCCCGCCCGGCACGGATGGACAGCCGATCGACGAGCGCCGCCACGCTTTCCCGCGCCCGCGCCTCGCCGCCCTCCAGCACGAGCTGCGTCGGCGCCATCGTCTCGGCCCGCGGCACGGAAAGACGCAGCATGTCGAAGCCGAAGCCGGGGTCGAGCGGGTCGGACAGGGCGTCGATCCGTTCCTGCACCAGCCGCATGATCGCAGGCGCATCGCGCACCGGCAGGCTGGTTTCGACACGCAAAGGAAAGGCCAGGCCATCGCTGCGGAAGAAGACCGCTTCGAACCGGCGGCCGCCCTGCCCGCGCTCCTCCAGCCGCTCGCCCGCCTCCGCCGCCATCTCCTCCAGCGTTTTGAGCGCAAAGGCCGTGCTGCCCATCGGCTCGGCAAAGCGGCGCTCCACCCGGATCTTCGGACGTGCGCGGCGCGGCGCCATGGGCCGCCGTCCCTGACCCAGCAGCAAATTCAACGCATCGACCGCTTCCTCGCCAAAACGCGCCGCCAGCACGGATGCGGGCCGCGCCGCCAGATCGCCCACCGTGCGCAACCCCGCCCGGCGCAGGGCGACCGCGCTCTCCTCCTCCAGCCGCAGCGCCTCGATCGGCAGGCGGCGCAGCGCAGCTTCCTCATCCGCCGCAGCGCCCACGGGGAAGCGGCATAGCGCATGTGCCCCCTCCGCCGTGCCCGCCAGCGCATGGCGGACGCGGATGCCGTGGCGCTCCAGCCGGTCCGCGGCATCGCGGGCCATCGCCTCCTCCCCACCCCACAGATGAGCGCAGCCGCTGATGTCGAGCATCAGGCCGAAGGGCGGATCGAGCGCCGCCATCGGCGTATAGCGGGCAGACCCGTCGCACAGCCGTTCCAGCCAATCCTGATCGGCATGGGGATCGGCGTCGAACACGCGCAGGTCCGGCTCCCGCGCGCGCGCATCGGCCAGCGTCATGCCAGGGGTCAGCCCCAGCGCCAGCGCATCCGCATCCAGCGTCGCCAGCCGCATCGCGCCGCGCACCTGCTCCACGACGACCGCCGGGCCTTCGCCCTGTTGCCACAAGTCAGGCCGCGCGACCCGCAGCCGGTCGATCGGCAGGAAAGGAAACCACAGCGCCAGATAGCGACGCGCCTGCACCGCCTGCTCCTCCACCCTGTCCATGGTCATGGCGTTCATCCCGCCTCACTCCCGAATCTTCGTCAAACTGGCCGCGCATATTGTCCCAGATGAGCCGCCATCGCATGCCGTCCGGTCCCGACCGTCGCCGCAACAGCCGCAAGTCGAAGGCGCTCATCCCCGGCCCATTGCCGGGCAAGGGCACGGAGGGGGCGGCCGCCACCTGCCAGCGCGTTTCCGCCGCGCTGGGCACCGGATCGCCCCCCAGCCGCAGCATCAGCGCCGTCACGCCCGATGCTTCCGCCGCCAGCGCCAGCCGCCTGCTCGCCGTCAGGTCCAGCAACGGCGCACGTCCATGCAATTCCACCACCAGCGCGCCCAACGCAGCACAGCGCAGCGCATCGACCGCCGCCTTGAGCAGCATCGCATCGTCCGCCATGACCCCCAGCAGCACCCGGCCCGGGTCCACGCCCAGCGCCGCCAGCCCCGGCCCATAGGCCAATCCGCCGATCCGATTGGCGCCTGTCGTCCGCAGCCAGAGCAAGGGCGCGTCTCCCGCGATCAGCCGCGCCCAGATCAGCGCCAGTCCCGCCGCCGCCCCTTCCTCCTCCACCGCGCCGAACAACTCATGCGTCCGCCCCCGCGCCAGCCCACCGTCCAGCATATCGTCGAACGCCGCATGACCGGTCGCCATCCGCACATGCGTTTCGGGCGCTGGAACGCCCTCCAGCGATGCGATATGCTGCCGCAGGGCAGCGAGGGTCTTGAACGACTCGGCCATAATATATGTTCCCTATTTGTTCTTTCTCCTTTGCGCCGCAATGTGTCAATCCGTGCCGGGCGAACCGAAAGCGATTTGATGCGTTACCCTTGGACAAGAGGTCCAAGAAGGCGGCATCATCCCATGACCATCCCGGTCCAATTTCCTGATGGCGAAACAAGGCTGGTACCCGGCCAGCTCAAGCAGATTTCTCATCCCGATACGCCTGATATNGTGACTTTCGAACANGTTCCGCTCCATTGCGACCCGCTATGGCGTTATGAGCGCCAAGGCGACTTCTGGATCGCAAAGCGCCGCTCGCTCACCGTCGAGCAACTGCGTATCCCGGTCGAAACATGGTGGCAGTCCATCGGCGTCATGACGGACAAACAGGATATCGCCCCTGACATTGTCTCCAGGCCGTCGTCCCTTGCCCCCGGCATAAGAGACCCGGACATAAGATCCGCGGCTTGATCCGCCTCATCCGTTCAAACCCAGGGCGCCCAAAAAGCGCCTGTAGCCCCAGGTGACCATGCGCCTTCAGATCAACGCAACCCTTCATTATGCGATAGCCGAAACCGCCGACATCATCCTTGCCATCGAAGCTGCCCAGACCGACGATCAGATTCTGGTCGAAGACCTGCTCTTGATCGACGGTTCCGGGCCGCTGCGCCCGATCGAGGGAGAAGATGGTATCGGTCAGCGCACGCTGGCGCTGGCCCGCGGCCTGTTCATGGCCACCTATCAGGCGGTCGTGGAGGTCACGCGCCCGATCCCCGACATGGCGCAGATGGCCCTCACCCGGCCCAGCGAACTGCCTGCCTTCACCATCCCCTACATATGGCCGAGCCGCTATTGCCAGTCCGACCGGTTCGAAGATTTCGTGAAGCGGGAATTTTCAGGCCTTGATGACGGTCGCAAGATCGTGGCCATGGCCGACTGGATTTACGACAATATCGAATATCGCATCGGGTCGAGCGACGGGTCCACCACCGCCGTCGATGTGTTCGTCAAGCGGCAGGGCGTATGCCGGGATTTCGCTCATTTGCTGGCCAGTTTCGCGCGAGCGGCGGACATTCCCGCGCGGCTCGTGTCGGCCTATGCCTGGCAACTCGACCCGCCCGACTTCCATGCCGTGGTGGAAGTGTGGCTGGACGGCGCATGGCGGCTTGTCGATGCGACGCGCCTTGCGCCGCTGGATGGGCTGGTCCGCATCGCCGTGGGACGCGACGCCACCGATATCGCCTTTCTGACGATATTCGGGTCGGCGGAACTGCAATCCCAGACTATCGAGGTTCGCCGCCTGGACCAGGTCTAAGGCTGCTCGGTCCTCAACGCGCCCGGACGTGCCGTGACCGCCGTGCCGATCGACGCGCAGATGACAAGGCCGATCGCAAGCCATTGGGACGGCGTCAGATGCTCCCCCAGCAGGAACAGCGCCATCATCGCGCCGACGGCCGGTTCCGCGCTCATCAGGATGCTGAACACATTCGATGGCAGGCGCGGCAGGGCAACCATTTCCAGCCCATAGGGAATCGCGCTGGAAACGAGGCCCACGCCAACCCCCAGCAGCAACACTTCAGGGCGGAACAGCGCCATGCCCGCATCGGCGATCCCGATCGGCGCCACCAGCATCGCCGCGACGATGATGCCCCCGGCGGAGGCGGCGGGACCATGGATACGGCCCGCATGTCTGCCGATAAGGATATAGGCTGCCCAGCAGGCCCCAGCCACCAGCGCCAATACTATCCCGCGCCAGTCGAGCTGCGTCGCCGTGCCCCAGATCGGCAGCAGGCTGGCCATCCCCAGCACCGCCAGACCGATCCACAGAAAGTCCAGCCTGCGCCGCGATGTGAGCAGAGCGACCATGAGCGGGCCGGTAAATTCGATGGCGATCGCCAGCCCCAAAGGAATATAGGCCAGCGCGTTGTAGAAGGACAGGTTCATCACCCCCAGCACGACGCCATAGGCCAGCAACGGCCGCCACCCGGCCTTCAGGTCCAGCCGCCATGGCCTGAATATCGCCGACAGGATGATGGCGCCGACGATCAGGCGCAGCGACGTCGTCCCCGCCGGTCCGACCAGCGGAAACAGATGCTTCGCCAGCGTGGCGCCAAAGGTGACGGACAGCAGCGAAAGGGACAGCGCGCCAAAGGCGACATAGTCGATAGGAGCGGCGGAAGACCGGGAGGAAACGAGACTGGACATGGCCTGACAGCTACCAGCGCCACTGCAATAAGTGCGATCCATTTCACTATTTCCACGATAAAATTTATCGCTTATTCGATCGGATATGAAAAACGAGCAGCTCGACCCTTTCGACCGCAAGCTGATCCAGCTTTTACAGATCGACGCGCAGCAGCCGGTATCGGTAATGGCGGAGGCGGTGGGCCTGTCAGCCCCGGCCTGCTATCGCCGCATTCGCCGCCTGCGGGAGAGCGGCGTGATCGAACGAGACATAGCCGTCGTCCGCCCCCGAAGCGTCGGCTGGCCCCTGTCGATGATCGTGCTCGTCACCCTGGAACGAGAGAATGCGCATACGCTGAACGAGATCATGGCCCTCTTCCGTGACGAGCCGGAAATATTGGAGGCCTGGAACGTCACTGGCGACCATGACTTCGCGCTCCGCATCGTGGCGCGGGATATGGAGGGTTATGACGATCTCGCCCAGCGCCTCTTCGCCGCCAATGAAAAAATCCGTTCCTTCAAGACGCTGGTCGTCATCCGGGAGGTCAAGCCGCTCAGCCCCGTCCCGGTCAACCGGTGACAGGGCATGATTCTTGCGATCGGCTGCAAGAGCCTGCATGTTGCCCCTGCAAGACACGGAGGCACCTGTGGCGAAAGCCTTTCCCCATGGCACTGTCCACGAGGCAGGAGAGGATTTGCAGGCCGCCCTGCGATCCGATCCGCAGACACTGGTGCTATGGGAAAATCTGACCCCGCTCGGCCGGAACGAGTTCATCTGCTGGGTCGATGACGCCAAACAGGCAAAGACCCGCCAACGCCGCATCGAACGGACTTGCGAGGAACTGCGCGAGGGCAAGAAGCGGCCCTGTTGCTGGGCGGGCTGCATTCACCGCACCGACAAGGCGCCGGGCCGATGGCAACAGGCCGTGCTGATCGACGGGAAGGCGAAACGCGGCCTGTAGCGAAACAGCATTTGACTTGGCCGCGCGGCCCGAGCGATTGATTTTCCATGCTGAAAGTCAATCACGCCGTCATCCTGGGGGGTGGGTTCAGCGGAACCCTGCTCGCCATGAACCTGCTGCGATACGGATCGCTCAGGGTCACGATCGTTGAAAAACGCGCCGATCGGCTGGGCCGCGGCCTTGCCTATGGCGCGGCGCAGGAAGGCCATATCCTCAACGTCCGCGCCGCCAATATGAGCGCCCTGCCCGACCAGCCGCATCATTTCGTCGAATGGCTGGAGCAGGAGGGACTGGGCCGGGAAAGCAGCTTCGCGACCAGACGGGATTATGGCGCCTATCTCAGCGCCCTATTGCGGGAGGTAAGCGATCAGGCGCAGGACCGGCTGACCGTGCTGACCGACGAGGCCGTCGATCTGATCCGCACGGACAAAGGCGTGCGCGTGATGCTGCGCGCTGGCGGTCCGGTGGACGCCGACATCGCCGCACTCGCGCCGGGCAATCTGCCGCCGCATGATCTGGCCGCGTTCGCCGGGATCGACAGCGACGCCTATATCAACGACCCGTGGGCCGCCGACATTGCGACGGGGCTGCAGTCCAGCGACTCGATCCTGCTGCTGGGAAGCGGGCTCACAGCAGTGGATTGCGCGCTCAGCCTCGACAATGCGGGGTTTCGCGGCTCTGTCATCGCCTTGTCGCGGCGGGGGCTGGCCCCGCACGATCATCATCCGGCTCTTCCCCGTTCAGGCCCCCATGCTGCGCGCAAGGAGCGTCCCACAGGGGGTCTTTCGCATCTCGTGCGGCAGGTCAGGCGCCGCAGCGCCACCATCGGCTGGCGCAATGCGGTGGACGAGCTGCGCCCCTTCATTCAGGACATGTGGCGCGCCGCCAGCGCGCAGGAGCGCAGCCGTTTCCTGCGCCATCTGCGCCCCTATTGGGACGTGCATCGCCACCGGATCGCGCCGCAGGTCGCGGATCGGCTGGGCAGGATGCGGGCGGAAGGCCGGTTATCGGTGCGGGCCGGTAAAGTGGTGAAGGCAACGCCCGATGCCCAATCGCTGCGCATAGACCTGCGAGCGCGTGGAGCGCAGGCGATCGAAACGCTGCACGTCGCGCGCGTCATCAACTGTACCGGGCCACTGGGCGACCTGCGCCGGACACGCGACCCGCTGCTCCAGCGGCTGGCCGACCGGGGCGATATCCGCTGCGACCCGCTGTCCATCGGCATCGACGTCGATCGCCAGTGCCGCGCCATTGCGGGGGACGGCACGGCGCAGCAGCGCCTGTTCGTCGTCGGCCCGATGACGCGGGGGGCGCATTGGGAAATCGTCGCCGTCCCCGACATCCGCCGTCAGGTCTGGGCACTGGCCCGCGAAATCACGGGCGCCCACTGGGTCGAAGCGGAGGGGCTGTAATCCGTCACAATTTCACCCCGCAGGCCTTTGCGGACATGGCGAAGCGCGAATCGAGCCGTCCGGATCGCTTCAGGCGGCCAGCCGCAGAAACGGCACCGGCTCGGTCGAGCGCAGGACGATGGGCTTGCCCTCCGACGCTTCGAACAGTTCGCCGTCCAATATCACGCTGCTGTGGTCACCCTCGATGCGGATGATATCGCCCTGTTCCAGATGGATGCCCTGCATCTGCGACTTGCCGACGCGGCGGGTCAGGCTGGCCCAGCCCAGCCGCAGCAGCGACGAAAGATTCTGATCGACCGCCATCAGCTTCATATTGCCGCGTCGGCTGTCGCCCGGCTGCACGCCCAGCAGCAGCCGTTCCAGCGTGGTGACGATCAGCACGGCGAATCGTCCGACCAACTGCCCTTCCCGAATCAGCGAGATGCGCACCGGGTGGCTCGATTGCGGCAGGAATCGGGCACGGATGCCGAACACCAGCGAGACCAGCACCGCCATCACCGTCAGGAAATGGCTGACCCCGTTGGATAGCCCCAGCGGATAAATCTGGTTGCGGCAATAGAGCATATAATCGGCCAGCCCCGCCCCGCCAAGGAACATGCCCAGCACCGGACGGCTATCCGCCTGCCCGTCTGACAAGGCGATCAGTTCCCGCGCCACGACATGGTCGTCGACCCCCGCCTTGGCAATCTGGACGATACGCTCCAGCGCCTTGATCGGGTCGCCGTGGATGCCAAGGTCGAGCGCGATCAGGTTCGTCTTGCCATTGGGCAACACCGCGATCGGCGGCACGCGCCCCTTGAAATGCTCACCCTGATACAGTTCGGTCAGCGCCGCCTGCACCGTGCCGTCGCCGCCGTTGATGACGATGACGACCGGATCGACGCGGGCGATGGTCTGCAACGCCCGGCCGATCTGATCGACCTGTTCCACCTCATAATGGAAAATATCGGGATTGCTGGCGCAATAGCTGCGCACGCGCGGAAGCGTCTGCCGGTTGCCCGTTGATTTGGGATTGGACAATAGGGCAACGCGAACCATGGCTGGCAATCACATATATTTGAGGTTGATGGTGATCTTCGTCACGCCGGGACCAGCGTAGAAGGCCGCCTTTTCGACGCCCGGCTTGCCCAGATTGAAGATGCTGATCGACGGATTGTTGGAAAAGCCGCCACCATCGCGCGACAGGTCGGTCTTCCCATTGCCGTCGCGATCGTGGCGCACGGCGATGCCATATCGGCCCGGCTGCGGCACCGGCATGCAGAAACGCATCGCGCCGCCCGCCGCCTTTACCGGCACATCGATACGGTCGAGCCATTCGCCCTTGGTCAACCATGCCGCCTTGGTCGCGGGATAGGATTGTACGCGCACCTTGCCGGTGGACGCGGTGAAGCCGCGCACATCGACCAGCACCGCCGGCCCTTTGGCCGATACGGCGCAACGTTCCAGATCATTGGCGATTTCGGCACCATGGGCAATCGCCGGGACAGCCGCGAACATGGCCCCCACCGACATCAGACCCATTGCAACTTTGAACATGACCATCCAACTCCGTGAAGCTATAGCCGCCCGATGAACCATGACGGCGAGCCCCTGTTCGCCCCGCAACTTACCTGATCCGATATGGGCAGGGTTTGCGGCCAAATCATGGTGATGGGACGACCACATAGAGAAATGCTGACAGCCACCGACAGATATCTCGCCCGCCTGATCGCCGTGCCCATGCTGGCAACGCTGGTGATTTCGGCCATGCTGCTGGTGCTCGACAAGATGCTCAGCCTGTTCGACTTCGTCGCGGCGGAGGGCGGACCGGTCAGCGTCGTGTGGCGGATGCTGGCGAATATGATGCCCGAATATCTGTCGCTGGGCATTCCCATCGGCCTGATGCTGGGGATTTTGCTGGCCTTCCGCAAACTGGCGATGTCGTCGGAGCTGGACGTGATGCGGGCGGTCGGCCTGTCCTACGGCCGGTTGCTGCGCGTGCCCTATATGTACGCCATCGCGCTGGCGCTGCTCAATTTCGGCATCGTCGGCTTCGTCCAGCCGCTGTCCCGCCATGCTTATGAAGCGTTGCGGTTCGAACTGCGGTCGGGCGCGCTGGGCGCCTCCATCAAGGTCGGCGAGTTCACCAACCTTGGCAAGCGGATGACCCTGCGGATCGAGCGAAGCCTGGACGAGGGCCGCAATCTCCAGGGCATTTTCGTGCGCGCCGTGGGCAAGGACGGACAGACCGTGGCCGTCACCGCCGCGCAGGGCAGCTTCCTGGCCACCGACGATCCCGATGTCATCATCTTCCGCCTGCGCGACGGCGTGCTGGTGAACGATGCGCCCAAATATAAGTCGCCGCGCATCCTCAGCTTCTCCAGCCACGACCTGCCGATCGACCTGCCGCAGATAGAGAATTTCCGTGGCCGCGACGTTGACCGGGAAAAGACCATCCCCGAACTGTTCGTGATGGGCCATGATCCGGGTACGCCCACCAAGCTGCGCGACGAAATCCGCGCCAATTATCATTTCCGTATGGTGGAGGTGGCGATGATGCTGCTGTTGCCGCTCGCCGCGCTGGCCTTCGCCATTCCGCCCAAGCGATCCACCTCGGCATTGGGCGTGTTTCTGTCGATCGTCTTCATCGTGACCTATCATAAGGTCAATGAATATGGGCAGGGCGTCGGATCGCTGGGCAAGATCGACCCGATCATCGCCCTTTGGGGACCGTTCCTTTTGTTCGCAGGGCTGATCCTGTGGATGTATCATGTGATCGCGCACCGTCCGGGCGGCCAGCCGATCGCGGCGCTGGAATTTGCCTTCGCCAAGATCGGCAAGCAGATTCCGCGCCTGCTGAAAATGCTGCGGCGTGACAGAACGCC